>Ga0335081_10005137_pt1 | contig 20713 bp, 17 predicted proteins | sample Lox_Sample_35_FD_206713 | JGI IMG/M metagenome (GOLD analysis project Ga0335081, IMG submission 206713) | Soil microbial communities from Loxahatchee National Wildlife Refuge, Florida, United States - Lox_Sample_3.5 | ecosystem: Environmental > Terrestrial > Soil > Wetlands | place: USA... | reverse complement strand
ATCATCACTATCAACCTCCTTTTGGTCTTTTGGTTTCACCTCACAGGTGATATTCTATATCACTGAAACCTCTTGCCCAAAAGGAGTCTTTTTGTTTTTTTGAATTCCTATATCTTTTTTAGGGGGGCTATGGCGGTATATTCTGAAAGCATCGACGTTTCATTTTCATTGACAATCTTTGAATTCGGTTATAAAAGTTATTTAGAAAGATAAACGGCTAATTTTTATACCTATTCTTAATTGAGGGCTGTTATGAAGGTTACAAGGCAGGCAATGTCTTACCGATATACGATAGCGAGAATATCCTGAGAATATCCTAATGTAGTGATTTAGAAATCACTTTAAAGAAACCGTCATTCCGGACTAGATAAGCCTGACCCGCGCTTGACACGGGGAAATCCAGTCTCTTCAACTGGATTCCCGTTGGAGTTTACCCCGTACTTGATACGGGGTGGAAATGACAATCCTCACTACCAACATGCGGGGGATACCATGATTATCGGAGTGCCAACGGAGATTAAAGAAGGTGAGAAAAGGGTGGGTATGACCCCTCAAGGGGTGGATGCCTTGGTTGCCCACGGCCATCGTGTCCTTGTGGAAAGAGGGGCAGGAGTGGGGAGCGGTTTCTCCGACCAGGAGTATAAGAAAGCAGGAGCGATACTCGTCGAGAAGGAAAAGGATGTGTGGGGCGGAGCCGAGATCGTGGTGAAGGTCAAGGAGCCGCTCGAGCCAGAGTTCCCTCTGATGAGATCCGGCCAAATCCTCTTTACGTACCTTCATCTGGCTGCCAATCGGGAACTCACTTTAGAGTTGATGCGACGCCGGATCGTTGCGATCGGTTATGAAACCGTACAGGCCCAGGATGGATCCCTCCCTCTTCTCCGGCCAATGAGTGAAATTGCGGGAAGGGCCTCCGTCCTTGCAGGAGGGATGTGTTTAGAGGCGAGGTACGGGGGGAGGGGAGTCCTCCTCTGCGGGGCCTCCGGCGTTCCTCCAGCCAAAGTGGTTATCCTCGGAGCGGGCGTGGTGGGTTCTAACGCCTGCAAGGTGGCTTTAGGGATTGGGGCCCGTGTCAGCATTCTCGATATCCATCCGGAAAGGCTGAGTTATCTCCATGACATCACACAAGGACATATCGCCACCTTTATCTCCAATCGAATGACGATCGGAGAAGAGATCGCGGGTGCTGACCTCGTCATCGGAGCGGTTCTTGTCCCGGGCGCCCATGCACCGAAACTGGTGACTCGCCAGATGCTAAAGCGGATGCGGCCCGGTTCTGCGGTGGTGGACGTCTCCGTGGATCAAGGCGGATGTTTTGAGACCACGCGTCCCACGACTTACGATAACGCTACCTATATCGATGAAAGCATCGTCCATTATTGCGTGACCAACATCCCGGGCGGTTTTCCAAGGACTTCCACGTTTGCTCTCACCAATGCGACATTTCCTTATGTCCTTCAGCTTGCGGACAAGGGTGTCGAAAAGGCGATGGAAGAGAATGAAGCGCTGAAAAAGGGGCTGAATCTGATTGACGGGCGGGTTGTTTATCAAGCGGTGGCAGAGAGTTTGGGATTGAAAACGGTTTCCTGATATGATAAACCCCGGTTAGAAAAGAGTAACCCCTTGGTCTTGGGCCCAGTGGAATCGGGGTGGTCCTCCCTCCGAAAAATTGACCGGCAGGTGCCCCGCAAGCCCCGCTTTGCAGGTGGGGCCAAGGGGCGCACAATTAAGAGAGAATTTCCTTGCCGGGAAGCCCCGGCCTGTGGCCGGGAAGCTTCAAATTGCGGATCATTAGAGGGGAGGGAACCGGAGGACTGTCTGAAGGGGCCCTTTCAGGGCTATATACGCCTTGGCTCATTGCTAAAATGTGCCGCTTCCCGTGGTCGGGTCTCGTCGACAAGTTTCCTCCGAGGAGACCACCCCGATCCGGGGATAGGTTCGTAACTGAGGGATAACGAAAAAGGGGGGAGTCGGCATTGAAATGGGGAAAGCTTCCAATAGAAAGAGGTTGACCCGTTCGGCTGCACGCAGCTTCGTAGGTAAAGGCAAGGGGAACAGACACCGCTCAGGGTCAACCTTGAGCAGACCACGACCTCAAAGTCGCGGAGTCGAAAGGTTGACTATCGCGATCGACGGTCCTTCGGGCGCCGGGAAGAGCACGGTAGCGAGCTCTTTAGGCAGACGACTGGGCTACCTTTATATTGACACGGGAGCGATGTATCGGTCTGTTGCACTAAGAGTAAAGGAGAAAGGCGTTATGCTGGAGGATGAATTAGCGGTCGGCCGAGTGGCTTCATCCCTTCATATCACCTTCGCTACAGAGGGGGATCAAACCCATGTTTTTTGCGAGGGAAGGGATATCACGGAAGCCATACGTACCCCTGAAATCAGCCGCCTTGCCTCGTCCATTTCGAAGCAAAAAGGGGTTAGGGAGGCCCTCGTCCGGATACAGAGAGAGATGGGAAGAGAGGGCGGGGTTATCCTGGAAGGAAGAGATATCGGGACGGTGGTATTTCCTGACGCAGACGTAAAATTCTATTTAGATGCTGACAGTGATGAACGGGTAAGAAGAAGACATCATGAATTGGCCGAAAGAGGGGTGAAGGCGGATCTCGAGGAAACGCGGGGGGAGTTACTGCAAAGAGACCACAACGATATGCACCGCAGCCATTCCCCCCTCAAGAAAGCGGACGATGCCTTGCTCATTGACACCACCCATCGGTCTGTGGAAGAGATCGTAGAAGAGATGATCGACATTGTGAAGGCAAAGAGCAAGGGCTGAAGGGGTCGGGGGTGACGGGATTTAGGATCATCATGGGGACGTTACGGTCTTATTTGTAATTTTTTTGCGTGTGTGCTATATAGTGTTGATAGCTGGCAGAAGGGAGTTTTTGCATGGCGGAGGAAGAGATGGTTTCTTTAGAGGAAGAGAAAAAACAGGCCTCTCCTGGGGCAGAAGCGGAAAAGAGAGAAGGAAAAGAGCTTCCTCGAAGGGATGAATCTGAAGATTTTCAAACGCTTTATGAAGAGAGCCTGAAGACCTTGGAGGAAGGTCAGATTCTGAGAGGAACAGTGATCGACATTACTCCGGATCACGTGACCGTGGATGTAGGATATAAGTCCGAAGGGCAGATCCCCATGCAGGAATTCTTGAAAAGGGATAAGAAAGTCGACGTGAAGATCGGGGACCGGATCGATGTGTTTTTGGAGAAGAAAGAGAGCGAGGAAGGGCTATTAACCCTCTCGAAGGAGAAAGCCGATAAAATAACCGTCTGGAGGGAAATCAGCAGATCCTGCCGGGAAGGGGAGGTCATCGAAGGAGAGATTGTAGGCAAGGTAAAGGGAGGGCTTTCCGTAGACATCGGTCGAATTCGTGCTTTCCTACCCGGTTCTCAAGTCGATTTGAAGCCCGTCCGGAATCTGGATGCCTTGATCGGCCAGCGGTTTAGGTTCAAGGTGATCAAATTCAACCGAAAGCGGAATAATATCGTGCTTTCCCGGCGTGTTCTTCTCGATGAGGAGCGCAAGCAGTTGAGAGAGGAAACCTTAAAAAATCTCAAAGAGGGGGACGTTGTGGAGGGCACGGTGAAGAATCTCACCGATTATGGTGCCTTCGTCGATTTGGGAGGGATGGATGGTCTTCTCCATATCACGGATATCTCTTGGGGCAGAATTGGGCATCCCTCTGAGAAACTCTCCGTCGGAGATCACATTAAGGTAAAAGTCCTTCATTTTGATCAGGAGAAACAGAAGGTTTCGCTGGGGCTCAAACAGGCCTTGCCCGATCCTTGGGAATCCGTTCCCAAAAAGTATCCAACGGGTCTCCGCACCAAGGGGAAAGTCGTCAACGTGACGGATTACGGAGTCTTTGTAGAGCTGGAAGAAGGGCTTGAAGGACTGGTTCACATCTCGGAGCTGACCTGGAGCAAGAAGATGAAACACCCCTCCAAGGTCGCCCACATCGGCGACACAGTCGAGGTGATGGTTCTTGATTGCGACCCGGTCAAGCGCCGCATCTCTCTGGGGATGAAACAGATTGAACCCAACCCGTGGGCGGTGATTGAAGAGAAATATCCGGTCGGGACCAAAGTGGTGGGAAGAGTGAAGACGGTGACCGATTTTGGGATTTTCATCGGATTTGACGAAGGTGTGGACGGGCTCGTCCATGTCTCCGAGATGTCATGGACAAAAAAAATCAAGCACCCCGGCGAGCTTTATAAGAAAGGGCAACAGGTTGAAGCGATGGTGTTAAATATTGATCGAGCTAATGAGCGCTTCTCGTTAGGCGTTAAACAATTGACGCCAGACCCGTGGAAGGATGTGGCCCGACGGTATCGAAAAGGAGATGTGGTCGCAGGGAAGGTTACCAACGTGACCGACTTTGGGGCCTTTGTGGAGCTGGAAGAGGGGATTGAGGGACTGGTCCATGTTTCTGAGATCAGCCGGGAGAAAGTGGAGAAACCCTCGGATGTGCTAAAAGTCGGGGATACCCTATCTGCAGTAGTGCTTCACATCGACCCCCACGAACGAAGGATTGGCCTCAGCATTAAGGGATTGAAAGAAAGGACCGAGAAGGCGGAGGTCGCGAAGTACATCTCGGACCAGGGGTCCACTTCTCCAAGTCTGGGGGAGCTCATTCAGGAAGAGATGGAAAAAAGAGGAGGAGAACTGCCTTCCAAGAAAGAGGGAGATTAACTATAATGTCAAATGTCAAAGTTCAAAGGAAACCCAAACTCCAAATGATTAAGAAATTTGACGTTTAGGCATTTGGCATTCATTTGAGATTGACTCACTTTCAGTTCGTCACTTCGTGCGGAATTTGACATTTGAACTTGAAGCTGTCCGCAAACTTCGCTTCTTCCTACCCAAGATTAAACCCTCTTAACATAGATGTTCTTGACGATATCCCTATCTAACGCCAGCGTAGTCTCTCCAATCTGCAGGACATAGGAAGGGTTTTTCTGGTGCATCCTCAGAATGCTTCCCGGAACGATCCCCAGGGTGCTTAACCGGTCGAGCCTCTGATGTGATTTGGGCGCAATAAAGACGATCCGTCCCTCCTCGCCCAAACCTAATTCTTCGAGAGGAATAACGAGAGGTTTCATCTCCTTTTTGAATTTTGCGCAACATTCCCCTCTCGGAATGGGCTTTCCGTGAATGCACGTCGGAGGATGTCCAAGAAACGTGCACACGCTTTCGGTCACCCCGGGGCTGAGAATGTGTTCGAGTTTACAAGCCTCTTCCTCCACCTCCTCTTCGGACATCTCAAAAATCTCGTAGAGAAGCCTTTCTGTCAAACGGTGACGTCGAACGATCTCTCGTGCCTTTTCCTCCCCGCGTTCTTTGAGGATCATTCGATTGCCTTCAATTTCAAAGAGATCGTCCTTGATCATCTTACGGATAATAGATCTCGCCTCGACGTCCTGAGCGGTCTCGAGGAGATGGTCCAGATCGGATACGCCTTTTTCTCTCAATGTCCAGATGAGTTCAAGAAGCTCATCAATCCTCTCTTCCTCCACCCCATCGACCACTCCCCACATTCTTCTGTGAGGCCCCTTCTTCCTTTCGAGTTCTCTATTCATGGTTTTGCCTTTCTTTTCCGCAGGGATTTCAAGAAATCGACGATGGCCGATTGCTCCTTATAGCTGTATCCGCAATGGGGACAACAGAGGAGATTACAATCTTTTGAAAGAAGGCAACCCGAATGGCATTTCATCTCCGGTGGAGAGAATTCCTTGCCACAGAGGGGACACTTGTACGAAGCGGATTTCTGCATCTTATACTCCGAAAAATCTTAATAGGAAATTTACCATTCCTCCGACTCCAAAGGCAACAGGGATGATCACGGCCGATATCCACAATGCCTTTTTTAACCCTCTTTCTTTGATCATCATAAAAAACTGGGCAATACAGGGGATGAAGAGAGTAATCGTCACCAGGCTCACCAGGATTTGATGTGAGTTGAGTTGCCCCTGCTTGGCTATAACAAATAGGCCTGCTGCTCCGTAGTCCCTTCTAAGAAATCCGATGAGAAAGGCTTCCGTAACCTTGGCAGGAAGACCCAAGAAATGAACGATTAAAGGAGTGGCGGCCTTTTCTAAGAGCGTTAGGATTTCCGACTTGTGAAGCGCAAAAAGGATCAGGGTGCCCAGAATGAAAAGCGGGACAGCTTCCTTGAGGTACCATTCAATTCGAGCCAAAGTCTTAACGATAACATTGGAGATGAGAGGAATCCTCAAAGGCGGAACCTCTAAGATGAAATCAGAGCCCTCGCCCGGAATCACACGCGAAGCCAAATAACCCACCAAAACCAGTATCCCGACGACAATAAAGATCCACAGAAAGAGATACAGGACAGGGAGGCTTGCAAACATGCCGAGGATGACGCCTAATTGGGCAGAACAAGGCACGGCAAGGGCCAAAAGAAGTGTCACAATGGTGCGGTCCTTTTCGGTCTCCAGAATCCGTGTGGTCATGGTGGCCATGGTGTCGCAACCGAGACCCAGAACCATGGGCAAAATGGCCTTCCCGTTTAGCCCCATCTTTTTGAACACCTGATTGGTCATCACGGCCAGCCTGGGCAAGTATCCCGAATCCTCCATCAGCCCGAAGACCAGGAAGAAACAGCCGACGATGGGGAGGACGATCGCAATGGCATACATGAGAGCCATGGTGATGACGCCGTAAGGGCCGATAAAAAATTCTTGAAGAAAAGGGACGGGGACGAACCGTTGGAAGAAGAGGGTGACGGTCGGAAGGAGCCATTTTCCAAACAGGGTCTCCTCCAAGAATTTGACACTGGTCTGCGCACCGAAAACCCCTACAAATTCGTAGGTGAGCCAGAGGACTAACAGCAGGATCGGGATCCCCCAGACAGGATGGATGGAGAGGTTTCCCAAGAAGGAAGAAATGGATTTGGGCGCCTCTCCTCGCAGCCCCATGACTTTTGACAGGATCTCATCTACTTTTCGAAGCCTGACCTGATTGATCAAATAGCCGACCGGATTGCCAAGATGAGCCTGGATCTCCTGACGGACTTTTTCAATTTGTGAGACATCGTTTTCCGAAAGATTCGTATGAAGCCATTCGGCAAGGCTCTCGTCCCCGGAGAGCAGCATGAGCGCTAAGGACCGTTTGGAAATAGAGGCTTCAGGCAGAAGAGAAGTGATTTTTGAAACGCCGCCTTCAATGGCGTCCGGATATCTGATCGAAATCGAAGAGGGATCCCGGGACTGAAGATTTTCCTTGATCTTTTCGAGACCTTTTCGTCTCGTGGCCACCGTTGTGAGGACCGGAGTGCCCAGGATCTGGGATAGGGCCTGTATCTTGATGTCAATGCCCCTGCTCTTCGCCTCGTCCCACATATTCAAGAGGACGATGAAGGGAAGTCCCATCTCCAAGAGTTGGACGGAGATGAGAAGGCCCCGACGAATGTTTTTTGCATCAATGACCTGGACCAGACGGCTCTTGGGCTCTTTGAGGAGGATGTCCCGGGTCACTTTCTCATCCTCTGACATGGGAATGAGGGAGTTGACCCCAGGGGTGTCAAGAACCTGGAACTTTTCCCCATGAGCGGACAGAGTTCCGGTAGAAACTTCCACGGTGGTTCCGGGATAGTTCGAGACGGTCACATATTTGCCCGTGAGATAATTGAAGATGACCGACTTCCCGACGTTCGGGTTTCCGATAAGAATCAATTTCTCTCTTGAGACGTCAGTCCATCTTAAGGTTATTTTCCCGGGTGGAGTCATCCGCTAACTCTTTCTGCCGACAGTCTTCTTCCGGTTGCATTCCTCGCAGCGACCATAAAGTTCCAGACGATGGTCAGAGATCTTAAAACGGTGACGCTGCGCAATTCCGTCCTGGAGGGCCTCAAGCGTCTGGTCCTCGAATTCGATAATCTTTCCGCAATCGAGACAGATCAGGTGATCGTGATGGCTTCCCTCTAAAGCGGGTTCGTATCGGGTTTCCCCGTCAGCAAATTTTCGTTGATTCGCGAGACCGAGACGGGTGAGGAGCTTCAGGGTGCGATAGACGGTAGTGTAGCCGATCTTAGGGTTCGTTTTGACGACCTGGGTATAAATCTGTGCGAGGCTTTTGTGGCCGGAAGAATTCAGGAAGATATTGAGAATCTCTTCCCGCTGTCTGGTGGCGTTCAGCCCTTCCTCGGAAATCCTTGCTCTGAAAAGATCGGCCTTCGTCATGCCTATGGCCATTATGAAATTGAATTTCAATTTCACTTTAACCGATCCCCATTCATTTGTCAACTCTGGCCGGCAAAGTGCCCCGTAGACTCCGCCTTGTGGGACGCAAAGAATTGACCTGGCTTTCGCGCTCTGTTAAGATTTTTTGAGGGAAAGAATGTATCGATGGCATCTCCGGGCGAGCGGAGTTTAGCGGTATACGAAAAGGTCATCACCCACAACGACTTTGATGGGATCGTCAGCGCCTCTCTCTGCTCATGGGCTTTCGAAATTCCGAAGGTGTTCTTTGCGGGTCCCCTTGCCATCAGCCGCTCTCAGATCACGATCACCGAAAAAGATGTGGTCTGTGATTTACCTTACCCGCTCGAATGCGGACTCTGGTTCGACCACCACGAGGGAAATCTTCAGGAATTGGCGCTCCGCAAGATCGATGCCCGATCCATCCCCGGCCGTTTCGACTTGAAACCGAGTTGCAGCCGTGTGGTTTTTGAATATCTTTCTGAAAGAAGAGATCTCCCCGCCTATTTTTTGGAGGCGGTAGAGGAGGCGGATGTCATCGATAGCTTTTCATATTCTTCGATAGAGGATTGGAGGAGGGAGACCCCGGGGAGGGTGATCGATTTAACCTTAAAGGTCTCTTTTCAGTCGGCCAATGATCAAGCGAGCTACATGAGAAACCTAATTCTACAACTTCGAGACCGTCCGATGGAAGAGGTATCCCATCTCGATTTTGTTCAGAGGGGGCTGAAAAAATACCGAGACGAAGAGGGAAGGATGCTTCGGATCATTGAGGCCGCGTGTTATTTCGTCGGTCCGGACGAAAAAAAAGAGGTGGTCGTCATCGATCTCACCCCTTATCAGCGGATGCCCCACCTCATCAGAAACCTTGCCTTCTTGATCTACCCAGAGGCCTTGGCGGTTTTGGAAGTCTATAGTTTGATGGATCATCAGGGCGTGAAGAGTAACAACATCGGGGTCTCCATGGCCCTCTCCATTAACGGAAACAGACAAGGCCGGAATAAAAATATCGGCGACATTATGCGAACGCTCAACATCGGAGACGGCCACCCTGGGGCGGCCGCAGGGACGGTTCACTGTAAGTCAAAACAGGAGATGCTGAAGAAGAAAAAGGAGTTGCTCGAGCAGATCTTTAAGCTCTGGGCTTCCCAGTAAGGCAGGCGAAGAATCTTATTTCTGCATCGCTCGAGATGGATCCGAATAGCCGATGGTTGGCGAGCTTCTTGCCATTACCGTATTAAGAAAGACAACGGGTACTGTGGCGGTCGATTTCTTTTTGGGCTACGGATAAGCCAGCCGCCCTTTTCTTGCCAGGGTCACATGTTCTTCTTTTCCAATGTGGGGATGGTGGCATCGGGTGCAGGATTTTAGGGCATTCCCCTTCGCTATTCTCCCACCTTCCTGGGCGTTTGCACCCATCATCATCTCTTGATACTTTTCACCTGGGCCGTGACAGGCCTCACACCCGACATTCACTTCTTTATACCTTTTCTTTTCCGGGTCATATCCGGTGGCGTGGCAGGGAATACATTTGGTTTTGTCTTTTTCATTCTTGATGAGAGAGAACGCCTTCGTCGTCATGGGCGTCCTTCTCCAGACGCTGATCTGTCCCTTGTTAAGGTCTTCATGGCATCCGATGCAAGATTCGGAGCCGACATAGGCTGCCTCTTCCTGGAAGAAAGCGGTTTTGGGAGGCGCTTCTTCCAAGGGGAGGGCAGGCGCTGTTTTCTCCCAACTTCTGATGAACGTCACCAAATCGCTGATCTGCTCCGGATTAAGCGGACCTCCTTCTTTGTCGCCGAGAGCGACCATTCCCGTCCCGGGAATTCCCCGTTCAATGATTTTGGAGAGGATGGTATCGTCCACATGCTTAAGATAATCCTTTGAGTTAATGGCCCTGATTCCTCTCCGGGGACCTCCCTTCTCTCCGTGGCATCGGGCGCAGTGGGTCATATAAAGAATTTTTCCCTTCGCAGCAGCCTTCGCCCTCATCCTTTCGGCGTCCATCTTCACCCGATACGGTTCTGATAGCCAGTAAACGGTCAAAATGACAGCGATTGCCACTGTCAATATCATCGCTAAAAAGATTTTCTTCTCCATAGGTCCTTCAAGCCTTAACCAACTGAGAGGGGTCAAATGTCTTCCTTTCGATTACCCTTTCGGTATCGATCACGACGTTCCCGGCGGCAATCTCAAGCTTGTGAAGGTCCAAGGGCCTGGGAGGCGGGCCGGCGAGCACCTCACCTTCTTCATTAAACTTGGCGCCGTGGCAGGGGCACTCAAACCTTTTGGTCAACTCGTTCCAGTTGACGATACAATGGAGATGGGTGCAGACTGAAGAAATTGCCAAGAATCCTCCTTCACGCCTCACGACGAAGGTCTTTTCCTTTCGGAAGGGCACAACCCCGCCAATCTTGAAATCTGAGACCTTTCCTGCAATGAAAATGTTTTCTTCTCTCCCCCTTTTTCTTCTCGGCCAAAGAAATGCAAGAACGCCGCCGGCAAGTTCGCCGGCGACGACGGCTCCGGCCACGATCCACGCGTAAACAATCAGTCGCCTTCGTGAGATTGGTTTTTGATCCGTCTGATAGGGGCTTGTCTTTTCCTGATTTTTTATTTCCATGGCAGAACAAAGCTCCAGTTTTCTCCCCGGAAAAGAGATCCAATGATCGTAAAGACAAGGGCTCCGAAAATGAAGAGGGTGAACAAGGCGATCAGTATTCTCCGTCTCTCACCGCCCACAAAGATTCGGTTAAATCGAGACGTCCATCTGTTTTTCGGCTTCCGATCGATATAGGGGATCAAGAAAAGCCATACGAAGATAAGCAGAGGAAGGATGATTGCTGGAATGACGGGTTTGTTCGTGTAATGGATCAACTCCTGAATCCCTGTAAAATACCATGGCGCCTTTCCCGGATTCGGGGTGACAAGGGGATTCGCAAGATCTTCTAAAGGGGCATCGAAGAAAAGGGAGATCAGTAAAAGGATTAAGCTGACGGCCAAAGAGCAGACTGTCAAAAGAATAATGTAATGCGGAAAGGTCTCCACCGTATCTTCCGGGGCCTTCTCCACCATCGGTGAGGTCCCTTCCACAATCTCCATGAGACCGTAGGTTTTGTTGGGATCTCTGACGAAAATTTTCTCCTGATTCTTTTCCATTTTAAATTTCATCCCTTATGTCGGATGTGAATTCCGGATTGCGGAATTAAAGATTTATCAATAGCTTAAAGAAATTCCATTCCGCATTCCGAAATCCGCATTATATTCATTAGAGTGGTCCTGATATTCCTCCGTCTTTTCTCACTCTCCAGAAATGGACCACCATCAGAACGCCCAGGATAACAGGAAGCTCGACACAGTGCACGACATAAAAACGAAGCAAGGCCTCATGACCCACTTCATCCGCTCCTAGAAGGAAGAAACGAATATCCTTTCCGATAAAGGGCGTATAGCTCATAATGGTCGTCCCTACCGTAATGCCCCAATAAGCGAGCTGGTCCCAGGGGAGAAGATATCCTGTATAACTCAGTGCCAGGGTGAGGATGAGAAGGCCAATTCCGAGCACCCAATTGAACTCTCGGGGAGGCCTATACGAGCGTGTATAGAATACCCTCACCATGTGGAGGAAGACCGTCACCACCATTCCATGAGCGCACCATCGATGCAAATTTCTTAAAATCTTGCCGTTGAAAATAAGGGCCAAGGCTTGCATATCGAAGTAGGCTCTTTCGACGGAAGGCGTATAATGAAACATGAGGAGGATGCCAGTGACTGTAAGAATGATGAAGAGGAAGCAGGAGATTCCTCCCAAGCAAAATGTATAAGAGAAGTGGAGGCCGTGACGCTTTATCTTGGCCGGGAAGGCATGGAGGAAAAAGTTGTTATAGATCAACAGGGAACGCTTCAAGTCGGTATCCGGCATTCCGGTTCTGAAGATCGAGCGCCACACCGCCGAATCTGAGATGCGTTGTAAGATTCCTCTCTTCATCCTTGTTCCTCTCTGTAAAGCGTCGATTCGCGGTGGTACTCTTCCATCGTGATGGTCCCGGTAGGACATCGTTTAACACAGAGGCCACATTGGATGCAGCGCGATTCGTCTTTGAAGATGACAGAGGCCAAATTGAGTTTCTGAGCTTGCTGTAAGGAAACGTTGTAAAGGGATTGAACCAACTTGGTGAGCTTGTTATCTTCCTCTATCTCATCGAGTCTTGCCATCCGAAAACAAGATTTTGGGCAGATATCGACACAGCCACCGCAAAGGATACATTTTGTCCGGTCGAAGACAGTGAAGATATGGCACTGGAGACAGCGAACAGCCTCTCTTACCGCTACTTCTCTGGAAAAGCCCAATTCCACTTCTCTGTCCATGGATCCTCTCTCCTGAATGGGAAGAGTCTCCATTCTCTGGCGAGATATCTTTTCCAGGTTGGGCTCGATTTGGACCTCCGGAATTGGAGTGAAATAAGCAGGCTTCTTTTCGAATAGTTCTCCGTTCAGATACGTGTGAATCGAGAGAGCGGCCTTCCTCCCATCGGCGATCACCCGTATCACATCCCTGGGGCCTGTCACAAAGTCTCCTCCGGCGAAGATACCGCGCACATTCGTCTCAAACGTTTCTGGATTGACGGACAGACGATCCCATTTGGAAATTTCGAGACCGATCTCTTCGGGAAGGAAGGAGATGTCCGGCGATTGACTAACCGCCGGTATGAGGAGATCGATATCGATGTCGAATTCCGTTCCTTCAACGGGGATCGGCCTTCGGCGGCCATCCTTTTCGGGGTCGCCCAATCGGTTTCGGATACATTGGACCCCTGAGACCCTTGTTCCGTCTCTTGACAGGACCCGAATCGGCTGGGTAAGGTAATGCACTTTGATGCCTTCCTCTTCCACCTCCTCTAATTCCCTGGGATCGACAGGCATCTCCTCTCTGGTCCTGCGATAGAGAATGAAGACCTCTCTCGCTCCCAAGCGAAGAGAGGAGCGGGCTGAGTCCATGGCCGTATTTCCCCCTCCGACCACAGCCACTCTTGAGCCGATTTTTGGATTCTTGTCCAGATTGACCATTCGCATGAAGGTCACGCCGTGGATCACACCTTGAAGATCTTCCCCGGAGATTCCCAATTTTTCAGCCTTATGCGCCCCCGCGGCGATATAAACGGCATCATACTTCTTCCTCAAACTTTCTAAATTCAGCTCTTTTCCGATGGGAGTGCCAGTGAGGATTTCCACTCCCGATTGACTCACCTCCTCAATCGCCCGCCGTACCACTTCCCTCGGAAGGCGGTAGGGTGGAATGCCGACATTGAGCATCCCGCCTGAAATAGGGAAAGACTCATAGATCGCGACGGAATAACCAAGTCTGGCAAGATCATTGGCGGCTGAAAGCCCAGATGGACCGGCGCCAATGATCGCCACCTTTTTGTCCCTTTTTTCGACCGCTGGCTCTTTCTGACGGACATGCGTTTCGAAATCCGCACAAGCCCTCTTCAATGAGCAGATAGAAATAGGGAGGTCGATCAGGAGACCTCTTCGGCATTTTTCTTCGCAGGGGTGGACACAGATCCGGCCCAGAATAGCAGGGAAGAGGTTGTCGCCGCGGTTCAGCTCAAAGGCCAGATCATACTTCTCTTTTCGGATTTCTGAGATGTATTGGGGAGCACGGGTATGAACGGGGCAGGCATTTTCGCACCCGATATTTTCTTCAAACCAGCGTTGATTCGGAATTTGGACACGAAATCGATTCATAAAAAGTCGATTCACCCCGTTAGAAATCTGTCCCCGCTCGAATTTCTAACGGGGTTCACGATGTTTTGAATTTAGAAGCCCTGAGGAAGTTGGAGATTCCCGAACGCATCTCGCTAAGACGATTGAAGTAAATGGAGGCGAGCTTCTTCATGATCTCCATCCCCATCTTCAGGTCCTTTTCCATTTCCATTCTAACACGATCCGCATGGATGACTAATACCTTGGAAGATTTTGAGCATATGGCCGTCATATTGTAACGGAAAGGCTCAATGAGGGATGGGATTCCGAAGGCGACTCCTTCTTTGTCGACCTTGGAGGTCATAAAGTCAAATTTCTCCCCGGTCTTTACTGAAAGATCGACCGCGCCTTCGATCAGGAAGTAGAGGTGATTCGCCTCGTCTCCCTGACGGAAAATTGTTTTTCCCTCAGGCCAAGATTCCACAGAAGAATGGGACAGCAGGAGATTCATCTGGGATTCGCTGAGGGTCCCAAATAATTCTGTCTTTTTTAGCCAGTCCGTCGAGACCATGGGTTCCCTCCGGGAAGTTCAAATGTTAAAGTTCAAATGAAATCCAACGTTCCAATGTCAAAAAATTCTCAATTTTGGGATTTGGCATTGATTTGACATTTGGGTTTTGAAATTTGTCATGTAGCTCAAATTTCATTTGAGCTATGGCATTCCCCGATTGAGATACTCCATCAGGTCGACCATTTCCTTCCCGTCGATCTTCTGCCAGGGCACTTTGGCTTTCCTCATTCTTCCCAACATCTCGGGGCCATGGTTCCACATCGCCTGGGCCATGAAAATGGGAGAGATCTCGCCCTTCAGCCGGGAGAGATCCCCTTCTTTGGCTCCCTTTTTATGGCAGAGGTTACAATGGTTTTTAATAAAGACGCCTTTTCCCTTTTCAGCATTTCCCGGCTCGTCAAAGTACCGAGTCGAGAAGAGATAGGCAACGACATCAGCCATCTCCTGGGAAGAGAGGTGTGGAAAAGGGATTCCTCTTTTCTCCATGCCCTTCCTCATCTCCTCAGAATGGTTCCACATCACCCCAGCCAACTGAGCTAAAGTTCGTGGAAATTCCTTTCGGCGGGACAGGTCGTATTCTCCTCCGGGGGCATGGCACTTGATGCATCCCTTCTCAGAAAAAAGGTTTCCCCCGGATTTGGGATCCCCTGGGGAGAGGTAGATCTTTTCGGCGCCAGGATTGAGGCTTCGAATATAGGCAATCAGGTCGACCATTTCTTTTCCCTTGAATTCAAAGCGAGAGAAGCCTGTCCGTTTTATCTCCTGTTCCATTTGGGATGAGTGATTCCACATCATCTCAGCCCAAAGAATTGGATTCGTATACATTCCCCAGCGACTCAAGTCCGATTTTACTCCTCCTTTTATAGTGTGGCACTTCCCGCAGGCGTTCTCTACGATTGATTTTCCGTTCCTGAGATCTCCCGACTCGTCCATATAGCGGATGAAATAGAGGAAGGCAAAGAGGTCTGCCATTTCTTTCTTTGTTATTTTTTCGAAAGGAATTTTTCTTCCGATCATTCTTTCCCACATTTCAGGACCGTGGTTCCACATCAGGGCCGCAAGCTGGGCCTGGCTCACGTACGCTTGAGGAAGGGTCCCGAGATCAGGTCCTCCTTTGCCGCCTTCTCCCCAAATGGAATGACACTGGATGCATCCTTTTTGATAGAAAACCTTCCATCCCTCTTTGATATCACCCGGAAGGAGATATGCCGTCTTTTTTTCGGCTCCTCTCACCTGGACGCAAAAGAAAACATTTCCTCCCAAAAAGAGAAAAGCGACAAGAGACCATATGTAAATCCGCTTCATTGCCCGTTTCCTTTCAAAAGACCTCACTTCTTTTTAGAAGATCTGAGAAACTCGATGAGATCGGCCAACTCTTCTTTCTTGAACTTTGGCCAGGAGATGCCTTTCTCCCGCATAGCTTTTTCTATCTCTGAACTGTGATCCCATATGCCAGCTACGATATCCATCGGATTGGCAGGTTTCTGGTATTTTGAGAGATCGATCTGCATGAATTCACCATGTATGCCGTCGACACTGTGACATTTCGAACAGGATTTCCCTGAGAAGAACCGCTTTCCGTTCGTTGGATTTCCGGGCTCATCAAGAAACTGGAGGAAGTAGAGATAGGCCATGAGATCAGCCATCTCCTTGGGTGTAAATTTTGGGATGCCCATCTGCGTCTGGGCCATTTTGGCCAAAACCGTAGGCCCTTTGTCCCACATCATGGAAGCGACTTGAGTGAGGCTCTTATAAAAGGTCTTTGCTTTCTTTCCAAGGTCATCAGCCACCTTTCCGCCTTCGCCCCTAATCGAGTGGCATTTGATGCAACCTTTTTCAACAAAGACTTTCCTCCCTTCCCTTGGATTTCCCGGTATGACGAAGGCGGCCTCCCTGGGCCCTTTTGCATTCGTTTTGATGTACTCAAGGAGGTCCATCATCTCCGATCCCTCGAAGGTGGGCCATTTCATTCCGACCTTAACCATCTGGGCGATCATGACCGGTCCATGGTTCCAGATCATTTCACTGAGGTAGATGGGTGAGATATTCTGCGGAAATTGATCTAAGCCGGGCTCGCCCTCTTTGCCCCGGCCAGACAGAAGGTGACAGTTGCCACAGCCCTTTTCACTAAAGAGGTACTTTCCCCGGGTCGCGTTTCCAGGCTCGTCAAAGAATTTAAGGAAATAGAGATAGCCACAGATATTGGTGATCTCGTCACCGGTCAGGTTAGGTCTTATCATTTTCATCCTCTCCATGCCCTGGATCATGGGAGGAATGTGATTCAGCAGCTTTGAGGCAAGCTCCAAGAGCGTGTCGCCAAGGTCCACCTTTCCAAAATCGGGTCCGATCTTTCCACCTTCGCCCTTGAAGGCGTGGCATTTGACACATCCTTTGTTCACAAAAAGATGAGCGCCTTTGGTCGGATCCTGAGGAAGCAGGGGCTGAGCGAAAAGAGACGAGGCGATCAGGAGGCTGACCATTCCAGCGGTGATCATGGGTTTCATCATAAGGGACCCCTACGAACAACAGTGAAAATTGAAAAGTTAAAAATGCAAAATAATTAGTGTCTGTTTATAAATTACTCCCTCAATTTGAATTGTCATTCCGGCCCCGATTCCATCGGGGTAAACTCCAGCCGGAATCCAGTCCTTTTAGAGCCCTCTGGATGCCGGATCAAGTCCGGCATGACGGAACATGTCCTTTATGGACAAACACTAATTAGCAACAGAGGGAAGGTTTTTGTCTTCATTGGTCTTTGCTAATTGCTAATTGATCATTGTCCATCTTGCATTGATCCTTATTCAACACCGAGGCCGGGCAAATAGGTTTTGATTCTTTCCTGGACCTCGGCCATCGACTTCTCTCTTCCTTCCCTGACCTCCCAGATGGAGACGATCGGGAAGACCTTGGTGAAGACCATATAGAGAAGGATGAAAAAGGAGACGGAACCAGCCAAAACAGACCACTCTATCCATGTCGGATGATAGATCACCGTTTCATTAGGGAGTCTCGGGTTGGTCAATGTCGGTACGACGATCACAAACCGCTCGAGCCACATGCCGATGACGATTGAGGCTGAGGCGATCAATGTGCCTACAGGAGTTCGAGTCCTTTTGAAACTGAGAATCGGCAAGGGGATCGCGAAGCAGAAGAGAAACATTCCCCAGAAATAGAGGGCGAATCGTCCAGTGAATTTTGACCAGAAAATGGCCATTTGAATGGGTTCGCTTCCGTAGTAGACCGTTATGTATTCTGTGAAGGTGAAATAGAACCACAGAAGCGTCATAACCAAAAGAAGAATTCCAAGATTATTGAAGTGAACAGGCCTCAAGTAGTCTTCCAGATGATAGACTTTCCGAATGACGTTCATGGCCAAAATGAGAGCAGCGATACCCGAAAAGATCGCACCGGCGACAAAGTAGGGGCCGAAGATGGCACTATGCCACATGGGTTGAATGGTCATGGCGAAGACAAAGGAGACGACGGTATGGACAGAGACGGCGATGGGGATGACGAGAATGGCCATGACGGCAATCCCCTTCTCCAAAAGGCGATGCTGTCTTTCTGTGCCTCGCCATCCGAGGGCAAAGATGCGGTAAAACCATTGCCATTTTCCTGCATAATCTCTGAGGAGAGCAATGTCCGGAATCAGCGGGAGGAAAAGGTAGATCGAACTGGCGGTGAGATAAACCGTGATGCTCGAAACATCCCAGAGCAATGGAGATCGAAACTGGGCATGAGCGATGATGTTCAGTGCCCGGTCCGGCCTTCCCAGATCCATCAGAATATTTCCTACGCCGAAGAAGAGAACGAGAACGGTAATCACTTCGGCCGAGCGTGTGATCGACCTTCTCCATTCCGCCTTTACCAGGCGAAGGATGGCAGAAATCAGAGTTCCGGCATGACTGATCCCGATGAAAAAGACGAAATTGGTGATATAGACTCCCCAGAAGACAGGCCTGACCAGACCGGTGATGCCCAGCCCATGGCGATACTGGTTGAGATAGGCGAACACCGCCCACAGGATGATTGCCACAAGGATAGAAGCAGCAAGATAAAAAGGCTTGCCCGTCTTTCTAATTGGGTTAAAAAGAAGAGCATCTTCTTCTAAAGAAAACTGCTTCTCTTCCATCACATTCCTTCCGATAGATAAATGACCTTGGGCTCTGTGCCCAACTCCTCCATCAGCCTAAAGGCTCTCCTCTCACGTGAAAGGGTTGAGACGACGCTATTGGGATCGTTCAGATCGCCGAAGTACATGGCACCGCTCGGGCATGCCTGGACGCAAGCCGGAACGTAATCTCCGGGCAGAAGATCTCTTCCTTCTATTTTTGCCTTTTCCTTTGCCCTGAGGAGCCGGTGACTACAGAAAGTGCACTTTTCAACCACCCCTTTCGTGCGAATCGAGACATCCCGGTTAAGAGAGCCTTTCATCTCTTTGGGCCATTCGGGCGGGTACCAGTTAAAGTATTTTACCGTGTAGGGACACGCCGTCGTACAGTAGCGGCACCCGATGCAGCGGTGGTTGATCTGGGCGACCAATCCCTCTGGATTAAGGTAGGTGGCAAACACCGGGCAGACTTTCGTACAAGGCGGATTATCACAATGCATGCATGGTCTCGGGAGAAGTCTTGCCTTGATATGAGGATATTCGCCTTCAATGTAAGGGATTAATTCGATCCAGTGAATGGTACGGCCCTTTGAAGACTCCTCCGGACCGATTATTGGGACGTTATTCTCGGCCTGGCAGGCAACCACGCAGGCCTGACATGCCGAGCACTTGTCCAAATCAATCACCATTCCCCATCGATGCATCACATACTCCTAAATGTCAAATTCCAAAACCCAAAATGACAAATAAAGGCCGGATGTTACAATTCAAAGTGGACCTATGAAACCGAAAGTTTGGAATCTAAGCTTTGGCATTTGGTATTCCTTTGAAATTTGAACTTGGAAATTTGTTATTGATTTTTTCATTTATGCCTTATAGATCTTCACTCTCGTCGAGTCCTTGATCGGAAACCCTGTCAGAGGATCTAGATCGTCTGACAGGAGCTGATAGGGGTCTTGGCCCAGTCCCGTTGCCCACCGGCCCCCCGATCGATGACCTTCTCCAAAGGGTATGCTGACGACGTCTGGCATCGCTCCCTTGTAAAGCTTCGCCCTCGCTTTGATCTTTCCCTTGGGAGATTCGACCCATACCCAATCTCTATCGGAGATTCCCGATCGGCTTGCTGTCTCTGGGTTGATTTCCACCCATGTCTCCCATTTTTCAAACAAGTATTCGCCGACAATCGACTGGAGCCAGGGGTGGTTGGCATTCCTGCTCCCTGTCAATGCCATTGTTCTGAACGTATGAAGGCGGAAAGGATACTGCTTTTCCTTGCCACCCTTTTTCGATTCCTCCCAATGGGGAAGAAAGGAAGCGTCTTTTTGTTCTATTGCTGCGGTCGAACGAACGCTTTGCTCGACTGTTTGGGCATAAAACTCGAATTTCTTCGAAGGAGTCCTGAGAACCCGATCCCACCCGTTGAAATCATAAACTGGATCCCACCATCCGCCCTTTTCCTGGAGCTGTTTCCAGAACTCTTCAAATGTATTGTAAGAAGGCGCGGCCCAGCCTCCTCTCTCAAGAAGGCGGGTCCACGCCTGTTCAAACTCAAGGCCGAAGGTGTCTCCTCGCTTTGCCTCGAAAACCCCTCTGATCCCGTAGAGCAGGACTTCTTTAAAATCATTCCACGGGAAGGCCTTCTGAATCTCCCCTCCCAAGGACTTACTGATTTGAAGGAGAACATCACCCGTCGCTTTCGTTTGATAGAGGGGCTCAACAATGGGTTGCCGGATTCCGAGAACTGGAAACCCTTTGTTTAAACTGACAGGGTCGTCCTGCCACTTTTCAAGGGGAGTGTAGTCGGGTAAAATAAGGTCTGCAAATAGGGTCGTGTCGTCCATGTACGGAGAAAAGCTAACGATCAAGGGAATTTCCGCAAAAGCTTTTGAAAAAATATCTGGATTCGGACTTGAAAAGAGAGGGTTCGTATAGTAGAGAAACAAGACTTCTGGGCGATAGGGTTTTCCGGAGATGACGTTCTTGGCAAATAGATGGGGCTGCTGGAGCATCAAGGAGGGTTTCTTCCCGCCGTCCATTCTATCGACCCGTGTTCCCTTTTCGGCGATTTCATCTTTTGTAAACGGTGGAAGCGATTGAAGGGGA
>Ga0335081_10005136_pt1 | contig 20719 bp, 21 predicted proteins | sample Lox_Sample_35_FD_206713 | JGI IMG/M metagenome (GOLD analysis project Ga0335081, IMG submission 206713) | Soil microbial communities from Loxahatchee National Wildlife Refuge, Florida, United States - Lox_Sample_3.5 | ecosystem: Environmental > Terrestrial > Soil > Wetlands | place: USA... | reverse complement strand
ATCGTCGCGGCGAGCAAGATGACGCCCAGCCTGATGGCGTTCATGATCAGGCACACCAGCGGCGTCATCTGCGTCCCGCTGACCGGGCAGGATCTCGACCGGCTCCAGCTGCCGCTGATGACCGCGCAGAACAACGAGCGCATGCGGACCGCCTTCACCGTCAGCGTGGACGCCAAGGACGGGGTCACGACCGGCATCTCGGCCGCCGACCGCGCCCGGACGGTCAGGGTGCTGGTGGACTCCGCCACCGAGCCCTACGAGCTTGTCCGGCCCGGTCACATCTTCCCGCTCCGCTACGCCGAGGGCGGCGTGCTGCGCCGGCCCGGCCACACCGAGGCGGCCGTGGACCTGGCCAGGCTCGCCGGGCTCAGCCCGGCCGGCGTGCTGGCGGAGGTCGTCAACGACGACGGGACCATGGCCCGGCTGCCCATGCTGCGGGCGTTCGCGGACGAGCACGGCCTGGCCCTGATCTCGATCGCGCAGCTCATCGAGTACCGGCGCCACTCGGAGCGGATGGTCCGCCGCGTCGTCGAGACCAGGCTGCCGAACGCGCACGGCGAGTGGCGCGCTCTGGGATACCAGAACTCCATGGACGGGACCGAGCATGTCGCGCTGATCTACGGCGAGCTCGGCGATGGCGAGCGGGTCCTGGTCCGGGTGCACTCGGAGTGCCTGACCGGGGACGTGCTCGGCTCGCTGCGCTGCGACTGCGGTGCCCAGCTCGACGCGGCGATGGCCGCGGTGGCCGCCGAGGGCCGGGGGATCGTCCTGTACCTGCGCGGCCACGAGGGCCGCGGGATCGGGCTGCTCTCCAAGCTGCGGGCCTACCATCTGCAGGACAGCGGAGCCGACACGGTCGACGCCAATCTCGAACTCGGGCTGCCAGCAGATGCCCGTGAGTACTCCACCGGCGCGCAGATCCTCGCCGATCTCGGTGTGCACTCGGTCCGCCTGCTCACCAACAACCCGGCGAAGGTCGATGGCCTGTCCGGGTTCGGTGTCGAGGTGGCCGGGCGGGTGCCGCTCCCTGTCGCGCCCACGCCGGAGAACCTGCGCTACCTGATCGCCAAGCGGGACCGCCTCGGGCACCAGATCGACGGGCTGCCCGCTGCCGTGGAGGCGGGATGAGCGGCGCTGGCCGCCCCGCTGCCGATCTGGTGGATGCGGCTGGGCTCACCCTCGCGATCGCGGCCACCCGCTGGCACGCGGAGGTCACCGACGCCCTGGTGGAGCGCGCGGTGGCGGCGGCGAAGGCGTGCGGGATCGATGACCCGCCGGTGGTCCGGGTGCCGGGAGCGTTCGAGCTCGCGGTGGTGGCGGCCGAGCTCGCCACCCGCTACGACGCCGTCACCTGCCTCGGCGCGGTGATCCGCGGTGGCACGCCCCACTTCGACTACGTCTGTGACGCCGTCACCTACGGGCTCGCCAGGGTCGCCCTCGACACCCGGACGCCGGTTGGCAACGGGGTGCTGACCTGTGACACCCTGGAGCAGGCCCGGGCACGGTGCGGGCTCGCAGGCAGCGCCGAGGACAAGGGCTGGGAGGCGGTGGTGGCGGCTCTCGGCACCGCGATCGTTCTGCGCTCGCTGCGCGAGCCCGGTGCCCACGACAGCACCCCAGGGACGACGGGCCGGCTGCGACATTGAGCTAGCGCGGATCCGCCCTGCGTGCGCCGCTCCCGGCGCCGCGGTCACCCGTCGACGGAAGGCTGTGTGCCGTGCTCTCCCTGGTTCTCCCCAAGGGCTCGCTGGAGCGGGCCACCCTGGAGCTTTTCGACGCCGCCGACCTGACCGTCCGCCGTTCCTCCGATCGTGACTACCACGCGTTCATCGATGACCCCCGCATCGACCGGGTGCGCTTCCTGCGCCCCCAGGAGATCCCGTCCTACCTTGAGCGCGGGCTGTTCGATCTCGGCATCACCGGCCGGGACTGGATCACCGAGACCGGCGCGCAGCTCGCGTCGCTCGGCGAGCTGAAGTACTCGAAGGCGACCGCCGACCCGGTGCGGGTGGTGCTCGCGGTGCCCGAGGGGGCGTCCTGGCAGTCGGTCACCGACCTGCCGGACGGGGTGCGGATCTCGACCGAGCTGCCCGCCCTGACGGGCCGGTACCTGGAGGCGAACGGGGTCAAGGCGATGGTGATCCCCTCGCACGGCGCCACCGAGGCGAAGGTCCCCGACATCGTGGACGCGATCGTCGATCTCACCGAGACCGGCTCCTCGCTCCGGCGTAACGGCCTGCGGGTCCTGGACACGCTGCTGACCAGCTACACCGAGCTGGTCGCCAACGCCGACGCCTATGCGGACGCGGGCAAGCGGGCCGCCATGGAGGACATCGCCCTGCTGCTGCAGGGCGCGATCCGGGCGCGGGGCAATGTGCTGCTCAAGCTGAACGTGCCCACGGCGCGCCTGCAGGCGGTGACGAACATGCTCCCGGCCATGTCGTCGCCGACCATCACGGCCCTGGCCAAGGGTGACATGGCGGCGGTCGAGACCGTGGTGCCCAAGACCGGGGTCAACACCTTGATCCCGGCGCTGAAGTCGGCGGGCGCGAGGGACATCCTGGAGATCCCCATTTCCAAGATCGTCGAGTGATGGCGCGGTCCCGTCCCAGGCGGGACCGGGCCCGCGGCCGGGGTGGCCGGCGACAAGCGGGATGGCCGGCCCGCTGGTCAGCGGGAATGGTGGGGCTGCAGGGCTGGTTTGTCCCAGAAGGGCTGTGTCATCCTGCCGGGAGGGCACCCCCGGGCGGTCCCGCAGGCTGCGGCAGGCCAGGCCGCCGGGGAATCGTGAGGTGAGAGGGTCTTGCGCGACATCCTGGACCAGATCACGAAGTGGTGGGACTCCGGAGAGACCTTCGGCCTGGCAACGGTTGTGAACACCTTCCGCAGCGCCCCGAGGGACCCGGGGGCCGCGCTGGCGGTATCTGACGGCGGCGAGGTCGTCGGCAGCGTGTCCGGCGGCTGCGTGGAAGGCGCCGTGTATGAGCTGGCGCGGCAGGTGTGCGAGTCCGGGGAGCCGGTGCTCCAGACCTACGGCATCAGCGACGACGCCGCGTTCGACGTCGGGCTCACCTGCGGCGGGATCATCGAGCTTTTCGTCGAGCCGGTCAGCAGGCAGCGTTTCCCGGCGCTCGGCGAGGTCGCGGCCGCCATCGGCGATGAGGTGCCGGTCGCGGTGGCGACGGTCATCGCCGGGCCCGGGATGCTCGGCGCCCGCCGCATCATCCGGCCCGGCACCGCCACCGGGACTCTCGGCGCCGGCGACAGGCTGGACGAGGCTGTCGACGACGATGCGCGCGGCATGCTCGCGCAGGGCCTGACCGGCGTGCGGCATTACGGGGAGCACGGCGAGCGCCGGCTCGACGACCTGTCGGTGTTCGTCCAGTCCTTCGCCCCGCCGCCACGGATGCTGGTCTTCGGCGCGATCGACTTCGCGTCCGCGGTCGCGCGGGCCGGGAAGTTCCTCGGCTACCGGGTCACGGTCTGCGATGCGCGGCCGATTTTCGCCACTCACGCCCGGTTCCCGGACGCGGACGAGGTGATCATCGACTGGCCGCACCGGTACCTGGCACAGGCGCAGATCGACTCGCGCACCGTGATCTGCGTGCTCACCCACGACCCCAAGTTCGACGTGCCGGTGCTGGAGGTCGCGCTGCGCACCCCGGCCGGGTATATCGGCGCCATGGGCAGCCGGCGGACTCATGAGGACCGGCTGGCGCGCCTGCGCGAGGCCGGGCTGACCGAGGACGAGCTCGCGCGGCTGCGCTCACCGATCGGGCTGGATCTGGGGGCACGGACCCCAGAGGAGACGGCGGTGTCGGTCGCGGCGGAGCTCATCCAGCTGCGCTGGGGCGGCTCCGGGCAGCCGCTGACCGACACGACCGGCCGCATCCACCACGGCTGACCGGCAGCCGCCGTGGCGCCGGCCTGCGCCATGATCACGCCCCTGCTACCGCGGTTCGGCGTGCGAAGCAGCGCCATGCCGGGAGGGGACGTAACGTTGGGGACCGTGGCACGGCAGATCGCCGGGGTGCTGCTCGCCGCGGGCGAGGGCAGCCGGCTGGGCGGCCCGAAGGCACTGGTCGAGGTGGCCGGGACCCGGCTGGTGGATCGGGGCGTGGCGCTGCTGCGTGATGGCGGCACAGCGCCGGTGGTCGTGGTGACGGGGGCGGTGGACGTGCCGCTGCTGGGTGTGATCACCGTGCACAACCCGGACTGGCGGTCCGGCATGGCGTCCTCCCTGGCGGCCGGGCTCGGGGCGGTCCCTGCCGGCTGCACCGCCGCGGTGATCGCCCTGGTGGATCAGCCGCTCATCGGCCCTGACGTGGTCCGGCGGCTGGTCGCGGCATATCTGTGTGGCGCCAGGGCCGCGGTCGCGTCGTACGGCGGCAAGCTACGGAACCCTGTCCTGCTGGCCAGGGACGAGTGGGCCAGTGTACTGGCGCTGGCCACAGGCGACGTGGGGGCGCGCCCCTACCTTCGCGCACATCCGGACCGGGTCACGGCGGTGGAGTGCGGCGACATCGGCCGTCCCGACGACGTCGACACGCCGTCGGACCTGGCGCGGGTGAGCCAGGTGCTTGCCGCGGCGGATTCCGCGCCGCTAGCGCCCCGTCACCTCGATCCCCCAGACGTGGGACACACTGCTGCCGGTCACGGGCCAGCGGCCGGCTGACGGCCACGCCCCGCGCCGCTAGCGCCCCGTCACCTCGATCCCCCAGACGTGGGACACACTGCTGCCGGGCTCCAGGACGATGAGGTCGGTGCCGGTGACGAACGCGTTCGGGGGACAGGTCATGGGCTCGACGGCCAGGGCGCGGCGGCGGCGGGTGGCGTCCAGGGTGTCTCCGGTGAAGACCTGGAGCCAGTGGTAGCCCTGGCCTGCCCAGATCCCGACCTCGGTGTGGGCGCCGGTGAGCCGCGCCCAGGCGCGGCCCAGACCATCGCGGGCCAGACCGGTGAGCGCGTGATCCAGCCGCACGTCCTCGATCGGCCGGGCGGCGCGGAAATCGGCGTCGGTGCCGGTGACGTCGCGGGCCTCGTCCGCCGGGATGCCACGCTCATCGGCGGGCAGCCAGCGCGCGGCGGGCAGGCTGAGCGTGCACTCGTCCACGGTCGGCGTGCCAGCGTCCAGGTAGGGATGCGATCCGGTGCCGTACGGCGCCGGGCGGGAGCCGATGTTACGCGCGGTGATCGTCACCTGCAGCCCGTGGTCCTCGCTGAGCTGGTAACCCGCCTCCATTTCCAGGCAGAACGGGTAGCCCGCCCGTCCGAGCACAGCCGTCCGCAGCAGCACCGTGTCCGCGTCATGGCCGGCGGCGGCCCATGGCATCCACCTGGTCAGGCCGTGGATCGCGTTGCCGTTGGCCGGTTCGCTCAGGTCGAGCTGGTGGCTGGCGCCAGCCAGCGTGTAGCGGCCGCTGTCGATCCGGTTGGGCCAGGGCGCGAGCAGCTGGCCTGCCGCGCCTGGGGGAAGCTCGTCGGGCTGGTAGCCCGCGATCACGTGCCTGCCGTTGTGAGTCAGCTCGCGCAGGCCTGCCCCGAGCTCGGTGACGACCGCGTCGTAGGCACCCGCGCTGATCTGGTACTGGCTGCCGGTGACGGGAGTCATGACCGGCCGGCCTGGGCTACTGCCCGCTGGAGAACGCGCCGCTGCGCTCATGGATTCATTGTCGCGCCTGGTCATCAGCCTGCACAGGGGTCTCCGCCCGCTTGCGCACCCGGCTGCTGATCGGTCCCCGGGCCATGGAAGCGCCGGCGGGGCTGCTTGGGGAGCGGGGGACCGTCAGCCCCGCCGGCTATTGAACGATATCCGCCCAAGTCTGATGTGTGTGCGAAATTCTTCAACCATCCGCCTGCGCGGCAACTCCTGATTTCCGCCCGGGCTGCTGTGAGGTGCGGTTTTCCGGGGACCATGCAGGAGTGCGGAGCGCGGATTCCTGGCCGCCGCCGGGACCGTCAGCACAGGGATCCGCAGGTCGCGCCCGGCGGTACCGCGGCCAGGCCGCCTACATCGGGTCGCCGGGCGGGCCGGCCACCGCGACGGTCGGCGCCAGCGAGCCGCTGCGGATGGCCTCGGCCGCCAGGACACCGAACAGGTAGAAGTAGGCCGCTTCCTCCTCGGCGAAGGTGCGTACCTCGTGCCGGGCCCCATCCGCGGCGATGAAGACCTCGAACCCGTCCGGCGTCGGGAGCAGGCACATGGCCCCGTCGGTCTCGGTTTCCAGTGCGTACGCGACCCGCGGTATGGAGGCGAGATCAGCGAGCTCGCAGAAGATCTCCCGGGTCGGTACCCGCTGCCGCCGTGCCGACCTGCCGCCGATGTCGTTCGCGGCCGGCGCACTTGTCAGGCCGGCCTCTGGCGGCCCGTAGAAATCAGGCGGGACCGGCGCCGCCTGGGCATCGTCCCCGGCCGGGAAGGACAGCTCGTCCCCGGCCGGGAAGGACAGCTCGTCCCCGGCCGGGAAGCGGACCGCGTAAGGGTCGGTTCCCGGGCTCGCATCCGTGGGCCAGGCGCCCGCCAGCTGGGTACCGTCGTCCGTGGGGGCGGGGGCGGCCGGCGGCATGGATGCGGCCGGCCCCATGGGTGCGGGTGCAGGCGAGGGTACGGGGGCGGCCGGCGGCATGGGTGCGGCCGAGGGTACGGGTGCGGCCGATGGCATGGGTGCGGCCGATGGCATGGGTGCGGCCGACGGCACGGGAACGGCAGGGGTGGCGACGGGGTCCGGCGGGACCCTGGCTGGCGGGATACTGGCCAGCGTCGCGTCGGCATCGGCTGGGCTATCGGCCGGTGGGGCACCGGCGAGTGGCGCGCTCGCCCCGGGCGCGTCGGCCGGTGCGGCAGCCGTAGGGGCGTCGGCCGGCGCGGGGCTGGTGGCCGGCGCCTCGGCCGGTGCGGGGCTGGCCAAGGGCGCGTTTGCCATGGGCGCGGCCGCTGACGGCGGGGCGCCTTGAGGCGCAGGGCTGGCGGGCGGCGTCTCGGCCGGCGCGGCGGGACCGCGGGCGCCTGCCCGCGGAGATCGGGGCCGGCGGGTGGGGAGCGCCGGCGCGGCGACTGGCGGGGCGCTGGCCTGCGGCACCTCGGTGGCCGGGGCTTCGGCCAGCCCCGGAGTGGTGAATGGCTGCTCGGCCAGCGGGGGAGCGGCGAGCAGCTGCTCGGCCAGCGGGGCGCCGGTGGCCGGCTCACCGGCCGGTGGGGCGCTTGGGACGCTGGCGGCCGGGGGATCGGCCGATGGAGGACCGGACATGGGTGCATCGGTCAGCGCGGCACCGGCGGCCGGGGAATCTACCGCCGGCAGGCCGGCTGAGGGACCGGAGAGTGGGGCATTCACCGTTGCGGCGTCGGCCAGGGGGGCGTTGACGGGTGGTGCGTCGGTCAGCGGGGCACCGGTCTCCGGGGCGGGCTGCACCGGGACGCTCAGGTCGGGCAGCGGCGAGGCAGTGGGCGGTGCCGCGACCGGCCACGGAGCCATGCCGTACGGGTATGTCGCCATCGGCCCGGTCGCATCGGCCTGCTCGCCCCAGCGCAGCGGCCTTTCCACGCGCTCCTCAGTGAGCCCGGACACCTCCTCCCGCTGCGCGAGCAGCTCGAAGACCCCCCGGTCCACCTGCCAGTACCCGAGGCTGGTGGCGTGGTCGGCGTCGGTCCCGAGATAGGCGATGTGCAGCCGGTCACCCGGGTCGTCCAGCACGATGCAGGGTTCTCCGCGGAAGGTGCCGACCGGCCGCGACTCCCACAGGGCATCGATCTCGGCCCGGATCACCGGCTTGCGCCAGTGCCCCGTGGCCGGCTCGAAGCCGAGTTCCTCCGGTGGCGGGCAGGCGGCGAACAGGACGATCTCGGAGTTGGACGGGCCCACGCCCACCTCATACGGCACACCGCGGTAGGTGGCCATCAGCCGGTATCGCATGGCTCAGATCCCCCTTACCGGACGCAGCCATACCTGTCCGTCGTAGCGGGCGATGAATTCCTCGGCGCCGGAGGTGATCCGGTACATCTCGGTACCGACCGGGATCGGTACCGGCAGCGTGTAGTGCTCGGGGACAGCGCTGCCCGGGCTGTCGCCATTGGGCGGCGGCGGGGGCAGCAGCGAGTCGGCCATGTCCAGGGCCAGCCACCGCAGGACGCAGATCTCCGCCATGTCCGGGCTGAATTCCGACCCCTCATAGCCGAGGGCCAGGGCATGGTAGTAGCTCGCCGGGTCAGGGAAGGCGGAGTCCTGGGCGAGGTACACAAAGCCAGCGATCACCGATCGCTGGCCGTTCAGGTACGGCTCGACCAGGCGGGGTGGGATTACCTTCTGCAGTGGTGTTCCCGGCGCGATCGTCCTGGGCGGCTGTTCAGCCTGGGTCACTCAGTCCTCTGGGGGTTGACATGAGATACAGCTCAAGAGCCTCTCATATGGGAATTTTCCCCTCAACCTGCTTGGGTGAGCGCACCCAGGATGCTGACGGGCCGCGCCCGGCCAGCGGGTGAGCCCGCCCGCGGCGGGCAGCAGGCGCGCGGCGGGAACCGTGGTGGCGCCGCACTAAGGTTGAGCCGTGCCTGAGCTGATCACCGGCGGGCTTGGTGATCCCACCGACCATGGCGGGCCCGACCCCCGGGCCGCCGCCGCGCTGAGCGCGTTCGCGGCCGGTCAGGGGAGCGAGCACGCCGTCCTGTCCGCGCTCGCTGGCGCCCGGCTGCTGGTCCCGGTCGTGGCCGTGCTGGCTGAAGCGGCACCCGCGGGCGGCGGCGGCGACCAGGCCCGCGCGGACCCAGCCGGCGCGGATCCGGCCCGCGGCGACGCGGCCGGGCCCGGGGGCCGGCTCCGCCGGGAGAAGGTCAGCGAGATGGCTCTGCCAACCCTGGTCGGCGCCGACGGCAGGCGTGCCGTGCTCGCCTTCACCTGCCTGCGGTCGCTGACCGGGTGGCGACCCGATGCCAGGCCGGTTCCGGTCACCGCGCGCCAGGTCTGGCAGGCCGGGGCCGGCGAGGCGGACGCGGTGGTCATCGACGTCGCCGGCCCGGTGCCGTTCGAGGTTGACGGCGCCCGGCTGGCCGCGCTGGCGGAGGGCCGGCCGCCACCGCAGCCGCACGAGGACCCGGACGTCCGGGCGCTGGCCGGCGCGGCACTGGCCGGCGAGCCGCTGATCGCCGGGTTCGCGCTGCTGCCGGGGCGCGGCGGCAGCGACCTGACCATCGAACTGGCGCTGGCCGGCGCGGCCGGTCCCGGCCTCCCGCGCGCGCAGGAGGCCATCGGCCGGGTCGCGGAACGGATCGTGGCCGCCGGGGGCGGCAGGGTGCGGCGCGGGATCACGGTGGCTGCCAGCACGGGTGCCGCCAGCACGGGTGCCGCCAGCACGGGTGCCGCCAGCACGGGTGCCGCCAGCACGTGCGGCCAGCCCACGGGCACTCCCCAGGCCGGTGGACCGTGACGTCGGCCGCCCGGCCCGGGCGCCGCCCGCCGGATCCGGGCATCCGCGGCCCCGTGGGAGGATCAGCACCATGCTGCGCTGGCTGACCGCGGGGGAGTCGCACGGGCGCGCGCTGGTGGCGATCTGCGAGGGGCTGCCCGCCGGGATCGAGATCACCACCGCCGATATCGCCGCCGCGCTGGCCCGCCGCCGGGCCGGCTACGGCCGGGGCGCGCGGATGAAGTTCGAGCAGGACGAGGTGGAGATCACCGGCGGGGTGCGGCACGGCCGCACGATCGGTGCGCCGGTGGCCATCCGGATCGGCAACACCGAGTGGCCGAAATGGGAGACGGTGATGTCACCGGACCCGGTCGCGCCGGAGCTGCTGGCGGACCAGGCGCGGGCCGCCCCGCTCACCCGCCCCCGCCCGGGTCACGCCGATCTGGCGGGCATGCAGAAATACGGGCACACCGACGCCCGGCCGGTGCTCGAGCGCGCGAGCGCGCGAGAGACAGCCGCCCGGGTGGCGCTCGGCGAGGTTGCCAGGTCGTACCTGCGTCAGTCGTTCGGCATCGAAATCGTCAGTCACGTGGTGGCGATCGGGCAGGTCAGCGCGCCCGATGACGCCGGGCCCGGGCCCGGCGACGCCGCGCGGGTCGACGCCGACCCGGTGCGTTGCCTGGACCCGGCGGCGAGCGAGGCGATGCGGGCGGAGATCGACGCCGCACGCAGTGACGGGGACACGCTCGGCGGGGTGGTGGAGGTCATCGCCCATGGCGTGCCGCCCGGCCTGGGCAGCCACGTGCACTGGGACCGCCGCCTCGACGGGCGGCTGGCGGCGGCGCTGATGAGCATCCAGGCGATGAAGGGGGTGGAGGTCGGCGACGGCTTCGCCACCGCCCGGCGCCGCGGGTCGCAGGCCCACGACGAGATCGAGGCCAGCGGCGAGGGGGTGCGGCGGCGCACCAACCGGGCCGGCGGGGTGGAGGGCGGCATGAGCACCGGCGAGCCGCTGCGGGTGCGGGTCGCGATGAAGCCGATCTCCACCGTGCCCCGGGCGCTGGACACGGTCGACGTCGCGACCGGCGAGGCGGCCAAGGCGATCAACCAGCGCAGCGACGTCACCGCCGTGCCAGCGGCGGGGGTGGTCGCCGAGGCCATGGTGGCGCTGGTGCTGGCCGACGCCGCCACCGAGAAGTTCGGCGGAGACTCGGTGCCGGAGATCCGGCGGAACCTGCGCGGCTACCTGGACTCGCTGGTGATCGCATGACCGCCCCGGTGGTGATCCTGATCGGCCCGCCCGGGGCGGGCAAGTCCACCGTGGGGCCGCTGGTCGCCGCCCTGCTGGGGGCGGAGTTCCTGGACACCGACAGCGCGGTCGAGGAGGCGGCGGGCAAGCCGGTCAGCGACATCTTCATTTCCGACGGCGAGGCCGCCTTCCGGGAGCTGGAGCGCGCCGCGGTGGCCCGCACGGTCGCCAGCCACCCGGGCATACTCGCGCTGGGCGGCGGTGCGGTGATGGACCCCGGCACCCGGCAGCTGCTGGCCGGCCAGCGGGTGGTCTACCTGGAGACCGGGTTCGCCACGGCCGCGCACCGGACCGGCCTCGACACGCCCCGCCCGCTGCTGATCGGCAACCCGCGCACGCGGATGAGGGAGCTGCTGGCAGAGCGGCTGCCGGTGTATGAGGCGCTCGCCTGGGTCACGGTGGCCACCGATGACCGCGCCCCGCAGGAGATAGCCGACGACGTCGCCGCCGCAGTCACCGCCAGGATCGCGGCGGAGACGGGCGAGGGCGCCGGCACCTCACCCGAGGCGCCGCCCAGCCCGCCGGGGCGGGATCGGTGACCGTCACCCGGATCGGGGTCGCTGGCGAGCACGCCTACCAGGTGGTCGTCGGCACCGGCGTGCTCGGCGAGCTGCCCGCGCTGGTCGGGCCGTCGGCCCGTACGGTCGTCGTGGTGCACCCCGAGGGGCTGGACGGGCTCGCCCGCCCGGTGTGCGGCGTGCTCGCCGGCGCCGGGTACGTGGTGCACGGCGAGCAGGTGCCAGCCGGCGAGGCGGCCAAAACGGTCGGCGTGGCGGCGGATCTGTGGTCCCGGCTGGCCGCCCACCGGCTCACCCGCAGCGACGCCATCGTCGGTGTCGGCGGCGGGGCCACCACCGACCTGGCCGGGTTCGTCGCGGCCACGTGGCTGCGCGGGGTGCGGCTGGTCCTGGTCCCGACGACCCTGCTGGCGGCGGTGGACGCGGCAATCGGTGGCAAGACCGCGGTGAACATCGAGGCGGGCAAGAACCTGGTCGGCGCGTTCCATCCGCCGGCCGGCGTGCTCACCGACCTGGCGGCGCTGGAGTCGCTGCCGGCCGCCGAGTACGTCAGCGGCCTCGCCGAGGTGATCAAGGCCGGCTTCATCGCCGACCCGGCGATTCTCGACCTGATCGAGGCCGACCCGGAGGGCGCGGTGGTCCCGCACGGCAAGCACGCCCGGGAGCTGGTCGAGCGGGCGGTGCGGATGAAGGCGGAGGTGGTCGCGGCGGACCCGCGGGAGGCCGGGCGCCGGGAGATCCTCAACTACGGGCACACCCTCGGCCACGCCATCGAGCTGGTCGAGCGCTACCAGATCCGGCACGGCGAGGCGGTCGCGATCGGCATGGTGTACGCGGCGGAGCTGGCCCGCCTGGCCGGCCGGCTCGGCGCCCCGGCCCTGCACCGTCACCGCCGGGTGCTCACCGCGGTCGGCCTGCCCACCACCTTCCTGCCGGGGGCCTGGCCGGCGCTGCGGGAGGCGATGGCGGTGGACAAGAAGTCGCGTGGCGCCCGGATGCGTTTTGTGGTGCTGGAAGGGCCGGGCCGGCCGGTGATCCTCGACGACCCGCCGGAGGACCTGATGGCCCGCGCGTATGAGGAGGTGGCGTCGCGGTGAGGCAGGTGCTGGTGCTGAACGGCCCCAACCTGGGCCGCCTGGGCTCGCGGGAGCCGGAGGTGTACGGCAGCGCCAGCTTCGAGGAGCTGGCGGCCGAGTGCCGCAAGGCCGGCCGGGAGCTGGACCTGCACGTGGAGGTCAGGCAGACCGACGACGAGGCCGAGCTCATCGGCTGGGTGCACGAGGCGGCCGACGCCAGGACGCCGCTGGTGCTGAACCCGGCCGCCTTCACCCACTACTCCTACGCGCTGCGCGACGCGCTCGCGATGCGCACGGCGCCGCTGGTGGAGGTGCACCTGTCCAACCCGGCCACCCGGGAGGAGTTCCGGCACACGTCGGTGGTCGCTGCGGTGGCCGACGGGACGATCGCCGGGTTCGGCCTGATGTCCTACCGGCTGGCGCTGCAGGCGATCGCTGCGCTGGCGGCACCCTCATCACCCTCACAAGAGAACGAGGGTTCATAACGAGAGCGGGCGGCACCCTCGCTGCCGGAAGGCTGGTCAGATGCGGATCGGGATGGCCCTGAACTACGCGGGCGGTTTCGCGGAGACCGTGGCCGAGCTGGGCGACTACGAGAAGGCCGGCCTCGACATCGTGTTCGTGCCGGAGGCCTACACCTTCGACGCCGTCAGCCAGCTCGGCTACATCGCGGCCAGAACGCAGCGGCTGGAGATCGCCTCGGGGATCCTCCAGCTGTACACGCGCACACCGACGCTGACCGCGATGACCGCGGCCGGGCTCGATTACGTCTCCGGCGGCCGGTTCACGCTCGGCATCGGGGCCTCCGGCCCGCAGGTGATCGAGGGCTGGCACGGGGTGCCGTACGACGCGCCGGTGGGGCGCACCAGGGAGATCATCGAGATCTGCCGGATGGTGTGGCGGCGGGAGCGGCTGGAGCACGCGGGCAGGCACTACACCATCCCGCTGCCCGCCGGCCGCGGCACCGGGCTCGGCAAGCCGCTCAAGCTGATCAACCGGCCGGTGCGGGAGCGGATCCCGATCGTGGTGGCGGCGCTCGGCCCGAAGAACGTGGAGCTCGCCGCCGAGCTGGCCGAGGGCTGGGAGCCGATCTTCTACTTCCCCGAGCGGGCGGCGCAGGTGTGGGGCGCCCCGCTGGCGGCAGGCCGGGCCAGGCGTGATCCCTCGCTGCCGCCGCTGGACGTGGTGGCACAGGCGCCGCTGGCGATCGGCGACGACGTGGCCGGGTACCTGGAGCTGGGCAGGCCGGTCGCCGCCCTGTACATCGGCGGCATGGGCCCGCACCGGGACCAGGGCCGCAACTTCTACTACGAGCTCGCGGTCCGGTACGGGTTCGCCGACGCGGCCAGCCGCTGCCAGGACGCCTACCTGGCCGGCCGCAAGGACGAGGCGGCCGCGCTGGTGCCGGCCGAGCTGCTGGCGGGCACGTCCCTCATCGGCCCCGAGGGTCACGTGGCCGAGCGGCTGGCCGCACTGAAGGAGTCGGGCGTGACCACGCTCAACGTGATGCCGCTGGCGGCCACGCACGCCGGCCGGGTCCGCCTGATCGAGCGCGTCCGCGACCTGGCCGCCTGATCCGGGCTCAGGGCGCGAGCTTCATGATCACGGAATCCTCTCAGTCATAACGACCGGCAGGATTCCGTGATCATGAAATATACGGTGGTTGGAGCGGCTCCTCAGACCGACTTCTGGTAGGCGCGGAAGGTCAGCACCGACAGCGCGGTGACGCCGATGGCCAGCAGCGCCAGGCCACCGCCCCAGGCGAGCACCCGGCTCCAGTCCGGGCTGGCGCTCATGGCCGCCCGGCCCGCCTCCAGCGCCCAGTTGACCGGGTTGCCGTCGGCGACGTTCCGCATCCAGTGCGGCATCAGCGCGGTGACCATGAACGCCGACGACAGGAACGTCAGCGGCAGCAGCAGGAACGTGTTGATGCCGATGATCGTCTCCCGCTGCCGGGCCAGCATGCCGACGGTGTTCGAGAAGGCGCTGAACACCACCGCGATCAGCACCGACGCCGCGATCAGCACGAGGACTCCGGCCACGCCCCCGGGGTAGTGCGCTCCCGCCGCCCAGCCGAGCGCGACGATGATGAGCGACTGCACCGTGGTCATCAGCGACTGCATGACGACCGAGGCGTTGATGATGGCCGAGCGGTGCAGCGGCAGCACCAGGAACCGGTCCATGACGCCCCGGTCGATCTCCTCGAGCACCGTCATCCCGCTCCACATGCTGGTCGACAGCGCGCTCATGATCACTACGCCGGGCACCAGGTAGTCCAGGTAGGACGAGGCGCCGAAGCCCGGCAGCTCCACTATCTTGCGAAACAGGGACCCGAACAGGAACAGCCAGATCACCGGCTGGATCAGGCTGATCACCAGGTAGGCGGGCTGCCGGGCGAGCGCCCGGAGCTGCCGGCCGGTCATCAGCGAGGTGTGCGTGGCTATGGCGGTCATTTCATTGCCTCCCTCGCGGGCGCTTCGCTGGCTTCGGGGAGGCGGTCCTCGGCGCCGGGACACCGCTGACGCGGCGTTCGACCCGGCGCCTGCGGCGTACCGAGCGAGCCAGGGGTTGACCGATGGTGTCTCATTGCTTTCCTCCGTTGCTGGTAGTGGCGTCGGCGTCGGCGAACCGGCGGCCCGCGTAGCGCAGGTAGACATCGTCGAGCGACGGGCGCGCCACCGTGGCGGCGCGCACCGGCACGCCCGCGTCGTCGAGCGCGGCGAGGACGGCCGGCAAGGCAGCCGCGCCCTCATCGGCGCGGGCGCTGACGTGGCTGCCGTCCATCCGGATCTCGCGGACGTAGGGCACCCGCTCCAGGACGGCGAGCAGCCTGCCGCGTTCGGTGTGACCGGCGAGGTCGAGGTGCACGGCGTCGCCGTGAAGCTGCCCCTTGAGCTCGTCGGGCGTGCCCTCGGCGACGATCCGCCCCCGGTCCACGATGGCCACCTGGCTGGCGAGCCGGTCGGCCTCCTCCAGGTAGTGGGTGGTCAGCAGGATGGTGAGCCCGTCGTCGGCGGTGAGCCGCCCGATCTCGTCCCACATCGCGGAGCGCGATTCCGGGTCGAGGCCGGCGGTGGGCTCGTCCAGGAAGAGCACCTGAGGCCGGTTGATCAGGCCCAGCGCCACGTCCAGCCGCCGCTGCATGCCGCCCGAGTAGGTGCGGACGAGCCGGCCGGCGGCGCCGACCAGGTCGAACCGGCCGAGCAGCTCGTCGGCCCTGGCGGCCAGCTTGCGGCCGCGCAGGCCATGGATCTTGCCGGTCAGCAGCAGGTTCTCCCGGCCGGTGGCCATCGGGTCCGCGCCGCTGCGCTGGCCGACCACGCCGATGGCGTGCCGGACCCGGGCCGGCCTGGCCCGCACATCCAGCCCGGCCACCGTCGCGGTGCCCGCGTCGGCCTGGGCCAGGGTGGTGAGGATCTTTACGGTGGTGGACTTCCCGGCCCCGTTGGGGCCGAGCAGGGCGAAGATCGTGCCCGCACGGACCGCGAAGCTGAGCCCGTCGAGGGCCCGCACACCCTTGGGGTAGGTCTTGACGAGGCCGTGCGCCTCGATCGGGTATCCGGCTCCGGTGCCCGCGCGGTCGCGCGCGGGCGTGCCTGCCTGCATGGTCATGGTGGCTCTCTCCCTGGTGGGTAGCTGTGTCACCGGTCCACGAGGGAGCAGCCAACGTATTCTTGAGGTGCTCACTCGATCTGGTCTCGCTCCCGCGGGACCGGTTCGGTGGTCACGGCCCTCGGTCAGGTGTTGCCGCACCTTGCCGGGGGCCGTCTGCTGGTCAGTCCGTGCCGCCTTCCCCCTTTCCTGGATGGTCCTCGCCACGGCCTGTCCCCGGCCCGTTGGCGTGATCGGCCCATTCCGGCGGGACGGGGCCGAATTCCGCTGGCCATTCATGCGTGTCGTGCACGTGCTGCCAGCCGTCCAGGCCGGGGAAGGTCCGGTTCTCGAACTCGGCCACCAGGCCGCGGACCCATGTCAGCTCGGCCTCCTGCATCGCCACGTGGTACTCGGCCTCCAGCGTGAACAGCCGGGGCAGCCAGGCGAGCCCGGCGAGTTCTTCCCGTACCTCGGCGATCGCCTTCTCCAGCGCAGTGGCGCGGTCACGCAGCAGCGCCAGGGCCCGGGCGGGGGTCAGCACGGGCAGCTCCGCCAGGGCCGCCTCGAACTGCGGGTACTCCTTCACCGGGACGGCGATCAGTTCCGCCATCCAGTCGTTGAGCTCCGTGCGCCCGGCCTCGGTGATCCGGTACACGGTGCGCTCCGGCCGCCGCCCTTCCCGCCCGGCTTCCACCGCCTCGATGAGCCCGTGCCTGGCGAGGTTGTTCACGACCGTGTACAGCGAGCCGTAGTTCAGCTTGATGCTGCGCTCCTTGCCCTGCGAGCGCATCGTGGTGGCCATCTCGTACGGGTGCATCGGGCGCTCGGTGAGCGTCACGAGGCAGGCAAGTGCCAGCAGGTTCGAGACCACGCGCCGCCCGGCCATCCCCGCACCCGCTTTCCGATCGTTGATCCGGTCCCGTATATCCGTAGCCGAGTATACGGATGCGTGTATCCGTTCGCAAGTAAGAAGATCCGGGCTGGCCCGCCCGTCCTTCCCACCCGGCCCGGGATTGTCGCCGGCCCGGGGCTGGCAGCCGGCCGGGGAACATTGACAGCCCGGGGAGGATGGGGTGGTGACCCGAGGGGACTATCGCCTGACGGTGCGTTCCGCACGCCCGGAGGACGAGACCGGCCTGGCCCGCCTGGACGCGGTCGCCTGGACGCCCGCATCGGGGTTCCCGTCCGTGATGGAGCGGGCTCACGATCTGTTCTTCACCTTTTTCACCGACGATGGCCCGCCCGGGGAATACCTCGTCGCCGAGCTCGGCGGCCAGCTGGCTGGTTACGTCCGGGTGAGGCCGGTCACGGCGATCCCGGAGAACGCGCACGTGCTCGGGGTGATGGGGCTGGCTGTCGCACCGGGCGCGCGGGGCCGGGGGGTTGGCTCCGCGCTGCTCACCGCCGCCGAGCAGCGTGCGCGCAGCCGTGGCGCGCGCAAGCTGAGCCTGCGGGTGCTCAGCACCAACGAGGCGGCTCTGCGCCTGTACGAGCGACTCGGCTTCCAGCGGGAAGGCACCCTGCGGGACGAGTTCTGCATCGGCGGCCGGTCTGTGGATGACGTGGTCATGGCCAAGCACCTCACGTGACCGGCCCCGTCCCCAGCCCGGCGGACGCTGGCCCGGGCGCACGCATTGTGGATCCCTGCTCGCGGGACGGCCGTACAGTCGGGACATGCCCGAGATCCACGCCGCCCGCCGCGAGCGCCTGCAGGCAGTGCTGGCTGCCGGTGATGCCAACGCCGCCCTGATCACCAGCCTGGTCAACGTCCGCTACCTCACCGGGCTCGCCAGCTCCAACGCCGCCCTGCTCGTGCCGGCCGATGGGGAGGCGGTGCTGGCCACCGACTCCCGCTACGCCCTGGCCGCCGATCGGGACTGCCCCGACCTGGAATGCCTCACCTGCCGCGAGGCCGAATCCGCGCTCGCGGACCTGGCCAGCAAGCGCGGGCTCGGCCGGCTCGCGTTCGAGGCACACGAGATGACCGTGGAGCGGTGCGATGCCCTCACCTCCGCCGCTGGCGAGCTGGAACCACGGCCGCTCGGCCGGGTAGTGGAGGAGCTGCGCATGGTCAAGGACGACGCCGAGATCGCCCTGCTCGCCCGCGCATGCGAGATCACCGGCGCGGCATTCGACGAGGCGGCCCCGCGGATCACGGCCGGCCTGACCGAGCGGGAGTTCGCCGTGCTCATCGACCGGGCGATGATCGATGCGGGCGCGGAGAAGCCCGCGTTCGACACCATCGTCGCCAGCGGTCCCAACGGGGCCATCCCGCACCACACGCCGACCGGCCGCGCCTTCGCCCCGGGGGACATGATCACCATCGACTGCGGCGCCCGCTACGGCGGGTACCACGCCGACATGACGCGCACGGTGGTGCTCGGCACGCCAGCCAGCTGGCAGCGCGACCTCTACGCGCTGACGGCCGCCGCCCAGCAGGCCGGGATCGGGGCGGCCGCGCCGGGCGCGGCCGTGGCGGAGGTGGACGCAGCGGCCCGCGCTGTCATCGCCGAGGCCGGCTACGGCGAGCACTTCTCGCATGGCCTGGGGCACGGGGTGGGCCTGGAGATCCACGAGGCGCCGATGCTCGGGCGCGGCAGGCCCGGTAGACTTGCTGACCGGGTTCCCATCACCGTCGAACCGGGCATTTACCTGCCCGGCAGGGGCGGCGTCAGGATCGAGGACACCCTGGTGGTGCGCTCGGGGGCGCCGGCGGCATCCCGCGTGATGCTCACCACGACCACAATCGCGACCAGCAGGGAGCTGCTTGTCCTCTAGGGCGGACCCGCCCTGGCCGGCCCGGCGCCCCGTACCCAGGAGAGACACCAGACGTGGCCACCACGAACGACCTCAAGAACGGCATCACGCTGAACATCGACGGGCAGCTGTGGACCGTCGTGGACTTCCAGCACGTCAAGCCCGGCAAGGGCGGCGCCTTCGTGCGGACGAAGCTGAAGAACGTCCTGTCGGGCAAGGTGGTCGACCGGACCTTCAACGCCGGCGTCAAGGTCGAGACGGCCAACGTGGACAAGCGTGAGATGCAGTACCTCTACCGTGAGGGCGATGACTTCGTGTTCATGGACACGCAGGACTACGACCAGCCCCACATCCCGGCCGCCACGGTCGGCGACGCCGCCAGCTACCTGCTGGAAGAGCAGACGGCCGTGGTGGCGTTCAACGACGGGATCCCGCTCTACGTGGAGCTGCCCGCCGCGGTCGAGCTGACGATCAGGCAGACCGACCCCGGCATGCAGGGAGACCGCTCCACCGGCGGCACCAAGCCGGCCATCCTGGAGACCGGGGCACAGGTCCAGGTGCCGCTGTTCATCACGACCGGCGAGAAGGTCAAGGTGGATACCCGCACCGGCGAGTATCTCGGCCGGGCGTGACCTTCCGCCGTGCCTGCCCGTAGCAAGGCCCGCAAGCGGGCGCTCGATGTCCTGTTCGAGGCGGAGCTGCGGGGCCAGCCCGTCCTGGATGTGCTCGCCGAGCGGGCGACCGACGAGATACCGCCGCTCCCGGCCTACGCCGCCGACCTGGTCCGCGGGGTGCATGCGCACCAGGAGCGGATCGACGAGCTGCTCGCCGAGCACGCCCAGGGGTGGGCGCTGGAGCGGATGCCGGCGGTGGACCGGAACCTGCTGCGCATCGGGGCCTACGAACTGCTGTGGGCCGACGACATCCCGGACGCGGTCGCCATCAGCGAGGCGGTCCATCTGGCCAGGGACCTGTCCACCGAGGGCTCGCCGGCGTTCGTGAACGGCTTGCTGGCGCGCCTGCTGGAACTCAAGCCGACGCTCTCCCTCTGACCGGGGCGGCCCGGCTGGCGGTCAGGCCTGGGCGAAGCGCAGGCCGAGGCCGAGCCGGCGCAGGACCGACCGGAACCACAGCGCCGACACGCCAGTCCCCGCCACCACCAGCGCAATCGTGAGCGCGGTCGAGAGCGTGATGAACAGCCCAACCGGCTCGGTCACCATCAGCACGGCGAGGCCGGCCGTGAGCAGCAGGAAGATCCCGGCCCAGAGCCAGGTCGCGCCCTGGAAGAAGCGGTGCAGGCCCGGGTGATGGCTGGCGGGCTGGCGCAGGGCGACCACCTCGGCGGCCAGCCGGGCGACCAGTGGGCTGGGCCCGCGTGCGGTCCGCGCGAAGAGCACGCACATGATCAGGTTGGCGGCCGGGAACTGGAGCAGGTAGAGCCAGACCTCGCCGGTGGCGAGCACCATGGCCGTCTGCAGCGTGAGCACCGCTGCCGAGATCATGAGCAGGCTCGGGACGCTGCCGGTAGCGATCTTGCGGATGATCGCGGTCAGCCAGGTGGCGACCAGGCCGGCCAGCAGGCTGGCGTCACGGCCGTATAGCCAGGCCGCAAGGGCGGCAGCGCCTACCGGCAGGCCGGCGGATTCGGTCAGGCTCCAGAGCGTGGTGCGCAGCAGTCTCAGCGGCCGCGGAAGCTCTAGGTGCTCTCGCATGCGGGAGAGCCTAAGTGCTCGCTGCGCCCGTCGGCGCCGGAAACCGGAAGAGTCATCGTCAATCCCGTCCTTCCCCCGCGCGGTCCCGGCGCTCCGGGCAGGTCCCGGGCCACCGGGCCGTGCCACAGCAGTGGCTGCCGGTGGGCGCCAGGGCCTGAGGGCGGTCACATTCAGTGAAACCCAGGCCAGGCACGGGTGCAAGGCCGCTACCCGCGCCGCCGTCCAGGAAACTGTGGCCTCTTGCGGCTCGTGCCCACTGCGACGATGGGTGCCGGGGCCGGCCGCCGGGGCCTCTGCGCGCTGCGGCACGTCGGCGGTGGGTGCCGGGGCCGGCGCCGGGGCCTCTGCGCGCTGCCG
>Ga0335081_10005134_pt1 | contig 20722 bp, 18 predicted proteins | sample Lox_Sample_35_FD_206713 | JGI IMG/M metagenome (GOLD analysis project Ga0335081, IMG submission 206713) | Soil microbial communities from Loxahatchee National Wildlife Refuge, Florida, United States - Lox_Sample_3.5 | ecosystem: Environmental > Terrestrial > Soil > Wetlands | place: USA... | reverse complement strand
TGGTATTCCAGTTCGGGTAGGTGACATGGTTGAGTGTGTTGGTGGAGTCCACTCGCAGGTCGAGGCTCATCCGGTCGCTCATGCGAAACGTGCGGCCCACTGACGCGTTCCAGGACAATTGCGAGGGACCCGTGATGGAATTGCGGCCGGCGTCACCCCACTCGCCCGATAGCGGCGGCGAATAGGCTGCGGGATTGAGAAACAGCCCCGGCGGAGCGTTATAGACGGAAACACCGGTATAGTTGGGCCGAATCGGACCGCTCACCCCCGTTCCGGGTACAGGAGTAAAGAAGACCGGGCTCAAGGGCAGCCCGGTTCCCGCCGTGAAGTTACTGATGAACGTCCACTCCTTAAAGAGCGCGCCCTTCCATCCGCTGACCAGCGTGCCTCCGCCGATTCCCATCCCGGTGGTGTACTGCGTGAGAAAGCTTACCTGATGCCGCTGGTCGAAATTCGAAAGGCCGCGCTCCGCGCTCAGGTCAAGCCAATTCTGTGCGATCACTGGTTGCCCCTGGTTCCGTCCGCCGAGAGCGGCATCGTCGATCGCTTTCGCATAGGTGTACTGCAGGTTGGCGGTGAGGCCGTTGTGCAGCCTGCGGCGCAATTGCAACTGTCCCGCTTCGCGTGTCGAGTTGCCGTTTGACGCCAGGTACGCGAATCCACTCGGGCACGTGGGGCACGGGTTCACCGCTCCCACCGGGTACGTATTGGGTAGGAAGTCCTGCACGCCGCGCGTACCCTTGCTGCCCTGATAAGTCGCGATCATCACCAGCGAGCCCGGTAGATCGCGCTGCACCGACAACTGCCAGTTCTGCGAATACCCGACCAGGAAGTTCGGATCGACCGCGAACGTGTTGGGCGTAATGGTGGGTGACGCATTGAAGCCGCTGGCGAGCGTGAGGGGATTATTCGGAGTGTTGGCGACGTTCAAACTCTTTGAAAGCGGCGATTGCTGCGCCATCTGCGTGGCAATCGGCACATAGACCGAGGTGTTGTAGTAGACCCCGTAGCCGCCGCGCACCACCATCGATGAAGCTGGGAATGGACGCCACGAGAATCCCAGGCGTGGCTGCACGGCGTGCTTATCCGGCCGCAGCAACGAGCTCGGATAGGTCTGGCCGGTCAGCGGACCGGCAGGATTACTGGCTACCACCGGAGCTTCGGCGGTGAAGCCGGGCGTAATATCGAGGTTCACTAGGCGGCCATAGAGTTCCGTCACCGGCGCCCAATACTCCCAGCGCGCACCGACATTGAGCGTCAGCGATGGGTTCACTCGCCAGTCGTCGGTGATGTACGCGTCGTATGAGGATGCGCGGAAATACTTGTCGGCGTTGCCGAAGGCAATCGAGCTCGTGTCGGGAATACCGAGCAGGAAGCCGGCGAAATCGTAGCCCGTGGCAGCGCCCGTGAAGGTGAACGTTCCGCGCGGGTCTTGTTGCGATAGCGGATTGAATTGCTGGCGGCGCCAATCGCCGCCAAACGAGAAATTGTGACGGCCGCGGTTCCACAGGGTATCGTAGGACACGACGGTGGTCTGGTTGCGCGTGAACGACGACTGCAGATCGGTCAGATCGCCGATGCCGCTGGCAAAGTTCAAGGTCGGCGGTCCCCAATTGACGGGCTGCTGATTGTTGCCCGTGATTCCCGCTTCGCCCGCAATATTTTCGCGATTGGCGAAGAACGGCAGCACTCGTGTGGATTGGCGGCTGTATTGATACCCGAAAGTACCGAACAGCCGGGAACTGAAACTGTGCCGCCAGTTGAAGGTGGAGCTGATTCCCAGTGTGTCCGTCGTATCGAGAAAACCAAAAATCGTCGGGTTATCCGAGCGCGTGTCTTGAAACGCGAAGGTGCTGAAGATCTGATTCTTGCGATTGATTGGCCGGTTGATGCGGGCCTGCATGCTGTCCTGATGCATGATACCCACGATGGGAATCTGATAGTTGTACCGCGTGCTGCCCGCGAAGTTGGGAAGCGGATAAAGGTTCAATAACGACAGCGCCTGCGGGCTGAAACGAGTCGAGGGTATCGTGTTGTTGGCAAACGGCGCGCCGGTCGAGGGATCGATCACGGTTACCGGCATGCCCAGGGGATTCACGACCCCGAAGAAATCCCCGTTACGCTCGGCCTCGGTAGGCATCAAGCCAGGAGTCGTGCTGGCGTTGCGGTTGCGCGTCCACTGGTAATTGACAAAGATATTGGGACCGTTGTTAAACAGGTGTGGGATCTTCAACGGTCCGCCAAACGCAGCCACTCCCGTGAAGCGATTGTAAGCGGGCCGTGGAGTATCCTGACCCGTGAGCGAAAACGGGCGCGCATCCAAGGCCGAGTTGTCCAAGATGACGCCGATGTTTCCGTTGTACAGGCTGCGCGGCCCGCGGCGGTTGTTGCCGAAAGCCTGATTCTGCGCGAATGGTGAACTGTTGGCGTTGTTAGTGGTGCCGTTCACCAGAAATCCATCCGAGGCGCGCTGCGTCAGCTCGCTCACATTCTGGTTGGCGAGCAGGTCGCCGGGGGGCGCGGCCGCTTCGCTCGAGGTGGCATTCACTTCCGCCCGCTGGAACGCGGTCTGGGTATTGGTGGGCGTTGGGGCCCCCTTGCCCTTGGCCGCAGTTTTCGTATTGGGAACCGTGGTGGGAACGGCCGCCGCGGCCGGAGTGGGCGCTGCCGCGGGTGCGGCCGGCGGAGTCGCGGCCACGGCTTTCATGTCCGCCAGCGGCAGCATGTGCAAGTCCCACCGCGCCGCGGGTGCGTTGGGCGCTACGGCAACATCCTCCTGGATCGGCGCGAAGCCCAGCATCTCGATTTTCAATTTCCAAACGCCATCCGCCAGGTCTGGAAAGATGTACGAACCTTGCGGGTCGGTAACCGCAGTCAGAGTCTTGTTGGCGCTGGTTGCCGTGATCGTGGCGCCGGGCACGGGCAAGCCGCCAAACTGCACCTGGCCCCGGTGTTCGCTAGCCAGTAACGGATCGATTGGCGAGAGGGCCAGGGCGCAGCAGAGGACTAGACTGGCGATGCGCTTGGGTTCCATGTGCGAGTTAATTCTCCGATGGCTTTTCTACATGATCTATGACGATCATCTCCACCGGACCTTTATCAGATTCCAACCGAAGGCCGAGTTGTTCCTGTAACGCCGTAAAAATAGAGGGACGGTTGGGATCGGATGGCGGCTGAGCAGCCGCTCCAGCCGGAGGCGGGCCGGGATTGCCGGGGCTCTGGCCAGGATCCGGCGTCCATTCCAGCTTGAGATTGAAATTGCCGCTGAGCCCGGTTTTATCGATTACCGGCCGGTCAACCACATTCGCCAGCGCGGCCGCCAACATCTGTACTTGTACGGCCTCTCCGGTCAGCTCGCCTCGTCCCATGCGTATTCTTCCGGGTGCATCGCTAGCCGCGGCCGGTTGCAGTTTCGAGCCGTTCTTGCTGATGACCAGCGTGTACACCGGTTGCTCTTTAGTTTCGCGGTGGACCATCAGATGAAACCGATCCGCCATGAGCGCCTGCACCCGCTGGCCCATCTGTTCGTTGTATGTCTTTCTCTGTTCGGCGCTCAGGCTGCGCAGGGCGTCGGACAGATCCTCCGGACCGGTCGACCGTTGGGGCTTTGCAACGATATTGTAACGATCGGAGTTCACCCAGTCCGGTCCGCCGGAAATCTGGAAGTCGCGCACGTTGTAGGTGTAGGCCACCAGCGCTTTTACAGTTGCGCCGATGACGCGCAATCCGCCGCCGGGCTGAGCTTGAATGACCGTGCCCCGGAATTCCCCGGCGCTCGGCTTAATCGAGGCCACCTCGAAGGTTAGCGGCGCGGAGACAGGCTGTCCCCAAAGCGCGCAGGAGGCGAACCATGAGCAGGCCGCAATTACGATAATCCGGTTCATTTGCTGGATCCCTCCGATTTAGTGTTTATGACGGGAAAACGCTCCCAACCGTTTGCTCAAAAGCAACGAATTTTGTGCAGCAGGCCCTCCCGCCTTAATTCTCCGTGGGCATCTTCTCCGCGTGTTCCACTACCAACGAGGGCATCGGAGTTTTGCGCGGCTCCAGCTTGAGCCCGAGCCGCTGTACGCTGGCAAAAATCGCCGCAGGCGCCGAATCGGAAGCCGAGCCCGAGGCCGGGGCTGTCAGCCCCCTTCCGAATTCGCCCCCTGGAGGCGGCGGAGGCATTCCGGCCGCGCCCGCCATCTGACTAACCACTCTAAAAGCGTTGCGCATATCCTCGGGGGAGAGGTCCAGCGCTACCTGGTAGTTCCCTTTCAACTCGGTCATGTCCACTACCGGTCGATCGACAAATTGCGACAGCATGTCGGCCAGCATCGTCATCGTCGCCTTGGACAACTCGAAGTGCATGGTGCCCTCTTGTCCCATCGACATTCGCATGTTTCCCATCGGCCCTCCGGCAACACTCATCCCTTTACCGTCACGGTTAATGCGCATCTGGCCGGGTCCCGGGCCGAATCCAGGTGGCGGCGGTGGCAGTGGCATTGGCAATGGCGCTCCCGTGTCGCCGCTGGGCGCATCCGCATCGGGCGGAGACTCCTTCAATTTTGGCCCATTCTTGCCCACCACCAGCGCATACACTGCCTGGTCTTTCTTCTCCTGGCGTACCGTCAGCTGAAACCGCTCTGCCAGCAGACCCTGCAACATCACGGGCACCTGCTCCTTGGAGGCTCCCTCGGGTATTTTGGCCAGCACATCGAATCGCCCCGTACCCAGCCAGTCGGGCCCCGAAACCTGATACGGCTTCACACTGTATGCGAAGCACAACAGCGCAGTAAGCGACATGTTGCCCATATCCACTCTGGCGCCATCGATGTTGACGCCGACGTGCATTTTGCCCGCCATGAAATCAGCCGGTTTGAGCGGCGCGGAAACTTTGATCGATGCGACTTCGAACGCCGGCCGGGCCGTCTCGGTTTGCGCATGAATCCATCCCGTCAGCAGTAGTGCGACGCCTGCCAAACGTGCCACGTTATAGTGCATATCTATCATGAGGATACCCATTTCCAGGAAGTGAGGTCGTGCTACACACGTATAACGTCGGGCAGCTTTCAGATATGACGGTATTGCGGCAGGCAAAGTTCCCGGATCGCGAGAGTTGAAACCTATTTGTATTTCGGCAGAATCCGGAGGGCGTTTTCGCGATCGATGGCGCGCAATTCAGCATCGCTAAAGCCAACGGAATGAAGGCCTTCCGCGATGGCCGCAGCGTTTCCGAAGGGGTAGTCGGTGCCGAACACGATTTGGGACGTGCCCGCAAGTTTGCGAATACCTTGCATGGCAATGGGATTGGCGGAGCCGGCGGTGTCGTAAAAGAATCGCCGGATGTGGTACAGGCGCGAGTTGACGGGCGGCGTGCCGGAGAGGTCTTTCTCGGTTACGGCGCCCACTACGCGCGAGGCGACTCCAATCAGTGCGCCCCCGGCGTGCGACCAGATGAACTTGCAATTGGCGTAGCGCGTCGCGGGGCTTGGTTCGGCAGTGCCGCGGCCGCTGACCACCGCCGGACCGCCCGCCGCAATCATGCTCATAATCGAGCGGGCCGTATCGGCGAACCACTCGAACGTAGCTGGATTGGCGTTGGCGAGGCTGTGGCAGCAGGGAGCATCCGTCGGATGCACGTAGACCACCGCCTGGCGCCGATTCAACTCGTCAAAGACTGGCTCGAAAACCTTCTCTCCCAGCCAGTGATTCCCGTAGCTGGTCAGCAGGCCGACGCCATCTGCATGCAGAGTGTCGAACGCGTACTCGATCTCCTTCAGGCTGGCATCGATATCGGGGAGCGGCAGGGCGGCGAACAGTCCAAATCGTCCCTTGTAGTCGCGAACCATCCGCGCGCCATATTCGTTCATGTCACGCGCCAGACTGATGGCGCGGTCCCGTTCGGGAGCGAATTCATCGCCCGCCCACAAGCCCGGCGTGCTGACGGATAGGAATGCGGAGGAGACGCCGCCCTGATCCATCGCTTCGAGATCACGATTCGGATCGTAGGATTGGAACGTATCCCAACCCTGACGCTTGACGGCGGCGAGCATGGCCTTATACCGGGGCGACGCGAAATGATGATGAACATCCAGACGGCCGGGACGCCTGGCTTGGGACCACAAACTCGTGGACCATCCGGCGCAGAGGCCGGCCAGGAGCGTGCGCCGCGAAACGTTTCGCCTTCTCTCGGCCTCTGCGTTTCGGCGGCGAAAACTATTTCGACACAGCGTCGTCAGTTGGGGCCTTCTTTTTCGAACCTACGCCGCGAATCCCGTCGAGCACTTGTTCCCTCTGCTCCCTCTGCTCCCTCTGCGCGCCAACCTCTTAAAGCAGCTGCCAGCCACGAACCGTCACAGCGCCCATTCTTAAAACTCTGCGTCTCCGCGTCTCGGCGGTGAAAACTTGACTCATTTGCATTGAGTTCTATCCCTCAAGAATTCTAGCGACTCGGTTGCGCGATTTCCACCACCCCAGCCGCCCGATGGAGCGCCAAAGGTCTCAATCACTTGGAGCGAACTGGTGGCGATGCGGCCGGTTAAATCAGACCAAAAGAGTCTTTTTTCAACGAACCCCGGCTGGTCTTGCCCGCGCACCTCGATTTGGAGCCAGAACTGCTAATCGACCCAGTGAAATGTCCACGTTAGCCGTCCACCCCACCCATCCCGGCCACCATGCGCCCCGTGACTATGCGCAAACGCCCCTGAATATCTATTGGGAAATGACGCAGGCGTGCGCCTTGGCCTGCCGGCACTGCCGCGCCGAGGCGGTCCCGTGTGCCCATCCTGAGGAGCTCACTTTCGCCGAGAGTATCGCCTTTCTCGAACAAATCAAAGGATTTGGCAGCCCGCTTCCGCATTTGATCCTGACCGGAGGCGACCCCCTCGAACGCCGGGATCTGTTCGAGTTGATCGACCATGCCCGCAGCCTTGGGATCGACATTTCCATTACTCCCGCCGCCACTTCGAAACTCACGCGCGAGGTGCTGGTTCGCCTGCGGGAGCACGGCGTGGAAGGGTTGGGTCTGAGCCTGGACGGTTCCACGGCCGAGCGGCACGATTCCATTCGCGGCGTGCCCGGCACCTACGACCGCACCCTGCAAGCCTTGCGGTGGGCCGGGGATCTGGGGATGCCCGTCCAAGTGAACACTCTGCTGGCGGCTGAGACGGCCGACGATGTCGCGGCGATCTTTGATCTTCTCAAGGGATTTGCGATGACCCGCTGGAGCCTCTTTTTCCTGATCTCGGTCGGTCGCGGGAAAGTCTTGCAGCCGCTCTCGCCGCTTCAAGGTGAGCGACTCATGGAATGGATTTACGAGACCTCGCGGATCGCGCCGTTCACCGTAGCGACCACCGAGGCGCCGTCCTACCGGCGAGTGGCCCTGGACAGAATGCGCGCCGACGGTATGAGCGGGGAGCAAATCAAGAGGAGCGGCGCATCCCGTGGATTCGGGATTCGCGACGGACACGGCATCATGTTTGTCTCGCATACCGGCGACATTTGTCCCGCGGGTTTCCTGCCGCTGGTGGCCGGCAACGTGCGCCGCGATCGCGTCGACGAAGTCTATCGAGGCGCACCGTTGTTTAACGTGCTGCACGATCCCAGCCAGTTCGAGGGCCGCTGCGGCCAATGCGAGTATTCGGTGATGTGCGGCGGCTCACGCGCCCGGGCGTATGGCGCCAGCGGCAACCCGTTCGCCGAAGATCCGTTTTGCCCGTACGAACCCCACCGCCAGTTACCGAGCCGCGACTGAAAGAAGCGGTGCTTCGCCGCGCTTACGGGAACCGCTGGTTGGTCCAATCCCGTATGTAATCGAAGAGATTCTTCACCGTATTGGCGTACTGCCCCTTGGTTTTCTCGCAGGCCGTACAGGGCCCAAAACCATGCAGCGCGCCTTCGATCACCACGTAATCCTTGTCCTTGCTGGCCGAATTTTCGAAGATGATCTCGTCGTCGCGAATGAACTGGAATCCCCCCATTGCCGCGATCATGGTGGGCACCGAAATCGACTGCACGGCGCACGTGGTCGAATTGTTGCTCGAGCAATAGTCGATCCCATCGAGGGAATTCGCGGCCCGCGTTGCGTTGGCGCTCAGGAACGATTTGATGGTGAACAGCTTCGTTCCGGTGTCGAACGCGCGGTTCGTCGCGGCAGTCTCCGGCTGTGGGACCGCGACGCTGCGGATGATTTCGGTTTTGATGCCGCCGCTGTTGGTCAGCAGTTTTTCCGGACGCGCCGTACTCATCACCCCGGCGATGGAAGGATCGAGCATCGCAAGCACCGCGCCGCCACCGGGGCCAGGCCCTGGATTGCCCCCTGACGGAATGAGCACCAGGTCGTCGTCCGGATACGGATAATCGCCGTTCTTCATGCGCGATTGCGCGGCAAAAGCACCTTCGATCAAATCGTTCATGCGCCTGGCCTGTGCGGCGAAATAGCGCTCTTCGAATTCTTTCGAATAATGCGAAGATCCATTCGGCTGGTAGCCATTCCGCGGGTCGAACGGGTCGAGCGTGGAATCGATGAGCCTCTTACCACCCTCCACCCTGACGGCCGGGTTGAGGCTGCGCAAGGTCTGGACCGGATTTCCGGGATGGGCGTCGGCGAAAACCATGGCGTCGGCAGGCACCAGCCCGCTTAAGTTGCCGCCGCACTTCACCAATCGTTCCGGTGCCTGGCAGTATCCCGGCCCTTTCTCGGCCACCGCCTGGTAGAAGCTTATCAGCGGTCCGCCGCCGCTGTGTCCAAACAGGATCACCTTGGTGATGCCAGGTTGCGCGCGCGCGAAATCGACCGCGGCCTTCACGTCGAGCGGCGTCTCCTCCCACCGGACGGAGGCCTCGTTGTTCTGGAACCGGGTGTTGAAACAGAGCACCAGGAACCCGCGCGCGGACAATTCCCGGCAGCCGATGTGGTTCAGGTAATTCGCGGTGCGATGGGCAATGAGGAAGGCCACGTGCGGGGCCGGCCCGGCGTCCGGTTTATAGAGTGCAGCGCTCAACTGCCCGAGCCGGATATACTCCGGGTGGCTCTGCGCAAAAACGCTGGAACCGGCCAATACGGTGGCAAGCGCCACGGAGCCTACCCAGCGTGCGCATCTCATTCGAGCACCTCCTGCCGCCGATGGTGCGGTCCCGTGGCGGGTATCCATCAATATACAAGGTCAGAGAGCGGGCGCCCCGGCCGGCCGCGGCATCTGCCCTGATGACGCCCGGGTTTCGCTAAAGTGGAAAGTCAAATGGATTTGGCCTGCAGCGAAAGGGAATTACAGCATCTGCTGACCGAGGTCGCCTTTACCCGGAATCTCGGGTTCCGGGTGGACGCGATTGGGGATGGTCACTGCCGCATCCACGTGCCGTTCCAGGAAGCATTCGAGCGGCCGGGCGGCATTATCAGCGGGCAGGTGTTCATGGCCGCGGCTGACGTGGCGATGTGGCTGGCGATTAAAACGAAGTTCGGATTGGCAGACTCTTCGGTTACGGCAGAGATGAAGACGAACTTTTTGGGCGCGGCGAAAAAGGAGGCGTTCCACTGCAACGCGAACGTCCTCAAGGCCGGCCGCCGCTTGATCTACGGGACGGCAGAGTGTGTGGACGTCAATGGCCGGCTGCTGACCCATTCCACTGTCACCTATATCCGCGGCGAAAAAAGCTAGCTGGCCTGCTGCCGTACCGGATGACGAACCCCGATGCGACTACCGGTCCGCGTGCCTTTCTGTCTCTAGGTGGCCGCTTCACTCGTGGTGCTCGGCGCGCCGATCTCTAAGCGCCAGCCGCCGACCACTGCGAAGCTAGTCGGCCCGTCCCGGTGATTCCTTTAGCAGTAATCCGGCGTTTGGGATCGGTGTAGGTCCAGCGGATCGCCCTGACATGTTGGGCGTAGGCGCGGATGTACTTCATCGGCTTGCGACGTCCCGTTGCTCCGTGGCATCGAGTCGTCTGGTTCCCTGGTAGGCGTCGCGGCCGGTTCGCGATCCAGACCCCAAGCGAATAAAGACCAGTTGCTACCGCTGGGCAGGTGATGAGCACCCATCCAATACCTCCTGCGTTGCCGTGCCGGGGCAGGAAGAAGTCATCAACTACCTCGCGGAGCCCTCCCCCATCAAGCACGCCCCCAGCAACAAGAATCCAAGGGGAAGACCCAAATCCATGTTCCGCCAGACCGCAAGGTCCGAGGAATAAGACTTTGGGTTGCATAGCCTAGCGACAATCCTACGAGGCCAAAACTTATGTAGCCAATGATCGCATCAATGTTGTATGAAACGAACAGTCCTACTAATCCTTCAATGGCCTGATCGAAAATGAGCCCGCAAACAAGGCATCCCAGTGGAACCAGAAATATCTGCAGATAGAACCAAAAAATGGATGGTTCGCAATCCGCCTCTTTAACTGTTGTATGTCTCACTGGGACCCTCCACTAGTCGGCCCGCTAGCTGCTTGCTCGCCGGGGCTTCGGCTTGCTCTTGCCCTCGAGATTGAGCGCCACTGCACCGCGGATGAGCCTCTTCAACGGCGCCTCATCGACCTTTTCGCCTTCGTGGATGTCGATGGCGCGCCTGACATTCCCTTCGAGGCTGGAGTTGAATAGACCTGACGGGTCTTTCAAGGCAGCTCCCTTGGCAAATGTCATCTTCACAACGCTCTTGTATGTCTCTCCCGTGCAGACGATGCCGCCGTGGGACCAGACGGGAGTCCCCCTCCACTTCCACTCTTCGACAATCTCAGGGTCTGCCTCGTGTATGATTTGGCGCACTTTCGCGAGCGTCTTCCCGCGCCAGTCCCCAAGCTCCTTGATCTTCTGGTCGATTAATGCGGAGGCAGATTCCGCTGGGGCGGGCCTTTTCATGTGTAGCTCCAACTCTCGCGCCTATTGTAGCTGCGCTCAGGCGGTCTTCGCGAGCACTGCGGCCTCCCCGTCGGCCTTGTCCGCGCGCGGGCCGGGGCGCGCGGCGGCCTGCTTCGCAGTCTTCGTCGCCTTCTTCGCAGCCACAGAGACTCCGCACGCCGGCGAACCGCTTAAACCTGTCCGCCGGCGCGCGCCCATGTCAACTGGGTGAGCTGAATGAGGTTGCCGCAGGTGTCGTTCAGCATCGCAATGGTCGAAGCGGTCACGTCGGTGGGCGGCATCGTGAACTCGGCGCCGCGGGCTTTGATCCGCGCGTAGTCGCCCTTGACGTCGTCGGTGTAGAACATGGCCGCCGGCTGGCCCTGTTGAAAGATCGCCTGCTGATACGCTTTGGCCGCGGGGTTGTTGTTCAGCGCCAGCTGCAGCTCAGTGCCGTCCGGTTCCTCGGGCGAGGCCACGGTTAGCCAGCGATATGGGCCCTGACTGAAATCGGTCTTCTTGGTAAAGCCCAGTACCCCTGTGTAGAAGCGCAAGGCCTTTTCCTGGTCGTCTACGTATATGCTGGTCACTTTGATTTTCATTTCGTTTCTCCTATGTCACGTTCGCGGTTTGGGCCGCGCCGTTTTTTTCGCTGTCTTCCTTTTCGTCGGTGAGGATTGATCCATGCGGTCGAGGTGGCGTTCGAGAGCATCTACATGAGCGGACCAGAACCGGCGGAACGGAGCCAGCCAGGCATCCACCTCCTGAAATGGTTCAGGTCTGAGCCGGTAGAGACGGCGCTGTGCGTCCACCGTGGATTCCACGAAACCGGCCTCACGCAGCACTCTTAGATGCTTGGACACGGTCGGCTGCGACATACGAAGTTGATGCTCGATCTCGCCAACCGACTGCTGTGACGAGACCAGGAGGCTCAAGATCGCGCGGCGGTTCGGCTCCGCAATGATTTCGAATACGGATTCCACTCTCTTGGTATACTTCGCGGAGCATATGCTTGTCAAGGTATATTAAAACCCGCATCGCTGCCGGGACGAGGTAGTAGTGTAAGCGTCGCGCTGGCACTGCTACGCCAGACAGCGGGCCACCACGACGGTGATGTCATCCTGTTGGTTGCCGCCCGTGAATTGCCGGACGGCCTGGACGATTTCCTCGAGAAGCTGTTCCGCCGAAACCTGGCTTCGGCGTTTCACGATCTCCAGCAGACCAGCTTCGCCAAATTCTGCTCCGTCACTGCGCTCGGCTTCGGTGATCCCATCGGTGTAAAGCGCCCAGGTGTCGCCTGGAGCGAGGGTCACTTCCGCGGTTTTCGATTGGCCGCGCGTCAGGATCGATTTACTGCCGAGGCCCCTTTCGGGCGAGGTGGAAGCCCTCGTAGGAAAGAAAACCCATGATCACCACGGCAATCCAACTGGCCCAAACGGGAATCGGGATGTTGTACACCACCACCGGTGTGCCGAAGATGATTCGCAGAAAATGGCCCAGGGCGATCAGGAGAAAAACGATCCCCGCAGTGAGCAGGAAACCAGGCTCATTCATTTTCTGAAACCTCCTTCCGGTCTTTAGTGTACACCCCACTTCCGGAAGTGGAGTTTCCGAGCTTATCTGGCAGCAGTCGCTGCGGCCATCTTCTTCCGGTACTCCGGATAAATCGTCTCGGGCATGCCGATGGAGGCATCGCGCGGGACGCCGTACTTGGTGGTCATCTCATCGACGAAGGGATTTTTCGCGGGGTCGTAATGCGGTGCGGTGTCGCCAACGCTTCCTTCATAGGCGGTGACGCATGGCGGTCCGATGGGCGATAGCGGCGTTGGGCTCAACTGGAAGCTTCGCGACAGAACCCATGGCTCGGCCAGATAGATGGGATCTTCAATGATCGTAAGGAGAATCAGCATGTCGCCATGGCGGTAGAAACGCGTGGTCATCGACGCTTCATCGCTCGATGGCGCGCCGGTCTTGCGCAGAAACCCGGCCTTCATGTGCGTGGTGTAAGCCACCAGCGTGTTGCCTTCCCACTTGCCGGTCGTGAACCCGCTGCGCGTGTGCTCGGCGTATTTGGAGGGGTGCGGCCGGCGATCCATCCAAATGGTCATCGGCGCCCGATCCTCCCACGCGCCGATGGTGTAGGAAATGACGTTGCCTTTGAGCGGGTCGGTGTCGCTCCAGATTTTCAAACCGAACGGTCCTTGCACCAGATAAAACGCTGGCCACCCTTGGCACTGGCGTTCCACCATTTCAAGCTGCGACTCGGAGTAACTCAGCGCTCGAATCCGCCCTTCCTCATTGAGTGGAATTCCGGTGAAGTCCACCGGCAGCCCGTCACCCGTGAGGAACTCGTTGGTGCGCGGCACCCACGAGCCGGTGAGCTCCGTCTGCGCGCCGGCGGTTTCGCATGCCAGCAGGCACAGGACCGCGGCGGCGAGAAGCGGCGTGGTGGATCGGCTCACTTTGCGGTGCACGGTGTGGGGTCCCATTTTGAACCGTCCTCCTCCTTCTTGAATTGCGAAGTCACCACATACGGCTGCTGGATGTACTGCGGATCATCCACGATCGTGGTGACCAGCAGCACCTCGCCTCCGCTTGGGTGCTCGGCGAGATCGAAGTATTCCGTAACCACGGCATTCTCGCTGTAGGGCACGCCATTCTTGCGCAGATATCCGGAGCGGAGGTTGGTGGTGGTGACTTTCAGCGACGACGGCATTTGCCACTGTGCGGCGGAATTTCCCTGCCACGTCCGGTCACCGGGCGGCGAGGGCGGCGCGTTGAAACGAAACAGGCGCGTCTGCATCCCGAAATCGCTCTCGACGCGCAGCGTGTTGTCGTCCTGCCAGGTGATATGAAACCGCGTGGGCAAGCGCATGATGGCAGCGCCGCCATACGACTTGCATTGATTGCCCGAAGCTTCGTCAGCCGCCGGCTCCCAAGCGTCGGCAATCTTCCGCGCTTGTTCGGTGAGGGGAACGCGTGAGTAGTCGCCCTTCGGCGGCGTGATCATTCGCAGGCGCCAGTCTTCCGTAACCAGGGCGACCCAGTAGCCTGTGAGATCGATCGGCGGTAAGAGGTTTGCCGGACCTGTGGGGCGTGGCGGGCCAGGGGTCTGGCCGGATGCGTGCGGCAATACGGCGAGCGAGATCGATGCAGCGATTGCGGCGGCGAGGATGGTTTTCATGGCGCGTTCTCACCGATGGTGCGATACACCGCTTCGACGAAATCGTTGGTCGTCCAGGGGCCTTTGTCCGAGCCGTATCGGCGAATGTAGCCGCGCGCCGGCGAAGCGGCTTTGACTTGCTCCAGCGTGAGGCCCTGCTTCTTCAGATCGCGGACGCGATCGCGGATGATGGTGACCATGTCGCGGTATTCCACTACGTCGAGCTGATCGCAGATGCGGCCGTGGCCGGGGATGACGAGTGTGCCTTCCTCACGGGAAACGATCGGCACGGACGGAATAGCCGTATCGACGAGCTTCTGTAAAGCCGCGATTTCCCCATGAATGCTGCCGCCCCTGGCCACGTCAATGACCGGGAAGCGCGTGGTGTCGAAGACATCGCCCGCCACCACCACGTCTGACCGGCGGAAGAAGACCATCGCATCGCCATCCGTGTGGGCGGCCGGCTGATGGAACACCTCGATTCCTTCGCCGTTGAGGTACATGTACTTACGCGGCTGGTGGAAGGTTTCCGTAGGCCACGCTTCCACGGGATAGGGTGAGGGTTTGGCGCTCATGCGCGTGAGCACTTGCTCGACCGAAAGAATGGACGCAGCACCGCCGATGAAATCGAGACCGATGCCGGCGCCGCCGCCTTGGGTGAAGAGTGTCTGACCGGCTTTGGCGACCACCACGTTGCCGCCGACATGATCCGGATCGGCGCTGGTGTCGATCACGTAGCGGATGGGCTGCGCCGTGACCTTCTTAATGGCGGCGACCACGGCGTCCGCGCTGGCCGCGGCGCCGGAATCCACCACCACCACGCCATCCACCCCGATCTGAAAGCCGATGTTGCCGCCTGCCCCCGCGATCATGTAGAAGTTCGGGCGCAGTTGCAGCACTTCCAGATCTGCGGCGGGAGCCTGCATCGCCAGGCCAGCGAAGGCGAGTACGACGGCGGCCACACGCGCCATCATGCTCGGGATGCGTTTCATCGGGCTCCTCGCGCCATAACGGAATATCTTATCCCAGTCCGCGGCGGAGCGGACGGTACGCGGTGATAGTATGCTGAACCCATGCGATTTCGACCTGCGCATTCGGTGCGTTCCTGGATTCGAGGCGTTGCCCTCGCTGCGGCTCTCATTCCCTCGCCAATCTTCGGCCAGGCATCTGCGGCGCACTCGCAGATCCGGCAACTGGTGGACCGGCACGCGGAGCATTTCTCCGGAACATCCAAGACCATTTGGGAGTACGCGGAACTAGGCTATCAGGAACGGAAGAGTTCCGCTCTGCTGCAGCGTGAATTGCAGTCGGCGGGCTTTCGCGTGCAATCACCCGTCGCAGATGAACCGACCGCGTTTGTCGCCACGTATGGTCAAGGCGCGCCGGTGATCGGCATCCTGGGCGAATTTGACGCGCTGCCCGGCCTTTCCCAAGCCGCCGCTCCCGACCGCAGCCCCGTGACGGCCGGCGCGCCCGGCCACGGCTGCGGCCATAACTTGCTTGGCTCCGGAGCTGCGCTCGCCGCCGTCGCGCTGAAAGAGTACATGGAGCAGAACCATGTCGCCGGTACGCTCCGCTATTACGGAACCCCGGCCGAGGAGGGCGGCGACGGGAAAGTGTACATGATTCGTGCCGGACTGTTTCGCGATGTCGATGTCGTGCTGCATTGGCATCCCGCCGCTGAGAACGCCGTGACGAATGGCGGCATGCTGGCGATCAATGGCGCCCGGTTTCTCTTTCACGGCGTGGCGGCTCATGCGGCTCTGGCGCCCGACCGCGGCCGTTCTGCTCTGGATGGCGTGATGCTGATGGGCAATGGCGTCGAGTTTCTACGCGAGCACATCCCCAGCAACAGCCGCATCCACTACGTGATCTCGAACGGCGGCGCTGCACCCAACGTCGTTCCCGATACCGCCGAGCTCTATCTTTACGCGCGCAACCCGTCCTCGTTAGTGCTCCGGGGAATTTGGGAGCGAATCCTGAAGATCAGCCAGGGCGCTGCGTTGATGACGGAAAACACGGTGGATGTCCACGAGATCAGTGGCGACGCCAATGTGCTGCCCAACGATGCGTTGGCCAAAGTGGCGCAGCGGAATCTGGAGGAAGTGGGCGGGTTCCACTACACCATGGAAGAGAAGCGTTTTGCCGAGGAACTGCAAAAGAGCTTGCCCGCCGGTGGCGCGGGCGCCCTGGATTCTACGGCCTCGGTTAAGCCGCTGCATCCGCCGGATCCCAACGAGGCCGCTGCGTCCACCGACGTAGGCGACGTCAGTTGGAACGTCCCCACGATCGGCTTTAACGCGGCCACATTCGTTCCGGGAGTGGTCGCGCACACCTGGCAGGCCGCTGCTTGCGCCGGCATGAGTATCGGGCAGAAGGGAATGATCGTAGCGGCCAAATCGATTGCCGTCACCGGGGCGGATTTGTTCTCGGACCGCAAATTGGTGGCGGATGCAAAAGCGGAATTCCAGCGCCAGACGGCAGGTAAGCCTTACGAATCGGTAATACCGGCTGGCCAGAAGCCGCCGCTCGACTACCGGAGCAAATAGCCGCGCAATTCCCGCTCCGCTAAGATACAGGCATGGTTCGGCTCGCTGTTTTGGCGTTCGCGCTGGCCGGAGGTCTTATGGGAGCTTCCGATTTCGATCAGACCCAGGCGCAGCGATTTGCGCGTCTGGCGCTCGATTGCGTCCATCGCGAATACCCCAACAAGATTGCGCACTCTCTAAATTCGGATGCCGACGTGAAGCCGCCGCGAGAACTGACTCCGGCGTTTTATGGCTGCTACGACTGGCATTCTTCCGTCCATGGACACTGGCTGCTGGTGCGAGCGGCACGTCTGTTCCCGAAGGCTCCATTTGCAGGCGAGGCCCGGAGAGCCGTGGGGCAAAGCATTACCGCGGCAAACATCGCGCAGGAAGTGAAATATCTCTCCGCGGACGGGCGTAATTCGTTTGAACGGCCCTATGGGTTAGCGTGGCTGCTGCAACTGGCGGCGGAACTGAAGGAATGGAACGACCCCGAAGCGCAGCATTGGTACGCCACGCTCAATCTCCTCGAGCAGGCAGTGACCGCGCGCATCGCCTCTTGGCTGCCGAAACTCGAGCATCCGATCCGCGTCGGTGAGCACGCCAATACCGCCTTCGCGATGGGGCTGATGCTCGATTACGCGCGGATTGCCGGCAACGCGCCGTTCGGCAAACTGCTGGAAGCGCGTGCGAAGGATTACTACCTCAACGACCGCAATTGCCCGCTCTCCTATGAGCCCTCCGGCGAGGATTTTCTTTCACCATGCCTGGCGGAAGCCGACCTGATGCGCCGCGTGCTCGCGCCCGGTGAGTTTCAACAATGGTTCAGCAGTTTTCTGCCGCACGTGGATCTGGAACCGACCCGCGTGAGTGACGTGACCGATGGCAAGCTCTATCACTTGGCCGGCCTCAACCTTAGCCGCGCGTGGATGCTGGAGGGTATCCTCTCGAAACTTCCAGCCTCCTATGCCAGCCGCAAACACCTCACCGAACTGGCAGGCCGTCTGAGACAGGCTGGTCTCGAAAGCATCAAGGGCGAACACTACGAAGGCGGCCACTGGCTCGGCAGCTTCGCGATCTATCTGGTGAGTGACCGCGGGCTGCGTTGAACGCGAAAATTTGTACAGTCCTGCCGCCTTCCGGTCAGAGAATTGCCTAACTCAAAAGAGAGGCACTTCTTATGACCAGATCCAAACTCTGTCTTGTTATGCTTCTAGCCTTTTCCGCTTGGGCACAGTCCGGCCAGGCGCCAGACCAGGCCCAATCGGATCACGCGCATTCTCGAGGGCCTGCGGGTGAGATTGGCAGCGGCGCGGGGAATATTGCCAGCGGCGCCGGTAAAGGCGCTGGCCATGCGGCCGAGGGCGTCGCCAAAGGCGCCGGCGACGTGGTCACGCTCCACCCCATCAAAGGAGCCTCCGCCATTGGAACCGGCGCGGGCAAAGCCGGGAAGGACGTCACCGTCGGCACGGCAAAGGGCACCGGTAAGGTGGTGAAAGGCGTCGGCAAGGTCTTCAAAAAGATCTTCTAGCCCCGCCGCGGAGTCCCCGCGGTTCCTCGCAAACCCAAGCCCCTTCTGGCCGTCGCAGCGCGCCCATGTTAAAACTCTACGTCTCTGTGCCTCGGCGGTTAAACCTGTTTAGACTCGGCGTCGTCAGTTGGGCCTTCTTTTTCGAACCTACGCCGCGAATCCCGTCGAGTACTTGTTCCCTCTGCTCCCTCTGCGCGCCAACCAAATTAAGGCAGTGCCAGCCACGAACCGTCGCAGCGCCCATTCTTAAAACTCTGCGTCTCTGCGTCTCGGCGGTGAAAAACTGGCGAAGCCGGAAAGGCTATTGCCGGGCGGCGCCCTGAGCACCTGTGCTGCACGAGTTGCAGATGCCGTAAGAGCTGCCGTTACTCTGGATGAGACCGCAGTAAGAAGTCAGTTTCGAGAGCTCGGTCGCGCTTAGTTCTGCAGACGAAAACTCATTTTCGGTCACAGCGTAGCCGTTGGCCGGCAACGCGTGCAGCGTTGTTCGCCACGCGCGCAAGCCACCCGCCAGACTCGAGCTGGTCACTGTGGAGGCGTCGCAACTCGTGCTGGCCAGCAGGGCCACGGTAACACTGGCCGGCGTTCCGGGAGTCAGTGTATTGCTGAGCAGATCTGCATGCGCTGAGAGGGTCTTGAGATGATTGGGTGTAAGCGGACACGAGCAGCAGGCAATCAGCTGCTGGTCTGGGGCAAACACATAGACGTTGGCGCAAATGTCCCCGGCCGGCTCAGAGCCGCTTAGCGTACCGGCATTAGTCAGATTCAGGAAAGAATCGCCGGCGAGCAGATTTGACAGGTAGCTGACTTGATATGCGCCAGCCGCCGTCGCGAAACTTATGGCTCCGCTGTAGGGAGTCCAGTTCGTGTCTCTGCGAAAGGTCCCCACACCGTCGGCGCCGCCGTCAGAGTAATCGCCGGGCGTTTCGGTATTCCAATAAGCAGTATCCGGGAATGGGTTGGCGCCCACCGAAGGCGGAACTGTAGCGAGCCCAAAATTGAGTGATTCCCACGGCCCCGGCACTCCGAGGGGATGGTAACCCCAAGTGGTCGTGTTGTACGCCAGGCCATAAATAATTTGACCCGGCACCACGGTCCCGCCAAAATCGAATGTGACCTCGAAGGCGAGCCCTGAATAGCAGTTCCCGTCGCTAGCGCGATACGTTCCTGAATTCGGGCACGTCGGATCGTCCTCCGGCCGGAACGGGATGAAAAAGGTCTGCGTCTTAGAAGTAATGAGAGTTCCCGGAGCCGGATTGGGCCCACTATTATCTACGTTATACAGATTGAGAGTTAGCGGAAAATTGAAACCGGTTCCCGGGGAATGGAAGTCCGATTCTCTCGCCCAGTCACTCATCACCACTGTTACAGTTGTGAGTGTTCGAGTCGCCCCGCTGAAGCTTATGAGATCGCCAAACTCGGCGGTCTGATTCGCCTGATAGCCGAGGCTTGGAACATTGGGCGGCAGCGGGTTAGGGATAGAGTTGTAGATGACCTGTGCCGTCGCATTGCTGGAGCCGGCGAGCAGCAGGTAGAACACGACTGCTGTCCACAGGCCGGTTGTATTTAGTGACTCTTTGGTCATAAGTCCCCCATTTGTTTCCAGCCGGGCACGCAAGCTATCTTTTGTCCACTTCAGCACATTACCAGCGCTTCGGTTCGAATTCAATTCTCCGGAGAAAGTAGTCAAATAGGCTTAGTACGAAAAGCTCCTCCCGATCGGATCATGGCATTTTATGTTTCCACCACGTTAGGGCTACGCAGTGTGCTACTCCCGGCTTGTTCAGCAAAAGTACCAGAGCGGAATAACGGAAATCGCGAGTGGCTCGGGGGTATTTCAAACGCGAACCAGCGGTTGTCGGGGCCCGACGGTGGGTGACGGTGGAGTCAGATCGTCTGGCGGCCGCTAACAGCCACATCCCGCAGTCCCCGCACTTCCCCACAAACAACTCAAGCCCTTTCAACGGCACCCACCCGCCGCGGCCCGGCTGGCCTCTCCGCCGCTGCTACCGTGGACGCGAGAGAAATCCCATGGCCACCCAACGTCAAATCGAGGCCAACCGCCTCAACGCTCAAAAATCCACCGGCCCGCGTACGCCTGAAGGCAAGGCCGTCTCTTCACTCAATGCCCTCAAATCCGGGCTCGACGCCGAATCTCAGTTCGTCACCGGCGAAGACCGCAACGAGTTCGCCGAACTCCAGCACGAGTATTTCGCGCGCTTCCAGCCGCTCACTCCCGAAGAGCGTTTCCAGGTCGATACGCTCCTTCGCAATGAATGGATCCTACGGCGGCTTTTCCGCGCCGAGGCGCACCTCTGGGAGTACCACGCCCTGCGCGCCAGCCGCTCCGAGGGCGTGCCCCTCGGCGAAGCGCTCGTCGCTGGCAACGAAGTCTTCCGCCGCCTGCAGCGCCGCGTCACTCTGGCCGAGCGCTCATACAAGGAAGCATTTGCGGAACTGGAGCGCCTCCGGCGCGCCCGCGCTTCCCTCTTCGCCGACCAGCCCGGTAGCGACCCGGACGGCATCACCACTCCAGACCAACCCCCCGCAGACGATGGCCCAGAATTGGGTTCTTCCGAAAATAACTACCGCGGCCTCACGTCTCTGCTCCTCGATTCAGTGAATTAGCGGCAGATTTCAGACTGACTGGGCGACAGCGAGTCGCAATTCCGAGCTTGCCTAATCTCCGT
>Ga0335081_10005133_pt1 | contig 20723 bp, 17 predicted proteins | sample Lox_Sample_35_FD_206713 | JGI IMG/M metagenome (GOLD analysis project Ga0335081, IMG submission 206713) | Soil microbial communities from Loxahatchee National Wildlife Refuge, Florida, United States - Lox_Sample_3.5 | ecosystem: Environmental > Terrestrial > Soil > Wetlands | place: USA... | reverse complement strand
GGACCGGCGACCTGGCGGTGGGAGCGGCCGCGACCATCACGTTCTCGGTGACGGTGAAGAACCCCGACACCGGAAACAAGACCCTGGCCAGCACGGTGACCTCCACCACGTCGAGCAGCAACTGCGCGAGCGGCAGCAGCGACACGCGCTGCTCCAGCAGCGTCACGGTCTCGGTCCTGGCCATCGCCATGACCGCGAGCCCGGCCCCGGCCAACCCCGGCACCACGGTCAGCTACACGATCACCGTCACGAACGGGGGCACGTCCGCCTACACCGGCGCGGCGTTCACCGATGCGCTGTCCGGAGTGCTGGACGACGCCAGCTACAACAACAACGCCAGCGCGACCGCGGGGTCGCTGAGCTTCGCCAGCCCGAACCTGACCTGGACCGGGGACCTGGCCGTCGGAGCGGCCGCGACCATCACGTTCTCGGTGACGGTGAACAACCCCGACACCGGGAACAAGAGCCTAGCCAGCACCATCACCTCGGCGACGGCGGGCAGCAACTGCGCGAGCGGCAGCACCGATTCCCGGTGCGCCAGCACGGTCACGGTGCTCGTGCCCGGCCTGACCACCACGGTGTCCGCCGGGACGAGCACCACCAACCCGGGCCAGACGGTCACCTACACCCTTACCGTCACCAACTCCGGCCAGACCGCCTACACCGGCGCGACGTTCACCAACCCGCTGGGCGGCCTGCTGGACGACTCCACCTACAACAACGACGCGGCCGCGACCTCCGGCACAGTCTCGTTCGCCAGTAATAGCCTGACCTGGACGGGAAGCCTGGCGGTCGGGGCGAGCGCGACGGTCACGTTCTCGGTCACCGTGAACAACCCCGACACCGGCGACAAGTTCCTGGTGGACACCGTCACCTCCACCACGGCGGGCAGCAACTGCCCGTCCGGCAGCACCGATCCCCGGTGCACCACCTCGGTCACGGTGCTGGTGCCGGGCCTGGAGATCGCGGCCTCGGCGGGCAGCAGCACGACGGCGCCGGGGTCGGTGGTGCGGTACACGGTGACGGTGACGAACTCCGGGCAGACCTTCCACACCGGCGCGACGTTCACCGACCCGCTGGCCGGAGTCCTCGACGACGCCACCTATAACAGCGACGCCAGCGCCACGGCGGGCTCGGTGAGCTTCGCCAGCCCGAACCTGACCTGGACCGGGGACCTGGCGGTGGGCGCGAGCGCCACGATCACGTTCTCGGTCACCGTGAACAACCCCGACACCGGCAACAAGATCCTGGCCAGCACGATCACCTCCACCACCACCGGCAGCAACTGCGCGGCCGGGAGCGGCGACCCGCCCTGCGCCACCAGCGTGCCCGTGGCGATGCTGACCATCACCAGCGTCGCGAACGTCGGCACCACCACCCCGGGCAGCATCGTCCGGTTCACCGGCACGTTCACCAACACCGGGCAGGTCGCCTACACCGGGATCAGCATCAACGGAGACATCGCCGACACCTTCGACGACGCCACCCCGAACGGCGACGAGACGGCGTCGTCCGGGACCCTGTCGGTCACCAGCAGCGGCCTGACCTGGACCGGGAGCATCCCCATAGGTGGCACTGTCACCATCACCGGCACCGTCACCGTGAAGAACCCCGACACCGGTAACAAGCTCATATCCAACGTCTTGTTCACGACTGCCGCGGGGAGTAACTGCCCGTCCGGGAGCACCGACCCGCGCTGTACCGTCAGCGTGCCGGTGCTGATCCCGGTGCTGAGCATCACCCAGACCAGCAACGCCACCACCGCGGTCCCGGGCCAGCAGGTCGGCTTCACCGTGACGATCGCCGACACCGGCCCCACCGACTACACCGGCATCACCGTGACCGACACCTTGAAGCTGCTCGACGACGCCGACTACGGCGACGACGCCGCCGCCACCAGCGGCAGCGTCAGCTACGCCGCCCCGGTCCTGACCTGGACCGGGAACCTGGCCGCCGGCGCCACCGTCACCGTCACCTTCACCGCCACCGTGAACGACCCCGACACCGGCGACAAGACCCTGGCCGCCTCCGCCGCCTCCACCGCGGCCGGCAGCAGCTGCCCGCCGGACAGCGGCAACGCCGGCTGCGACATCACCGTCCCGGTCCTGACCCCGGCGCTGACCATCACCGCGGCCGCCAGCCCGGCCACCGCCACCCCCGGCCAGACCGTCACCTACACGATCACCGTCACCGACTCCGGCCAGACCCCCTACACCGGCGCCACCGTCACCAGCCTGCTGTCCGGCATCACCGACGACGCCACCTACAACAACGACGCCGCCGCCACCACCGGCACCGTCAGCTTCGCCAGCCCGAACCTGACCTGGACCGGGGACCTGGCCATCGGCGGCACCGCCACCATCACCTACACCGCCACCGTGAACAACCCCGACACCGGCGACCACACCCTGACCACCACCCTGACCTCCGCCACCCCCGGCAGCAACTGCCCGACCGGGAACACCGACCCCCGCTGCACCACCACCACCGCCATCGCCGAACTGACCATCGTCAACACGGCGAACGTGAGCACGGCCATCCCCGGATCAACGATCGACTACACCATCACGATCACCAACACCGGTCAGGTCCCGTACGACGGCGCCACCGTCACCGACGACCTGACCGGCGTCACCGACGACGCCGCGGCCTTCGGCGACGACGCGGCCACCACCGCCGGCTCGGTCAGCTGGCTCAGCCCGATCCTGACCTGGACCGGCGACCTGGATCCCGGCCAGTCCGCCACCGTCACCTACACCGCGACCGTCAGCAACCCCGACACCGGCGACAAGTCCATCACCAGCACCACCACCTCCGCCGACCCCGGCAGCACCTGCCCGTCCAGCGGGCCCGCCCCCGCCTGCACCTCCACCGTCCCCGTCCTGATCCCCGTGCTGACGATCACCAAGACCGCCAGCACGACCACCACGACGCCCGGCTCGACCGTGGGCTACACGATCACCGTCACCGACACCGGCCCCACCCCCTACACCGGAGCCACCGTCACCGACGACCTCGAGGGCGTCCTGAACGACGCGGCCTATAACAACGACGCCGCCGCCACCGCCGGCACCGTCGGCTTCGCCAGCCCGAACCTGACCTGGACCGGCGACCTGGCTCCCGGCGACACCGCCACCATCACCTACACCGTCACCGTGGACAACCCCGACACCGGCGACAAGATCCTGGATAACAGCGTGAGCTCCGATGCCATGGGCAGCACCTGCCCGCCGGCCGGCGGCAATTCCGCCTGCACCGCCATTGCCACCGACCTGATCCCGGCGCTGACCATCACCAAGACCGCCAGCACGGCCGCCGCCACCCCAAGCGAGACGGTCACCTACACCGTCACCGTCACCGACACGGGCCAGACTCCGTACACCGGCGCCACCGCCACCGATGACCTCACCGGCGTCCTGGGCGACGCGGCCTACAACGGCGACGCCGCCGCCACCGCCGGCACCGTCAGCTTCGCCAGCCCGAACCTGACCTGGACCGGGAACCTGACCCCCGGCCAGGCCGCCACCATCACCTACAGCGTCACCGTGAACAACCCCGATACCGGCCCGGGATCAATGTCCAACACCGTGACCTCGGCCGCGCCGGGCAGCACCTGCCCGGCCGCGAGCCCCGGCCCGGACTGCGCCGTCACCGTGGCCGTGGTGGCCGGCCCGCTCACCATCACCGTCCCGGCCACCGCCAGCCTGGGGTCCGGTCCCCCCGGCGGCACGATCGGCTCGGGCCTGGGCACCGTCCAGGTCACCGACGATCGCGGCTTCGGGGCCGACTGGACCGCGACGGTTTCGTCCACCAGCTTCGCCACCGGCGCCGGCACCGAGGCCGAGACCATCCCCGTCGCCGACGCCCAGTACCTCATCGCCGCGCTGGCCGAGGCGGTCGGCCCGGCCACCTTCACCCCGGTACCGGCGATCCAGCTCAGCACCAGCCCGCAGGCCGTCGTCAGCGCCACCAACGTGGCCGGGAACACCACGGTCAGCTGGGATCCCACCATCCAGGTCAGCGTCCCCGCCACCGCCATCGGCGGTGACTACACGGCCACCATCACCCACTCGGTGTCATGACGCCCCGCGGCCAGCGGGGCCGCCGGCCGCGGGGCCGAGGGCGCTCCCCGCCGCGGTCTGCCGCGCCCTTACCGGTCGCGGTCGCGGCGCAGCCGGTCGAGCACGTCGTCGGGGTTGTCGGCCGCGACCCGGATCATCGCCCGGACCGCGTCGGCCAGCGACACCCGCGGCACGTCGAGCGTCACGGCGGCCGAATCCACCCAGGTCTTCAGCTGCCGGTAGAGCTCGGGGCTCAGGTCCAGGGTGATCCTGACCGGGTCAGACCGGATGGCGGTGCTGCCCGGGGGGCCCGCGTCGGGCGCCGCGCGGCGGCTCGCCGCGGCGGCCATCCGCGCCTTCTGCTGTTCCCGCTGCGTACTCATGACCGGATCGAGCATAGGGGAGCGCACCGGCCGATCAGGTCCCGGGCGACCTGCCGCCAGATGTCGCAGCCGGTCTGCTTGATCGGCATGCCGAAGCTCTGCGCGTACACCTCGCGCCGCGGCACCGCCGTGCCCAGCACGTCGTAGCCGAGGTTCTCGAGCGCCTCGCGGGCGTCGACGGTGGAATGGGCGCGCGCGATGCACCGGTTCAACAAGACGGCCGAACGGGCGGGCTGATCGCGGATCGACGAGATCTCCGCGATCTCGTCCCGAACCGGCGTGGTGCGGTTGATCTCGATCGGGCTGGGCGCGCACGGGATGAGGATCTCGTCGGCGTACCGCAGTGCCGACCTCGCGATGCCCGCGTGGTCCTCGAGTTGCGGTGCGTCGATGATCACCACGTCGTCCGCCTGGGCGATCTCGGGCACGCGCCGGTGCAGCTCCCGCGAGGGCAGCGCCACGATCCGGAACGGGAAGGCCGCCTCGGGCGCCGCCAGATGCGGATCCATGGCGGCGAGATCGGACCACTCGAGCGCGCTGCCCGAAGGATCCGCGTCCACCAGCAGTACGCTGTTCCCGGCCTGTGCGAAAACGTGTGCCAGCCAGACCGCTGATGTGGTCTTGCCCGTCCCCGGCTTCAGATTGGCCAGGGCGAGGCTCAGCCCTGTCATCCAGGCATTATCGCAGCGTCTGCGGCATTTCGGTAGCCGAACGCCGGCCTGGAGGTTAACGAGGCTAAGAACAGGCGTGCTGTGCAGTAACTACTGTCCTGGTCGCGACGGGTCTATCCACCGCGGCTTACTCGTTATCCCACTGTTATCCACAGCATGTGGACAACTGCGTGGAGTAGCCGTGATTCCTCACCCGATCCGGGTGAAGCGTGGCCGGACGCCCGCGGCCAGGCTGGGATCAGGGGGCCCGCCCGGCCCGCACGTGATCACTCGCCGGTCTCGTGCATCAACTTCGGGAGCGAGGGGAGAACATCATGGGCGATACCTTCGAAGTGATCATGGCGGCCTACCAGGAAACCGGGACGGCCGGGCGCGACTTCGAGGCGCTCGCGCGGCTGGTCAAGGACCGGGCGGTCCGTTCGGAAGGCATGATCCTGGTCGAGCACGCCGCCGACGGCAAGGTGAGCGTCACCCAGACGGGCGACCACCTGGGCCGCAAGGGCCTGGGCTGGGGTGGTGGCGTGGGCCTGGTGGTCGGCCTGTTCTCGCCGCCGCTGCTCGCCTCGGTCGTGGTCGGCGCGGCGGCCGGCGGCCTGGTCGGCAGGTTCGCCAGGCACCGGCTGGACAGCGGCATCGAGAAGGGGCTCGGCGACAAGCTCGCGCCGGGCACGGCGGTCATCGTCGTCGTGGTGGATGACGACGACCGGCTGGCGGCCGAGCAGGCCCTGGCCGGGTCCCCGGCTAAGTCGGTCGCCCCGATGGCCGGGAAGAGCCTGCGGGAGCTCAAGGCCGCCCTGGCCGAGGCCGCGGGCAAGTTCAGCCCGGACCGGACGGTGCTGCCGATCCCGGACCGCGGCTTCGGCGGGACGATGGGCCGCACGCTGGACCAGTCGGTGGCGGACTGGTCGATGATCCCCGGGCCCCAGCCGCCGGACGGCTCGCCGAACGTGCTGGTCGTGCTCATCGACGACGCGGGCTTCGGCAACCCGGACACGTTCGGCGGGCCGATCTCCACCCCGACCATGACGCGCGTGCAGCAGATGGGGATCAGCTACAACCGGTTCCACGTGACGGCGGTGTGCTCGCCGACCCGGGCCGCGCTGCTGACCGGCCGCAACCACCACCGGGTCGGGTTCGGCTCGATCGCCGAGTACCCGGGCCCGTTCCCGGGCTACACCGCGGCGCGGCCGCGCAGCTGCGCCGGGTTGCCGCGGATCTTGCAGGAAAACGGGTACGTGACCGGGGGATTCGGCAAGTGGCACCTGACCCCGGACAACGTCCAGGGGCCGGCCGGCCCGTTCAGCCACTGGCCGCAGGCGTGGGGGTTCGACCACTGGTGGGGGTTCCTGTCCGGCGCGGCCGGCCAGTACGACCCGATCATCACCCAGGACAACTCCACGCTCGGCGTGCAGCAGGGCCGGGACGGGCAGCCGTACTACTTCCCGGATGACCTGACCGACCAGGCGGTCCAGTGGCTGCACGGCGTCCGGGCCCAGGACGCGGCCAGGCCGTGGTTCATGTACTACTCCACCGGCTGCGCGCACGCGCCGCACCACGTGGCCCGGGCCTGGGCCGACAAGTACCAGGGCAAGTTCGACGGCGGCTGGGACCAGCTGCGCGAGCAGACCTTCGAGCGGCAGAAGAGGCTCGGGGTCATCCCGCCGGACACCGAGCTGACGCAACGGCCCGACCTGTTTCCGGCCTGGGATTCGCTGAACGAGACCGAGAAGAAGCTGTACGCCCGGCAGATGGAGGTGTTCGCGGGCTACAGCGAGAACGCCGACTGGAACGTCGGCCGGCTGCTGGACGCCATCGAGGAGATGGGCGACCTGGACAACACCCTGATCTTCTACATCTGGGGTGACAACGGCGCGTCCATGGAGGGCACCGTCACCGGCTCGTTCAACGAGATGACGTTCCTCAACGCCATCGTGCTCGACCCGGAGCACCAGACCCGGCTGATCGAGCAGTACGGCGGCATCGAGGCCCTGGGCAGCCCGCACACCGCCCCGCACTACGCCGCGGCCTGGGCGCACGCCGGCAACACCCCGTTCCAGTGGGGCAAGCAGATGTCGAGCCACCTGGGCGGGGACCGGAACCCCATGGTGGTGGCCTGGCCGGCCCGGATCGCGGCCGGCCGCGACCTGCGCACCCAGTTCACCCACTGCATCGACGTGGCCCCGACCGTGCTGGAGGCGATCGGCCTGCCCGAGCCGGCCACGGTCGACGGGATCGCCCAGGAGCCGATGGACGGCACCAGCTTCCTGCCCACCTTCGCCGACCCGGACGCCGCCGAACGGCACACCGTGCAGTACTTCGAGATGTTCGGCAGCCGGGCCATCTACAAAGACGGCTGGTGGGCCTGCGCCAAGCTGGACCGGGCGCCCTGGGACTTCTCGCCGGAAACGCTGCGCAGGTTCGCCCCCGGCGCCTACGACCCGGAGCAGGACGTCTGGGAGCTGTACTACCTGCCCGACGATTTCTCCCAGGCCCGCGACCTGGCCGCCCAGCACCCGGACAAGCTCGCCGAGCTGAGGGAGCTATGGTGGGCCGAGGCCGAGCGTAACCGCGTGCTGCCGCTGCTCGGCGGCATGTCCGTCCTGTTCGGCAACCTGCCGCCGCTGCCCACCATCACCCGGTTCACCTTCGCCGGGGACGTCCAGAACGTCCAGCGCGGCATGGTGCCGCGCGTCTACGGGCGGTCCTACGCCATCGAGGCCGAACTTGAGATCCCCGAGGCCGGCGCCGAGGGCGTCATCGTGGCCAACGCCGACTTCATCGGCGGGTTCGCGCTGTGGGTCGGCGGCGACGGCCTGCTGCGCCACACCTACTCGTTCCTGGGCGTGGAGACCTACAAGCAGGTCGCCACCGAGAAGCTCCCGTCCGGCCCGGTGACGGTGAAGATGCTGTTCGCCGCCGACGAGGCCAAGCCGGGCACCGGCGGCACCGTCACCCTGCACGCCAACGGCACGGTGATCGGCGAGGGCAAGATGCCGCACACCGTGCCTATCGCCTTCTCCAGCTACGCGGGCATGGACATCGGCCGGGACAACGGCCTGGTCGTCGACCTGGACTACGAGGACAAGGCCCCGTATGCCTTCACCGGCACGGTGCACAAGGTCGTATTCGACCTCAAGCCGGCCACCCACGAAGACGAGCGCTCCCTGCACGAGCACGCCCAGGTGCACGGGATCGGCGAGGGCGCGGCGGGCTGAAGCCCGCGCTCCGGCGGACGGCTCCGGCGGCTCTCAGCCGACGATGGCGGCGAGCTGCGCCTTGACCCGCGCCGCCGACGGATTGGTCAGCGCGGTGCCGTCGGGGAACAGGACCGTGGGCACGGTCTGGTTGCCGCCGTTCACCGACATCACGAACTCGGCCGCGGCCTCGTCGCGCTCGATATCGACCTCGGCCATCTCGATCCCGTCCCGGGCCAGCTGCCTTTTCAGGTTGCGGCAGTAGCCGCACCACTGGGTGGTGTACATCGTCAGCTGGCCGGACACCCACTGCCTCCTCGAGTTCGCTTCAGCAAAGCCCAGGTTTTGTAACACCGGCGGGGCCGGTTGCGTTCCCGGATGCGGTACGAAGGGGGGGTGACAGATGTGATGCCCGGCACATCCGAAGCGCTGCTGGCCGGGCTCGACCCGGAGCAGCGCCAGGTGGCCCTGGCCGCCCGCGGGCCGGTCTGCGTGCTGGCGGGCGCCGGCACCGGCAAGACCCGTGCCATCACCCACCGGATCGCCTACGCGGCCCTGTCCGGCACGGTGGACCCGGCGCACGTGCTGGCGCTCACCTTCACCGTGCGGGCGGCGGGCGAGCTGCGCGGCCGGCTTCGCCAGCTGGGCGTCGGCCAGGTCCGCGCGTCCACGTTCCATGCGGCCGCGCTGCGCCAGCTCAACTACTTCTGGCCGCGGGTGGTCGGCGGGAGGCCGCCGCAGCTGATCGACTCCAAGGCCGGCCTGGTCCGGGAGGCGGCCAAGCGGGCCCTGGTCCGGCTCGACGGCATCCCGGGGGCGCTCGCCGACTCCGCCGCCGAGATCGAGTGGGCCAAGGTCATCCAGGTCCGCCCGGACGGGTACCCAGCCGCCGCGGCCGCTGCGGGACGTTCGGCCGTGGCCGGGGCGGACAACCTCGCTGCTGTCTACGCCGCCTACGAGGAGCTGCGGCGGGAACGGCACCTGATCGACTTCGAGTCCGTGCTCGAGCTGTGCGCCGCCATCCTGATCGAGAGCCGGGCAGCGGCCGGCCAGGTACACGACATCTTCCGGCACTTCGTCGTGGACGAATACCAGGACGTGAACCCGCTGCAGAAGCTGCTGCTCGAGGCGTGGCTCGGCGACCGCGACGACCTGTGCGTGGTCGGCGACCCGAACCAGGTGATCTACTCCTTCACCGGCGCCACCCCGGCCTACCTGACCGGGTTCACCGCGGAGTTCCCGGCCGCGACCGTGGTCCGGCTTGTCCGCGACTACCGGTCCACGCCGCAGGTGGTCGCGGTGGCCAACCAGCTGGTCAGGTCGGCCTCGCCGCTGGCCGCGCAGCGTCCGGCCGGCCCCCGGCCGGTGCTCATCGAGTATCCCGACGACCCCGCGGAGGCAGCCGGGCTGACGGCCCGGGTCCGGACGCTCATGAAGGCCGGCGTGCCCGCCCGGGAGATCGCCATCCTGGTCCGGGTCAACGCCGACACCGAGCGGTTCGAGCTGGCGCTGGCCGAGGCCGGCCTGCCCTACGTGATCCGCGGCGCCGAGCGCTTCTACGACCGGCCCGTGGTCCGGCAGGCGCTGGTGCTGCTGCGCGGGGCCGCCCGCGGCGAGTCGGCCGATTCCAGTGACTCGCTGCCCGACTCGGTCCGGCACGTGCTGACGGGTATCGGCCTGAACCCTTCGTCCCCGCGGCCGCCGCCGGGCCTGCGCGGCGCCACCTCCACCCGGGAGAACTGGGAGTCGCTGGCCGCGATCGCCCAGCTCGCGGACGACATGCACGCCGCCGCGCCGGAGGCGACGCTGGCCGACTTCTCGGCCGAGCTGTCCATGCGGGCCGACCTCGGCCACGCGCCCGCCGTCGACGGCGTCACGCTCGCGTCCATGCACGCGGCCAAGGGGCTCGAGTGGGACGCGGTGCTGCTGCCCGGGCTGGTCGACGGGCTCATGCCGATCGTGCACGCCCGGACGGCGGAAGCGCTCGAGGAGGAGAGGCGGCTACTCTATGTGGCGGTGACGAGGGCGCGCGAGCACCTGTGCCTGTCCTGGTCGCCGGCCCGGGCGCCCGGGGCGCGCGGCGGGCGGCAGCGGTCCCGTTTCCTCGATGGCGTGCGCCTGGGAAGCTGAGGCTCATGGGTAAGGCGCTCGACCGGGTCATCGATCTGCTCGACCTCGAGCAGATCGAGGTGAACATCTTCCGCGGCCGCAGCCCGGAGGAGCGGGTGCAGCGGGTCTTCGGCGGCCAGGTGGCCGGGCAGGCCCTGGTCGCGGCCGGCCGGACCGTGCCGGCGGACCGCCCGGTGCACTCGCTGCACGCGTACTTCATCCGGCCGGGTGATCCGGCGGTGCCGATCGTCTACCTGGTGGACCGCGTGCGGGACGGGCGCTCCTTCACCACCCGCCGGGTGTCGGCGGAGCAGCACGGCGAGATCATCTTCACCTTGTCCGCGTCCTTCCACCATCCCGAACCGGGTCCCGAGTACGCCGACTCGATGCCGGACGTCCCGCCGCCCGAGGCGGTGGAGCGGAACTCGGACCGGCTGGCCCGGCTGCTGGGGCAGGTTCCTCCCCAGGTCCGCGAGAGCCCGGTCGACCTGCGGTCGATCGGGCCGATGTCGGCCGAGGCGGCCCGCGATCCGTCCCCGCGGACCACGAGGAACCTCATCTGGCTGCGGGTCGACGGCGACCTGCCCGACGACCCGCTGCTGCACGTGTGCCTGATGACCTACGCGTCCGACCTGACGCTGCTCGACTCGGTGCTGCTCGGGCACGGCCTGTCCTGGCTGGACGGCCGGACCTCCGGCGCCAGCCTGGACCACGCCATGTGGTTCCACCGGCCGTTCCGGGCCGACCGGTGGCTGCTGTACGCACAGGATTCGCCGGCGGCCTCCGGTGCCAGGGGGCTGGCCCACGGCGAGGTGTTCACGGCCAGCGGCGAATTGGTCGTCTCGGTCATGCAGGAAGGGCTGATCCGGTCGCGCCCCAGGTCAGCCGAGTCGACTCAAGATCGGTAAAATCGCAGGTCAAAAAAGTGTTGCCCCCTGGAGGGGGCAACACTTAGGCTTCAGTACATGTCCGTGGGCTAGATGCCGATCACTCCGGAGGGAGGTGCCCGACGTGACGAACTTCTACTCAGCCGTTCAGTGTGAGCCGATCTGGGCTTCGCGCCTGGGTGCTTCCAGCCTGCCGTCGGTCAGCTTCCCGGGGACGGGTGTGCCCGCTGCCGGGCCGTCCACCGCCCTGCTCGCCGCCGTCGGCGCTCCGGCGCTTCCGCGCGTTCGGGGCAAGGCCGCGGTCATGGTCCCGCAGGCGCAGCAGGTCGCCGTTACGGCGCTTGGCGGCCAGACGAATATCCACAACTACATGACCAGCATCTTCACCGTTGGTGAGGGCGCATCGGGTCCACCTCGAGATAGAGGGCCGGTCTAAAGAGCCAGACCGGCCAGGAGCTCCTCTCGAGGCCGCGGATCCGAACACAGGGTCCGCGGCCTTAGTGATGTAAGGCCTAGGTCCCAAGACGGGCGAGCAATCGCTCGACGACAACAGGACCGGCATAGCGAGAGGGGATGGCACCGATGCAATGGCGCGATGCCACCGTCAGCGAGACGGGTGCGACGGGGTTCGAAGCGCCCGGTTCAGTGGCGGCATGGCAGGAGCCAGACGTCAGGCAGGTATTCGATCAGGTCAGCATCATGTCGGTGGCGAGTTCGGCCGCCGCGCTCCCGGTGGGCCTGGATCTTCCGTGTACGGAGGACCCGGAGCTGTTCTTCGCCGAGTCTCCCGAGGACGTGGAGACCGCCAAGGCGATGTGCCGGGGCTGTGAGGCCAGGCTGGCCTGCCTGACCGGTGCGCTCGAGCGCAGGGAGCCCTGGGGTGTCTGGGGCGGCGAGCTGCTGATGCGCGGCGCGATCGTGCCGCGCAAGCGCCCACGCGGGCGTCCTCGCAAGACCGAAGTGGCCGCGTAGAACGGGGCCACGCAGCCAGAGACGGTCGCGCGGCGAACCTGAGCCGCGCGACCGCGTACCGCACACAATGCACACAACGGAGATGTCAGCCATGAGTACCGAAATGGTTGTGCGAGAACGCACGCGCAGCCGACTGCAAGAAGCCGAGCAACTGCGTCATACACGCAGGCTGCGGGCGCTGCGCCGGGCCCGCAGGCTCGAGCAGCGGGCCGAGCGCCGGATGGTCGCCGCGTGGCGCCGGACCGCGGAGCTCCGCAGCACCCTGGAAACCGCCGGATACTGAGCACCGTCACGATCGTGGCCAGTCCGTCCCGGACTGGCCACGATCGTCTGTCCAGCCGCCGGCCGCGCCGCGCAAAGGCGAGGCGATCTACGCCCGGCCGTAGACGGGGATGGCGGCCCCGGAGATGAGGATGGCCTCGTCTGAGACCAGGAAGGCGAGCACGGCGGCCAGCTGAGACGGCTTGGGCCACCGGTGGTGCCTGGCGTCCGGCATCGCCGCCCGGTTGGCCGGGGTATCGATGATGCTCGGCATGATGCAGTTGACCCGCACCCCCTGCTCGCGGCCCTCCGCGGCCGCCGCCTCGACCAGCCGGACCACCCCGAGCTTGCTCACGCTGTAGGCGAACCCGTTCTCGCCCTTTTCCATCGCCACCCGGCTGGACACGTGCACGAGCGCCCCGCCGTCCTGCGCGGCCAGCACCGGCATGGCGTGCTTGGTGACGATCGCCGCGGTCACCAGGTTGACCTCGAGCTGCTGCCGCAGCACCGAGACGTCGAGCCCGGACAGCGGCTGCGGCGGGGTATACCCGCCGATCAGGTTGACGATGGCCCGCGGCGGCGGGGACGTGGCGAACGCCGCCGCCACGCCGTCCTCGTCGAGCACGTCCACCGTGACGTAGTCCACGCCGTCGTGTCGGCGATCCTCGCGCGGCGGCCGGGCGTCGGCGACCACGACCGACGCGCCGTCGTCCCGGAACCGCGCGGTGACCTCGTGGCCCAATCCGCCCGTTCCGCCCAGCACGACGATCCTGCGGCCGGCCAGTGCCTGTCCGGTCATCCGCCCTCCTCCGCTCGCCCCTCACTGAGGGTTCATTGTGCCCGATGCCCGGTCCCGGGACTGGCCACAGGCCCTCTTCTGGCCTGATCATTAAGGGCATGCGCATCGCGGTACTTGGCGCCGGGTCGTGGGGCACGACGGTGGCGTCCCTGCTAGCCGGCCATAACGACTGCACGGTCTGGGCCCGCGACCCCGAGCTGGCCCGGGAGATCTACGAGCGCGACGCCAACTCGCGCTACCTGCCCGGGTTCGCGCTCCCGTCCGGCCTGAAGGCCACAGCGGACCTGGAGAAGGCCGTGCACGACGCCGACCTGCTCGTGGTCGGCGTGCCCACTCACGGGTTCCGGGCCATCCTGACCGACGTCCGGCCGTACCTGCGGCCGTGGATCCCGGTGGTCAGCCTGGCCAAGGGGTTCGAGCGCGGCTCGCTGCTGCGGATGACCCAGCTGATCTCCGAAGAGCTGCCCGGCCACCCGCCGGCCGCGCTGACCGGGCCGAACCTGGCCAAGGAGATCATGGCCGGGCAGGCCGCGGCCAGCGTCATCGCGACCGGGGACCTCGCGGTAGCGCGCGCGCTGCAGGCGGTCATGCAGCGCGGCTTGTTCCGGATCTACGTCAACCACGACGTGATCGGCTGCGAGCTCGGCGGGGCGCTGAAGAACGTGGTGGCGATCGCCACCGGGATCGCCCAGGGCCTCGGCGTGGGCGACAACACCAGGGCGGCGGTGGTCTGCCGCGGCCTGGCCGAGGTCACCCGGCTGGGCGTGGCCATGGGCGGTGAGGCGGTCACCTTCTCCGGCCTGGCCGGCATGGGCGATCTCATCGCCACCTGCATGAGCCCGCTGAGCCGCAACCGGACCCTCGGCGAGCAGCTCGGCGCGGGCAAGACACTGGACGAGATCCTGGGCGCGACCAGGACCGTGGCCGAGGGCGTCGGCACCGCCTTCACGGTGCACGAGCTGGCCGCGCGCCACAACATCCAAATGCCCGTGTGCCAGGAGGTTTACCGGGTCCTGAACGGCGAGATCCCCGCCTCCGTGGCCTATCGCGGCCTGCGCATCCAGGCCGGCCACGAGCGCGAGCCGGGCTAAAGCGCCAGCTCTGTGCCAGCATGGGTCTATGGCTGACTGGTGGCCGTTCGACCGATCCTGGGCCGACGAGTGGCGGCGGAGCATCGCCGGAATGCTCTCCGCCTCCTCCTCCGCGGCCGCCTCGCTGGGCCTGCCGCAGCCGGGAACGCTGCCCGGCGACCCGTTCGGCCTCCTGGTGGACACGGCCAGGACCTGGCTGACCGGCAAGAAGCGGACCTTCCGGTTCCCCGAGGGCGACCTGACCATGGTCCTGACCGACATCTCGGTGCAGGGGTCCGACGTCGCCCGGTTCATCGGCCAGTACGGCCAGGCCCGCATCCTGGCCCGGGACGTCGAATGGGGCGGCTACCAGTTCGAGCAGCTGGAGATACAGGTCAAGAACGTGCACCTGCGGCCGGGCACGCGGCCGGTGCTGGTGGCCTCGCCGGTTCTCTGCGAGGGGTTCATGCCGGCCGAGGCCGCGTCCCGCTGGCTGGCCACCGTGTCGCCCCTGCTCGAGATGGTGCTCCGCGACGGCGTCCCGCAGATCGGCGTGGTCGGCGCCCCGTGGGCGCGGCTCGAGGTCGAGACGGGCGCGCAGGGGCGCTCCGTGCACGTCCGCCCGCGCGCCCTGCACCTGGGCGACCTGCGCCTGTCCCTGCGGTCACCGACCTTCAGCGTGCCATTGCCCGAGCTGCCGGGCGGGGCCATGCTCACCTCGGTGCGACCCGTGGCGGGTGGCTTCGTCATGGGGGGCATGATCAGCGAATGGCAGCGCACGCTGTCCCGCGAAGGCGTCGAGCGACTGCTGGCCGGCATGCGCGCCGGAAACGACCGCCTCGACCTCTGACGGCCCGTCAGGTCTCAGCCCGCGCGGCGGCGCGGCCGCAACGTGACGGCGGACAGCAGCGCGGCGGCTGCGAGCAGCGCGGCCGACAGGTACAGCGCGGCGTGCAGCGCGCCGGTGAAGGCCGCGAACCCCGCCTGGATGATCTGGTCGAGCGGGCTGCTTCCCCCGCTCGAGCCGCCGTGGGGCAAGGATACCGAGCCGGTCTCGATCACATTGAGCACGTACTGCTGGAGCGCGGTCGAGGCACCCAGGTGCGTCATGCGGCTGACCAGTCCGGACCGCAGCTCGGCATCGACCACCGCGCCCAGGATGGCGATGCCGGTGACCGCGCCGAACTCCCGGCTGGTGTTCGTGGCCGACGCGGCCATGCCCGACCGCTCGGCCGGTACCGCCGCGAGCACGGACGAGGTGACCGGCACGACGCAGGTGCCGATGCCGGCGCCGACCACGGCCAGCGCGGCGGCCAGCGGCAGGTAGGCGGGGTTCGGGCTGATCGCCAGGTTGGTCAGCAGCAGGCCGGCGGCGAACAGCAGGCAGCCGGCGACCAGCAGCCAGCGGGTACTCGTCACGCTGGTCCACCGGCCCGCCAGCAGCGACGCGACGATCATCATCACGGTCATGGGCAGGAACAGGCCCGCGATGCGGTAAGCGGAGAAGCCGGCGATCACGCCCAGGTACAGCGCGGTGAAGAAGAAGATCGCGAACGTCGAGAAGTACGTGCAGTACGCGACCACGTTGGGGGTGGTGAACCGGGGGACCCGCAGGTAACTCAGGTCGAGCAGCGGGAACGGGGCGCGGCGCTCCCAGAGCACGAACGCGACCGCGGCGACTCCGGACACGGCGAACAGCGCCAGCACGACGGGCGCGGCGTAGCCGGCGCTCTCGCCGTTGATGATGCCGAAGATCAGGGCGGCCAGTGCGCCGGCGCCCAGCACGGTGCCGGGCACGTCGACCCGGCCCGCCCTCGGGTCGGCGCTCTCCGGCAGAACCATGGCCGCTACGACCAGCGCGGCCAGGCCGAAGGTCACGTCGAACCAGAAAATCCCCCGCCAGCTCCACACCCCGACCAGCGCCCCGCCCAGGACCGGGCCGAGCGCGAGGGAGAACCCGGATACCGCGGCCCAGACCCCGAGCGCGCGGTTGCGGCTGCGTTCGTCGGGATACAGATGCCGGATCATCGACAAGGTGCCGGGTTCGCTCGCCGCGGCGCCAAGCCCCATGACCGCCCGGGCCGCGATCAGTATCCCGATGCTGGGCGCGACCGCGGCCAGCGCGGCGCCGGCGCAGTAGACGCCCGCGCCGGCCAGCATGATCTTCTTGCGGCCGAACTTATCGCCCAGCATCCCGCAGGCCAGCATCAAGCTGGCGAACGTCAGGGCATACGCCCCGACCACCCATTGCAGCGCGGAGACTCCGCCGTGCAGGTCCGACTGGATGCTGGCCAGCGCGACGCTGACGACCGTGTTGTCCAGGAAGGTCAGGAACAGCACCGTGCACAGGCAGGCGAGGGCCAGGGGGCGGCGCCGCGGGGTGAGCATGCCCACCCTCGCGTGCGCGATCGTATCGTCCATCGCTAGCTCCGGCAGGCAGCGGGCAGCTTGGCGCTCCCCTTGGGGTACTCGAGGTACGCCAGCCCGCAGAAGCTCGCGATGGCGACCTTCCAGATGCCGTCCTGGTAGATCGCGGTGCCGACCTGGTTCTTCAGCAACGGCGTGCCGAGCAGCAGGACCTCGTAGTGCACCGTGGCCTGCGACGGTGACGTAATCGTCACCGCGGAGACCGTCGCGGTCGACCCGGCCGCGGCCTGCCCGAACGAGGTCTTGGCCTGGGCCTCGACAAACGCGGCCACCTGCGACCCGTCCTGCACCAGGGTGAGCCGGCGCGGTATCGGCGCCTTGCCGTTGAAGACCGTCTTCCAGTTGGCCGTGATCGCGGCCTCGGCCGCCGGGCCGCTGACTGGTTCGGCCGCCGCGGTAGCACTCACGGCAGGCTTTGAGCTGGTCGGCTTGGCAGCGGGACTGCTGCCCCCGCAGGCGGCCAGGATCAGGCATCCCGTCGCCGCCAGCACGGCCCATGCCTGACGCGGTACCGGCCCGTGCACACTACGCATTGCGGCAGTGTGCCACACGAAGGGCCACCGCAACCCTGAATCCCGGACGGCCGTGTCAGGTACGTGCCGGGAAGATCGTGGTGCCGCGCCCTGTTCTGGCTGCGAGGGCCCGGCATGACAGAGAGGAGCCGGTTCGGTGACAGTGGTGCTCGACGAGACGACGCGCACGCTCCTGGACGGCAAGAACTTCGCGACCGGGTCAACACCTTCTCCGCCTGAGCCGTCAGCCGAACGGCCGGGGGTGGCGGCTCGCCCGGCCGGTTGTTAGCCTGAATCAGTAAACTGTTTAAGCCAGGAGGTCTGCATGTCTGCACGTGACGCCGTTATCGTCGATGCGGTACGGACGCCGGTCGGCAAGCGGAACGGCTCACTCGCCAAATCCCACGCCGTGGACCTCTCGGCCCACGTGCTGACTGCGCTGGTGACGCGGAACGGCTTCGACCCCGCCGTGGTCGACGACGTGATCTGGGGCTGCGTCCAGCAGGTCGGCCAGCAGGCGGGCAATGTGGGCCGGATGGCCGTGCTGGCCGCCGGCTGGCCGGAGTCCGTGCCTGGCACCACCGTGGACCGCCAGTGCGGCTCGTCCCAGCAGACCATCCACTTCGCCGCGGCCGGGCTGGTCTCGGGCCAGTACGACGTGGCCATCGCGGGCGGCGTCGAGATGATGAGCGCCGTGCCCCTCGGGGCGATGGCCATGTTCAAGGACCTGGGCCGTCCGGGCGGCCCGAAGGTCCGCGAGCGCTACGGCGTCACCTTCAACCAGGGCATCGGCGCCGAGATGATAGCCGAGAAGTGGGGCCTGTCCCGCGGCCAGCTCGACGAGTTCTCCAGCGCCTCGCACGCCAAGCTGGCCGCCGCGACCGACGAGGGCCGGCTGGCCGGCCAGATCGCCCCGGTCGAGCTGCCGGACGGCCAGGTGCTCTCCGCCGACGAGGGCCTGCGCCGAGGGACCAGCCCGGAGAAGCTGGCCGGGCTCAAGCCGGTCTTCAAGGAGGGCGGCACCATCCACGCGGGCAACTCCTCGCAGATCAGCGACGGGGCCGCGGCCGTGCTGATGATGACTTCGGACAAGGCCAGCGAGCTCGGCCTGACCCCGCTGGCCCGGGTGCGCACCGCGGTGCTGGCCGGGGACGACCCGGTGGTCATGCTGACCGCGCCCATCCCGGCCACCCTCAAGGCGCTGAAGAAGTCCGGCCTGTCCATCGGCGACATCGGCGCGTTCGAGGTCAACGAGGCGTTCGCCCCGGTGCCGCTGGCCTGGCTGGCCGAGACCGGCGCCGACCCGGGTCGGCTCAACCCGGGCGGCGGAGCCATCGCCATCGGCCATCCCCTCGGCGCGTCCGGCGCCCGGCTGATGACCGCCCTCGTCCACCGCATGGCGGCCGACGGCATTCAGTACGGCCTGCAGACCATGTGCGAGGGCGGCGGCATGGCCAACGCCACCATCATCGAACGCATCGCCTGACCCCGAGCCCGCCCCGCCCACCCATCGCCCCGCGCCGGCCCCGGCATTTGTTGCACTCTCGTGCTGTATCCGGTGTATCTGGAGCAGGGATCCTGTCTCTGTAGATCAGGACGGCGCCAAAGTACCTGGCAGGGGGATCCATGAGCCGCTTCTGCGTCCGCCGCGGTGGCCTCAGGTTCTCCCACGGGCCTGGCCGGGAGATTGCCGTCTCGGCGTGGCGCGCCCAGTGGCGCCCGGCGTCAGAGAAAACTGAGATACTTCCGCGCAAGTTTGAACCGGCCGGGCCTCTAGGTGCGTAGGACCCCACATGAAACGTAATACCCCGCTCATCACGCTGCTGACCGGCGCCGCCCTCGGCGTGGTCCTGCTGATCTCGACCATGCTGGCGACCCCCTCCAGCGCGCCGCTGAACTACTCGGCGGCGGCCGCATCCTCGGCCGCGCCCGCATCCTCGTCCGCGCCGGCCGAATCGTCCGCGCCGGCCGAATCGTCCGCGCCGGCCGAATCGCCCGCGCCCACGAGGACGACGCCGACCAGGGCCGACTTCGCGGGCCGGGTCGGCGGCGGCGGCGGGTCGGTCGCGGTGGCGGTCCACGGCGACAAGGCGGTCGCCTACGTCTGCAACGGCTCGACCGTCGAGGGGTGGATGAGGGGCACGGTGCAGGGCGACAAGCTGGTCCTGACCGGCAAGAACAAGACCCACCTCACCGCGTCCATCCACACCGGCACCGTGACGGGGGACGTCGAGGCCCACGGCACCGACTACAGCTTCTCGGTGCCCACGGTGAGCAAGTCGTCAAGCAAGTCATCAGGCCTGTACCAGGCCACCGCGGTCGTGCAGGGCAAGACGATCAAGGCCGGCTGGATCGTGCTGGGCGACGGCACGCAGATCGGCTCCCTGGAAACGGACGGATCGGGCGAGAACGCGGTGACGGCGCCGAAGCTCGACGTGGCGACGATGACCGCGCGGATCGGCAACGTCGTCCTGCACGCCGTCCCGGTCAGCGGCGTCACCGGCAGCGGATTCTGACCAGCCCATACTTTCGGCACCAACGGAGACGATCATGACCGCACCACCCACCGCACCCTGGCCGGTGCCCAGGGAACGCACCACCTCGACCGCGGCCAAGCTGATAGTGCCCAGCCTGATCGGCGCGCTGGTCGCACTGGGCCTGGGTATCTACGGGCGGGTGCACAGCCCGACCGGGATCGCCATCAACATCGCGGGCTTCTCCAGCCCGGGCACGGTGAAGTCGTGGCTCGCCACCGGCGCGACACTGTTCGCGATCGTCCAGGTTGGTTCGGCCCTGGTGATGTACGGGAAGATCCCGCGGGTCACCGCGCCCGAGTGGATCGGCGGGCTGCACAAGTGGTCAGGCCGGATCGCGTTCCTGCTGGCCGTGCCGGTCGCGGTCCACTGCCTGTACGCGCTGGGCTTCCAGCAGTACAGCACCCGTGTCCTGCTCCACTCGGTGTTCGGATGCCTGTTCTTCGGCGCGTTCACGGTTAAGATGCTGATCTTGCCCAAGCGCGGACTGCCCGGCTGGGTGCTGCCGGTCGCGGGCGCCGTGGTGTTCACCATACTGGTCGTCATCTGGTTCACGTCCGCCTACTGGTTCTTTTCCACCTTCGGCATCAAGCGCTGAGGAGTCCTGACGATGGCCGAGCCCAGCCAACCGACGCCGAGCGTCGCGGTGTCCAGCCGGCGCACCGTGCTGGCCTGCGCCGGCGCCGCGTGCGCCGCGGTGCTGGCCGGATGCAGCACGTATAACTCGAACAACGGCGGGGTGGCGGGCAGCCAGCCCGCGCAGCCCGCCACCTCGCCGCCCGCACCAGCCGGCTCGGGTTCCGGCGCGGCGGCCGCGCCTGCCGCGCTGGCCAGCACCTCCGA
>Ga0335081_10005132_pt1 | contig 20723 bp, 8 predicted proteins | sample Lox_Sample_35_FD_206713 | JGI IMG/M metagenome (GOLD analysis project Ga0335081, IMG submission 206713) | Soil microbial communities from Loxahatchee National Wildlife Refuge, Florida, United States - Lox_Sample_3.5 | ecosystem: Environmental > Terrestrial > Soil > Wetlands | place: USA: Florida... | reverse complement strand
GGCGTCGTTGAATCGGCCGACAGCGGCATAGGCCGCGGCGAGAGTATCGAGATACGGAGCCACTCGATTGCGTGTGAGTTCGCACGTGTGGCGAGCCAGAGCCAGGGCCCGTGCCGGGTTCCCGCCCTCCGCCAGCGGCAGTGTCGCCAGTAGCCAGGCCAGATTGTTCTCAGCCTCCGTGTAGCCAGGCCTGAACCGCACGGCCTGGTCGTAGTGCTCAATAGCTTCCGGGATCCTGCCGATTTGCTCCAGGGCGACCCCCAGGTTGAAATGCGTCTCAGCCAGATCCGGTTCGAGCCGCAGCGCGTGCCTATACTGCTCGATTGCCTCCTTCACCCTGCCGAGCCGTGCAAGGGCGAACCCCAGATTGTTGTGAACATCTGCCATATGAGGATTGATGCGCAGTGCCTGCTCATAATGGCGAATCGCCTCTGGGATCTTGCCAGTTTGCCTTAAGGCCACTCCCAGATTGTTGTGCGCCTTGGCGTAGTCCGACCTGATTCGCAGCGCGTGTTCGTACTGAACGATCGCCTCCTGGAGCCTACCTGCTTTGTCCAGGGCGACTCCCAGATTGGTGTCCTCTTCGGCATAACTCTCCACGCTCGCCAACAGGTTGAATACCACCGAGAACCCAAGAAGCAGGCTCCATCCCCAACGTATCAGGCGGCGTTGGATCCGCCGGCCAGACAATCCCGACTCCTGAGTCGGGGCCAGGGCACGCTCCAATCCGAAAATGCCGACCACGGCCAGCAGCACCAACTCCGGCAGAAATTCCAACTCGTAACGGAAGTTTCCGGCCCGGAAGCAGCATGCGGTCATCGCGCAAGCCACGATCAGTACAGCCACGCCCGCAAAGAACCAGCGAAGGACGAGACGTTCCTGCGCGGTCCGCGCGCGCCAGGCCAGCGGCACAGCCAATGCCAGCCACACCAGCGGAACGTTGGTTAGAACGCCGAACGGATTCTCAGCGCGTCCATAGCCCGGTGGAAAGGGGGGCACGGCGATGTTGCGCACGAACGGGAAACACCGGCTCCAATGTGCGGGTTTCAGAAAAAAGATCCGGAAATTGAACCAGAAATAATCCAGGCCGAAAAGTTTTTCCGTTAGCTGCCGCTCGCCGCCCAACTGGTAGCGGACGCCGAATTCGAACGGATCATCAAATCGCCGGACGTTGTACACCATGAGCGCCAAGCCGATGACGGCGATGGGGACGATGGCCGCCGCCAGCAACGACCAAACCTGTTTACGCTCTCGCCACGTCTGGGCCACCGGCACCAACAGGATGACTGCACCGAACAGTAACGAAGGCCGGGCTCCCACCGCCAGCCCGTAAGTCAGGCTCGCCGCCGCCAGCCATTGACCCTTTCGCGCCGGCTCGTGCAACGCACGCCAGATTGCCGCCAGCGATAACATGGTCAGCATATAGCCGCAACTGATCGCGACTTCGTAGACATCCGACTGCGACAAGAGGACCAGGATGCCGTTCCCCAGGCCCAGCGCGAAGATGCAGGCGACCAGTACCCCCGCGCTTATGTTGGGAAAGTAGCGGGACCGCACGGCGCGCAGGAGACCCACACTGGCGAGAAAGCCGATCCCGCAAAACATCAGCACGGCCTCTCGGTGAAATAGGTAACGGCCGGTCAGCGCGGCGTACGGCCAAAACAGTATCAAAGCAGGCGTGATCCCGAAGTAGAGGTAAAGCCGCCCTTTGTAATAGCTGATGTCGAGCATTGTGTCTGGCAGAGCGCGATACACAGCATTGGCGGCCGGATCGTAGGGGTCAGCAAGTCGCGCGAGTCCGGGCGGGACCTCTCGTTTCAGGCCGAGTTGACCGTCGCGAAAACCTTGCACCAATAAGTTGTAATAAGTGTCCGCCGCGTTTGGAGTGAACCATTCCAACAAACCCGACCGGGCCGTGTACGCGTAGATCCCGATGACCATCACGCAGGCCGGCCCGAGTGATCCCCATGCGTACTTCGTCGCACTCTTCATCGCCTAGTGAACCGCCCGCAGCCGCGCCAGATTGTTCTGGGCCTCGGCGAAATCGGGTTTAATCCGCAACGCTTGTTCGTAGTGTTCGATTGCCTCCGGCATCTTGCCGGTTTGCCACAGGGCCGACCCCAAGTTGTTGTGCGCCTCGGCGTAATCGGGCATGATCTTCAGGGCCTGCTCGAATTGCCCGATTGCCTCCTCGACTTTGCCCTGTCGGGCGAGGGCGGCGCCCAGATTGTTGTGCGCCTCGGCGTAAGCCGGCTTGATCTGCACGGCCTGCGCGAAGTGTCCGATCGCCTCCTGCACTCGGCCCGATCGTAACAGGGCGATTCCCAAATTGTTGTGCGCCGGGGCGCAATCGGGATCGAGTTGTAACGCTCGTTCGTACAACGCAATCGCTTCCGGCATCCTACCCGCCTTGGCCAGGGCCAGCCCCAGATTGCTGTCGGCATCGGCGTAGCACGCAACGGTCGCCAATAGATTGAATGCCACCGAGAAACCCAACAACAAACCCCAACCCCACCGCACTGCGCGCCGCCAACCGGGCCGGTCCGCCAGCCGCCGCTCCAATCCCAGGATGCCGACCACGGCCAGCACCAGCAGGGTGGGCAGAAACTCCACTTCATAACGCACGTTCGCACTGTCGTGGAAACAAATGGTCAACGCGCAAATCCCAAACAGCGCTGCCGCCGCCGCCAGAAATCCGCGAAGGACGGCGTGTGCCTCCGTCGGCCGGCTGCGCCAAGCCAGCGGCGCGGCAAGCGCCAGCCATACCAAGGGAACGTTCGTCAGGATCCCGAAAGATTTTTCCACGCCGCCATGACCCGGCGGCAAGGGCGGCACAACGATGTCGTGCGCAAAGGGGAAATGGGTGTTCCAGTGGGCCGGCGCCAGAAAGAACGCCCGGAAATTGAACCAGAGATAATGCCAACCGAAGAATTGTCGCGCAACCTGCCGCGTGGTGGCCAATTGATAACGCGCGCCGAATTCGAACGGGCTATCGAATCGCAGAACGTTGTAGAGCATCAGCCCCAACCCGATGAATACGACCGGGCCCGCCGCTGCCAGCAGCGGCATCCAAACCGGCCGCTTCTCGCGTTTCGATTGGATGACCGGTACCAGCAGAATGACTGCACCCAACAAGAGGGAAGGCCGCGCTCCCACCGCCAGCCCGTACGCTACGCTCGCCACTGCCAGCCACCGGCCGCTCCGTGCCGGTTCCTGCAGGGCGCGCCAGATCGCGGCCAGGGCGAGCATCGTCAGCATGTATCCGCAACTGATCGGCACCTCGTACACGTCGGCGCGCGCCAACAGCACCGGCACGCCCGTCGCCAAGCCCAGCGCGAGCACGCAGGCTACCACCACGGCCGGGCTCACTTCTGCGAAGTAACGGCGCCACAGGGCGCGGAGCAACCCTGCGCTGGCCAGAAAACCGATGACGCAGAAGATCGCCACGGCTTGTTTGTGAGAAAGGTAATGACCGGTCAGGACGACGTACGGCCAGAACAATATCAAGGCGGGCGTAACCCCGAAGTAGAGGTAAAGCCTGCCGTTGTAATAGCTCAGGTCGTGCATCCGGTAGGACTCAGACCGATAGAGAGCATTGGCCACCGGGTCGTAGGGATCGGCCAGCCGCGCGAGCCCGGGCGGCACATCCTTCCTCAGGCTGAGTTGGCCGGCGCGAAAGCCCCGCACCAACAGATTGTAATAGGTGTCAGCCGGATTCAGCCCCAACGACTCGAAAAACCCCGAGTGAGCCACGTACGCGTAAAGCCCCACGACCAACACGCACGCCGCGCCCAACGATCTCCACGCGTTTTTCATCGTGCCGGCGATCTATTCGTCACACTCGTTGCCTTGCTTGTGGCAATAAACCCTTACCGGCCCGTCAGACGTCAAGTCAAGAATGGGCCGGCAGCTTGGCGAAGGCCTCACCTCACCGTGGACGCCGGGTTCCCCGCATCGGAGGATTCACTGGGAACGGGAACAGGCGGCAGCCGGTAGGCCCGTCCGTCGCGATACAACTCGAGTCGGGTGGCGATTTGTTCGGCCACTTGCGCCTGCCCGGTGGAGCGTGCCAGCTCGATGGCCTTCTCGGCGGTGGCAACGGCGTCGTTGAACCGACCAGCACCCGCATAGGCGGCAGCCAAGGTGTCCAGATACGACGGTTCCCCGCTGCCGCCCAGTTTGCACGCGCTTTGGGCCAGAGTCACAGCGCGAGCCGGGTCTCCGCCCGCCGCCGGCGGGAGTGTCGCCAGCAGCCAGGCGAGATTGTTCTGGGCTTCAGGATAGTTGGGCTCGATCTGCAGCGCCCGCACGTATTGTTTGATTGCTGCCTGCGGTTTGCCGACCTTGGCCAGGGCAACGCCCATGTTGTTGTGCGCCCGGAAGTAATCAGACTTGATCCGCACCGCGTCCTCGAACTGCTTGATTGCCTCCTGGGGTCTGTCGACCTGTGACAGTGCCAGACCCATGTTGTAGTGGGCCTCGGGGTAATCGGGCTTGATCCGCAACGCCTGCCCGAATTGATCGATCGCCTCTGAAACTTTTCCCAACTTGAACAGTGAGAACGCGAGATTGTTGTGCGCCTCGGCGAAATAGGGGTTGATTCGCAGCGCCTCTTGGTAGTGTTCCAGTGCCTCCGTTGTTTCGCCCGACGTCCACAAGGCCAAGCCGAGGCTGTTGTGGGCGACACAGTTGTCGTTCGTCACCTGCAACGCATGACGAAACAACGTCTCGCTGTCTTTCCAGCACCAGACTTGAACCCGGCACAACACGGCATAGAACCCCAGCACCACCGCGGCGAGCGCAGCGGCCCAGATCCGTTGGGCGCGTCGTGCCAGCAGGCTGTTCGGTATGGCCCAAGCCAGCGTGATAAACGGTCCGACCAGGGGAATGTACGTGTACCGGTCCGCCATCGCTTGCGTAACCCCGACCTGCACCAACCCGATGACCGGCGCCAGCGTCCCGAGGTACCAAAGCCAGCCAGTCGCCAGCCAGGGCTCACGTCGTGCCCTCCACATCACCACCGCCGTTACCGCCGTCAAACCCAGGCCCGCAATGATTGTCGGGCCCAACGATACATTCATGTCCAGCGGATAAAAGACGGCCAGCCCCCGCGGCCAGACCGCCTTGTCCAGATAACCAACATACGAGCGGAGGGCGTTGGCAATGCGTATCCCCAAAGGCACGGTTTCCAACGATACCACGGCTCCCAGGCGGCGCTGCGCCCAATAGGTCACCACGCACGACGCGGCCGTCAGCCCAAAAAACGGGAGCTTCTCCCACAACAGTCGCCCCGGCGATGCCGTCACGGCCACCCCGGTCGCCGGCCTCGACATCTTTGTCGGGGCCGGCTCCGCCCATCGTGTCCGGCCCAACGGCCAGTAATCCAGCAGCAACAACACGAACGGCAAGGTCACCATCATTGGCTTCGCCATCAAGGCCAGCGCAAACAGGAACAGCGTGAGAGCGTAGTAGTACACGTGTAGCGGGAAGCGGGAAGCGGGAAGCGTTGAACGTGGGGTGTTGATTTGTTCCACGTACCGTGCGTATGCCCAGATTGTGAGCAGCCCGAAGAACATGCTCAGTACATCTTTGAGCCCGGTGACCCAGGCCACCGATTCGACGTGTAATGGATGGACCGCAAACAGTGCCGCGACCACCGCGCTTCGCCACGGGGCAGCCGTCATCCGCCGGAGAACGCCGAACAACAACAGGACGTTGGCCGCGTGGAATAACACGTTCACGACATGATGCGCGCCGGCATTTAAACCGAACGATTGACCCTCGAGGAGCCGGACCGACCACGTCACCGGCATCCACTGGTCGTCCAGAGTCGTAAACGCCCACGCCAATCCGGGCCACGTCAATCCCGCTTGCACGTGCCGGTTCTCGGTTACACACAGGGGATCATCGTAGTTAACAAACTCGAAGTGGCGGACCGGCGCGTAAACGCCGGCCGTGACCAGGGCCAGGCCGAGACAGATGAGGAAGGCCCGTCGACGTGGAGATGCGTCAGTCATCTCACAGAAACGGCGCTCAGAAGACAGCCTCGATGGACGCCGAGTTCGAGCTCACCGGCGCCACCGCATCACCGGGTTCGCGCTCGACACCCCGGTGCGACCAGGTGCTGCCTTCTGCGTTGCGCATACGCTCGACAGGATAGCACCCCGGTTCTTCCGTTGGCAATGTCTCGCCACTCGGGGCGAGACGACCATCCCGGTTGTCTGTTTTGGCTTGACGTTTGCGACGGCGCTGGCTGGTACTGTGCGGACAGGCACGAGGAAACGTGGCCAAGAGATCAGCAACACCATGAAGAACGCGTGGAGATCGCCAGGTGCAGGAGCGGCGCTCATCGCTTTGCTGACCGTGCTGGTTTATCTGCCAGCCCTGCGCGCCGGCTTGGTGTGGGATGACCGGAGTTTGATCACCGAGAACCCCCTGATCAAGGCCAGCGACGGTTTGTATCGGTTCTGGTTTACAGCCGACACCCCGGACTATCGGCCACTAACCTGGAGTTTGTGGTGGCTCGAGTGGCGGCTGTGGGGCGCCAACGCGATGGGTTACCACATGGTCAACGTATTGCTGCACGCGGCCGATGCTCTCTTGGTGTGGGTGGTCCTGCGGCGGTTGAAGATTCCGGGCGCGTGGCTGGCGGCCGCAGTATTCGCGGTCCATCCCGTGAACGTGGCCACCGGTGCCTGGATCAGCGAACAGAAGAATACGCTGTCGATGCTGCTCTTTGCCGTGGCGATTCTGCTGTACCTGAGATTCGACGAACGCGGCCGTTGGCGCTGGTATGGTCTGTCGCTGGTCTCGTGTTGGTTGGCGGTGCTGAGCAAGACGGCGGTCGTCATGCTGCCGGTGGTGCTGCTGGGTTGCCTGTGGTGGCGGCACGGGCGGATACGGATGAGAGATTGGTTGTGTGCCCTGCCGTACTTTGCCGCTTCGCTCGCGTTGTCGGTGGTGACCATCATTCAACACCACCGGGCCCTGGAAGGGACCGCGGTGCAGACGGGAGGATTCCCGGCTCGCTTGGCTACTGCTGGCTGGGTCCCGTGGTTTTACCTCTCCAAGGCGCTCCTGCCGATCGACCTGACCGTGGTTTACCCAAAATGGGAGGTCGACCCTTCTCGCTGGGTGTCGTACATGCCGGGAATCATTCTGGTCGGTGGGCTGATTGTTTTCTGGTGGAAACGCCGGAGTTGGGGACGGCCGTTGTTCTTCGCGCTGGGATACTTCGTGGTGATGCTGTTTCCGGTTCTGGGGTTTTTCGACCAAGCCTTTTACCGCTACTCGTGGGTCGCGGATCACTGGCAGTATTACTCAATCATCGGAGTGATCGCCTTGATGGTGGCTGCGGGCGTCGCGGTGTGCCGCCATATGGGCGAACGGGGCCGGGTTGGCGGAGTACTGGCGAGCGCGATCCTGCTGGCGGTGCTCGGAGGAGCCTCCTGGAAGCGGACTCACGTTTATGCGGACAGCGAAACGCTCTGGCGAGACAACGTAGCCAGGAACCCGAATGCCTGGGTCGCGCAATACAATCTGGGAGTCCTGTTACGAGAGAGCCACAGAATCCAGGACGCGATCGCCCAGTATCAGGAAACGCTCCGCATCAAACCCGATGTACCCGAAGCGTACTACAGCCTGGGAGTGGCCCTGGGGCAAATCGGCCGGGTCCGAGAGGCGATTGCCGATTATGAGCAAGCGTTACGGATTGAACCGCATTACGTGAACGCGCAGAACAACCTCGCATGGTTGCTGGCGACGTCGGCGCCAGCGGAAGGCGGCGATCCGGTTCGGGCAGTGGCCCTGGCGCGAATGGCTTGCGATCGGCCCGGCGACGAGGCGGCAGCTCGCCTCGACACGTTGGCTGTTGCCTATGCCGCCGCCGGCCAGTTCCGCGACGCCATTGCCACGAGCCAAAAGGCCATCGCGGTTGCCCGCGCTGCGGGACAGTCGGAGTTGGTCACCGAATTGGAGGCCCGTCTCGCATTGTATCGTGCCGGACGACCTTACCACCCGTCGGTCAACATGCCGCAGCCAACAAGCGCATGGTAAAAGGTACTTGGGCCGGGGATTCGAACCGGCATGGCTCGCGCAGCGTCGGTGTCGTGGGTCGAGCCCGATTGGCCGTCGGTAAGTCTGACGTCGACGCGAGACCCCGCTTCGAATAACGTTTGTTCCTCGTGAAAGGCCGAGGGTTTATTCCGTTGGTCGTCGTGGCGGCGGGTCTGCTCGCCTATCAGAACAGTTTCACGGGTGCATTCGTCCTGGATGACTTCCGATCGATCCCCGAGAACCCGTCGATCCAGCATTTGTGGCCGGTCTGGCAATGTTTGTTACCGCCCCGCGGACGTTCTTTGACGGTGGAAGCCCGTCCGCTTATCAACTTGTCGCTCGCCATCAGCTACGCGTTAAGCGGCTACAAAGTGTGGGGATATCACGCTCTGAACCTGGCCATTCATATCTTGGCGGGTCTGACCCTGCTCGGCATCGTGCGACGGACCCTGCTGGCCCCGACACTGGCGTCGAGGTTTGGCGCCGCGGCCAATGAATTGGCCTTGGCGACAGCAGTCCTTTGGACGGTTCACCCGCTACAGGTGGAGTCGGTGACTTACGTCATTCAGCGAGCCGAAGCCATCATGGGATTATTTTACCTGTTGACGCTGTACTGCTTTATCCGCGGAGCCGAATCTCCGCACGCGGAAGATGGGCGCTGGTTGATGGGAAATGCTTCACGAGGGCTACCGAGTTGGGCGTGGTACGGCTTATCGGTGGCCGCCTGCGGGTTGGGGATGGCGAGCAAAGAAGTGATGGTCACCGCCCCGGTGATGGTAATGCTGTATGATCGTGCGTTTGTTTCCGGCTCGTTCCGAGAGGCGTGGCGCCGACGCCGTCCATTGTATCTGGCGTTGTCGGCTACTTGGGTCTTGCTGGGTTTCGTGCTGGTGCCCACAAGCGACATCGCCCGCGCGTTGATGACTGGCCAGCGTCCCGGCCTCACTTGGTGGCAGCGCTTGGCGACGTTGGCGGCCGTCCCCCTCGAGAACCGCGGTGCTGAGCATTTTGGCTTCAGTTGGTGGCAGTACTTGTCAGCCCAACCGGGGGTGATCCTTTACTACCTGCGGCTGTGCATCTGGCCGTCTCCGCTGTGCCTGAATCACCCGTGGCCGATTGTCGGGACGTGGATAAGTACACTGCTGCCTGCGGTTCTGGTGCTGATCTTGTTGGGAGCAACCGTTTGGGCTTGGCGAAGGAACACGGCCCCGCTGCAAGCGGGACCGGTCTGGGGATTTCTCGGTGCCTGGTTCTTTCTGATTCTGGCGCCGAGTTCGAGTGTCATTCCGCTCCCGAATGCGCTTTACGAACATCGCATGTACCTGTCGTCAGCCGCGGTCGTGAGTCTGGTGGTGGTCGGGTGCTATTCGTTGATGGGCCGGCGCAGTCTGATTGTGTTTGCCGTGGTGGCGATCGGATTCGGATTACTGACATGGCGGCGGAACCGGGATTACCGGAGCGAAGTCGCCATTTGGAGCGACGGGGTCGCCAAGTTCCCCAATGACTCTGAGATGCACTATAACCTGGGGGTTGCGCTGGCACGACTGGGTCGTATGCCTGAGGCAGTCGCCCAGTTCGAACAGGCGCTGCGGATCAGACCTGATTCGCCCTGGGTAGACTTGGACCTGGCAAATGCGTTGTCACGACTGGGTCGGGTGCCGGAGGCAATCGGACACTACGAACAAGTGGTACGGGCTTGGCCCAGTCACGCCACGGCGCACAACAATCTCGGGGTGATCTTGGCGAAAACAGGCAGGCTGCCGGAGGCGATCGAACACTTCCAGCAGGCGTTGAAATATGAGCCCGACTCTGTTGATGCGCACAACAACTTGGGAGCGGTGCTGGCTCAGGCCGGCCGGCTCCCGGAGGCGATCCAACAGTTCGAGATGGTCCTGAGGATCAACCCCGACGACCCCGAGGCGCACGCCAACTTGGGAATTGCCCTCGAGCAGGCTGGCCGGGCGCCGGAAGCAATCGAACAATACGAGCAAGCGTTGCGGCTCAGACCCAACTTTACCGAGGTGCAGAGCCGGCTGGCCCGACTCCAGGTTGTCCGGTAAAGGATCACTCTCGCAATACGAACCGCCTCGAAACCTCAAGGGCTCCCGCGGCTTTCCTCGTGCCTCGCAGTGTTGGGCCGTTGCGCGGATTGTAGCGCTGCGAGATTGTGCCGGGCCTCGGGATAATCGGGTTTGATTTGGAGCGCCTGCTCGTATTGCCCGATGGCTTCCGCCGGTTTGCCGATGCCTTCGAGGGCGACTCCCAGATTGAAGTGCGCCTCGGCATCGTCAGGCCTGAGCCGGACTGCCACCGCGAAGTGTTCCGCGGCTGGACCGTATCGGCCAAGTCTCAGATCCAGCACGCCGACGTCGCAGTGGACATTCGGGTCGTCCGGGGTGATGCGCAGCGCTTCTTCGTACGCGGCAACGGCCTTGTCGAATTGTTGCAGCCGGGTAAACAGACGCCCCAACAACGGGAATAGGTCCGGACGATCCGGCTCGTCCTGAACGACTTGTTGCGCCAGCGTGATCGCCTCGCTGAACCGCCCGTCGCGGGCCAAGACCCCAACCATTGCCGCGGCGCAGTCAGGATTGTGCGGATGATCGCGCCAGGCGGATTCGTACTGCAGCGCGGCTTCTTCGGTGCGCCCCATTTGTTCGAGTGTTTCGGCCAGTGCCAGGCGTGCACCGGCGTTTTGAGGATGAACAGCCAGGACCTTCTGGAATCCTTCGGCGGCGGCATCGAGGTTCCCGCGCAGTTCCAACATCCGACTCAAAGCAACCCGGGTATAAGGTGCCTGGGGCTGAATCCACATCGAACTATAGCTGTTGATGGCCCACGTACCCAATCCGGCCCAGAGTATGACACGGCTGATGCGCCAACGGCGGCTGAGGATGTCGATGCCCCACGCCCCGAACGCATACAGCGACATCATGACTGGTAGTCCATACTGAGCCTTGGTGTTGCCGAAATAGTAGGGATGGCTGAGAGGAAAATAGACCAGTCCCAACGCCATGGGAACCAACAGGCCGGTTAAGAGAAACCACGGGGCTTGTCGCCGACCGACCAGTCGGATAACCGCGGCCATCAGGCCGACCAACATCGCGACCGTCGGCAGGACCGCGAACCAGTATCCCGCCGCCATCAGATCGTAATTCCATGGTGGGCGGACGTTCAGGCTCGCCACCCCGCCGCACCATCCATCGCCCCAAAGAGTCGAGTATAGGCCGTCGACAAATCCGTTAAGCCCGCTAAACAAGGGCGCGACAAGCGACTGGCCGAAACGCGCATAATAGGCAGCCGTACCGTATCCTGGGTCTTGCCACGACAAGCCGCCGCTGGGGCCGACGGTCACCCGCGGCCCCCCCATCAGCGCGGCGATGCCGCCGAAATGAGCCCACACGCGATAGTAGTGCCACCCACTGACGGCGACGCAAAGAATGCACGGTAACCCCAGTGCGCGGAGCCATACCCGAAAATCGTGTTCGCGCTGGACCAGGAGTCGCCCGCCCAATGTGGCCAAAACAACCGCCGCCACAACAACCAAGGTAATCTTGCTCAATAATGCCGCGCCCAAGCAGAGCCCCAACGCGCCGTACAATCCCACCGACGGACGCTCCGAGTTGAGAATCCGTAGACAGCAATAAATTGATGCCGTTCCCAAGGTCGCCGCGAGAATCTCGTTCGACACGTACTGATACATGTAGAGCGCCAGTGGCGTGAAGGCTGCCAAGATCAAACCGGCGGTCTGCTTCCGCGCGTTGTTGGGAAAGATCAGTCGCAAGCCGGCAAGTACCAGGCCGAGTTCCGCCAAGCCGAGAACCAACCCAAACAGGCGCAGCGCCACAACTCCGTTGTCGCTGTAGGTGGGCAGGTGGAGAACTCCCAAAAGGAAGGCGCCGATCAGGTAATAAAGCGGTGGCTGCAGCATCTCCAACCCCTCGTCCGGCAAAGGCAATGCATGCCGTTGCCGGATGTAATCGATGTATTGCAAATGACCGTCCACATCGAAGCCGTTGGCAGCCGGCAGGCATCTCACGTTGTGCAGGAACAAGACGATCCACAGGCCACCTGCCAACGCGATGAGGATCGCGCGGTGACGCCTGGAAAGACCTGTATCGCCCGCAAGCCCCGAGGCGATACTGCGGCGCCAGCGATATCGGCCCAACCACAGGACTCCCATGGATAGGCCCGCAAACAGCAGCAACGTCGGGAGCCGGCCCACGAATGATTCAAGGCACCGTTCGCCACCGGCCAGGCGATTGCCTTTCCGAATGAGCATCGGAGCCGAAGCCGGACGCGCCGGTTGCCAGACCGCGCCACAAAACGAAGCCTGCCAGCTTGCATCGGAGTTCAATATCCGTCGCCGACCTGCTCTCAGCGACAGCCAGACGGCCGGCGGTCCGTCACTGTTCGCAACAACAACCGAAATCTCGTTGGTCCCCGAACGCAAGAATCTCGCGACATCGTACGTCGTCGGCTTCTTCCAGTTCTCATCGGCACGGGGCGCGGTTTCGAGGAGTGTATTGTTCAACCTGATCTGGCATTCTCGAAACGCGCGAACCTCCAGGATGGCGTTGGCCGGCGCGGTCTCCAGCCACCAGTTCCGCCGGAAGACCGTGTCCAGTTTGATCGATGGCCGCGTGAGCGGATCGGGTACCAGAGGGTACACGATCCATTCGGCGGCTCCAGCTCGGCTCAGGAACGAGATGGCGGGGCTGCGCGCTGCCAGCCACCAAATCCATGCCGAGAGCAACAGCACCACCGTCAACATCGCCAACAAAGTCGCTCCAACCGGCCATCGACATGCCGGGCCAACCGGATCTCCGTCCGTTTTCGGGTGGCGATTCATCGCTGGCGGTAAGCGCGTCCGCTCCGATATAGTTCCAGCCGGTGTTCGATCTCTTGGGCGGCTTGCGTCTGCCCGGCCGAGCGTGCGAGTTGGTCGGCCTGCTCGGCGGTATCGATGGCGTCCTTGAATCGGCCGACAGTTGCATAGGCGGCGGCCAAAGTGTCGAGGTAAGGTCCGACCCGGTGGTTGGTGATCTCGCAGACCTGCTCAGCCAAAGATAGCGCCCGGGCCGGGTCGCCGCCGTCGGCCGGGGCAAGTGTAGCCAGGAGCCAGGCCAGATTGTTCTGGGGCTCCGGATGGTCGGGCTGAAGGCGTATTGCCTGTTCGAACTGCGCAATGGCCTCCGAGATTCTCCCTGACCGTTCCAAGGCAAGCCCCAGACTGTTGTGGGCCGGGGCGAAATTGGGGTTCAATGCCAGTGCCTGCTGCCAATGTTGGATCGCCTCGGGCACCTTACCCAGCGTGAGCAAGGCATTCGCCAAATTGCACTGCAACTCGACATCATCGGGCCTGAGCCGCAATGCCTCGCTCCACCGGTCAACCGCTTCCGCTGTCTTGCCCAGTTGGATCAGGGCGACTGCCAGATTGTTGTACGCGTCGGCATCATCCGGGTCGAGCCGCGTGGCTTGCTCGAAATACCCGATTGCCTCCTGAGCTCTGCTTGCTTGTGCGAGAGCCAGTCCCAAATTGTCGTACGCGTCAGCGGAATCGGGTTTGAGTTGCAGCGCCTGCTCGTAGTGACCAATGGCCTCCTCGGGTTTGCTTGTCCGGCCGAGGGCGACCTCCAGATTGTAGCGCGCCTCGTCGGAATCAGGCTTGAGTCGCAGTGCTTGTTCATAAAAGCCGATGGCTTCTTGAACTTGTCCGGCATGAACAAGGGCCAGCCCGAGGTTGGTGTAGGCCCTCGGATTATCGGGTCGCTTGGCCACGGTGTCCTGCCAGATGGTCAATTCGCTGCGGTAATCCTGATTGCGCCGCCACGTGAGGAATCCCAAGACGATTGCCACCGCGGCGAACACAGCGGCGCTTCGACCGTCCATCAATCCCGATCTCGAAGTCGAGGTCAACGCGTGAATCCCGAACACCACCACCACAACCACCGCCGCCAAGGGCAGGTACATCCGATGTTCGTAGGCCGGGCTGTCCAACGGGACAACACTCGAGGTCGGCGCCAGGATTAGGAAGAACCAGGCACCGACAAATCCCCAGCCGGAGTTGGTCTTTAGCGCCCAAGCGGTTGCTCCCAGAAGGATTGCCATTCCCAGGGCCGGCGGCAAGATGCTCGTCCAGGTCGCGGCAATCGGCCATCCGTAGTAGTCGAAACACAATGGGTGCGGCCACACCGACAGCCGCAAGTAATGCAGGATCACGCCGGGCTCGGTCAGGAAATACTGCCACCAACGAACGCCCAAGCGCCGGGCATTGACCGAAGTGGCGGGAAGCTGCCCGTGAACCAGCACAAACCCGAGCAAGACCCAGGTGGCTGCCAGCCCGAGATACAACGGCCAGCGCCGGCGCCACGCCTCGCGGAACGTGCTGGAAAGAAATGTCCGGTCGTACAGCAGCACCATCAGCGGGGCGGTGACCATCACTTCTTTGCTCGCCATCCCCAGTGCGCAAGCCGCCACCGACAAGCCATACCACAGCCGACCCCATGAACGCCATCGCCCATCCTCCGCGTGCGCCGACTCGGCTCCGCGGATGAAACAGTACAGCGTCAGCAGATACAACAACCCCATGATCGATTCGGCCCGCTGGACGATGTATGTGACCGACTCGGTCACCAAGGGATGAACCATCCAGATGATGGCGGTGGCCAGAGCCAATCCGTTGGCCACAGCCGAGAAGCGGCCCCGCCAGATCGGTTGCCGCAGCGTCCGCCGCACGATACCCAGCAAGGTCAGCGCCGCAAGAATATGGATGGCCAGATTGGTGGCGTGATACCCCCAGACGGCAGTCTTGCCCAAGGCGTAGTTGATCGCCAGAGAAAGATTGATGACGGGCCGGCCTTCGACGGTGATGCCCCCCTCGTGGGGTGGCGACAGCACCCGCGAGATCGGCCAGAGATGACGGATTGTCCGGTTCGTCAAAATCGAGGGCTCATCGTCGTAAATGAAGGGTCCCGTAAAACTGTTGTGATACGCCAGTAGCCCGGCGGCGATTACCAGTAACGGCGTGAGCGTTCGTCGGTTCACAAGACGAAAAACAGTAAGCAAGGTTGCCGCGTATGGCGACCTCAAACTTCAGGCGCGATGGAGTAGGGGAACGTTGAATCAACCCCGGCCGGATTCGTCGTCGGTCCGGTACTCCAGCAGTCCCACGCTGCAGCTGCCAGTCATGGTTCGCGCGAATTCGGTCCGTGGATACGTTGACGGTACGGGTGTCCATCACGATACAACTGCAGCCGCGCTTCCATCTCGTCGATCATCTGCGTTTGCCCGGCGGAACGGGCGAGATCGATGGCCTTCTGGCCGGCCGCGATCGCATCCGTAAATCGGCCTGTGGCCGCGTAGGCGGCCGCCAACGTGTCGAGGTACATCGCCACCTGATTCCCGGTAAGTTCACAAGCTCGCTCGGCCAGAGCCACGGCCCGAGACGGGTCGCCTCCCTGCGCCGGCTCGAGCGTCGCGAGGTACCACGCTCGTTTGCGGAGCGGCAGCGGCCAATCGGGTTTCAGCCGCGATGCCTCCTGATATTGTTCCAGAGCTTCGGTCATGCGGCCTTGGTTAGCCAGGGCATTTCCCAAATTATAGCGGGCCTCGACGAAATCCGGTCGGATCCGCAACGCGGCCAGATATTCCGGGATCGCTTCGGCCATCGCGCCGGCATTCGCCAGGGCGACGCCCAGGTTGCAATGGGCTTCGGCGTTATCGGGTTTGACGCGGAGCGACGCGCGGTACTCGGCAATTGCGTCCTCAAGCTGTCCCTGGCTGGACAACAGGTTCCCCAGGTTATTGTGCGCCTCGGCATAGTCCGGGTTGATCCGCAAGGCGGCTTTGTATTCCATCTCGGCCTCGGGGATCCGGCCCTGGCCGACCAGGAGGTTGGCGAGGTTGAAGTGCGCCTCGGCATAGTACGGATTGATCTGCAACGCCTGGGCATACTCCGCCGCGGCCTCGTCGACATTTCCTTGCTGCGCGAAGGCGGTTCCCAGATTGCTATGGGGTTCGGCCAGATCGGGGTCGATCCGCGAGGCCGCCTGGTACTCGGCAATCGCCTCGGCGAGCCGGCCTTGAGCCGCGAGCGCGAGTCCCATGCTATTGTGTGCTTCGGCACAGTTCGGGTCGATCCGCAAGGCCGCAGTGTACTCCGCTACGGCCTCTTCGATCCGCCCCTGTTTGGCCAAGGCAATTCCCAAGTTGTCGCGTAGCTCGGCATCATCGGGGCGGATTTGCACCGCCGCCCGATACTCGGCAATTGCCTCCGCAAGCTTGCCTTGGTCAGCCAGATCGGACCCCAAGTTGCCGTACGCCACAAAATTGCCGGTTGTCACACGCAGCGCGTGATGAAACAGGATCTCGCTGGTTCTCCAGTATTGGACCTGAGTCCAGGACAGTACGGCACAAGCCAACAGCCCGACCGCCGCCGCGACGGTGGCAACGATTCTTGACGCACGCCGTTCCATCGCACTTGACGGCACAGCCCAAGCCACCATGATGAATAGTCCGATCGATGGCAGATACATGTAACGGTCGGCCATCGATTGCAGTCCCACTTTCACCAGCCCAATCACCGGCACCAGCGTGCCCAAGTACCACAGCCAGCCCATGAGAAACTGCGGTTCCCGTCGCGCCCGCCAAATCGTCCAGCCCGATACGGCGACCAACACCGCAGCCGCCCCCGCGACGGTGGTCCCCGGCCAGATCCGGCGCGGGTAGAACACCGCCAGCCCCGTCGGCCAGAGGATCTTGCCAAGGTAGCGGACGTACGAAACCACCGTATTACTGACGCGTTCGCCGATCGGATAATCTCCCAGCGGCAAGACCGCTCCTCCCTGGCGCTGGACGCGGTACGTCACGACGCAAACCACCGCGGCGAGCAGGAAAAGCGGAAGTTTCTCTGTCAACAGTCGGCGCGAGAAAGTCTTGTTTCCCGGGGCGCCGGCCGACTGGGTCCACGGGGTTCGTCCCAACGGCCAGTAGTCCAGGAGCAGCAAGACCAACGGCAGCGTCACCACCATCGGCTTGGCCATCAGACCCAGCGCGAATAGCAGGAGCATCAGGGCGTAGACGGAAAGCGGAGAGCGGGAAGCGGGGACCGTTGGACGTTGAACTGTGGCCGGTGGCCGGCGGGCAACCTGCCTTGAGCCTCTCACAGGGGTGAGCTGTTCGACGTATTTCACGTACGTCCACATCGTCAGAATCCAGAAAAAGGCGCTCAGAACGTCCTTACGCTCCGCCACCCAAGCCACCGACTCGACGTGCACCGGATGCAGCGCAAACAACGCGGCTACAAACGCGCTTCGCCAGGGTGCCGCCGTCATCTGGTTCAGGACAACGAAAAGCAGCAACGTGTTGGCGATGTGAAACGCCACGTTGACCAGGTGGTGTGCGGGAGAATCCAGTCCGAAACACTGGCAATCCAACATGTGAGAGATCCACGTCAGCGGATGCCAATTACCGGCATAGCTGGCCGTAAACGCCCAGGCAAGACTTTGAGGCGTCAGCCCCGCTTTGACGTGAGGATTGTCCGTCACATACTGGTTGTCGTCGTAGTTGATGAACTGCGCGTGGCGGACCGGCGAGTAAACAACGGCCGTGGCGATGGCCAAACAGAGACAGATGAGGATGTTCCGCTGTCGTTGGGACACTTTGGTCATGTCGGTTCGCAGGATACCACGGAAGGCGGAGGGCAGATACCAGATACTCGACCACGAACCATGGACCACTCTTCAGGAACCATTGCCGCCCACCAACTGCTCATCACGGCCGGTGATCTGTGGCCTCGACCGTCGGCCGATAGGGACGCCCGCTTCGATAAAGTTCCAGCCGGCTTTCGATCTCACTGGCTACCTGTGGCTGACCGGCTGCGCGGGCCAAGGCGATGGCTCTCTGGGCGGTGTCGATGGCCTCCTGGAACCGGCCCGCCGCAGCCTGTGCGGCCGCCAACGTGTCGAGATACGGCGCCACATGGTTGTCGGTCAATTCGCACGCGCGCCGGGCCAGTGACACGGCCCGAATTGGGTTGCCTCCCGCAGTTGGCACACGCGTGGCCAGTAGCCAGGCCAGGTTATTCTGGGCCTCGGCATAATCAGGCTTGAGCTGCAGCGCCTGTTCGTACTGCTCAATGGCTTCCCGGATCCTGACCGCATGCTCGAAGGCCAGCCCCAAGTTGAAGCGCGCCTCGGGATAATCCGGTTTGAGCTCCAAGGCTTGCTGGTACTGTCCAATGGCCTCGTCAATCTTACCGACCTGGGACAAGGCCAGTCCGAGGTTGTGGTGCACCTCGGCTTGTGCGGGTTCAATCCGCAGCGCTTGCCGGTATTGTTCAATGGCCTCGTTGAGCCGTCCGAGCCGTGCCAGGACAAACCCGAGGTTATTGTGGGCATCGGCCATATCGGGATTGATGCGCAGCGCCTCTTCGTAGTGGTGGATCGCCTGTTGGATGTGGCCCGTTTGCCGCAGAACCACGCCGAGATTGTTGTGCGCCGTCGCGTAATCGGGTTTGATCCGCAACGCCTGCTCGTACTGAGCCATCGCTTCCTCAGTTCTGCCCATCCGCACCAACGCGGCGCCGAGATTGTTGTGGGCCAGCCAGGCGTTCGGGTTTTTCTTCAGATTATCTCGCCACAGGGTTTCGTTGGACTCGTAAACGCCGCATCTGTTCCAGGCGGCCACGCCCAGCAACCCGATCACCACCGCGCTGGCCAGCACCCCGATATCCCGGCCACGTTCACCCAGTCGGTGGCAGATCGCCCTCCCGCCAGCGACCGCCAGCGCAATCGGTCCGATGATCGAGTAGTACTGCCAGTGGTCGGCCACCAGTGAGGATGCGTAAAACCCTTGGTAGAAGAACCCCAACACCGGGAAGAGCGTCACCACGAAGTATCCCAGCCCGAACAACAACGGTCGTCCCCAAGTTCCGCGCCTGTACCAAAAAACAATCAGGCAGCCGATCAAAATGACCCCGGGCAGGTACGAGACCCAACGCGAGGGGTCCACCTGCCACTTCGGGTAGACCATTGTCAGGTTGACCGGCACGAGCGCCTTGGACAGGTAGAACCATGGCGCCCAACCTGCCGCGGCCAATCGGGAGGCAAAACTGGCCGTGTGAAAGGTCCGTCCTTCCAAGGCCCGATAGTGCTGGAACCAGATGGTCACCACGGCCAGAACCAGCGAGAAAGCGAAGAACGGCACGGTGCGCCAGACGTCTTTTCGTCGCACCGCGCCGCGCGTCCACCACACGCAGCCCAGCAACACCACCGGCAACATCACCACCGCCGTCTTGCTCAGCAGCGCCAGCAGCCCCGCCGCCAACGATAATCCGTACCACACCCACTCGGCCGCGCCGGAGCGCGGCCCTGCCGGTCTCATGTCCGTGGCATCATCGAATCTCAAATACAGCAGAATCGACAGGGCAAAGAACAGCATCGACAGCGTGTTTTTCTGTTCGCTGATCCAAGCCGCCGTGGCCACGTTGACCGGATGAATCGCAAATACGACTGCGGCCAGCCACGCTCCCGGAATCTTCAGCCGCCGCAGGATCATCCACACCAGAACGGCATTGACGGCATGGAGTAACACGTTGACGGCGTGGTAGCCGGCGGGATTGTTGCCCCACAACCGCCATTCCGCCCACCACAAGCTCGAGGTCAGCGGATAATAGTCGGCCGCTTCCGTGGTAAACCAGAATCGATACAGGCCGTCACTGGCCTTGATCATTCGGTTTTCGGTGGTGAACGCCGGATCATCGAAGACAAACCCACCATGCAGAGACGGGAGATAGGTCACCACGGTCAGTAACACGATGACCGCCGCGCACGCCGTCGGCGATGTCCACAGCCTCTTCATTGTGGTTCCGATTGCCTAGGGGACTGACCGCAGCCGAGCCAGTCTGTTTCGGGCGTCGGCATAATTGGGGTTGAGTCGCAACGCCTGCTCGTACTGTCCAATCGCTTCCTGCACCCGGCCCGCTTGCTCCAGAGCAACGGCAAGATTGTAGTGGGCCTCGGGATCATCAGGGGTGATTACCAGGACCACTTGGAACTGCTCGATGGCCTGTTGGAGTTGGCCCGCCTGAGCGAACGCCGCGCCGAGGTTGTTCCGCGCCTCAGCGTGATCGGGCTTGAGCCGCACCGCCTGCTCCCAATGCTCGACCGCCTCCTGTTTCTTGCCGACGGCCAGCAGGGCGTTACCGAGATTGTACTGCGCTTCGGCATCGTTGGGGCTCAACCGGAGCGACTCCTGGTACTGTCCAACTGCATCCTGCGGTCTACCCGACAGCATCATCGCTTTCCCCAAGTTATAATGCGCCTCGGCATACTCGGGGTAGAGTCGCAACGCTTCCTTCAGGTGTTCAATCGCCTCTGGTACCCGGTTCGTCTGGCCCAGGATGACCCCCAGATTGTTGTGCGCCAGCCAGGCGTTTGGATTCCTCGCCAGCGTGTCGCGCCAGAGGGTTTCACTATCTGCAAACGCACTCTCGCGATCCCACGTGACCATTCCCAGGACCACAAGCACAATCACCGCCGCAAACTTTCCGACGTTGTTTGCACGGTGCCCAGCCCGTTCGACAACCGTCGCCCCCGCACCGACCACCAGCGCAATCAATCCCATGCTGGCCAGGTACTGAAAATGGTCCGCCACGAACGAGTACC
>Ga0335081_10005131_pt1 | contig 20725 bp, 15 predicted proteins | sample Lox_Sample_35_FD_206713 | JGI IMG/M metagenome (GOLD analysis project Ga0335081, IMG submission 206713) | Soil microbial communities from Loxahatchee National Wildlife Refuge, Florida, United States - Lox_Sample_3.5 | ecosystem: Environmental > Terrestrial > Soil > Wetlands | place: USA... | reverse complement strand
AGGTTGACTTCTGTTGAGAATTACAGCGGTTGTTTGGAGGAGCGGACGAAGTCGCGGAGAACGGTGACGTTGGGGCCGTAGACGCCGATGCGCCCCGCATCCACAGGCAGACCCAGGCGCTCGGCGAGATCCAGGTCGACGCCTGCGTCGTCCAGTTCGGAGAGGCTATAGCCAGCTGCGGGCAGCACTCGGTTCAACCCCGTCGGATACACCGGGCGGGGCGGACGATGGCGGCGCCAAGGCCGGCGCGCCAGTTCGTAATATTGCTGCCAATCGCGTTTGTGCCACGTGGTCATATTCTTTTGTACGTCTGCTGCTACGGCTTGGATGCAGCCTGAGCCCGGAAGGTTCATCTCAGCATTTTCCGGCATTTTTTTCTCACCTGCGCCCTAGAACGGCAACTTCCGCGGGCGGCCAGCGGCTCAAGATACAGCACATCCAGCGAGTTACAGCACTTTCCTCGCCTAGTGTTTCAAACACGTTACCGGGTTATTTGTTTCGCGGCTTTTTCCACAGCAACGCGGCCCTGCTCCGCTGCGGATTCGGAAGGGTACGTCTCGGCCTGCATACTACAGAGAATCGCCAGGTCGCGCCAGCAAAAAAGCCGCGGCGCCTGCAGCACGCGACTGCGCCGGCCAACCGCCACCAATGCGAACGCGCATCGCCGCCGGTTCGAAGTGACGACGCACCGCCTACTCTCATTCTAGTAGACGGACTTGCCGTTCGAACGTTGCAAAGAATCTCCGCGGCCGTGTACGCACACTACGGCCACAGCACGCCTTGCAAAGGGAAGCCGCGCGGCACGAAAGCACCGCCGCGCGGAAGCCGGAAAGCTAGCCTGTGAAAAACGATTCGTCGCTACCAGCGATTACCGCGGTCGCCGCGATCCCCACGGTCGCCACGCCCGCGCCCGCCACCGCCGCCACCGTGCCCGCCACGCCCGCCGCCGTAGCCGCCGCCGGATCCTCCGCGACCGCCACCACCGCCGCCGCGTTCGGCTTGCGGGCGCGCTTCGTTGACGACGAGATTGCGGCCGCCAAAGTTTTGTCCGTTAAGCGAGTTAATCGCGCGGTCGGCGTCGTCGTCGCTGTTCACTTCGACGAAGGCGAAGCCGCGGGATTGTCCTGTGAAACGGTCCCGAATCAGATTAACACCCGAGGGAGTGACACCCACTTGCGCAAACCATTCCTGCATCTGTTCTTCCGTAGTCGAGAACGGAAGATTACCAACATATAACTTCTTCACCTGCATACTCCTTCTGCCCGGAACCCAAGTCAACGGTCGCCAAGCGCGCTGAAGTACAGCTCGTTCACGGGCAGTCGGGGAAGGCCCAGCCACCGCGGGTGCGTTACCGGTGCTTCAGCGGTCAGTGGCATACTCTCGCAAAATTAACCCCTTTTGCAACCAGAAAGAGTCTGTATTACAAGGGCGCAACAGACACATGGGGCGCACGGTTCGCGAGGGAGGATCGTCCGGCGTCCTCGGGCAGCGGTCATTCTTAGCGGTCATCCTCAGAAGGATGACCCTGCAACGTTCGCCGTTCTGCAGTCCCTGCGGTCCTCCCGCCCGCCAGGCATTTCGAATTAGTGGTAGGATGCCGCCAAATTGGGCCGTACTGCGCCGGCTCGGCGGCGTTCTCGTTTCACGGTAGCCCCGCGCCGGGTGGGTCTGTGGCTGAGCAGGACTGGTTGCCACCGGAACGGAAACCCGCTAGCAGGGATGCCGGCGCTACAAGAGAACGCATTCGAGTCGCAAGCTGGTTGCTCTCGCTCCGAGAGGATGAGTCGCGACCACTATGAGCGGCGAGAGTGGACGTTCTCGGGTATGGCTCGTGAGGAACATTGATGCGTGGGACGATGATGGATTTTCCGCTGACGCTGCCGGTGATATTGGAGCGGGCGGGCAAGCTGTTTCACCGGGTCGAGATTGTGTCGCGTGGGCCGGACCGGTCGACGCTTCGAACGACGTACGGCGATTTTTACAAGCGAGCGCGGCGGCTGGCGGATGCGCTGACGAAGCTGGGTTTGAAGCGCGGCGACCGCGTGGCTTCGATGATGTGGAATCACTCCGGGCATCTCGAAGCGTTTTTTGGCGTGCCGTGCGCGGGGGGGATCCTGCACACGTTGAACCTGCGGCTGCATGCGCACGAAATCATGGCCATCGTGAAGCATGCCGGCGATCGATTTTTGATTATGGACGACGTGGTGCTGCCGATTTTTCAAAAAGTGTGCTCGGGCGAAGTGCCGTTCGAGAAAATTATTGTGGTGCCGTATGCGGGAGGCGTGGAAGTCCCGAAGGATTTCATCGAGTACGAACAACTGCTGGCCGGCGCGAGTGCCGATTTTCAGTATCCCAAGCTGGATGAAAATGAAGGCGCGGCGATGTGCTACACGTCCGGCACAACCGGGAATTCGAAGGGCGTGGTGTACTCGCATCGCGCGCTGATCCTGCATTCGTTCGCGGAATTGTGCGTAGATTCCTTTGGCGTGAGCCATCAGGAGACGGTGCTGCCGGTGGCGCCAATGTTTCACGCAAATGCGTGGGGTTTGCCGTATTCGTGCGCGATGGCGGGCGCGCGGCTGATTTTGCCGGGGCCGAACGTGGATGCGGAGAGCGTGCTGGATTTGATTCAGCAGGAACACGTGACGATTGCGTGCGGGGTGCCGACGGTGTGGCTGGGCGTGTTGTACGCGCTGGAAAAAAATCCGGGTCGGTGGAAGTTTGACTGGCCGGTAAAGCTGGTGGTCGGAGGAACGGCTCCGCCAGAGCGGCTGATGCGCGCGCTGGACAAACACAATCTACACATTCTGCATTTGTGGGGCATGACCGAAACGACGCCGTTGGCTACGGTGGGCAAGCTGAAGCGGCACATGCACGACTGGGAGCCGGACCAGCAATATGAAGTGCGTGCGAAACAGGGCTGGCCTTCGCCATTTATCGAACTGCGCGTGACCCGTCCGGATGGGCCGCGCGGCGCATCGGTGGTGGCACCATGCGATGGAGAAACCGTCGGCGAGCTGCAAGTACGCGGGCCGTGGGTGGCCGGCAGTTATTACAACGCGCCGGAAACGGCAGCGCGCTGGACGGAGGACGGCTGGTTCAAGACGGGCGACATGGCCACGATCGATGATGAGGGGTTCATCAAAATTGTGGACCGCGCGAAGGATTTGGTGAAGTCCGGCGGCGAGTGGATCAGTTCGGTGGACATTGAAAATACGCTGATGGGGCATCCGGCAGTGAAAGAAGCGGCGGTGGTGGGTGTACCGCATCCGAAGTGGCAGGAGCGGCCGATTGCGGCGGTGGTGTTGAAAGAAGGAGCGCAAGCTACTGCGGAAGAGTTGCGGGCGTTTTTGGGGCAGACGTTTGCGAAATGGCAATTGCCGGATGCGTTTGTGTTTATGGAGGCGATTCCGCGAACGTCGGTGGGGAAGTTCAAGAAGATTGCGCTGCGGGAGCAATTTGCGGATTGGAAGTGGGAATAGAGGCAGCGGGTAGCGGATAGTCATCAGTTCGGAAGGACAAAGAGCACACCGAAAAGCCGGGGGTGCGGCACGCGCAATGGATGGCCCAAGAGTTAGCATAAATCGTAAATAAGCAGGAACGTTAGTTCGGATTGCTTGTCATCGGGGCTTCCGTTTTGTTTCCTGGTTGGCGGGACGATCGCCTAAGGGCAGCGGCAATCAAAACAGGCAAGAGGTTGTCGTCGTTAGTTGGTGGTCAGGAAGACAGTCATAGGTGGTGCGGCCCGACACTTGTGTCGTCTTCAAACCGATCGGGGCTGGCGCGACTGCGATAGCGAAGAAGGTTCCCGTACTGATCCCTCTTCATGGACAAGTGGTACTGCAGGCTGATGGAATCAACACCTTCGTCAGGAGGAGTGCACAGCTCGAACGGTTGGCAGATCCCGTCGTGGTTGGAGTCGATCCAGAGCAGAGGGAAGAAAAAATTGTGTCGCGAGCATCGATAATCCCCTCGCCATTGTCACCCATTTGTGGATTGGTCATAGACGGCTAGCGCTGCAAAGCCTTTCGGATGGATCGCCGGAGGTTGTGCGGTGAAGTTGCCGAAGAGCTCTTTGCCATTGTGTATCAAACCCTCCGATTTCGGCAGCACCAGGAACGCATTGTCCGCTTCAGATGCGGTCCAGACGATCTGTACTGATTTTCTGTTGCCGGCGATGTCAGATTGCACTCCGTCTTTCGCGCTGGTGAGGGAAAAAACCGCTTCCATTCAAGTCCAGGATGATGGAAGCAGGGCGGACCGTCCCTCCGGGATTGATCTGCGCAAGCGCGAAGTGAGCAGGGATGGCGCGGGGACCGGCCGATTTTCGGAAGAGCCCGGGGGATGAGGTTCGGGCGCGCCGAGAGCACAGCCGCTGCCCCGCCGTCGCAGGTTTGGAGAAGGCCAAGCTAGCAGCCAGGCAGGGGCGGCCGAGAAATGCATGTACGAAGGACGCGATGAATCGTGCCCTAACAAAAACAGGGGATCCGGCCAGAGGCATGAAACATTTTGGGGTTGGCGGTCGTTTCTAGTGCAGGGAAGCGGTCGGGAGAGTTCATGCATACGATTTGGCAGGATGTGAAGTACGGGCTGCGCATGCTGGTGCGGAATCCGGCGTTCACAGCGGTGGCGGTGTTGACGCTCGCGCTGGGCATCGGCGTGAATACGGCGGTGTTCGGCGTGATCAACGCGTTCATGATCCGGCCGCTCCCGGGGAAAGACAACGAGCGACTGCTGGCGATCGCGGAGCAGCGCCCGAACGACGCGGAATTGCGCGGCGTGTCGTATCGCGACTTTGTGGACTATCGCGAGCATGCCGACGCCTTTTCGGATATGGCCGCGTTTACGAACACGATTGACGGGCTATCGGCGGATCGCGTAACCGAACGGCTCTTGAGCCAGTACACGACGGGAAATTTCTTTTCGTTTTTGGGCTTGCAACCGGCAGCGGGCAGGTTCTTTTTTCCCGGCGAAGGAGAGACGACGGGATCGCAACAGCTAGTCGTGTTGGGTTACCGGTATTGGCAGCGGAGATTTGGCGGCAGCTTGTCCGTGGTAGGCAAGCCGGTGCTGGTGAACGGCGAGCCGTGCACGATTGTGGGCGTGGCGCCGAAAGAGTTGATCGGGCCGTACACGCCGGCGGAAACCGATGCGTATTTGACGCTGGGACTGAGCGGGCGGCGCGAGTATCCGGGATTCCTTACGGACCGCAGCGCGCGGAATTTGATCGTGCTGGCGCGGCCCAAGCCGGGCGTGACGATGGCGCAAGCGCGGTCGTCCGTGCGCGTGGTAGCGGCGCAACTGGCGCAGCAGTTTCCAGCAACGAATGCATCGATCGTGCCGGAAGTGGTGCCGGAGCATTGGGCGCGGCCGGAGCCGGAGGCGGCGAAAAGCAATCCGGTGGTGGCGGGAGCGTTTTTGGGAATGGTCGGGCTGGTGCTGCTGATTACGTGCGTGAACGTGGCGAACCTGGTGTTGGTACGCGCGTCGACGCGCTTCAAAGAGATGGCGATTCGCGCGTCGATGGGCGCGGGGCGCGGACGAATTTTCCGGCAATTGCTGACGGAGAGTCTGGTGCTGAGCCTGGCGGGCGGAATGGCGGGTGCGCTGCTGGGCTGGTGGTTTACAAATTTGATTGGCTCGGTGCAATTTCCCGTCTCGATTCCGATTCGGCTGAATCTGAGTTTTGACTGGCATGTATTTGGATACATCGCATTGATCGTATTGGCGAGCGGGCTGGCGGTGGGACTGGTGCCGGCGTGGCGCGCGTCGCGCATGAATTTGAACGCCGTGTTGCGCGAAGGCGGCCGCTCCGGAAGTGGGGCGTCGACGCACCAGAGAATGCGAAGCGTTTTAGTGGCGGCGCAGGTGGCGGGGACTTTGGTGGTGCTCATTATTGCGGGACTGTTTGTGCGGAGTTTGCAGTCGGCGCGGAACATGGAGCTGGGATTTAATCCGGATGGCGTGTTGAATTTGGGAATGGACACGACGCAACTCGGATACGACGAGGCGCGGGCAGCGAATTTTTTTCGGACGGTGAAGGAGCGGGTGGAAGGGACGCCCGGAGTGACGTCGGCGAGCTACGCGATGTGGTCACCGATGGGCGTGTACAACGCGGCGACGCATGTGTGGAAGGAAGGGCAGAAGAGCCTGCCGGTGAGCGAAGCGCTGAACGTCGGCTACAACCCGGTGGATGAAGATTATTTTCGTACGCTGCAGATTTCGATTTTGCGGGGACGGGGATTCACGAAACAGGACGCAGCGACGTCGCTGAAGGTGGCGATCGTGAATGAGGCGCTGGCGAAGCGGTTGTGGCCGGGCCAGGATCCGATTGGGCATCATTTTTCGTACGACAAGCCGGACGCTCCGGAAGTAGAAGTGATTGGGGTGGCGAAGGACGGACGTTATTTCAACGCGATGGAAGATGCGCAGGAATTTTTCTATTTGCCGCTGGCGCAGTATTACACGGCGATTCGGGTGCTGCAGGTGCGGGGCAGTGTTCCGCCGGTCGGTTTAGCGGCACCGATTCAGGGCGAGATTCACAATCTGGATCCGAACCTGCCGGTGTATGACGTGCAAACGCTGCGGCAATCGCTGGACGGGCCGAACGGATTTTTCCTGGCGCGCATGGGCGCGTTTTTTGCTTCCGTGTTCGGGGGCCTAGGATTGGTGCTGGCGGTAGTAGGCGTGTACGGGATTGTGTCGTACGCGGTGACACTGCGGACACAGGAAATTGGCGTACGCATGGCGCTGGGCGCGCAGGGCAAAGATGTGCTGGGGATGATTTTGCGGCAAGGGCTGGTGCTGAGCGGCTGGGGCTTGTTGACGGGGCTGGCGCTGTCGTTCGCGATCACGCGGTTTATGAAGAGTTTGCTGTTTCAGATCAGCGCAGCGGACCCGATTACGTATGTGAGTGTTTCCGTGCTGCTGCTGGTAATCACAATGGCCGCTTGCTATATGCCGGCGCGGCGGGCGACTACGGTGGATCCGCTGATAGCGCTGCGTTACGAATGACGCTTGTCAAAACCAGGCTCATAAAATAGATCCAAGATTGTGGAAAGCAATTCCTCACGGGCTAAAGCCCTGTTTTTTGCGACTCACTTTTGTCGAAGCTGCCTTCGAAGCTCAGGCCAAAAAAGCTCCGACCCCAACACGTACAGTGTGAGATCACTTCTGGAGGGGACCCTGCGCTTCCCCGCGCAGGCTGCGCAGGAGTAGAATCGCGCTCCGTTATGCACGGAGCAGAATTCCTATGAAGAGACTGGCGTGGTTGGTGGCGTTGACATTGGCGGCGGTGTGCGCATTGACGTGGACGAAGAATGCGGCGCGTGCGCAAGCGGCGGCGGTGAATTATTCGATTGAAGCGATTCGCTACGGCACAGTGGAAGGCGAAGTGGCGGGGTTGGTGATGGGCGCGCCGAAGGGCGAGAAGATTGATATTGCGATGGTGGTCTGGCTGATTCGCGGCGGCAGGCACAACATTCTGTTCGACAGCGGATACCATCGGGAGACGTTCACGAAATATTTTCCGTCGACGGGCTATATGCGACCGGACGAAGCGGTGAAGCTGGCGGGCGTGCAGCCTGATGAAGTGACGGACATCGTGATCAGCCACGCGCACTGGGACCACATTGGCGGAATCGATCTCTTTCCGAAGGCGAAAGTGTGGATTCAGAAGGAGGAGTATCGGTATTACACCGGGGATGCGTGGCAACCGAAGGGGAATCACGGTGGGATTGACCCGGAAGATGTCCAGGCGCTGGTGAAAGTGAATACGGACGGTCGGCTGGGGCTGGTGGATGGAGATAACGTGGAGCTTCTGCCGGGAATCCGGGCGTACACCGGCGGGTACCACACGTACGCGGCGGAATATATTCGCGTGGACGGAAATCCGCCGTTTGTGCTGGCTTCGGACAATTGCTATTTGTATCGCAATCTGACGGAACACAAGGCCAGCGCGACGTTCAGCGATGACTTTTGGCCAGCGAATATCAAGAACCAGCAGCGGATGATTGAGCTGGCGGGAAGCGCGGAACGCGTGGTGCCGGGACACGATGCGGAGCAATTCAAGCGCTATCCGACGAGCGCAGACGGACGGATCGCGAAAATCCGATAGTGATGAAGAGGCTAGAAGCTGCCTCATAAATGGTCTAAGGGCCGAGAATCAATTCCTCAGGGGCTGAAGCCCTGTTTTTGCCGCTAGTTTTGTCGGAGCTAAAGCTCCGACCCCCAAAGCCTATTTATGAGATGGCTTCTAGAGAGCGCGTTTGGCGCAAGTTCCAGGGCGAAGCCGCTTGTGCAAATTGAATGTGCGGGGAGCCGCAATTTCATTGAGGATTTCTCGCTTTTCCACATTGGTGCACAACTTTGCACAGAATTTTTCTGAGATTCACGTTGACGCCGCAAAGCACTGGATTTATCTTGCGCACAGATTGAACCGGAAGTGAGACTTAACGGTTCAGAGCAGAGGCCGCGATTCTTAACCGATATTGCGGCGCTGAGCGAACCGGGAAGTTAAATGACTTCTGGGTGCTGCAGAAAGCTGCGAGAGCCTAACCGCGATTGCAGACGGAAGCGCACACAGAAGCTCAGAAAGAGTAGGCTGCGGCTCAGGGTTGCGATCGCCTCACGGCCATCGCGCCACTGGCTACGGTCGAAATTTCGAGACTTGGAAATTCGGCGAGGTTTTTGCGAAGGCTTCACGGCTGGAGCGGAAATCAAACCGAGTGGAAAAGTTCAAGACTTCCCAAAGGCCACGAGGAGACGCAAGAGCTTAACGGCGATTGCGCAGCCACGAGGAGCGAGGGAAGCTCGAAAGAAAGTAGCGCCGTATTCAGGGTTGCCACTGCCGCAAGGCAGCGGTTTCACCGGGCACGGCTCGAAATCTGAGAGGCTTTGAGGTTCGGTTGACGCTGGCGGAGAGCCTCGCGGCTTACGCAAGCGGCAAAAGGACCGGAAAAGTTCAGAAGCTCAACGGTTCAGTTTGGAGTTGCACAAGCGTCACCGCTTGCGCAACGCTGAACTGGACTCGAGAGTTGTGGCAGTACGCCTCAGTTTGGAAGACGAAGTGGCCGCAAGGCTGTGTAGTCGCCGGATTGATCCGGAAGCCTGAAACTTACGGCTCGATTTAGAGGGCGCAAACGCTGCAAAGCGATTGCGCCCTCAATTTTTTGTATTTGCCTCGAGTCCCTCACCTACTCACCAGCGGTGAAGCGCTCCTCGCCGTGAGTTCTAGGAGCAACTTGTCCGGTAAGCGGCCTTACCAGGCGCTACTTCCGAGTTGCCCGTTACACGTCCGATTGCTCGCCCGAGTGGAACCATAAAAGGTGTTCGATTACGGGACGAACGATCTCGGATTCGTTCACAGGCACTTTGGCACCGGTAACACAGCTGCCGTAAGTTCTGGCCTAACATGCGCTTCCGAGAAAAGGGCTACGGCAGGTGACGTGCTCATATCGTATTCCGATAAGAGGCGCAAAATGGCTGAGAAGCGAACCGATCTCTTGCGTGGCACGTTAGACCTGCTGATCTTGAAAGCGCTGGCACTGGAACCGCTGCACGGGGTCGGTGTATCCCGACGCATCACGCAGATTACTCGCGGTGCGTTTCGAGTAAGTTTTGGCTCGCTCTTTCCTTCTTTGCACCGCATGGAAGAGAAGGGTTGGGTCGAGGCCGAATGGCGCACTTCGGAAAACAATCGCCTGGCCAAGTACTACCGCCTGACTTCATCCGGTCGTGCACAGCTCAGGGCCGAGGAACGGGATTGGAGCCAGGTGGTCAAGATCATGACGGCGGCGGTCGAATCTGCCTGAGTTCGGATGGGAGGCGTGATGCCAGGCCGAATTGCCAGTTTCTTCCGAAACCTTCTGCGCAAACGCGCGGTCGAGCAAGCACTGGATGATGAGCTGCAATCTGCGGTGGAACTGCTGATCCGGGAGAAGATAAAGGAGGGGCTTTCACATCCAGAAGCCCGCCGGCGAGCGCTCATCGAACTTGGCGGCGTCGAGCAAGTTAAACAAGACGTGCGCGCCATTCGTTCCGGTATGCTCCTCGAGACCTTCGCCCAAGATCTGCGCTACGCCTTCCGCATGCTGCGCAAATCTCCCGGCTTCACCGCCGTCGCCGTGCTCACGCTTGCGTTGGCGATTGGCGCGAACACGGCGATTTTTTCGGCAGTGTACGCCGTCTTGATCAAGCCTCTGCCCTTCAAGAGTGCGGACCGGCTGGTGTTCATTCTCAAGAAAAATGTCCCGCGAGGTTGGAGTCGGAACCCGATCTCATCGGCGGAGATTCTGGCGTGGCGAGGCCAAACAGAAGCATTTGAAGATTTCGCCGCCTACACGGAAAGCTCTTGTGTGCTGACGGGAGCGGGCGAGGGGGAAGAGGCTCCCTGCGAGGTGATCACCAGCAATCTTTTTTCGCTGCTCGGAGTGGCGCCATATCGCGGCAGAAATTTTACTTCCGAAGAAGACAAGGCTGGAGTGCCGCGAGCGGTGATTCTGAGTTATGGGCTTTGGCAACGCCGTTTCGGCGGAGACGAAAACGTGATTGGCCGTTCGATCACCCTGAATGGCGTGGATCACACGGTCGTCGGCGTCATGCCCGCGAATTTGTCGCATTCGTATGCCTCGCCGTACGTCTCAGTGCCAGGGATGTGGGTTTCTGGCATAGGTCTCGCAGCCGAGCACACGTCGAACGAGTACTTCGGTATCGCTCGGCTGAAGCCAGGCGCGACCCTAGGACAGGCCGGCATGGAAATGGACACGGTTTCCATGCGCCTCGAAAAGGTCTATCCCGACATCCATGGATGGCGTGCGCAGGTGATGAGCTTCCGAACCAACAGTTCGGCGGATACGCGTCCGGCGCTAGTAGTGCTGATGGCGGCCACAACATTTGTTCTTCTGATTGCGTGCGCAAACGTCGCCAACTTGTTGCTGGCTCGCAGCGCTGGCAGAGCCAACGAGTTTGCGATTCGTAAGGCGTTGGGAGCCGGGCAGGGACGGCTCGTCTGGCAGCTATTGACAGAGAGCGCGGTCGTCAGCCTTGCCGGCGGGATTATCGGCGTTTTGCTGGCCAGCGGGTTATGCAAAGGATTGGCGGCCTTGGCGCCAGAGACGCTCCTGCGAGCTGCGCCGGATCTGGCCGCGGGAACAACGAATGTGCGAGTTCTTGGATTCACGATGCTCACTCTCATTGCCACTACGGTTCTTTTTGGGTTGGCGCCCGCGCTCCAAAGTGCCAAACCGAAGGTGATCGAGACGCTAAAGGAAGCCGGGCGCAGTTCTCTGCAGAGTGCCCGGAGCCGGCGCTTTCGGAGTGCGTTGGTGGTGTCTGAAATCGCCCTTGCTCTGGTCCTGTTGGTTGGGGCTGGACTGATGGTGCGGACTCTCGCGGAGCTAATTCATGTCAATCTGGGGTTCAACCCCAAGAACATTTTGACTTTGCGTGCGCCGCTTTCTGGTGATCGTTACAAAGAGCCGCTTTCGCGCGCCCAATTCTGGGAGCAAGTCGTGGCACGTGTCGAAGCATTGCCGGGAGTCGAAGCGGCCAGCGTTTCGCGCGGTGTGCCGATTCTGGGCTGGATCGGACAATTCTTCACGACCGCAGAGAACCCGAACCCTCCATCCGGGCAGGTGCCGGATGCAAACTACGTCATCGTGGGGCCGGACTATTTCCGGACGATGCAGATTCCATTGCACCGAGGGCGCGGTTTCAACGATGACGATACGCAGAGTGCCGAGCGAGTAGTGATCGTGAATGAGGAGCTGGCTCGGACCGCTTGGCCCGGACAAGACGCGCTTGGCAAACAGTTAAGGGTGGGAGACGACGCCCCGTGGCTCTCTGTTGTCGGAGTTGCTGGAGACGTGTTGAGCCAAGGAGCGGACGGAGGTATTCATTCGGAGCTGTATGTACCTGTGGGGCAGTATCCCTGGTTGCAGGGGCCCCAACATTTGGTGGTGCGCACGTCTGCGAGCGTAAAACCCGAAAGCGTAGTCCGAGCGGTGGTCGAGCAAATTCATCGAATCGACAAAGACGTGCCGTTAACAGACGTCGAGACGATGGAACAGATCACGCTTGAATCAATCGCGGAGCAACGAATGGTGATGGCGCTTTTGGTGTCCTTCGCGGGACTAGCGCTGGTACTTTCGACTCTAGGGATCTACAGCGTGCTATCGTACTCGACTGCGCAACGAACTCGCGAGATCGGCGTGCGCATGGCCTTGGGTGCGGAGCGCCGAAGCGTGCTGCGATTGGTGGTGGGCGGAGGGGTTGGACTGGCCGGTCTTGGGCTGGCGATAGGAATCGCAGCAGCGTTGCTCTTAACCGGATTAATGACCGACCTGCTTTATGGCGTCCGGGCGACTGATTCTCTGACCTTCGTTGGCGTCAGTGCAGTTCTGGGGGCCAGCTCAATTTTGGCTTGTTACGTACCGGCGCGAAGGGCGACGAAAATCGATCCGATGGTTGCTTTGAGATACGAATAATTCACCCACGCTTTTAATCCCACAATCCCTTTACACACAGAAGCACACAACTGGCCTAGCTCCCGGTAAACCGGCTTACCGCCCAGGTTGGTTGTGGTACGAAGATGGATATCCTGCGGCTCAGCTAAAGCCGAGTACTGGGTGCGGTGTGTAGGGTTCCTCGAGCGAAGCTACTTCCTCGGGCGTGAGGCGGAGGGAGACGGCGGCGATGGCGTCGGTGAGATGGTGCGGTTTGGTGGCGCCGATGATGGGCGAAGTGACGAAGGGTTTGGTGAGCATCCAGGCGAGAGCTAGCTGGGCCATGGGAACGCCGCGGCGCGCGGAGAGATCGGCGAGGCGGTCGATGACCGGTTTGTCGGCATCTTCGGTTTTGGCGTAAAGCGTTTTGCCGAATTGATCGGTTTCGAGGCGCTTGGTGGATTCGGATTTCCAGGGACGGCCGAGGCGGCCGCGCGCGAGCGGACTCCAGGGAATGACTCCGACGCCTTCGGAGTGGCAGAGCGGCATCATTTCGCGTTCCTCTTCGCGATAGATCAGGTTGTAGTAGTTCTGCATGGAGACGAAGCGAGTCCAGCCGTGGAGATCGGCGAGATAGAGCGCCTTCGTGAATTGCCAAGCGTGCATAGAAGAGGCGCCGATGTAGCGGACCTTGCCGGACTTGACGACGTCGTGGAGAGCCTCGAGAGTTTCTTCGATGGGCGTTTCGTGGTCCCAGCGATGGGTTTGGTAGAGGTCGACGTAATCGGTTTGCAGGCGCCGGAGACTCTGATCGAGTTCGAAAAAGATTTCCTTGCGCGAAAGGCCGCGGCCGTTGGGTTCATCGCGCATGACGCCGTGGACTTTGGTGGCGATGACGACACTCTCGCGCCGAACGTTGGTCTTCAGAAAACGACCGAGGACTTCTTCGCTGGCGCCGACGGCGTAAACATTGGCGGTGTCGAAGAAATTGATTCCCGCCTCGAGAGCCTGACGCAGAAAGGGTTGGCTTTCTGCTTCGCTGAGGGTCCAGGCGTGGCTGCCGGGACGGAGCTTGCCGGCGGGAGGCTGGCCATAGGTCATGCAGCCGAGGCAGATGCGGGAGACTTTGAGTCCGGTCTTGCCAAGATTGAGGTAGTCCATGAGGCTCCTGTGCGGCGCGGGCGACGTGGAATTTCCGGAGCGCCGGGAGCACCCATCGTATCGTTAAGCGCGATGTTTTGAAAAACCGCGGCGTGTTGGGCCTACAAAAAAGCTGAGCGGAAGTTACATGGTCGCCCTGATAGCTAGCAGCGGGCACCGCCGGTCGGAACCACGATCACTTCGATCAGCTACAACCAGCTCGACTCGACAGAGATAGATTTCAGGGAGCTTCGTTACTGGCGCAGGGCAAAGGACATGCGCGCGTCGCAAACAAGAATGGCCAATCGGCGATCAGCGCGGAGTTCGAGGATTTCGTGCCGGCGGTTCGGCAACGAATATCTGACCTACATGTTGTGGGCGATTACACCGGAGGGCAAAAGGAGCAAGCGGTGTGGTGCGGCCTTTCTAATTGCGCAAGGCGTCGAACCCAATTCGGTGACTGCGGTGGGATATGGGGAGTCCGATCCCGTCGCGAGCAATGGCACGGCGCAAGGGCGGCAGCAGAATCGCCGCGTAGAAATTTTAATTTCGGGCGAAATTATTGAAACGCGCATTGGAGGAAGCGGGCAGCCTCCGTCGCGATAGCAGGGGCGGCGGTGTTTTGGGAGTGCGGAAGGCAGCCCTAGCGCCTGCCGGTGGGGAGCGATTTTAGATAAGCGATGATGGCTTTCGCGTCATCCGGTTTCATGTGATAGATGTGCATCGGCGGACGGAGAACTTCGCCCTCTGGACCTTCGCCCTTTTCCAGAACGCGCTCGCCTTCTTCTTCGGTAAAGCTGGGAAAGCCGGCCAGAGCGGGGGCGTGCTGCGCCCAGTTCGAATCCGGATGCACGGGGACGATCCAGATGGGCGCGCCCTGCAGCCAGGCGTTGGTATTGAGCGCACCGTTAGAATAGCGCGGCGTGTGGCATTCGAAGCACATGGCTACGTCCTCGACGAGGTAGCGGCCGCGTTCGATCTGCGAGTCCTGGGCGTTTTTGGCCGCTGCCTTTTGAGCGGCCCGGGCGCTTTGTGCGGCATTCCAGCCCGCGAACATGAACAGACCTGCGACGATAATCCAAAGGCTGCGTGCGAAGAGTTTTGGCATGGGGATCGCTTTCACAGTGCGAGTAGCTTTCTACGACGACAGCGGTGACCAGTCTAAAGCCGGGACGCCTTGCACAGCAATACGCGCGCTTCCGAAAAATGCAGCGAGAAGGCTGTACGGCGGTTACAAGTCCGCGGCGCGGCGGATTTTCTGGCGCAGGAGACGCTCTGCTGATGTCCTTCGTTAGTTTTTTGCGGGGAGAGCACGTCCGGAAACTAACGGATGGCGGCTTCGCTGTGGATTGTGCAAGCTGGGTTGACCGGCTCAGAAACAGGAGAATTATGGCCAGCGTAAGACAAAGAGCTGCTGCTCGCAAGAACATCAAGAAAGCCGCCGGTGCGGCAAGGCGGAAACGCACGATCGCACATCTGCCCAAGTCGACACGCCGAGCGATCGGGAAACAGGCGGCCAAAGTACGGAACGCTCATCGCTGAGGGTAGCCAAAGATTTTCAGAGTCGAAGTTGGGTTGGGGCTTCGGGCGCGGGGTTCACTAGCCTTTTATTTGCGCTGCCGTAGCCTTTGTTGTACCCTCTCCGTATTATGCAAATCGGACAACGACTCAAAACGCTTCGCGAAGGAAAGAATTTCAGCCAGGGTGACATCGAGAAAGCAACGGGGCTGTTGCGCTGCTATGTCTCGCGTGTGGAGAACGGGCACACCGTTCCGACGGTGGAGACGCTGGAGAAGTGGGCGCGCGCGCTGGACATGCCGCTGTACAAAGTAATGTACGAAGGCGACGAGCCGCCCAAACCGCGCAAACTGGTGAACGAAGAAGACCAGAAGGGCCTGTGGGGCCACACGAAAAAAGAAGCTTCGGAACTCAGCCAGTTGCAAAAGAACCTGGCGAAGATGGACTCGAAGCAGCGCACGCTGCTACTTGGGTTTGCGGCTCGCTTGGCGCGTGCTGCGGCGAAGTCGTAATTCTCGGGCGGCCGAAGGGCTGCTCCTTCACGTCACAAGTTTTAGCCCTCCATTTTTGAGCGCTGCTACGCCTTGATCCGTCGCGGTATCGTGTCTCGTGTAAATTCGTTTGTCATTTCTGAATTTCTGACCACCAATCAGCTTGTGCGTTGACTCGGATTGCGCGTTGACTCGGAGTTCCTTCTCCCAAGTCTGGCAACCGAGTCCCGAATTTAGCCTGGACTGCGGAGAAAGAAAGGCTATATAGCATAGTCAAGGGACAGGTCCAGCTAGTCGAGTGGCACTCCTTGGGAGAGGTATGGCTGGAAAGGGCAAAAGCGGAGGCAACAAGAATGGCCATAGTCTGCCTGCCTACCAGCGAATCCAGAAGGTGATTCGCGAACGGATTGCCGCAGGGGATTTGACCACGGGCGACGTGGTGCAATCCGAGCGGGAGCTGGTCCGGATTCACGGGGTCAGCCTGATGACGGCAAGGCACGCACTGAGTTCGCTCGAACAGGAAGGTATCGTGGAGCGGCGGCGCGGGAACGTTCATCGCAGCGCCGAAAATTCATTTCAACAAATTAACCAGCTACACAGAGCAGATGCCAGCCGCGGCCTAGCGACGAGCGAGCCGGCTGGTGAAAATTCAGCGGTTGCGACTCGCAGCGGGTGAACCGTTCGCGCATGAAACGCGCTATTTGTCGGCCGATGAATTTCAGGATTTAGCGTCTGCGCCGTTGGGACGCGATTCTCTGTTTTCGATTTTGCAGCGGGAGTACAACGTGGAACTGGCGCACGCCGACGAAGAAGTGGATGCGACCGCAGCTGATCCTGCGACTGCCGACCTGCTGGGTATTCCGCGCAAGTCGCCGCTGCTGCGCATCCGGCAGATTATTTATTCGACCAAAGGCAAAGCGACGATTTACGCGCTGTGCTTGTATCGCTCGGATCGGCACAACTTGACGATTCGGCGCTATCGCTGAGCGGATATAAATTCCGAAGAAAAGAAGAAGAGAAACACGGGTCTAAAGACCCGCCGCTACACACGCTATTGGTTGGTGACGGCGCTGGTGGTGGCGGAGGCGTTGCCGATGGCGGCGCCGTTGACGACGAGTTCGACGCGGCGATTGCGTTGGCGGCCGTCGGCGGTGTCGTTGGTAGCGACGGGCTGCGTTTTGCCGAAGCCTTTCGCGGTGATGGAAGAGGCCGGTACACCTTGTTCGGCAAGAAAATCACGCACCGAATCGGCGCGGCGTTCGGAGAGTTGCTGGTTGAAGTCGTCGCCGCCGACGCTGTCGGTGTGACCTTCAATTTGCAGCGTGAGACCGGGATGGGCGAGCAGAATGCCGGAAATTTTCGCGAGCTTTTCGCGGGCGCCGGGCTTTAGGGTGTAGCTGCCGGTATCGAAGAGCACGTCCGACATGTTCACGATCAAGCCGCGGGCGGAGTCGCGGGTCTGCAAAATCGAATTGAGCTGATTGAGAAGCTGAGCGCGCAGGTCGGCCTTTTCGGCTTCAGCTTTGGCAGCAGCCTGGCGTGCTTTTTCGGCTTCCGCTTGGGCAGCGTGTTGCTGATCGAGCGCGGCGGCACGATCCCGTGCGGCTTGTTCCGCGGCTGCTTGCGCGGCTTGCTGTTGCGCAACGGCGGCAGCGGCAGCGGCTTCGGCTTCGGCCTTTTGTTTCGCGGCAGCGGCAGCGGCGGCTTCCGCTTCCTGCTTCATCCGGAGAGCTTCGGCTTTCGCTTGTTCGGCCTGCTGACGAGCAAGTTCTGCATCCTGGCGACGTTTTGCTTCGGCGGCGGCTTGATCTTCCGCAGCTCTTTTGGCGGCGGCGGCAGCGGCTTGGGCGTCTTGTTCCGCTTTCACTTTCACGGCCATGACGCGGGCTTCTTCGGCGGTTTCGACAGTTTCGCGCGCGGCAGCTTCGACGGATTTTTTCTCGCTGCCGCGGCGGTAGACATCCTCGGCGTTTTGCAACTGCTGCTCGGCTTTGGTTAACGAGGCAGCGGCATATTTATCGGCGAGCGCGATGCGGGCGATGCGGACGGCATTGCGCGCTTCGAATAGCTCGAGGGGCGTTTTGCGGTCGATGCCAAAGATGGCGCTTTCGATTTTGGTGTTCGAAGAAGAATAAGCGCCACGCGCCACCAGTTCGTACTGCGCATCGATATTTTCGACTTTGCTGGTGTCCGCGACGAGAACGTTTTCCAACACGACCAAGTTGCCGGGCTGGGTCACGGCGAAGTACGGCTCGGCGGTCACAATCATGCCAAAGGTCTGCATATCGGAAATGGCTTTGACCTGTCCGCTGCCGTTTTTGAGGGGCAGTTCACCAAGATTGACGGCGCGGCCCTGCGGAGAAACAGCCCACAAGACATAAGTTAAGTATTCGAGGCCGAATTTAGTGGCGTCTTCCAGGCCGGTGAATTTCACTTCGATTTCCATGCGGTTGGTTTTGCTTTCGACGCGGCCTTCGCCTGCGGCGCCTTGCATGAGTTCGGTTCCGTGGAAACCAATCTTGGTCGCGCCGCCGGCGCGCCGGTAGTTGATAGCTTTGGTGGTGCGAAAGACGGGGGTCGACGCGCTAGCAGCAGCCTGTGACTGCGCGGAAGCCGGCGGAGCCGCGGATTGAGTTTTCGCACCAGGCGCCGAGGCAGCCTTGGGAGCTCCTGCTGTGGGCGCTTGCGCTGCAGCGGAAACGCAAACCGTGGCCGCGAGGCCGAAGATGGCAAAAGATGAGAATGCAAGTTTCACGTGAGGCTCCTTGGCTGGATCGAAGCCAACCCGTACTAACTGCTGCCGCAAGGCGGCACAAAAAAAGCCTAAAGGATAATTCCCCTGATATATCTATCGTAGCGGTAACAAAGCGTAGAGAGAGCCAGTGTCGCGCGGGCTTGCGTAATCAATTACGAGGCAGCGCGGTTTGAGGGCACGAAGGGGTAGGTGCCCGATGGTACAGGAAGAAACACAGGACACCGCCGTTTGATTGAGGAAATGCAGCCTTGCCGTGCTGGTAGGCTTCGGGAAGAATGTGCGCAGCGGAGGTGGAAAATGGAAAGCCTGCTCCGGGACATGCGGTATGCGCTGCGCAATTTGCGCAAGGACCCTAAGTTCACGTTTGTGGCGATCTTTGCCCTGGCGCTAGGGATCGGAGCGAGCACCGTCGTTTTCGGCGTTTTCTATGGTCTGCTTTTCAACACGATTGCAGCGAAACATCCGGAACGTCTCGTGGTTCCGCTGATCACAGATGACCGAGAGCCAGACACTGCCCGGCCGCTTGCGCTGAGCCTGGCGGACCTGGACGTCGTTCGCCAGCAGAATCGCGTTTTTGAAAACGTAGTTGCCTACATCGAGGACAGTGGTCTCGTGCTAGCCGACGACGGCCCGCGGAGGTATCAATTCTTTTGCACTCGCGTTACCTCCGATGCGTTTGAATTTTACGGAGTGCCCGCCCTTTTAGGGCGCGGCATCCTTCCCGAAGATGGCAGCCCAGCGGCGCCAGCCGTCTTCGTGATGAGTTTTAAGCTATGGAAGAGCTCGTTCCATTCCGATCCAAGCATTCTCGGGAAGACGATCACCGTTGATGGAGAACCGCGCACCCTGGTGGGAATTATGCCGCCGCGCTTCCAGGCCTTCGGTGGGCGGACAGAAATCTGGACTCCCTTGAGCCTGTCACGGGACAAGGGGCGGGCGTACACGAGCCTGCCGGGCGAACTGCTCGCTCGGCTGAAGCCGGGAGTGACGATGCCGGCTGCGTCCGCGGATATGGACACGATAGTCAAGCGTTTTGCGGCCGATCATCCGAAGGATTTTCCTGCTCGCTTTAACGTACATCTGCAAACGGCGAGGGATCATTTACTAGCCCCGGCGGGTGCCACCGCTTTCTTCCACTCTGACTTGAAGCACTTGCTCTACGACCTGCTTGCGGCAGTTTTCATGTTGCTTCTCCTCGCCTGCAGCAACGTCGCCAATCTGCTTTTGTCCCGTGCCACAGCGAGAGAAAAAGAAATGGGCCTACGCAGCGCGCTCGGCGCGGCGCGCGGTCAATTGATACGGCAACTTCTCGTGGAGAGTTGCGTCTTGGCGGCTGGGGCCTGCCTCGCTGGCTGTGTTCTGGCCTGGTTCAGCCTGCGGTTCGTTTCGGCGGTTCTCCCCCGCGTAGCGGATGTTTACGCAGGTAGCCGCGTCGGAGCAGAAGCGGGACTCGGGCTCAACGGGCCGGTTTTGTTCTTCGCATTGGCGCTCGCAGTGCTGACGACTGTGCTCTGTGGGTTGGCACCGGCCCTTCGCGCAACCCGTTGGGATCTGCAGCCGCTGATAGCCAATTCTGGGAAATCTAAGAGTGGCGCCCTGCGCCACGGAAGATTCCGCGCTGCGCTGGTTATCGCGCAAGTGGCACTCTCGATAGTGCTACTGGCAGGTGCCGGACTTATGATCCGCAGTTTCTATCTGCTCACTCATGTGGACCTTGGTTTTAGCCCTAGAAACGTCTTGATGACGGTTTTCCTTCCTTCACCCAGCCACGCAAAACTTCCGCCGATAAAAAGCTTTGCGTCATCCGAAGGACAGGCCGTACTTCAGGACGTGATGGACCGTTTGAAAGCGCTACCCGGCGTTGTGAGTGTCGCGATCGAAGATGCCATGCCCGGATACAGTCCCTCGCGCGGATATGAAACGAGTTTACCGGGCGGCGACCGGTCTGAAGAGGTTGGTGTCTGGTCCGCCGATGAGAATCTGCTGCAAACCTTGGAACTGCGCCTCATCAGAGGCCGCTGGCTTTCCAAAAGAGAAGTGCAAACGACTCAGTTCGTAGGCGTCGTTACGGAGCGAATGGCGCGAGATTTTTTCGGAGATGCCGATCCCATCGGCCGCCAGGTGAGAATGAAAGAATTCACGGATTCCTCTCTTCGGCCGCACGATGTCCAGTTCCAAATCATCGGCGTAATCGCCGATGTAAAAACCGTCGGGCCACAAAAGCCTGCTATTCCTATCATTTTCCTGCCGCACACGGTTCGTGGCGGATTCTTCCTGCTGCTTAAGACGACCGTGGACCCAGCTTCTCTTAAGAACGCGGTCCAGCAGCAAATCTGGGCGGTCGATGGGGACGAAGTGGTCCCGTTGACGAGCTCTCT
>Ga0335081_10005130_pt1 | contig 20728 bp, 17 predicted proteins | sample Lox_Sample_35_FD_206713 | JGI IMG/M metagenome (GOLD analysis project Ga0335081, IMG submission 206713) | Soil microbial communities from Loxahatchee National Wildlife Refuge, Florida, United States - Lox_Sample_3.5 | ecosystem: Environmental > Terrestrial > Soil > Wetlands | place: USA... | reverse complement strand
GCACAGGTCGCCGCCGGTGTAGTCGGGGTCGAGGTTCTCGTTCGGCAGCGGCGGCAGGTCGGTCAGCGCGGCCGGCTTGCGCGCGGCCAGGCCGAACCGGTCGTCGAACAGCCCGGGTCCGTAGCCGATCGTGACGGTCAGCCGGGAGACCGGTGAGCCGACGGCCTCGCCGGTGTCCACCGGCGGCGCGCTGGGATCGCTCTCCTCGCCGACCAGCTGGCCCGCGGCCATCCGCGCCGCCGCGCCCGTCCACACCCGCAGCAGGTCACGCAGGTCCGCGCGGGAGGTACCGGAGACGACGTTCATCGTGCCGAACGCCAGCCGGTCCTGGGCCGGGGTGATGATGCCGGCCTGCCGCGCGCCGTAGAACGGGATCGTCTGCTGGCCAAGGCCGGTAGCGCCCGCACCGGACGACTCGGTCGCCGAACCGGTGAAGTGCCCGGCCACGCCGCCCGCAACCGCCCCGGCTCCGAACAGCCCGGCCCCGGTCAGCAGGCGCCGCCGTGACGGTCCGGCCGGCGCCGCAGCGGGCTCGACCAGCGCCGGGTCCATGACCGGCCCGCCGTCCCGGGATGCCATGAGTCTCTCCCTTCAGCCGCTTACCTGAGCGGACATCTTCGACATGGCCTCGGCCAGGGCGTTCACCGCGGTCGAGAGCTGCCGCCGATCGGACTTCGGCACGGTGGTGTACTCGACGTAGCCGGTCTGGTCGTAACCGGGCGTGGCCTTGAAGTGCGTCAGCAGGTTGCCCACCGCGGCTTCCCGCTGCTGGATCAGCGGCACCACGCCGGCATCCTTGCCCTGCAGGTAGGGCTGCAGCAGCGTGACGACCTTCATGGACGCCTCCACGTTGGCCGCGAAGACGGGCAGGTCGGTGTTGGAGTACCGTTCCTCCTCGCCGCTGATCTTCGCCGTGCCCGCCTCGTTGATCAGGTCGGTGGCCCCGGCCGCCATCTCCAGCGGGTTGTACTGGGCCTTGCTCACCAGCGTCAGCAGCTGCTGCTCGTGCTTGACCAGCCCCGCGCACATCGCCGGCGCGCCGCTGCGGCTGTTGTCCTGCCAGAGCATCTGCTCGAGCCGGTGGAAGCCAGTGAACTGGGATTTCACCGTGACCGGGTTCTCCCACCTGCCGTCGATGCTGGTGTCCAGGCTGCCCCAGACCTCGGCCACCGGCTCGATCCGCTCGTAGTAGACGCGAGCCTGCGGGTAGAGCACCTTGGCCTGGTTCATGTCCTTCGCGTCGATCGCCTGGCAGAACGCCTGGGTGTGGCGGACCAGGTCCGCGGTGTTCTGCTTGACGTAGCCGGCGTAGCCCTGCACGGCCGTCACGAGCTGAGGGCTGCTCTCCCAGGACGGGCCGGTGGCCCTTCCGGTGACGGTGAGCGTCCAGTCCGGCTGCGACGCGCCGGGGCAGTTGACCATGTACGTGCCCGGCTGGACGGTGAGCGAGAAGCCGCCGGAGAGCCCGGGCGTGAGGTTCTCCTGCTCGCCCAGGATGTGGGCCTTGTCCGAGGTGCGCAGCTCGGCCTCTGACACCGAGCCGGCCCCGGAGTTGGTCACCTCGAACTCGACCGCGCCGGCCGGCACCGTGGCCGGCTTGGGCTCGCAGCCGTCCGACGTCAGGCTGATCGTGACCGTGCTTGACTTGTCCCCGCTCGCGGCGGCGGCCCCGGCCGATCCCTTCGCGCCCGAGCCCGAGCTTGAGCATCCCGACGCCACCAGCGCGAGGCACGCGGCGACTATCGCCGCCGCCGCGCCACGGCGCCTGGTCCGCATACCGTCACTGCGCACGATCGAGAACTCCTCACGCTTGACTGACAGGAAAGGAAGGAAAAGGAACGGCCGGGCTCGCGCCTACCGCTGCGCGGATTGCCCGACGACAGCAGGGGCGGGGGAGGCCTGTCGCGGCCTCTTCGCCGGGCCGGACGGCCAGGCCACCAGGAGCAGCATCGGCACCAGGTAGGCGAGCCAGGCGATGACCTCGATCCACACCGGGAAGGGCTGGATACCCAGCACCCCGGTCAGTAGCGACGACGCCGGCGTGCCCGGCCGGACCAGCCAGGACAGATCGAAGGCCTGGGTCTGGCCGACGGTGAGCCAGCCCGCTTCGTGGGCGGTGTGGAAGGCGGTCATCACCAGGCCCGCCGCCACCACCACCAGGACCAGGCCGGTTACCTTGAAGAACCGGGCCAGGTTCAGCTTCACGCCGCCCTTGTAGATGCCGTAGCCGATCGCCGCCGCCAGCACGATGCCGAGCACCGCGCCCAGCCAGGACGTGCTGGCGTCGCCGGAGGCGTGAAACGTGGCCAGCAGGAAGACGGCCGTCTCGAATCCCTCCCGCAGCACGGCCAGGAACGCCATCAGGACCAGGGCCCGGGCCGACCCCTCGGCCAGGGCCGAGGCGGCCGCGCCCTGGAGGTCCTTCTTCATGCTCCGGGCGTGCTTCCGCATAAAGACGATCATGTAGGTGACCATGCCGACGGCGAGGGCGCCGACGACGGTCTCAAGCCCCTCTTGCCCCCGCTGGGGCAGGTCCGAGGAGATCACCTGCAGCGCGATGGCGACGCCGATGCAGATCGCGACGGCCGCGGCGGTGCCGATCCAGACCTGGCGCAGCGCGTCCTTCCGGCCCTGCTGGCCCAGGAATGCGGCGATGATCCCCACGATGAGGGCTGCTTCGAGTCCTTCACGCAGCCCGATCACGAACGTGGGCAGCATCAGCAGACCCCCCTTCCGAACTGGTACCGCCGTGCAGGCCACACGCCGCTTAGGTAAGCCTTACCTAATCCCAAGCTCATGCCATTGTCAACCCCCGGGCTGACCCCTCCGTCACTCCCGTCCGGCCGCACCGGTGATCACGCGCACCGGGCCGCCGGCCGGGTCGACCCGGGCCAGCCAGCCCGCGCCGAGGTGCACCGGCCGTTCCGGAATCAGCCGGGCCGGGCGCGTCCTGGCCAGCAGCCGGCCGTCCTGCCGGACCTCCAGCCGGGCCCCTCGGCGGAAGCCGGCGCTGCGCAGCACGAACCGGCCCAGCGGGGGAGGGGCGGCCGATCCGATGGCGTTCGGTGAGATCCACCGCAGCGGCGGCTCCACCAGCACCGGCACCGTGCCGGCGGCGGCACGGGCTCCCGGCCCGCGCGCCAGCCCGGGCGCGGGCCCGCCCTCGAGCCCGTCATGAAGCGCCGCCGCGATGTGCCGGGCGGCGTGTCGGCCGGACAGCGCGGCGATGTCCGCGGTCTCGGCCGCGTGCACCAGGTTCCCGGCCGCGAATACGCCCGTCATCGACGTCGCCAGCGTGGTGCCGACGACCGGCCCGCGGGTGCCGGGATCCATGGCCAGCCCGGCCAGCCGGGCCAGCTCGTGATCGGGAATCCAGTCGCCGGTGAAGACCACCAGCTCACACGGCACGAACCGGGCCGCCCCGGTCCGCACGTCCGCGACCTCGACGCCCTCAAGCCGCCCGCGCCCGGCGATCCGCCGTACGGCGCTCGAGGTCCACACCGGCACCCGCCAGCGCACCGCCGCGCCGAACCGGAACGCGGCGTAGCTCTGCTGCCGCTCGTGCCCGGTGACCAGCGCGACCACGTCGGCCCCGGCGTGCGCGAGCGTCAGCGCGGCCGAGAACGACACATGCTCGGCCCCGACCACCAGGGCCCGCCCGGCCAGCCGCTCCCTGCCCAGGTACACCCGCTGCTGCAGCTCGCCGGTGGTCATCACCCCGGCCGGGCGGTCGCCGGGGACCAGCCGCGCCGTCCGCGGCCGCTCCCGGCACCCGGTGGCGAGCAGCACCGCCGCCGCCGCTACCGTCTCCCGGCCGGCCGGGCTGGTCAGGGTGACCGCGTGCGTGCCGTCCGGCCCGGTCGTCCAGCCGGTCACCGTGGCGCCCGCCCGCAGCTCCGCGCCCGCCGCCCGCGCCGCCGACGCCAGGGCCCGCGCGTAGGCCGGGCCGGTCATGATCCGGCGCAGGTCGCGCAGCCCGTACCCGGTGTGCCAGCTGTGCCGGGGCACGCCTCCCGGCTCCGGTTCCCGGTCGGCCACCAAGACCGGCCCGGCGCCCAGGCGGCGCAGCTCAGCCGCTGCCGACAGCCCGGCAGGCCCGGCGCCGACCACCACCACGCCCGCGCTCACGGTGCCGCGGCCCCGGCCCGGCCCTCCGCCCGGGCCCCGGCCCGGCCCTCCGCCCCGGCCCCGTCGTCCGCGAGCAGCCGCGACACCGCGGCCCCGCAGTAGAACCCCTGGCACCGGCCGTTCCCCGCGCGCGTCCGGCGGCGCAGCCCGCCCAGGTCGGCCGGCGGTACCGGGCTGGCCAGCGCGTCCCTGATCTCACCGGCGGTGACCCGCTCACAGTGGCAGACGATCTGCCCGTACGCCGGGTCGGCCGCGATCGCGGCCGCGTCCTGGTACGGCCGCACCCCGGCCTCCCCGATGTACGGCATCACCGGCGGCGAAGCCGGGGAACCGGGGCGGGGCTTCAGTGCCAGCCCGGCTTCCTCCAGCAACTCCGCCACGTGCTCGGCGATGCCGAGCGAGGCGGACAGGCCGGTCGAGCGGATGCCGCCCGCGCACGCGTACCGCCGCCCGGCATCCACCCGGATCTGGTAGTCGGAATGCTCGGTGGCGGCCCGCAGCCCCGCGTAGGTCGAGGTAACCTCTTCGGCGGCCAGCCCGGGCAGGACCCGCCGCCCGGCGGCCAGCAGCGACCGCAGCCCGGCCGCGGTGGTAGCCGTATCAGAGCGGTCACCGACGTCCTCCGCGGTGGGGCCGAGCAGCACGTTGCCGTAGACGGTCGGCGCGACGAGGACCCCCTTGGTCCGCGCCGTCGGAACCGGCAGCAGGATCGACCGGAGCAGCGTCCTGGCCAGTTTGTCGAACACGATGAGCTCCCCCCGCCGCGGCCGGATCGTGAACCCGCCGCCGCCGAACATCCGGTCCACCGTGTCGCTGCCGAGCCCCGCGGCGTTCACCACCCACCGGCCGCGCAGCGGCCCGCGCGAGGTCGCCAGCTCCCACGCACCGTCACCGGCCGCGGCAACCCCGGTGACCTGGGTGGACAGCGAGAGCCTGACGCCCGCGGTGACGGCCTCGGTGGCGAAGGCGAGCGGCGTGGTCCAGGGGCAGATGATGCTCTCGTCCGGGATCTCGAGCCCGCCGAGCGCGCCCGGGCCAAGCGCGGGCTCCCGGGTGTAAAGTTCGGCGGCGGCCAGCGGCTTCATCGCCAGGTACCCGTTGCGCCGGGCGTTCTCCTCGATTACGGGCAGCGCCGCGACCTGGTCCGGCGTCCACGCCACGAGCAGCGCGCCGGTGCGCTCCACCGGGATCCGCGCCGCCGAAGCGTACTCGCGCAGCCGCCGGGAACCCCGGCTGAGCAGCCGACTCTCCAGGCTGCCCGGCTTGGCGTCAAACCCGGTGTGCAAGATCGCGGTGTTCGCCTTCGACGTGCCGGTGCCGACATCGGCCGCCGCGTCGACCAGCACCAGGTCCAGCGAGTACGCGGCCAGCGTCCGGGCGATCGCCGCGCCCACCACCCCGGCCCCGATGATCACCACGTCCGCGGCGGACCGCGTCATCGCGGGGCCAGCGTGAGGTCGAGGGCGGTGCGGAAAGCCCCGAGCCGTTCGGCCGCCTGATCAGCGGTGATCGACGGCTCCACCACCATTTCCACCTCGGCCGGCCCCACGGCCTCGGCCACCGAGGCTGCCTCCCCGAGCCCGAGCCGGGCCAGCGCGGCCACCCCGATCGCGGTCGCATCCGGCGACGGGCAGATGAGCACCGGCACCTGCAGCAGGTCCGCCTGCGCCTGCATGAGCAGCCGGGACCTGGTCAGCCCCCCGTCCACCCGCAGCGCTGTGAGCGGCCGGCCCAGGTCGGCGATGGCCGCGGCGACCAGCAGCGCGACCGACGCGGCGATACCCTCGGCCACGGCCCGGGCGATGTGCCCCCGCGTCGTGCCCAGGTGCAGGCCGGTCAGCAGCCCGCGCGCGTCCGGCGCCCAGTGCGGCGCGCCGAGCCCGGCCAGCGCGGGCACGAACGTCAGGCCGCCCGCGTCCGGCACGCTCCCGCCGACCGCGTCCAGCTCACCAGGCTCGCGCAGCACGCCGGCGCTGCTAAGCCAGCGCAGCGCCGAACCCGCCGTGTAGACCTGCCCATCCAGGCAGTATGTCACCGCGCCGCCCAGCCGCCATGCCACCGACGCGGACAAGCCCGAGCCGGACCTGACGGCGGAACAGCCGGTGGTGACCAGCAGGAATGCGCCCGTCCCGTAGGTGCACTTGGCGTCGCCCGCGGCCAGGCAGCCCTCGGCCAGCAGCGCCGCCTGCTGGTCCACGGCGATCCCGGCGACCGGCAGCGAGCCCCCGAACGCCCCGCCCCCGAATACGGGCGTCTCGCCGACCACCCCGGCGCAGTCCGCCACCTCCGGCAGCGCCGCCGGATCCAGGCCGAAGGCCGCGCAGGCCGTCTGCGACCAGGCCGCGCGGTCCAGGTCGAGCAGCAGGGTCCTGGACGCGGTGGCCGCGTCGGTCACGTACCCGGCGCCCAGCCGGGCCAGCAGCCAGCTGTCGGTGGTGGTGACGGTGCCGTCCGCGGTCAGGTTCTCCCGCAGCCAGGTCATCTTCGGCGCCGCGAAGTACGGGTCGACCGGGAGGCCGGTGATCGCGGTCAGTTCGGCCGAACGGTCCGCGAGCCGTGCGCACACGCCGCCAGAGCGCCGGTCCTGCCAGACGATCGCCGGGGTGAGCGGCCTGCCGGTACGGCGGTCCCAGGCCAGCACGGTCTCGCCCTGGTTGGCCAGCGCCACCGCGTGGGCCGGGGCGCCGCCCGCCGCGGCCAGCGCCTGCCGCCCCGCCGCCACGACCGACCCGAACAGCTCCTCCGGATCGGCCTCCACCCCGTCCGCGCCGACGCTGCGGGTGCGGACCGGGACCGAAGCGCGGCCGAGCACCTCCAGTGCCCCGTCATTGGCCGGCCCGACGAGCAGCGCCTTGGTCGCCGAGGTGCCCTGGTCGATGGCCAGGACGTTCACCCTTGACCGGGCTCCTTGCGCATGGCCTCCCGCTCGGTCAGCAGCTGGATCACGTAGAACACCAGGCCCACGCCGAGCGCGCCGAGTACGTAGTACTGCGCGTCGCGGAACTCGCCCGGCCCGATCAAGATGATCAGCTCGTAGGCCAGCCAGATGACCGCCCCGGCCACGATCGGAAGTTCAAGTTTCCCGAACGGGCGAGGCGTCGTGCCCTGGCTCTCTCCTACGCCCCGCCGCCGGGCCGTGGCCACGTACAGCAGCACCGTACCCGCGTACAGCAGGGCCGGCATGATCGTGGACGCGGTGAACAGCGTGATGAGCGCGGCGGTGTGGGTGCGCAGCGCCAGCGCGATGGCGCCGCTGAGCACCGCGGCGAGGATGGTGGCCCAGGGCGGGCCGCCGGTGGCCCTCGGCACCTGGTGCAGCAACTGGTGGCCGGGCAGCCGCCGGTCCCGCGACATGGAGAAGATCAGCCGGCTGTTGGTCACCATGATGATCAGGCCGCAGGCGAAGATCGACACGCACACGAAGACCAGGAAGATCTTCTGCACCACGCCGCCGAGCACGTCGTGCACGATGGACGCCACCGGCGCGCTGCTGGCGTACGCGGCCTTGTTGGTGGCGTAGGCCAGGGCGATCAGGAACGCGAACCCCACCACGCCGGAGACGAGCACGGCGCGGAGCATCGCCTTCGGGATGACCCGGTGCGGCTCATGGGTCTCCTCGGCCAGGTTGCTGGCCGACTCGAAGCCCACGATGGTGTAGGCGCCGAGCAGCGTGGCCAGCATGAACGGGCCCAGCCAGGCGTAGTAGCCGACGGACGGTACCGGGCCAGTAGAGGTGAGGTTCGACCAGTGCCCCAGCGACCGGACCGCGGCCACGATCAGCAGCAGCACGGTCAGCCCGACGATGCCGATGATCTCGGTTGCCACCGCGGCGTTGTTCACCCGGGTGGTGGTCCTGGTCGAGGTGACGATGAACGCGGCCTGTAGGGCCAGCACGACCAGGGTCTCGAGCGCCGCGCTGGTCGGCGTGTACGCCTGGCCGATCAGCGGCTGGAAGGCCACCTGGACCAGGCCGTAGTCGACCGAGACGGTGACGATGGTCAGGAACGCGAACGACATCCAGCCGAACCACCAGCCGACGTGCGGGTTGGCCAGCCGGGAGGCCCACTGATAGGAGTAGCCGGACAGCGGGACCCGGACCGACAGCGCGCCGTAGACCAGCGCGACCAGCGCCTGGCCGGCGATCACGATGGGCCAGGTCCAGATGGACCGCGTCCCGCCGGTGGCGAGCGCGAACGCGTAGGTGGTGAAGATGCCGGTGGTGATCGAGATGAACGAGAACGCCACCGCGAACGACTCGAAGTGGCGCAGCGAGCGGGCGAACTGCTGGCGGTAGCCGAACCTGGTGAGTTCCTCGTCGTCCGGGACAGCGCCCGTCGTGACCTGATCCATATAAGACTCCCTATTCCTCGGGGGGACGATCCCCCCCAGACCCCCCCTGCTCGTTCTTTCCGGGGGGACCCATCCCCCCGGACCCCCCTTGGGAGGGAACCGTTCCCCCCAAACCCCCTCGGCCCCCCGAACTCCCTCGGGGACCCCCCTCGCGGGGAGCCCTGAGGACCGTGGTGCCGGCGCTGGTGAGCGCCTTGACGGCCTCGGTGGTGGCGGCTGGGTCGGTGAGGACCGCGGTGACGCGGCTCAGCGGGCAGACCCGGTGCACGGCGATCGCGCCGAGCTTGCTCGAGTCGGCCAGCACGTAGGAGGCGGCCGCGTGCGCGATGATCGTGCGCCGGGTGGCCACCTCGGGCGGGTGATAGTCGGTCAGCCCGGCCTGCGCATGCACGCCGCCGGAGCCCAGGAACGCCTTGTCGGCGTAGAAGTCGGCGAAGAAGGCCTCGGCCTGCGCGCCGAAGCATGCCGCGTCGCCGCGGCGGACCTGCCCGCCGCACAGCAGCAACTCGACCTCCTCCCGGTCGGCGAGCGCCATCGCGGCGGGCACCGAATTCGTGAGCACCCGGCCGCGGAAGGCCTCCGGGAGCGCGCGGGCCACCTCAAGCGCGGTGGTGCCGATGTCGATGACGATCGTGTCCTCGGGCTCGATCAGGGTCGCCGCGAGCCGGGCGATGGCCATCTTGCTCGCCGCGTGCAGGCTGCTGCGGGTGGCGAAGTCGCCCTCCGTGGACCGGACCGGGAGCGCGCCGCCGTAGACCCGCTCGAGCAGGCCCCGATCCCGCAGCCCGCGCAGGTCGCGGCGGATCGTCTCCAGCGATACGCCGAACTTCCGCGCGAGATCCTCGGCGGAGACCGCCTTCGCCTGCCGAAGCTCGGCGAGGATGGCCTGGCGGCGCTGAGTCGGCAGCATACGGCTCCTGAATGACCGTTGTTTACCGATCTTGATGCGATTCTGTGTCGACTGTCAATCCCGTCTTACCTGCACGTTTAAGGCATGGTTGAAAGGCTTTGCCGCGGGCTGGGTCCGCTGGGGATGCTTGGGGCGGAAACCTTAGCCGGTGATCCACTCTGAGCCTGGTGCGGTGCCGCAGCGGGAGGCTTCCGGTACAGGCGAAGGCCGGAGCCTCAAAGCGGCGCCGTGCCAGGCTCAACCCCGGTTAACTGGCCTGCAGCAGTTCCGCGCCGAGCGGCGTGAGCACGTGCAGCACCGCGCTGCCCTGACGGCGGGTGGCGATGAGGCCGGCCCCGCGCAGCACCGAGGCGTGCTGGCTGGCCGCGGCGAGCGAGATGCCGACCCGGCGGGCCAGTTCGGTGGTGGTGCACCCGTCCGCGATGCTTTGCAGCACCGCAGCCCGGTTCCGGCCAACCAGCGCGGCCAGCGCCGGTCCGCGCGATCGCGAGGGTGCCCACAGGGGCGCGCCGCGCGCGTCCTCGGCCGGCAGGATCAGCCGCGGCATCTCGTCTTCGTGGTTCGGGTTCTCGTGCAGGCTGGGTTCCCTGCCGACGAAGACCGAGGAAACCAGCGCGATACCCCGGCCGCCCAGTTCCATCTCCACCGTGCCCGGCATCAAGATCTCCAGGACCGGCGGCCGCCAGCGGATCCGCGGGCCCTGCAGCGAGGCCAGCAGCGCGCCGGGACCGCCGTCAGCCAGCGTCCGGCGGCGGGCGGCCTGCTCGGCGTGCAGGCGGGTGCGGATGCGGGGCCAGAACGGCTGGACCAGTTCGCGGTAGGCAACCTGGGTGGCCTCGGCCAGTTCGGGCCGCCCGCCCGCCTCGGCCATCGCCCACGCCAGCGGGGACAGCCGGTTCCGCCGGTCGATGTACTCCATCTCTACCAGCAGGTGCTCGCGCGGCACCGTGAGCAGCGCCTGGAGGCCCTGCTCGATGGTCGCCGTCTCACCGACGAGCGTGAGCAGGTCCACGCCGCGGCAGTCGGGCGGGATCAGCGCGGTCAGCGGCGCCATCCGCGGTGTCACGCTGACCTGGCCGCGCCACTCGCTGTGCAGGGTCCGCGGTTGCCGCGTGCACCGGAGCATGCCCACCGCGAGCACCGTCTCGGCCAGCGGTCCGAGCGTGGGGCTGACCTGGACGCGAGCCAGGTCATCCTCGCCGAAGTGGATCCGCCACACCATGACATTCAGGGTCACCCGGCACCTGGTAACGAATCAATGCACTGTTTGGCTCCCAGCGGGACGGGAAACCTCTGCGGGAGAGGTTCGAGCGAACCAGAGGGAGAAGCGCCATGGCCCGCAAGGCACTGCGCGTGCTGCTGCCCGTGTCCGTCGCCGTCCTGGTCGCCAGCCAGTGGCGGGAGATCACCCGCTTGCTGAAGATCAGCCAGATGTCCCGGGGCGACGGTCACCCGCAAGCGGTCCCGGCCGGTGGCAAGCACGCCTACACCCGGCGCTCCGGAGCCGCCGACGGCACCGGCGACTTCGACTCGGAAAGCCGCGGCGGCGGCCCCTCCTCCGCCTAACCCGCGTCCCCCGGTCCTCCGCCTAACCCGCGTCCCCCCGGTCCTCCGCCTAACCCGCCACCGTTGTCACACGCGCCACCACGCCTCGGCGTCCGGTCGAACAGCCTGTTGCCGGAGATGCCAGCGTGACGGGAGTTCGCACCGCGTCTATCGTGGCCGTCGCCTGCGGACGGTGCGGGCTTCCGCTGCGATTAGCGTGGTTGATCCGGGCTTCGTGGTTGATCCGGTGGATCGGGGTACCCCCAATCAACCGCATAACCCGGATCCTCCGCGCTAAACGGAGCAGAATCTCCGCTAATGGCGTCAGGTGTGACATGTGGTGCTGCAGTGGCGTGATTGAGACCATGCTAACGCCAGCGCCCTCAGCGCCGGAGTGACGGCCGGAGCGAGCGCCCCAGCGACCGCCGGCCGGGTCGCCGCCCGCGCTTACCGGCCGCCGGCCAGCTTGCGCGAACGTTGCTCCTGGCCGAGCTCACCGTACGGGTAGTCGGCCACGTGCGGGTCGCTGGCGGCGTCCAGGGCCGCGGTCTCGGCCGCGGTCAGCTCCAGCCGGGCCGAACGCAGGTTGGCTTCGAGCTGGCCCAGCGTGCGCGCCCCGAGGATGGTCGAGGTGACGGCGGGCCGGGCGGTCACCCAGGCCAGCGCGACCTCGGCCATGGACACGCCGCGGTCCTCGGCGACCTTCTGTACCGCGTCGATGACGTTCCAGGTGCGCTCGGTGCCGCGCCGGTCGTAGGCCTCCATGCCGCGGTTCGGGTCATCGCCGAGCCTGGTATCCCCGGACGGGCGCTGGTCCCGCCGGTACTTGCCGGACAGCCAGCCCCCGCCGAGCGGGCTCCACGGCAGCATTCCCAGGCCCGCGTCGAGGCATGCGGGCACGATCTCCCACTCGGTCTCCCGCGCCAGCAGGCTGTACTGCGGCTGCAGCGTCACCGGCCCGGCCAGGTCGAGCGTCCGGGCCAGCCAGACGGCCTTGGTCAGCTGCCAGCCGGTGAAGTTGGACAGGCCGTAGTAGCGGATCTTGCCGGCCCGGATGAACTGGTCCAGCGTGCGCAGCGTCTCTTCGAGCGGCGTCAGCGGGTCGTAGGCGTGCACCTGGTACAGGTCGACCGATTCCAGGCTGAGCCGCCGCAGCGAAGCGTCCAGCGCGCGGGTCAGATGGCGCGCGGACAGCCCGGCGCCGTTCGGCGAGTCGTCACCGCCCCGCGGGAAGCGGCCCTTGGTGGCCAGCACCACCGGCTCGGTCACGTCGGCCGGGCGGCTGGCGAACCAGCGCCCGATGATCTCCTCGGACCTTCCGTCGCCGTACACGTCGGCCGTGTCCACGAAGGTGCCGCCGGCCTCGAGGAACCGGTCGAGCTGCTGGTGCGCGCCCGGCTCGTCGGTCTCCACCCCGAACGTCATCGTGCCCAGGCACAGGCTCGACACCGCGCAACCGCTTCGTCCCAGAATCCGATAGTCCATACCGCCAGGCTATCGGGCGGCACTCGGGCTATTCCTTCACGCAGCCCTACCGGTCAGAACAGGACGTAGAGCTTCCTGATCGTCTCGTGGATCTGCCAGGTGCCGGCCCAGCCACGGGGGAAGACGGCGGTGTCGCCCGGGCCGATCTCGGTCGGCTCGCCGCCGTCCGGCGTGACCGTCATCCGGCCCGACAGGATGTGCACGAACTCGTTGTCGTCCAGGCTCCACCGGGACGGCCCGGGTGTGCACTCCCAGACGCCTGTCTCCTGCGCGCCGTCGCCGGACCACAACGTGGTGCCCGAGGTGTGCATCGGCTCGCCGCCAGGATTAGGCAGGGCCTCCTCGAGCGGCCCCCAGTCCTCGAGCTTGGCGTCGGCCGCGGCGGCCAGGAACGGGGTGGTAGTGATCATGACGAGGTGATCCTCTCCGGGAAGGGCAGGGCGATGGGGTCGGTGGCCAGGCGGCTGCGCCCGGCCTCGTCGAAGCGGTCCAGGCCGAGATGGCCAACCTCGAGCATGTCGGAGGAGCCGGTCAGCGCGACGTCGGCGGTGACCCGGCCCAGCCCAGGTCCCCACATCATGCCGGCCCCGGCCGCGCTGGCCACGGTGACCCGGTCCCGGGCCCGGCCGATGATGGGGAAGTGGTCCGGGGTGTAGTCGATGGTGGCGGCCCAGACCCGGCGCAGCCCGAGCCCGGCGGTGACCGGCACCAGCGCGGCCAGCCGGGCCCGCATCGCGGCCAGGTACCGCTCGTCCACCTCGCGGTTCTCGCCGGGCGGTTCGTCCGGGTTGCTCATGCCGAACAGCATGCCGCCCTCTTCCGGCCGCCAGTAAAGCCCCGCGGCCAGGTCGAACACCATCGGCACCCGGGCCGGGTCCAGGCCGGGGTGCCGCTCGGTCACCGCGACCTGGTGCCGGACGCCGCCGGCCGGGATGCGGATCCCGGCCATTTGCCCGACGGAAGCGAGCTTCGGCCCGCCGGTGAGCACGACCAGGCCCGCGCCGATCCGGCCGGCGCTGGTCTCCACGATCGCGTCACCATCGGCCAGGCCGAGGAAGGCGGTGTGCTCGCGGATTTCGACTCCGCTGCGGATCAGCGCCACGGTGTAGGCGGCCACGTTGCGCGGCGGCGCGACGAACCCGTCCTGGTCGCAGAAGGTGCCGCCGAGCGTCTGCCCGGGCGCGAGCGTCGGGTTGGCCGCGTCCACCTCGCCCGGGTCCAGCCACCGCACCGGCACGCCGAGCGCGGTCTGCATGGCCATCCGCTCGCGGGCCGCGGCCACGTCGGCCTCGGTGAAGCAGGGCAGCAGGTAGCCCTGCTGGGTGAACCCGGAGTCGGTGCCGATCTCGTCCCGCTGGCCCAGGTAGAACCGCCGGGACCAGCTGCTCAGGCGCACCGCCTCGGGCGTCCCGCCCTGCACCCGGACCACCCCGGCGGCCCGGCTGCTCGCACCCTGCCCGAGGAAGCCCTTCTCGATCAGGACGACCCGCGCCAGCCCGGCCCGGCGCAGGAAGTAGGCGCACCAGGCGCCCACGGTCCCGCCGCCCACCACCACGGCGTCCGCGGTATCAGTCGTTGGCACAGGACCGATGCTGGCATAGACTGAACATTCAGTCAATAAAGGCTGGCCCGTCAGAGCTGCATGTCAGAGCTGGCACGTCGGGGCAGGCACCGGGAGGTTACCGCCGGATGTACGGGTTGTCGGAAGAAGATCTGCAGATCCAGGCCCGGGCCCGCGGGTTCGCGGACGAGCTGATCCCGTTCGAGGATGAGGCCGAACGGGCCGACGGGGAGCTTCCCGCCGACGTGACGGCCGCGCACGCCAAACGCTGCCGCGAACTCGGCCTGCACTCGACGAACATGCCGCGTGAGCTCGGTGGCGGTGGCTGCACCTCGCTGCAGCAAGTGCTGGTCCAGGAGCAGATGGGCCGGGTGACCAACGCGCTCGGCTGGGTGGCGGCCACCCCGCCGTCCTGGCTGCCCACCGTGGCTACCCGGGATCAGATCGACCGGTACGTCCGGCCGGCCATCGCCGGGGACCGGGAAGAGTGCTACGCGATCACCGAGGAGGGCGCGGGCTCCGACGTCGACGCGATCGAGGCCACCGCCCGCCGTGACGGCGAGGGCTACCTGCTCAACGGGGTCAAATGGCACGTCACCTCGTACAACAGCGCCGACTTCGCCTTCTTCCAGGCCCGGCTGGACGGCGGCCCGCACCACGGCGAGCACGCGATGTTCCTGGTGGACCTGCCCAGCCCGGGGGTCCGGGTGGTCAGGACGCCGGCCTACTCGCACACGATCAGCCATCACCACCCGATCGTGGCCTTCACCGACGTGCGCGTCCCGGTGGCGAACCTGGTCGGCGCGGAGGGCGACGGGATGGCCTTCGCCTACGAGTGGTTCAGGTTCGAGCGGCTGATGGTGGCGGCCCGCTGCCTCGGCGCGGCCGGGCGCCTGGTCGACGAGACGACCGCCTTCGCCGCCGCCCGCGTGGTCGGCGGCCAGCCGATCAGCGAGTACGGGCTGGTGGCCGGCATGCTGGCGGACAGCCTCACCGAGCTGTTCGCGGCGCGGGCGCTGGTCTACGAGACAGCCCGCGGCATCGACCACGGCGCTGACGTGAAGGTGTCGCACGCGCAGTGCTCGATGGCCAAGCTCTACAGCTCGGAGATGGCGGGCCGGGTCGCCGACCGCGCGGTCCAGGTGTTCGGCGGCCGCGGCTACATGCGCGAGAACGTGGCCGAGCGCTTCTTCCGCGAGCTCCGCGTCGAGCGGATCTGGGAAGGCACCAGCGAGATCCAGCGCATGATCATCGCCCGCCAGATGACCAAACGCACCCCGGCCGCCCTCGCCTAACCCCCGCGAGACCATGATCGCGGGCAGTTTCAGGTGCTATTTGCCGCGAACTGCCCGCGATCATGAAAAGAGCTGGCTCAGCTGAGGTAGTAGTCGGCGGGGAGGGTTTCCTCGATGGCGGCGAGGACTTCGGGGGAGTCGGGCTCGGTGCGGGGGCGGAACCGGGCCGCCACGGTGCCGTTCGGGCGCACCAGGAACTTCTCGAAGTTCCACTGGATGTCGCCGGCCTCGCCGTTCGCGTCCGGCGTCGTGGTCAGGACATCGTAGATAGCGTTTCGCCCAGGGCCGTTCACCTCGATCTTCTCGAACATCGGGAAGGTGACCCCGTACGAGGTCGAGCAGAACTCGGCGATCTCCTCGGCCGTGCCCGGCTCCTGCCCGCCGAACTGGTTGCACGGGAAGCCCACCACCGTCAGCCCGCGTGAGGCGAACTGCTCGTGCAGCTTCTCCAGGGCGGTGTACTGCGGGGTCAGCCCGCACTGCGAGGCCACGTTCACCACGAGCAGCGCGGCGCCCGGCGCGGTCGCGCCGAGCGATGACTCCTCGCCGTCCAGGGTTTTCACCGGTATGTCAAATATCGTCACGGTGCTTACGGTACCGGGTTCCAGAGGGAGTGCCCGAGGTAGCCCCGGGCGATGCTGGTGACGTAGGAGTACACCGCGTCCTCGGCGGGGGACAGCGGCCCCGGGGAGGCGTGCGGTGAGGCCAGGCCCCGCTGCACCGACTCGCACGCCGACCAGTCCTGCTTGTTGGTGATGTCCCAGAACTCCACCGCATAGGCCGGGTCGAAGTCCGGCTTGGCCACGGCCTCGGGCGCGAACGCCCAGGTGCACTCGATCGTGGTCCGGTCCGCGGCGACCGGGATCAGCCGGTGCGTCATCACGTAGTCCGGGTGCAGGCTGAGCAGAACGTTCGGGAAGATGTTGACGTAAATGACGGTGCGCAGTCCTTGCGCGTCAAGACCGCGCAGGGGCACCCCGCCGCTCGATCCGGACAGCGACATCGTCTCCATGCCGTCGCGCAGGTCCATCCAGCCGCCGATCCAGGCGCCGTCGGCGGCGTAGTTCTCGCCGCTCTTGGGCGGGCTGACCCGGCACAGCTCGGGGTGGATGGACGGGCAGTGATAGCACTCGTGGTAGTTCTCGGTGAGCGTCTTCCAGTTCGCCGCGGCGTCGTAGCGGTGCTCCCCGGCGGTCACCAGCCGCTCCGGCTCGTACGGCGCGACCAGCTCGTCCAGCTTGGCCAGCGCCCCGGTCAGCGATCCGGCCGCGCCGCCGGAACCGTCCACGAACACCAGGCCGTGCCATTCGGCCACTGGCAGCGGGGCCAGGCCCCACTCGCCGAAATCGAAGCCGCGCATCTTCCGGAACCCCGCGGCGCCCTGAAGCGACCCGGACAGCGAGTAGGTCCAGGCGTGGTACGGGCAGACGATCGCCTTGTCACGGGCGCTCTGCCCGCACGGAAGCAGCTCGTGGCCGCGGTGCCGACAGCTGTTCGCGAACGCCCGCACCTCGCCGTCCTCGCCGCGGACCAGCAGCACGCCGCCCTGGCCGGTGGCCTCGGCGCGCTGGTCGCCGGGCGAAGGCAGCTGTTCGCTGCGCGCCACGCACATCCAGCCGCCGCCGAAGAAGTGCCGCTGCTCCCAGCCGAACACGGCGGGGTCCACGTACGCCGCCCGCGGCAGCATCCGGCTCTCCCCGAACGGACGCAGCGCCAGCTCCAGCTCACCGCGGTCGAGCGGTGCCGGGGGAATAGGTGCCGGGGGCATAGCAGTACCCGACCGGACCCGAAAACCTTGACTGACCATACAGTCAAGACTAGGCGGCCCGGCGGAGCCTGTCCAGGCGCGCCAGCCCGCCAGACCTCAACCAGGACCATCCAGTACCCATCCAGGCCCCCCGAAGCCCGGGAGCGATCTTGCGAACGGGCGTGCGCGGTGCGGATACTGCATGCATGGGCGACCGTAATGTGCTCGGCGGCGAGCTCGAGCCGTGTGGAACCGATCCGCTCACCGGCTTCTACCGGGACGGATGCTGCACGACCGGTCCCGAGGACCTGGGCAGCCACACCATCTGCGCGGTGGTGACGGCCGAATTCCTCGAGCACCAGCGCCGGATCGGCAACGACCTGTCCACGCCGATGCCCCAGTTCCGGTTCCCCGGGCTGGTTCCGGGGGACCGGTGGTGCGTGACCGCGGCCAACTGGCTGCAGGCGCACCGGGACGGCGCCGGAGCGCCGGTGGTGCTGGCCTCGACCCACCAGCGCGCGCTCGAGATCGTCCCGCTGGAGATCCTCAAGCCCTATTCGGTCGACGTCCCCGCCGACGCCGCCGCCCTGGACGAGTAAGCCAGGCCTGACGCCGCCTCATGCGCTGACGGGCTGGCCCTGGGTCTGACGGGGACGGCTCGACTCCCGGAGCACCAGGCTGCACGGCAGCCGCCGCAGGCCCGAGCTCGGCCGCCCTTCGATCGCGCTGAGCAGTTCCTCGCCCGCGGTCCGGCCGAGCTCGCGCAGGTTCATGTCGACCGTAGTCAGCGGGGGCCTGTTGGCGGCCGCGATGACCTCCCAGTTGTCGAAGCCGACCAGCGCGATATCCTCGGGCACCCGCTTGCCGGCCTCTCGCACCGCGTCGGCCACGCCCCGGGCGATCTGGTCGTTTCCGCAGAAGATCGCATCCAGGTCGGGGGCAGCCCGGAGCAGCCCGTCGGTCGCCTGGCGGCCCCACTCCTCGGTCCACTCGCCGTACATGGCCCCGCCCGCGGCCAGCTCGAGCCCGGCGCTGGCCAGTGTCTGCTCGGCGCCCTGGGCGCGCAGCCGCGACGCCGCGAACGACATCGGGCCGGTGACGTGGCCGATCCTGGTCCGTCCGGTGCTGAGCAGGTGGCGGACCGCGATCGCGCCGCCTTCGGCGTCGTCGGGGACGAGCGAGAGGTCCCCGGGGTTGGTCGAGGAGGTCATCGCGTAGATGACGGGGACACCGATGTCGCTGCCGATCGGTTCCCTGGGGTCCTGGCGGCGGCCGGTCACGATGATGCCGTCGACCCGGCGTTCGAGCAGGGTACGCAGGTAGTGCTGCTCCCTGATCTGGTCGTCCCGGCTGTCGCACAGGAGCACCGCGATGCGCCCGGGACCGAGCGCGTCCTCCGCGCCCTGCATGATCGGGATGCTGAACCGGCCGAAGCTGTCGGTGGTAATCAGCCCCACCGTGAAGGTGCGGCCCGCCAGCAGCCCGCGGGCCAGCGCGTTCGGCTGGTAGCCGAGCTGCTCGGCCGCTTGCTGAATGCGCGCGATGGTGCCGGTCGACAGGGCACCGCGCCCGTTGAGCGCCTTGGACACCGTGCCCGGCGAGACCCCGGCCAGGCGGGCCACGTCGGTGATGGTCGCGGGGTTCTTGCCAGGAGGCATCGCGTCAGCCTCCTCTGCTCGATGACTCGGACGCCAGGCTGCGAGCGGGCGATCTGATCGCCTGAGTATAGGGGAGGAAAAGGTAGTTTGTGAAGTTTCCTAATGACATCCGGTCCGAAGGACTCAATCTGGTGAAAAGTCCTGCTAAATCTTGACGATTGGAACACGGCGGTTCTAGCATCCGGTCTTGGAAAAGCTTTGCCTAACAAGCCAATGGAGAGCTGTGCTACATGGGTGTCTTCACGCATGCTGACCAGGCGCTCGAGTGGCGGGGCGGGCATGAGATCGTCCGCCTCGAGCCATGGGGGCCGGACAGCCTCCGGGTCCGCGGGACCCTCTGGGAGGAGATCCGCGACGACCTGCCCGGAGCGCTGCTTGCGGCCGAGCCGGTCCCCGTGACCGTCGAGATCGGGGCGGACGCGGCCCGCATCACCAACGGCGGACTGACCGCCGAGATCTCCGCCTCGGGGCAGCTCAGGTTCTCGCGCGCGTCCGGCGACGAGCTCCTGGCCGAGGCCACCGCGCACTTCACCGGGCCGCCGACGCGCCGCTACAAGTCCGCGGGCGGGGGCATGCACCGGTTCGAGGTGACCTTCGAGGCCCGCGACGGGGAGCGCTTCTACGGGCTCGGCCAGCATCAGCACGGCCGGCTCGACCAGAAGGGCGCGGTCGTCGAGCTGATCCAGCGCAACACCGAGGTGTCGATCCCGTTCCTTCTCTCCAGCCATGGCTACGGCCTGCTGTGGAACCACCCCGGGATCGGCCGGGTCGAGCTCGGTACGACCGCTACCCGCTGGGTGTCCGAGAGCACCCGCCAGTGGGACTACTGGGTCACCGCCGCGGACGAGCCCGCCGCACTCGTCCGCGGCTACGCCCAGGCGGTCGGCCGCCCGCCGATGCTGCCTGAATGGGCATCGGGGTTCTGGCAGTGCAAGCTCCGCTACAAGACCCAGGACGAGCTGCTGAGCGTGGCGCGCGAGTACAAGCGTCGCGGGCTGCCGCTGTCGGTGATCGTGATCGACTACTTCCACTGGACCCAGCAGGGCGACTGGAAGTTCGACCCGGACGAGTGGCCCGACCCGGCCGCCATGGTGGCCGAGCTGGAGCAGCTCGGCATCAAGCTGATGGTCTCGGTCTGGCCCACGGTCAACCCGGCCAGCGAGAACTTTGCCGAGATGAGTGAGCTAGGCTACCTGGTCGCCAACGAGCACGGCCTCGGGCTGCAGCTGGCCAGCTGGGACCGGGGCTCGGCGGTGCGGGTCCCGATGGCTTTCTACGACGCGACCAACCCCCGGGCCAGGGACTACATCTGGTCCAAGGTCAGGGACAACTACCTCAAGTTCGGGATAAAGACCTGGTGGCTGGACGCCTGCGAGCCCGAGCTCGTGCCCGAGCAGCCGGAAAACCTCCGCTACCACATCGGTCCCGGCCTCGAGGTCGGCAACGCCTACCCGATGCTGCACGCCCGCGGCTTCTACGAGAACATGCTGGCCGAGGGCGAGCAGGAGATCGTGCTGCTGTGCCGGTCCGCCTGGGCGGGCAGCCAGCGTTACGGAGCGCTGGTGTGGTCCGGCGACATCGACTCCACCTTCGAGGATCTGCGTCGGCAGATCCCGGCCGGGCTGAACATCAGCCTGTCCGGCATCCCGTGGTGGACCACCGACATCGGCGGGTTCAAGAACGGCGACATCAACTCGCCGTCCTTCCGCGAGCTCATCGTCCGCTGGTTCCAGTTCGGCGTGTTCTGCCCGGTCTTCCGGCTGCACGGGATCCGCCAGCCGGGCACCATGGTGGGCTCGGAGCAGACCGGCGCGGCCAACGAGGTGTGGTCGTTCGGCGAGACCGAGTACGAGATCATCCGCCACCTGCTGTTCCTGCGGGAGCGGCTGCGGCCGTACGTGATGGAGCAGATGGCCACGGCAAGCGCGAACGGGCTTCCGCCGATGCGCGCGCTCTTCCTCGAGTTCCCGGACGAGGCGCCGGCATGGGAGGTGACAGACCAGTTCATGTTCGGCCCGGACGTGCTGGTCGCGCCCGTGACAACGTACG
>Ga0335081_10005129_pt1 | contig 20729 bp, 15 predicted proteins | sample Lox_Sample_35_FD_206713 | JGI IMG/M metagenome (GOLD analysis project Ga0335081, IMG submission 206713) | Soil microbial communities from Loxahatchee National Wildlife Refuge, Florida, United States - Lox_Sample_3.5 | ecosystem: Environmental > Terrestrial > Soil > Wetlands | place: USA... | reverse complement strand
TCGACGCGGATGGCACCGTCGAATTACGGCTGGGCAATGCTGGCGGCGCCACCATCACGCTGAACGGCAATCCCATCGGCCCCGTCGGGCCCAAAGGCCAGATCCGGAACGTTCAATTGACTTCGGGCGGCTTCAAGATTCTCTCGCCCAATCCCCCCGAGTTCTTCGATTTCCGCTGACGCCTCGCCGCCCGCTGCCTCTTGCGTTCCAGCATCAGCAGTTCCCGCCGCCGCCTGATCTTGATGCTCTCGTCCACCTTGCGCCAGAACTTGCGGAAGTAGCTCACCGCCGAAAGCAGCGCAAACGCGATCACCGTCCACATCAGGATCTTGCCCGGCGTGCGCAGCGCCGGGTAGTTCACCGCCAGCAGCATGCACGAAATCGCCACCACCTGTGACAGCATCTTGGTCTTGCCCAGGTCGCTGGCCTTGATGGTGTAACCCTCCGCCGCCGCGATGCTGCGCAGCCCCGAAACAGCGAATTCCCGCCCGATGATCAGAATCGCCATCCAGCCCGGCAGCATGCGCACCTGCACCAGGGAGATCAGCGCCGCCGACACCAGAAGCTTGTCGGCTATCGGGTCGAGCAGCGTTCCAATCGTGGTGACCTGCTTCCACCGCCGCGCCAGGTAACCGTCCAGCAAATCCGTTCCGGCGGCCACCAGGAAAATCGCCAGCGCCAGCCAGGCATTATTCACGCTGACCAGCCAGATAGAAACAGGCCCCGGTTCCTGCACTAGAGCCGCCACCAGCAGCGGCACGAAGAAGATCCGCAGAATCGTCAGCGCGTTCGGAACGTTCATCGTCCAAACCAACTATAATGCCCGGCGCATCCGTTCAACAACTGCGCCAGCGCGTATACTTGTAATTTCACCATGCCCGTCTCGCGCCGTTATTTCTTCTTGGGCAGCCTTGCTCTCCCTGCCCTCGCTGCCAAGAAACCCGAGCCGTTGCGTCCTGGCATTCTCCTCATCCTGGTCGACGAGTTCCCCGCCTTCATGCTCGGCTCCTACGGCAACAAACAGGTTCGGACCCCCCATCTCGATCACCTGGCCCAGATCGGCATTCACTTCTTCAACCATTTCTCCTGCGCGCCCGCTCCGGGCCCTGGCCGCGCGACCCTGCTGACCGGCCGTACTCCCATGCAAGTGGGCGATTCCGGCAACCTCTCCCCCGCCGACGTCCCCCTGGCCAAAATCCTCGCCGGTATCGGGTACCCTTGTCAGGAAGGCGATAGCGCCGCCGCGCTGCAATTCCTCGATCAGCAGTCCGCCGGCAAGCCGTTCTTCTTCACCCTCAACTGCGCCAGCCTGCGCCCGCCCTATAACAACGTCCCGCAGAAATACCTCGACCTGTACGGCAAAGAACCCTTTGATGGCTATGCTCCCGACCTTCCCGCGGCCAACGCCCAGGACGGCAAGGAAATGCTGCGCGACATCCTCGGCAACGTGCGCAAAGCTGCGGCCGCCGTCTCCGCCCTCGATGCCGACGTCGGCACGGTGCTCGACAAGCTGCGCCAGCGCCAGTTGCTCGACACCACCCTGGTCGTCTTCACGGCGGCCTGCGGCGCACTATGGGGCCGCCATGGTCTGTGGGACTCCGCTCAGGCGTCCGACCCGCCCAACATGTTCGACGACGCCGTCATGACCCCGATCATCTGGAGTTGGATCGGCCACGTTCCCGCATTGGCCCAGCGCCCCGACCCGGTGAGCGCCTACGATTTCGTACCCACCGTGTGCGATCTGCTCTCGATCGAACTCCCCCAACGCAACCTGTGCGGCCGCAGCTACGCCCTGCTCGTGACCGGCAAGCAGCTGCCCAAGAAGGCCAAGTGGCGCATGATCCTCTGTGCCCACCTGCTGAACACCGACATGGCGCGCGAGGAGCGCTACAAGCTGGTGCTACGCAACGACGGAAAAGGTCCCAACGAGCTCTACGATCTCTCCATCGACCCGGGGGAGAGGACCAACCAGTTCGAAAACCAGCAATACCTGACCATTCACAACGAGCTGGCCGCCGAGCTCACCCGCTGGAAGCAACAGTACTCCACGTAGTGGCGCACGCACTTCTGCGTGCCGCGTCGCGACTCATCGCGACGCCCGGCGCCCGCCTACAGGCCCCTCCCTCACTCCACCCGCAGCGCTCTCACCGGATCCATCCTGCTCGCCCGCCGCGCCGGAATGTAGCTGGCCAACGCCGCCACCACCAGTAGCACCCCCGCCACTGCTGCGAATGTCGGTGGATCGGAGGCGCTGACACCGAACACCAGCGTCTGCATCAGCCGCGTGAGCGCCATGGCCCCCGCCCCGCCCAGCACCGTCCCCGCCACCGTCAACAGCAGTCCGTTGCGCAGAATCAGCCGCACCACATCGCCGCTCCGCGCGCCCAACGCCATGCGCACGCCGATCTCGCGCGTGCGCAGCATCACCGAATACGAAAGCACGCCGTAAAGCCCAACCGCCGCCAGCAAAAGCGCCAGTCCGGCGAACCCCGCAAACAGACCGGTGTCAAAGCGCCGCTGCTGCGTGGTGCCGTGCAGATGTTCCGTGAGGGGTTTGACGTCTGTGACCGGCTGGTCCTTGTCCACAGCCTGGACCGTTCCTGCAATCGACTTCGAGAGCGCCATCGGGTCGCCCTTCGTACGCACGACCACCGCCATCTCCTGAATGCGATGGGTGGGGAAAAAGATCTCGGGCCTCGACGGCGTATCCAATCCCATCTCGTGCGTGTCCGGAACAATTCCGATGACCGTGGACGTGTTCTTGCCTCCCGCGCCCAGTATCAGCGTTTTCCCCAGCGCATCGCCCCGCCGCCCGATCTGCCGCGCCAGCGACTCCGTGACGATCACCACACCCCCCGCCGGCTGCGAGGCCTCTTGCACAGTGAATCCGCGGCCCCGCAGAATCGGCGTCCCGATGGTACGGAAGTAGTCCTCGCTCACCCGCTTGACGTCGGTTTCCGGAGGCTGATCCGGCGCCGGCTCTCCAGCCACGGCGTACGTCTGCACCGACAGGTTGTCCATCAGCGGAAGTCCGCTCGCAACCGCCACCGATTCCACGCCGCCCAGGCTGCGCAGGCGGCTCATCATTTGCTCGGCAAATGCCTCGAGTTGCTCCTTTTTGGAGTACCGGTCATCCGGCAGCTTCACGTGAAAGCTCAGCACGTGCGCCGTGCTGAATCCCGGATTCACGTCCAGCACGTTGCGCAGGCTCCGCGCCATCAGGCCCGCGCCGGCCAGCAGCACCAGCGCCAGGGCCACTTCCACCACCACCAGCGCATTACGCAGGCGCCGCGCCCGCCGCGAGATTCCGGCGCGGCCATCCTGTGCTAGTGTCTCTTGAAGGTTGCTGGCGGAGGCGCCCAGCGCCGGGAAAATCCCGAAGAAGATCCCACTGGCCAGCGCCACAGCCAACCCGAACCCCAGCACCACCCAGTTCAATCCCACTTCGTGGAAATGGTAGTTGTCTTCCGGAGCCAGCGACCGGATGGCGGCCATTGCTCCCACCGCCAGCAACAGACCCAATGCGCCGCCCAGAGCGCTCAGCATCACGCTTTCGGCCAGCGCTTGGCGCACCAGGCGCACACGCGACGCCCCCAGCGCCGCGCGGATCGCCATCTCACGGCCGCGCCCGGCCGCGCGCGCCAGCAGCAGGTTGGCCACGTTGGCGCACGCAATCAATAGCACGAATCCCACCGCCACTTGCAAAGCCAGCACCGTGCGGCCGGTGGCCGGACTCACGTCCTCCGCCGTCAGCGGAAACACGCTGGTGCTGAAGCCTCTGTCGAACTTGTATTGCTGCTCGAGGCCCCTCGCGATCACTTCCATCTCGGCTCGGGCCTGTTGCAGCGAGACCCCGCTCGCCAGGCGTCCGAACACGTAGTTGATGCGGTTGTATTCCTCCGCGGCGCTGAACCCTTCCGGGTCCAGGGGGAGCCACACCTCGGGCCGCCGCACATCCAGGCCCTGGAACAGCGCGGGCAGATGAAAATCGGCCGGCAGCACGCCGATCACGGAATAGCTCTTGCCGTTCAATGTGAGATCGCGGCCGAGCACGCGCGTATCCCCCGCGAAGCGGCGCTGGAAGAAGGCGTAGCTCAGCACGACCACCTGGCCCCTGCCGGCAACACTCTCCTCTGGGCGAAACACCCGGCCGATCCACGCGCTCCGGCCCAGCACCGGGAAGAAATCGGACGTCACTCGGGCCGCGTCCAGTTCTTCCGGTGTGCCCGAACCGGTAAGCTCGAGGTTCATGTTCAGCATGTCCGCCAGGCCGGTGAAAGAATGCGCCCGCCGCTTCCATTCCACGTAGTTGCGGTTGGCAACCGGCAGGCGTTCCGCCAGAAAGCCTTTGAATATGGGGTTCTTTTCCCACACCATCACCAGCCGCCCGGCATCCCGGTAGGGCAGCGGGCGCAGCAGAACGGCCTGGATCACGCTGAAAATCGCGGTGTTCGCGCCCACACCCAGGGCAGTCGCCAGGACGGCGGCCGCGATCAATCCGGGGCTCCGGCGAAACGTGCGGAGGGCAAAACGCAGGTCGGATCGCATAGGTTACCGGCTATTGTGGCACACCGGTTTCCACTCCGGCCAACAGAAACAGGTTCAGCCCGGGCGTGCTCCATCACGGAGCAGCGGTCTGCGGACGCCAGCGAGCCCGCATCCCGGGCACTGCGGAATCACTTCTTGGCGTCAGCGGGAACGTCGCACTTCGCCAGGGAGTGATCGTTCTTCTGATAGCACTCGCCGATCTTGGTGAGATTCGGATCCTTCTTCATCGCATCCGGCGCGCCCATCTTCGAATGGCAAGTCGTGCACGACTTCAGATTTTCTTTCTTCATGTACTCGGCCTTGCCATACGTCGCGGTGGTGCAGACGAGGAAACCGCCAACGACAATGACGGCCGGTACGATCAATTTCAACATACGCATTCTCAGTTCTCCTAGATTGTGCAGCCTTCAGGCTAAAAGCATACCCCAAGGTCTCAATATCGTGTAAAGTATTATAACTCCTCTGCCGCAATATACAACAAACTGTGGATTAAAATGCGATAATCAGGTCCACCAAGTTTGAGAGTCTATTGACGCGCCCTCAATGCGGTCTCCTGTAATATTTGTTGGGCGCCCCGGGTGTGGGAACGTTGTTCGCGAGCGGCGCCCCGCTGTCATGCGCCCGGGTCAACGCAGTGGTGACGGTGATGCCGGTGCCGGAGACTTGCGCACCGGCCGCGTGCGCCAAAGTGAGCGGCGCGGCGACGGTGACTGCGGCACCGCCAGGACCGCCACGGCCGCCTCTGCCGCCGCCCGTGATGGAGGCGACGACCGCCGTCTCAGAGTTCGCGCCGCTGTCAATGGTGATGGCCTGGCCGGCGCTAAAGCCAAACGCGCCGGCCACGGGGATGACGGTCGCGCCCACGTCGGTGGCGGCGCCCACCGTGGTGGCGCCTGCCGTGCCAACCGTTGCGATGACGGCAGTCTCGAGGCTCGCGCCCGTATCAATCGTGATCGTCTGGCCGGCGGCAAAGTCTGCCACGCTGGCGACTTTGATATTGGTAGCGCCGGCGGGCGAAGCGGCCGCCAAAATCGAGGCGGCCTGCAGCAGGAAATCGTTGCAGTTGCTGTCGGTGTCCGCGCCGTCCGGGAAGCGGCCCACGCTCCTGTGGGGCGCGCTGGCGGCCGGAGCGCCCGGCCCGCCGAAGCCGCCGCGGCCGCCGCCGGGCGTGGGCGCGCGGCAGCCACTCTCGCCCGATCCGGAGGCGGCTTGGTAACCCTCGGCCGCCCACGGGTCGGCCAGGCCGCCGTAGTTGAGGCTGTTGACGACCAAGCCGGCGGCGTCACGCAGCACCATGCTGCCGGCGCCGGGGGAGAGGGCGGGGCCGCCGAACCACTGGTTGGGTGCTGGCGTCCCTTGGTAGCCCGCGGTCGTGACCACCGCGTCACGAACCACCGCGTCGATCGCGTGGTCCTTTGCCAAGGGGCTGTCTAGCTTGATGCCCGTGCCGAGCGGCTGGACGGGCTCATTGCTCGAATGGGCAAAGGCTGTCGCCGGCGCAAAGCTGATCCCCGTTCCCCGGTCGCTGAAAGGGAGGTTGGCCGCGTGGTTGAACTTCAGTGGGACAGCCAGGTCGAGACCCGTTCCGTGCGCCACCGCCTGCTCGCGGGTGCGATGCGCCTGGGCGAGAGCCGGCGTAAATTCCACGCCGGCGCCAGCCGGATTTGATGCGCCGACGGCGGTGATGGTGACCGTTTCGCGATTCGCGGGCGTGCCAACAGTCATCTTGTCGCCCACGACGAAACCATTCCCGCCACGGACCTTGATATTGGTCGCGCCGGCGCTCGCATCCTCTGTGAGCACCGAGCGGCTCGATTGCGTGCCGACCTTCGCGACCGTGACGGTCTCGATACCATGGCCAACGCTGTCGATGTCCAGCCTGATCTTGTCGCCAACCGAAATGTTGGCCACCGACGTCACTTTGATGTTGGTCTCGCCTGCGTGCGCGTCCGCCCCCAGAAAGGCTTGCGTGCCCGGCTTGCCGACCGCGGTGACCGTGGCCACTTCGTACTTCTCTATAGATTTTGCGACGGCCGGATAGGTGGCGCCGTAGCCGAGGCCGATCTTCTCGCCAACCAAGAAGCCGGCTTGCTCATTCCCACCGCGCCCGCCGGCCACGCTCGTAACAGGCACGCTGGTCGAGCCAGCGGGGATCGTGATCACCGGACCTTCGGGGAGCGGTTGCCATAGCGGCGCAGTGTTGCCGGCCGCCGTCCCGATGCTTGCGATCTTGCGGGTTTCGGAGCTTGCACCCGTGTCGATCTCGATCGTATCGCCCACCGACATGCCGGCCGTGCTCCTGACGTGGATGGTGGTGTCGCCCGCGCGCGCGGACGCCGCTAGCCCGGAGTTGGAGAGACCGAGCAGGTAGAACCCGCGAGCCGCGAGCTTCGTCCCGGCCGGGATCTTGATCGCCGAGAAGATGGCCTGCTGGGCCGCATGCTCGGTCAGGGTCCAGTTGGACAGGTCTTCGGCACTGGCACCGGCGTTGTAGAGCTCGATGAACGAGTCCGTCGAGTTGGCAGGAGAACCGGCGCTGATACGGAACTCGTTGATCTTGATTGGGCTGACGTTACGCACCTTTTCGGCCGATGTCGCGGTTTGCGTCTTGCCGCCGGTGGTCCACGAGGCGTTGCCGACCAGGTCGCCGTTGAACGCGGCCTGGCCGGAGGAGACCTTGAAGGTCGCGCTTACGCTCTGGCCCGGCGCGACCGTTTCAGCGGTCGCGAATGTCGTGGTTTTGCCCGGCAGGACGGAGGTCCACCCCTTTGGCACGGAGATGCTCAACTTGACGCCCGCCACGGGCGCTCCCGTGGTATTCGTGAACGTCACGGTGGTATCCTGCGACGACCCGGGTGAGAACGTCTGGAGTCCCGGCGGAGCGGCCGCAGCTGAGGCCGGCGCCAGGCTCAGCCGCGGCACGTCGTACCTGGCAGCCACGACGTTGGCCTGCACCAACTGGTCGGTGGCGTCTGTCGGGAAGGTGCCCGCGGCCGTCATCGCGCCTTCATAGAAGGTGCCCTGCGAGCCGTTGCTGTTGTCGCCACCATTGCCCAGCAGAATCGCCCCCTGCTTGCGCATTGGGTCATAGGTGAAGTCGACGCGCCCTCCGTCGAACATCACAGACAGCGCGCCCCTCTGCGCGTCGCCACCCATGGAAGTCCAGTGGTGCGGTTCACCCTTGGCCATCGCGGTCACGAATCGCCAAGTGATGCTCGGCAGGTTGGCGCAGAGTTTGGGCTGCCCATCCGGGTTGACGCAACCGACCAGGTTGTTCTCCTGGTCCGTCATGACCCACGGGCCCGGAGGCGGCCCGTGATACCAGGCGCCGGCGGTGCCGTAGTAGGTGGTTTCCATGGTCCCGTTATCATCGTCGCGGCTGTCGATCTCGGCGTTGCCGTAGTCGAAGCAGCAGCCGGAGTTGTAGTGCTGGCCGTTAATCACCCAGTACTGCCCCTGCGCCTGGTCGTCGACTGCGGTGCCCTTCGGGTCGTCCTGGCGGAGACCCATGCCCGGCTCGATGAAGACGCCGTAGGCATTGTGGCCCATGATCGTGATCGGCGCCATGTCGGCGAGCGGGATGTTATTGAACCCACCCATGGCCGGGCCGCTGAATCCGCCGCGGGGCGCCTGGGTGAGATCGTTGTGTTTGGGGGATTGGTCGTAGATGGTGGTGATCCAGCAGTACGTGTTGGCGCAGAACGCGTCCTGCGCGGCCGCGTTGGCGTATCCGCCCGCGTCCGGGAACGGCGACGCGACCGGCTGGACGACGCCAATGTCCAAGGTCTTGCCGTCCGACTGGCGCAGAACCTGGTAGAGCGGGCCGTTGTAGGAGGCGTACAGCGCGCGTGTGGTGCTGTGGGCGGCCACGCAGGGGTCGCCGGCGGCGGCGTAGATGTCACACGGGCCTTTCGGCCTGGGCGGTGGAACATTCGCCCCGGCCTGTTGCGCCATCGTTAACACGGCGCCAATCAGCGTGAGCGCCAGTGCGAGCATAAGGACAAGATGGATTCTCGTTTTCATGTTCATCCTATTTGCCTTGCGGGTTTGATCCGGCTTCTAGAGTTCTCATCGTACCGCGCGTGCTGGCCCGCCGGCCTAAGATCGAGAACCGCGCGGTGGGTTAGTGCGGCCTCCCGGCCCTTCCACCGCTCCGCGCCTAAAGAATCCCAACACAATCTACAATTGATTCGAGGCGCACCGTTTGGAGAACAAGGAAATCGCGCGCATCCTCTGGGAGACGGCCGATCTGATGGAGATCGCCGCCGAAGATTCCTTCCGCATTCGCAGCTATCGCAACGGCGCCACCGCCGTCGAAGGCTACCCCGAGCGCATCGCAGACATCCTGCGCGATCCCGAGCGCAAGGTTACGGACATTCCCGGAATCGGCAAAGGCCTGGCTGTGGTGCTGGCCGAAATCGTCGACCACGGCTCCTGCGACCGGCGCGACGTGCTGTTGCAGAAGTTTCCTCCCACGGCGCTCGAGTTCCTCAAAATCCAGGGCCTCGGCCCCAAAAGCATCGCGCTCATCCTGGAACACTACCGCATCAGCACCATGGATGAACTGGAGCGTCTCTGCCACGAGCAGAAGCTTCGCGTGCTGCCGCGGATGGGTGCCAAACTGGAAGAAAAGGTGCTTCGGTCTATCTCGCAATATCGCCAGCGCAGCGGCCGCTACCTGCTCAGTTATGCCGAAGCCATGGCCCGGGAATTGACCGAAGTCCTGGGGAAGGTCCCCGGTGTGGAAGCGGTCACGCCCGCCGGCAGCCTGCGCCGCGGCCGCGAGACCGTGGGCGATCTCGACTTGCTGGTCACCGGTCCCGACGCCACCGCCGCCCTGGAAATATTCGTCAAGTACCCGCGCGTCGAGGAAGTACTCGGCCGCGGCGAGAACAAGGCCAGCGCTAAGGTAGGCCGCGAAGGTTTGCAGGTGGATGTGCGCACACTGTCGCCCGAGAGTTTCGGAGCGGCGCTGCAGTACTTCACCGGCAGCAAGGACCACAACGTGGCCATCCGCACCCGGGCCGTCAAGATGGGGCTGAAGCTCAGCGAGTACGGCCTGTTCCGCGTGGAAGACGACGTCAAGGTCGCGGGAGAGACCGAAGCAGGCGTATATGAAGCCATCGGCCTCCCTTGGATCCCTCCTGAGTTGCGCGAGAACTGCGGAGAAATCGAAGCCGCGGCGGAAGGCCGCCTGCCGGAACTTGTCGAGCTGAAGCAGATCCGCGGCGACCTGCACATGCACACCACCGAGACCGATGGCCGCGCCTCGCTCGAAGAAATGGCCGAAGCAGCGCGCGCGCTCGGGTATGAGTACATCGCCATCACCGACCATTCCAAGGCCCTGGCCATGGCCAATGGGCTAGACGAAAAGCGCGTCGTGGACTTCGCCAAACGCGTGCGCGAAATCAACCGCCACAGCGTCATCCGCATCTTCTCGGGAATCGAGTGCGACATCCTGAAGGACGGCGCCATGGACTTGGCCAATGACGCACTGGCGGAACTCGACCTGGTGATCGGGAGCGTTCACAGCCACATGAACCTGGAGGCCGCGGAAATGACCGATCGCCTGCTCCGCGCGCTCGAATGCCCGCACCTGCGCATCCTCGGCCATCCCACCGGCCGCCTCCTGCTGCAGCGCGATCCTTTCCCCTTCGATTTTGACCGCATCGCGGCCGAGGCCGTCCGCCGCGGCGTCTGGCTCGAGATCAACGCCAGCCCCGAACGCCTCGACCTGCACGGCGCATTGATTCGCAGCGCCAAAGCCAAAGGCGCCAGCTTCACGATATCGACCGACGCGCATCATCCCAAGCACCTGGAAGGCATGCACTACGGCGTTCTCACCGCGCGCCGTGGCTGGCTCGGTCCCCACGACATCCGGAATACGCTGCCGGCCGCCGAATTCGCCGCCGCGCTCCGCACAAGACCATGAAAATCATTTCCTCTCGCCAAGCCTACGAATGCCGGTTGTTCTACGTCACCGAAGACGAAGCCCGCGACCCTCAGACCGGCTTCGAGATCAAGCGCTCGGTGGTGCGCCACGCCGGCTCCGCCGTCATGATGGCGGTCGACGAAAAAAAGCGCATTCTCCTGGTGCGTCAGTACCGTCTTCCGGCTGCCAGATATTTGTGGGAACTGCCCGCTGGAAAGCTGGATCCGGGCGAGAAACCGCTTCAGGCCGCCAGGCGGGAATTGATCGAAGAGACCGGCTATCGTGCCCGCACCTGGCGCAAGCTCGCGTCGTTCTTTGTAAGCCCCGGCTATGTCGGCGAGCGCATGACCATCTTTCTCGCCACCAATCTCACTCCCGGTCCGCCCGCTCCCATGGACGACGAGCGCATCGAATCCCGCTGGTTCAGCCATCTCGAAGTGGCCAGGATGATCCGAAGCGGCAAGATCGAGGATGCCAAGACCATCATCGGCTTCCTGACCTGGCGTCATTGCTGACCCTGCCGCGCAGTACCAACCCCCTATTTAGGCTCAGCATTTTCTGCTACGCTCTATCCTGATTCTGTCGCTGAATCACACAAGCAAGACCCGGAGGACTTCTTTATGGCGCATTCGAATTATTACAAGACGGTTGCGCGCGGGATCGTCCCGGCAGCGCTCGCTTTCATTCTGTTGCTCGGCTTGGCCGGCGTAGCGGCGGCGGCCGTGCCGGACCGCGTCACACGTCCGGTGGCTGTGAACCATACCCGGACCTTGAGCGGCCAGGTTCATCGCCTGGCGCAGGCTCAATTCGACCGGGGCGCGGCGGATCCATCCATGCCCATGGAATACATGCTGGTTCTATTCCAGGCGTCCCCCGCCCAGCAGGCGGATCTCGATGCTTTGCTCGCGGACCAGCAGAACCCCTCGTCGCCGCGCTTTCACCAGTGGCTCACGCCGGAGGAGTTCGGCAATCGCTTTGGTTTGAGTTCCGGCGATCACTCCAAGGTGGTCGCATGGCTGGTCTCGCAGGGCTTTTCCATCAAGGACACTGGGCGCGGCCGCAACTGGGTCGCCTTCAGCGGCACGGCGGCGCAGGTATCCCAGGCTCTCCACACGCCCATCCATCGGTTTGAAGTCAACGGCGAAACACACTACGCCAACACCGCCGATCCAGCCGTTCCCGAAGCCTTGGCCGATGTGATCGGCGGATTCCTTGGCCTCAACAATTTCCGCCTCCAGTCATTCGTCAGGCTGGTCCCGCCCGACTACACTCTCGGCTTGTCTCACTTCTTGACGCCGGCAGACTTCGAGACCATTTACGATGTCGCGCCGTTGTATCCGCTCGGTTTTGACGGAACCGGCCAGAGCATCGCGGTGGTCGGCGAATCGGATGTGCTGCTCAGCGATATCCGTGCTTTCCGGACGCGCTACGGCCTGGCGGCCAACGATCCCAAGATGATCCTTTATGGAGGCAGCGATCCCGGCCTTAATGGCGCGCAGGTCGAAGGCAACCTGGATCTCGAATGGTCCGGTGCCATCGCGCCGCAAGCCACTATTTATTATATCTACGGCGCCGACGCCATCACCGCGATCACGGCCGCCGTCAGCCTGAATGTGGCGCCAATCATCAGCGTCAGCTACGGCGGCTGCGAGATCGGATATCGGCTGAATTATTGGCGCACCATCGCCCAGCAGGCCAATGCCCAAGGCATTACCATCTTGAACGCTTCAGGTGATTCCGGCGCGGCGGGATGCGATCCGCAGGGAGACCAGCCGTTCGCGGCAGGAGGCCGCATGGTCGATTTCCCCGCTGTCCTGCCCGAAATCACGGCGGTGGGCGGTACGCAGTTCGTGGAAGGCACCGGCAACTACTGGTCGACCACCAACTCGGCTACTTTCGGCTCGGCCCTTTCTTACATTCCCGAAGCTGCCTGGAACGAGTCCAACGCCAGCGGTCTGGGATCCACCGGAGGTGGCGCCAGCGTTCTCTACTCCAAGCCCTCCTGGCAGAACGGACCGGGCGTACCAAACGACGGCGCGCGCGATGTTCCGGATATGGCGCTCAGCGCCGCCGGCCATGACGCTTACGCTATCACTTACGACGGCGCGAACGTCTACGTCGGCGGGACGTCCTGCTCCGCTCCGTCCATGGCCGGCATTGTTGCACTTCTCAACCACTACCTGGTGACCAAGGGGTTCCAGAAGCAGCCGGGACTCGGAAACATCAATCCGCAACTCTACCGGCTGGCGCAGAGTGCACCGTCCGCATTTCACGATGTCACCGCCGGAAGCAACATCGTCAGTTGCATACAAGGCAGCCCGGATTGTCTCGCCGGCTCGTTCGGCTACCCGGCCGGCCCCGGTTACGACCCGGCGACCGGCCTGGGCTCGCTCGACGTCAACAACCTGTTTAGCCAGTGGAACTCGAAGACCAACGGCGTAACGGTATCGCTTTTTGTGAACACGGCCAAGGCGACTCTCAACGATACGGTGGGGATGACCGCGACGGTCGCCGCGGCAACCGGCACCGGAACGCCTACGGGAACGGTGGATTTCAGCGTCAATGGAGTCAAGCTGGGATCGACCGCACTCCGCGCGGTCGGCGGCCAACAGGAAGCCGATCTGTTCTTCCCGGCCTACCTGGTGGGCGGTACCGGCACATACGCGCTGGTGGCGCAGTACTCCGGCGACGCCGCGTTCAGCAGCGGCGGCACAACCAAGACGATTCAGGTAACGACGCCCGCGGGCGCGGCTGCCATCGTGCCTTCGGCGCCCGACACCGTTTGGCCTTCTCCTGACGCCCAGGGCCTGACCTGGCAAACCACGCTGAGTTTGCGGGAAGCGGCCGGCGTCGCCGCTATCATCACCGGCTTCAGCATCGATGGCCAGGCACAGGCGCTTTCGCAATATTTCCCTTCGCAGGCCATCCCGCCGTCCAGCACGGTCAGCACAACGGTGGTCTTCCGGAACCTGGCCACTCCGGTGACAAGAACCTTCGGCTTCACCGGCGTGGACGTCAACGGAACCGCGTGGTCCCGGCAGGTCTCGGTGAACTATTTAAACCTGCCGCCGGGGTCAATTCCCAATCTGACCGCCACGCCATTGATCGTGAACCAGAACACGGCGGCCGACCCGTCGTGCCAGTGGGCCGTGCAGCTCAACCTGGATGAAGCGGGCGGGAATCCTTTCCTGCTGGTGGAGGACTTAGCCGTGGGTGGCGTTGACTACTCGAGCAGGCTGCAAGCCATGTTCGGCACGCCGCGCCTGCTTTCGTGGGCCTCGCTTCAAACCACGCTGTGTTTCGGCGGCATCTCGCCTCCGGCGAGCAATACCATCCAGGTCGACGTCAGCGGGCTGACGGAGGAGGTCACTGTTTCTTTCGTGGGCCCGCCGGCCAATCCCACCAAAATCACGGCGGCGCCGGTGAACGTCACCCTGACCGCGGCCAGCGCGAGCCAGCCGGCGGTGGCCGCGCTGGCTGTCAACATCACCGATAAGACCCAAACCTGGACCGCTACCGTTTTCCCCAACAACCGCACCGTTGGATGGCTGAGCCTGTCGCAGTACTCCGGCACGGGACCGGCGCAGATCACGGTGACCGCCACGGGAACGGGATTCGAACCGGGTGCTTACCGCGCCAACATCGTCATCCAATCTCCTAACGCGGCGCCGCAATACATCAGTGTTCCCGTAATGTTCGTGCTGGGCCCCAACACTTCCGGCATGGCCATCCAGAGCGTCCTGAGTTCGACGACTTACCAGGCGGTCGCCAGCCCGGGGATGGTGGTGGCCATATTTGGCGCCAAGCTCGCGAACTCCACTCTGACCACCTCCAGCAGTCCGTTACCGTATACCCTCGGGGGAGTGTCGGCGGCGGTGAACGGCATCCCGGCGCCGATCGTGTATGTGTCTCAGACCCAGGTGAACATTCAGGTGCCGTGGGAGGTTGGCGCCGGCCCTGGGGTGGTGGGACTCAACAACAACGGACAGATCGCCGGGTGGCAGATCCAGGTGACACCTTCTTCGCCCGGCATCAACGCGGATGCCCTCGGCAACATGGCTCCCAATTCGACGGTGCCGCAGGGTGGGAGCACGACGCTCTATATGAACGGCGCAGGCGATGTGACCCCCTTGCTCCGCACGGCATATTGGCCGGCTTCCGCGACCAGCGTCCATCCCGTGATGCCGATATCGGTGACAGTGGGAGGCACGCCGGCATTCGTGGTATCCGCCGGCCTGATTCCCAACTATGTTGGCGTGACCGCGGTGAGGTTCACGGTGCCGGCTTCGGTACCCAAGGGAGTGCAGCAAGTGGTGGTGACGGTGAACGGCGTCTCGAGCCCGCCGGTGAACCTCACGGTGCAGTAGCGACGTGGCGCACGCACTTTGCGTGCCGTGTCGGCAATCGTGCCGACACATGCTGGCCGCGCGCGACACGCGTCTCCATGAGTGGGGACGCGGCACGCTGAGTGCGTGCGCCACAGCCCTTACCGCTTCTTGCCGGGGAGCCCCGCGGGGTTCTCGTGGGTGCGCTCGCGGAAATTGCCGCGCATGCTGGCGGCCAGCGACACCGCTAAGTCGCCGAAACGGTCGCGCAAGCGATCGGCGGCGGCGAGCGCCTGTGTCCAGCGCTCGTGGCGCTCTTCGCCGATCAGCCCCAGTTGCTCGTTGCCTTCCGCCCAGCCGGAGACGTGCACGCCGAGCAGCCGGACCGCGGCTCCGGACCTCCAGTTGCGGCGGAACAACTCGCGAATCTCTTCGAACAGCTCGGTATCGAGTTGCGTGGCGCGCGGTACGGAATGCGCCCGCGTGATGGTGGAGAAATCGGAATAGCGCAGCTTGAGCTGGATGGTGCGGGCGTGCAGACCGTGCTCGCGCAAGCGGCGTCCCACCATCTCGCTCAGACGCGAGAGCGTCGCTTCGAGTTGCGGCAACTCCGCAGTGTCCTCGCTGAAGGTGTGCTCGTGGCTGATGGACTTCGGACCCTCGTCCGTGCCGATCTCCGTGTCGAACCAGCCGCCAGCGTCCAGCCCGCGCGATTTGCCGGCCAGCGCCATCCCCCACTTTCCGAAGCGTTCTTCGAGGAAAGCTTCGTCCAGGCACGCCAGGTCGCCGACCTTGCGGATGCCCAGAGTGTGCAGGCTCTTCTCCGTGACCTTGCCGACGCCCGGAACCTTGCGTACGTCGAGCGGAGCGAGGAACGCCGCCTCGCGGCCGGGGATGATCCAGAGCACGCCGTTGGGCTTGGCCTGGTCGGAGCTGATCTTGGCCACCAGGCGCGAGGCCGCGATCCCGATGGAGCAGTTCAGTGCGGTCTGCTCCTTCATCTTCTGGTGCAGCAGGTGCGCGGCGTGCAGCGGCGGTCCGAGGAGACGCTCGGTGCCGGACATATCGAGGTAGGCTTCGTCGATGGAGGCCATCTCGACCAGCGGCGAGAACGAGTGCAGCACGTCGTAGACTTTGTGCGAGTAGTCGCGGTAGCGGTCGGGGTGGCCGTCGACAAAGATAGCCTGCGGGCAGAGCTTGTACGCGGTGCGCAGAGGCATGGCGGAATGCACGCCGAACTTGCGCGCCGCATAAGACGCGGCGGAGACAACGCCACGCTCGTTGGGTCGCCCACCTACGACGACCGGCTTACCTTTCAGAGACGGATCGAAAAGCTCTTCCACCGACACGAAAAAGGCGTCCATGTCGACATGGAAGTAGGTGCGCACGGCTGAAGATATGGTAGCGCGCCCGGACAGCCGCCATCCGGGGCTGGGGTTACACCGCGGCGGCCTTGGGAACGCTCACCGGTTGGCTCTCCTGCTTATAAAGCCAGGCGCCCAACTCGGTGCCCAGGATCAGTTCGACCAGCCCCAGGACGATTCCAATCGCCATCAGACGGTAACGAAACATGTGCATCGCAATCGGTGGAAGCGAACCCAGCACGGTGGCCGGGATCCAAACCGCGATGGCGGCGATAATGGCCGTCTTGGGACCGGCGCCAAATACGCCCCGGAGGGTGGCGTAAAGCCAGAGCGCAAAAATGCCGGTCACGAAGCCACCGACCCAGAAGGCAATCGATACGCCCAAGCCCATCGGGGGCAGGCCGAGGGATTTCACGCCGGCCGCCCACTGGTCGCCCAGCAAAAGACTGTTGACGAGGAACTCGCAGATGTTGATGACCAGCCCGGCAAGCAGGCCGCCAAGAATCACACGGGCCCAGTTAATCTTGAGCATGGTGCACCTCTTTCTCAAAACTGCGAAAGGTATACACCATCTGGCGCGCGAATTCAAGGGTACTGGAGTACTTTGTCTGAATGCCGGTACTAAAACAAACGAGGAGCCGGCTGTTTTTAGCTCACCGCTTTGCTGTGAAACTTCCTCAGGCCGACTATCAAGAGGATTACGTTGATCACCACCATCGCGGCGATGACGATCATGGTGTCGATGTGATCGGCCTTGGTCAGCGTACCCCGCAAGCCCTCGCTGGCGTAGACCAGGGGGTTGATCAGAACGGCGTACTGCAGCACCGGGAAATGGCTGAGGAAGCTCCACGGATAGTAGGCGCAGCCGAACATCATCATCGGGGCCAGGACGAGGCTGAACATCAGGCCGATCTGAGTCTGGCCCACGCTGCAACCGAGCGCCAGGCCGCCGGCCGAGGAGAACATGGCGACCAGCAGGCAGACGATGGCGAATTGAAGCGGCTTGAAGTTCAATTGCGCCCCGGAGCCCATGGTCAGCCAGGCGGCGGGAATCACCACGAGGCCAGCCACCAGCGCCTGGATCATCCCCGCCACGATTTTCTCCACAGCCAGCCAGCCGATATCCATAGGCGCCAGCAAGCGGTCTTCGATTTCGCGGGTGAATTGAAACTCGGTGATCAGCGGCATGGCCACCGCCTGCACGCCGGAGAGAACCATGCTGATGGCCATGACTCCGGGCAGCAAGACATTCTTATATGCTCCCTGCATCATGCCGCCGGCGGTGAGGATGCGGCCGAAAACGAAGGTCAGCAGCAGCGGCTGCAGGAGGTTTTGCAGCAGCATGGGTAAGAGGTTGCGGCGGGCGACGTGCCCGTCGCGCGAGAGCAGGGCGTAAAACGTTTTCCAGTTCAATCGCGTAAGCTCCTTCCGGTGTGATGCAGGAACAGGGTCTCGAGGCTGGGCTCGGCAATGTGGACGTCGTGCAGCTCCACGTTGACGGACTGAGCCGCGGCCACGATCGCCGAAATCAATGGGCCGCCGCGGTCGGCGTAGACATCCGCGGCAATATGATCGGCGGAGCGGACTTCCGTCACGCCCGGCAGTTTCTTCAGTTCCGCCATCAATTCTTCCGGCACGCGGTTGAACCGGAGTCGCAGCAGGTAGCCGCCAGGGATCGACGATTTCAGCTCCTTGGGCGCTCCGGTGGCGATGATCTTGCCGTGATCGATGATGGCCAGCCGGTCGCACAGCGAATCGGCTTCCTCCATATAGTGGGTGGTAAGGACGATGGTCTTGCCGGCGCGGTTGTAGTCGCGCACGATTTCCCAGAGCAGCAGGCGCGTTTGCGGATCGAGGCCGGCGCTGGGTTCGTCGAGGAACAGCACTTCGGGATCGTGCATCATGGCCCGGGCGATGGAGATGCGCTGCATCATGCCGCCGGAGTAGCTGCGCACCATGTGGTCGGCGCGGTCGGTGAGTTTGAACTTCTCGAGCAACTGCTGCGAGCGCTCGGCCCGCTCGCGCGCGCCCTGGCCGAAGTAGGCGCCGTGGAACAGCAGGATCTCGCGCGCGGTAAGAGCGAAATCCAGGTTGGGCCGCTGCGGCACGACGCCGATCAAGCGCTTGGCCCTGACTTGTTCCTGCCAGACGTCGTGGTCGCCGATGAAGGCCCGGCCGCTGGTGGGCCGCGTGCGTGTGGTCAGGATGCCGATGGTAGTGGACTTGCCTGCGCCGTTCGGTCCCAGCAGCCCGAAAACCTCGCCGGGAAGCATCTCGAGCGAAATGCCATCGAGCGCCACCACTTCGAACTTCTTCTTTTTCTCCTTCGGGCCCGTGGAGCGCTGAGCCACGAAAGAGAAGCCGGCGCCGCGCGCCGCGGAAGGCGGCGGCGTGTCGTAAACTTTGCGCAGATTTTCGATGCGGATACCAATCCCCATGCAGGTTTCCCCCCGATTGTTCAGAGTTGATCCAGATCCCGGCGAGCTCTCTCCAGGATATCGCGAACCCGCTGCGCCCCACTGCGCCCCGCCGCCCGGAGGCTGGCTTTCACCAGGGGCGAGAGCGTAGGGAGAATCATGAAGGATTCCGGCCCGAGGTGCTGGCCCCAATCTTCGCACTCTTCGGCGCGCTCCCAGATGCGGCGGACGGCATCGGGATCGCGATCGAGTTCTTTGCGGCCAGCATCGGTCAGGGAGTAGACTTTCTTGCCGCCCTGCTGGTCGGCGCGGATCATGTCTTCGTCTTCGAGCTGTTGGAGGGTCGGATAGACGCTGCCGGCGCTGGCGCGATAAATACCGCCCGAGCGTTCGCCCAATTCCTTCATCAATTGGTAGCCGTGCTTGGGGCCCTCGCTGAGCAGAGAGAGAATGGCGAGGCGCAATTCACCGGATTCGAAGAACCGGTTCTTGGAACCGAAGGCGAACGCGGCGAACGGCCATTGCCCGCCGCCGGTGAACATGCCCCCGAAGCCCATGCGGGAGCGGCGCCGGTCGGAGAAGGCCGCCGACCAGGGCCAAGCGTTTTCCCAAAATTCGTTGCTCATGATATGTCTTACGATATATCATAAGTCATATCGAAGCAAGAGTTAGTTTGAGTGTTGATTATTTCAGCGGTGGGCGCGACCGGTTGACTCGACCGGTTCTTGAGGGGCTGTTTGTTGGAAACAAGAGGGTTAAGGTTGGTGTGACCGGTTGGATTCAACCGGTGGAGGGGAAGAACAGGGTGGGTTGCGGCCGAGGTTTGGGACGTTGCGGCGGCGTGCGGGTCTGGTTGCGAAACAGACCCAATTGGGGATCAGTGGTTGGGTGCGGTCTGGTGAATGGCCGGCATAGGATTCCTTTTTGGAAGCAGGCGGGTCGCGCGACCTGCTCCTGAGGCGAGAGTAGCAGGCGGGCGGAGGGGACCCAGTCAATTAGGGACGTAACTGCTTTTAGAATCAGCGAAAAATATTTTGAAAAAAGAAAAATTGGCGCCTCGTGCACGAATTGGAGCGCGGCGGACCTCCGGTCCATCGTCCCTCCAGGCTGGCGCTAGCCGTGGCGGCGATTCTAGCAGTGCTTGGGCTGGCGATGGCAATTTACCTGATTTGGGTTCGTGATCCAATTGCGGCACATTCCGAGAGACGTGAGGAGAGATCCATGACAGCCAAACCGGATAACGGCATCAGAAGGATACCGAGCCATCACTCGGTAGACGAGACAGTGAAAAGGATTGAGAATGCGCTGGCTGCGAAGGGTGTCAAGCTCTTTGCTTTGATCGACCATAGCGGGGAGGCCGAAAAGGCCGGTCTCCAGATGCGTCCCACCAAACTGCTGATCTTCGGCAACCCGAGGGCCGGAACGCCGTGGATGGTCGCCGCACCCACGCTTGCACTCGACCTTCCCCTGAAAATCCTTGTCGATGAAGGCGCTGACGGCAGGGTCCGGGTCTCATATAACGATCCCGCCTACATTCAAGCAAGGCACCAGTTGCCAGAGGACCTGTTCCAGGCTTTCCGCGGTGCGGGTATCGATACGCTGGCAGCGAAAGCCGCGGAGTAAGAGAAGCTCCAGGAGCTTGTTGAAAAACCCAAAAAGAACGCTCGCTTACGCTCGCGGCTCCGAATCGGGATCGATCATTTTGCGGAGACTGCCGGAGCCGCGACCGTGAGGGAGCGCTGGCTTGGCGGTCCGCTCACGGCTTTTCCTTGACGACGAGCTCTTGAATCTCGAGTTTCTTGAAGACGGCGGCATCGACAACCAGGCGGCGGATCAACAGGCGTCCGACCACCAAGGCACCCACGGCGAAGGCGCCGATTGCGACGGCTCCCGCCGCCATGGCAATCGCCGCGGCATTGCGTATCTGCACATTGCTTGTGTCTGTGAGCATCCCGATTCTTCCTCGCTCGAAACATAACACTTCCAGCCGCCGCACCGCCGCTTGAGCTTCGGGTCTCTTGGGTATACACTCATGTGCCGTTACCGGTTGCGCACGCACGTATACCTCTCGGGGTCGAACATCGCCATGTCCGTGGTGCTCCGCGGTTCATCGAAGTGATTCGGACGCGCCTCGGGCGTCCCG
>Ga0335081_10005128_pt1 | contig 20730 bp, 19 predicted proteins | sample Lox_Sample_35_FD_206713 | JGI IMG/M metagenome (GOLD analysis project Ga0335081, IMG submission 206713) | Soil microbial communities from Loxahatchee National Wildlife Refuge, Florida, United States - Lox_Sample_3.5 | ecosystem: Environmental > Terrestrial > Soil > Wetlands | place: USA... | reverse complement strand
GCGCTCAACGTCGCCAGGACTGTGGAAGAGATGAAGGCCGCGGGCGCGGCGGCAGTCCACATCGAAGACCAGCTGCTGCCGAAAAGGTGCGGGCACCTCGAAGGGAAGGAGCTGGCGGACGTCGAGGAGATGGTCAAGAAGCTGCTCTCAGCGAAGGAGGCAGCAGGGAGAGGGCTTGTCGTCATAGCGCGGACAGACGCAAGATCTGTCGAAGGGCTTGATGCGGCCATCGAAAGGGCGGCGGCGTACTCAAGGGCGGGGGCGGACATGATATTCCCCGAGGCTTTGGAGAGCCCCGAGGAGTTCAGGGAGTTCAGGAGGAAGGTTAGCCTCCCTCTTATGGCGAACATGACAGAGTTCGGCAAAACACCCTACATGTCGGCGGAGGAGTTCGAGGAGCTCGGGTACGATGTCGTCATTTTCCCGCTCACCGCTTTCAGGGCGATGATGAAAACGGTCCAGGAGACCTTTGCCAAGCTCAAGGCCGAGGGTACCCAGAAGAAGATTCTCCGTTCGCTGATGACGAGGAAGGAGTTCTACGATCTGATTGATTACTATAGGTACGAGGATGCGGACGAAAAGGCGCTACGCGCCGCGAAACGGATCATCGGGGTGAGGAGATGACGGACGCGCCCGATCCTGTGAAGGTGCCGAAGGGCCTCGCAGGTGTGTCCATAGCAGACACACGCATATCCAAGAGCGACGCCGACGGGTCTCTGACATACAGAGGCTACCCTATTTCTGAAATCGCGGACAAGGCAGGGTTTGAGGAGACCGCGTACCTTATCCTCAACGGCGCACTCCCCACCAGGAGCCAGCTTCAATCATTCACCGAAGGCCTCAGAGGGAGGGCGGAAGTAGAGCCGGAGATTTTCGGGATAATGGGCGAGCTGGGACGAGGCGCCCACCCTATCGATGTAATCAGGACCGCCGTGTCTGCACTTGGAAGCATCGACCGCGAAAAGGACCTTGCAGGGAAACAATTGTCCCTGGAGGCAAAGATGTCCGTGCTGGCCGCCAATTGCAACAGGGTTCCACGCGGCGACGCCCCAAGGACGCCGAACAAAGGCCTGCGGTTCTCGGACAACCTGCTCCAGATGCTGACCGAGAAGGAGGCGACGGAATTCGAGCGCTGGGTGTTCGAGCGGGTGCTGATGCTCTACCTCGAGCACGACATGAACGCATCTTCTTTCACCGTACGGGTGGTCGCTTCTACGCTGGCGGACCCGTATGCAGCGGCTTCGGCGGGGCTTGCATCACTGAAGGGCCCGCTCCATGGTGGGGCGAACGAGGCAGCCATGGAGATGCTGCTGGAAGTGAAGGACCCGGCGAAGGCAGGCGAGTTCCTCCGGGAGGCCTTCAGGCAGGGGAGGAAGGTGATGGGTTTCGGGCACAGGGTGTACAAGCAGTTCGACCCCCGGGCACGGTTCTGCAAAGACTACCTCAGGGAGATTCTTGAGAGGAGGGGAGGGGACGACAGGCTCTACGGGCTCTGCGATTCACTCGAGGCCGAGATGTGGAGGGCCAAGCGGATTCCACCGAACCTGGACTTCTATGCGGCGCCCATATTCTATTCCCTGGGGATCGAGGTCCATCTTTACACACCCATCTTCGCCGCCAGCAGGATTTTTGGCTGGATGGCCCACTACAACGAGCAGGTGGGAGACAACAAGCTGATCCGGCCAGATTCGACCTACGTTGGCGCGTCCGGGCTGAAGTACGTCCCCCTCGAAGAGAGGAGACTCTAGGCGGCCAGCCTGGCGGCAGCGGCCTCTATGGTTGTCTTTCCATCGAGCACTTGCTTAGCGAGGCCTTCCGCCTTCGACTCTGAAACCCCGGCGAGGCGCTCCATGGCGACGCCTCGCGCCGTTTCTATTATCATCCCCCTGATGCTCTTCAGGCGCAGGTCGGCGCCCCCGGCCTCGAATGATGTCCGGATTCTTTCCATGGCAGCGTGCAGCTTGTCAATCCCTTCCCCCGAGAGCGCTGAAACCTTGAGGACAGGTGGGGAGCGGGGACCGCCTCTGAACAGGGAGAGAAGGCTCACCACCATGAGGTCTGAACCTTCGAGGTCTGACTTGTTCACCACGTAGACGTCTCCTACCTCCATCAGCCCTGCCTTCGAGACCTGTATGTCGTCCCCCAGGCCCGGCATAAGCACCACCAGCACCGCGTGGGAGACCCCGACAACCTCAATGTCAGACTGGCCTATGCCGACAGTTTCGAGGAGAATTATGTCGTAGCCGGCGGCGTCCATGAGCCTGATCACCTGAGAAGTGGCCCTCGACAACCCCCCGGACCATCCCCTGGACGCCATGCTCCTGATGAAGACGCTCATGTCCCCTGCGTGCCCCGACATCCTGATCCTATCGCCGAGGAGGGCGCCCCCTGTTATCGGGCTGGAGGGGTCCACCGCTATGACCCCCACCTTCAGCCCGTCTTTTCGATACACCTCGATGAGCTTGTCGACGAGGCTGCTCTTCCCCGTGCCGGGCGGGCCGGTTACGCCGACCACGAACGCCCTCCCTGGAGGTCCCATCAGCGCCAGGAGCTTACCAGCCCCCTCGGGATTATCCTCGGAAAGGGTGATCCCCTTTGCGAGGGCGGTCCTGTCCCCCTTCTTTATCTTCGAAGCAAGCTCCCTGACCTGCAAGGCAGCCACGACGCTGGCAGGCGACCCCTTTTAATTGGTTCAAGCACACTTTATCTCTAAGCGGTGACGGTGTCTTGATGGTTTGCTCAGAGTAGGGAAGGACGCCTACTGGAGGAAAAAGGCAACGGAGATTGTGGAGGCGAGGGCGCGCGCGGGGACCCTCTACGACAGGAAGGCTCTGGAGAACGTCCGCAAAGGACTGAAGCAGTGGCAGGAGAGAGCATACAGCGAAGGACCAGAGGAGTCGTCTCGCGTGAGCGGGGACTTCCAGACGGCGTCCGGTATTCCGCTGAAGCCGCTCTACACGCCGGCTGACGTTTCAGATTCAGACTATTCGGACCAGGGGTTCCCGGGCGTGTATCCGTTCCTCAGGGGGGTCTACCCGAACATGTACAGGGGGAGACGGTGGACAATGAGAATGTTCTCCGGGTTCGGAACTCCGGAAGACACCAACAGGAGACTGAAGCTCCTGCTCGACCACGGAGAGACAGGCCTCAGCATAGCGTTCGACATGCCGACCCTGTACGGCTACGACTGCGACCACAGGAAGGCACAGGGGGAGGTGGGAAGGTGCGGGGTCAACGTGTCATCCCTCAGGGACATGGAGGTGATCTTCGACGGTATACCGCTGGACAAGGTCAGCACCTCGATGACGATCAACGCGCCAGCGACTGTCCTCACCTGCATGTACGCTGGGGTGGCGAGAAAGCAGGGTGTGCCCATGGCGAAGCTGAGGGGGACGGTCCAGGCGGACATGCTGAAGGAGTACATCGCGCAGAAAGAGTGGGTCTATCCGCCGGAAGCGCACCTGCGGCTGGTCAGGGACCTGATGGTCTTCTCCACGAAGGAGATGCCCCTGTGGAACTACATCAGCATAAGCGGGTACCACATCAGGGAGGCCGGCTCAAGCGCTGTCCAAGAACTCGCCTTCACTCTCGCCGACGGGTTCGGCTACGTGGAGCTGGGGCTCGAAGCGGGGCTAAGGGTGGAGCAGTTCGCTCCTCGTCTGAGCTTCTTCTTCAACTCGACAATGGATTTCTTCGAGGAGATTGCAAAGTTCAGGGCGGCCAGGAGGATATGGGCCAAGGTCCTCAGCGAGAAGTACGGTGTGAAAGACAAGCGGAGCCTGCTCATGCGGTTCCACACGCAGACGTCCGGGGCATCGCTCACCTGGCAGCAGCCGCTCAATAACGTGGTCAGGACGGCCATCGAGGCGCTGGCGGGTGTTCTGGGAGGGACGCAATCACTCCACACGAACTCGTTCGACGAGGCCTGGGCGCTTCCCACGGAGCAGGCCGTGGAGGTGGCGCTTCGGACGCAGCAGATAATCGCAGAGGAGACGGGAATACCGAGCGTGATTGACCCGCTTGGAGGTTCCTACTATGTGGAATGGCTCACTGAGCAGATGGAGGAGGAAGCCTACAAGTACTTCGAAAGGATCGAGTCGGCTGGAGGCCTTCTCAAGGCCATAAAGACGGGCTACCTGCAGCGTGAGATAGCGGAGAACTCCTACAGACTGTCCAAGCGCGTTGAAGATTACAAGGACTCGGTGGTGGGAGTCAACAAGTATGCCAAGCCCGAAAAAGAGCCCATCGAGTTCCTGAAGATTGACTCCAAGGCACAACGGAGGCAGGTGAAGAGACTTGCGACGGTGAAGCGAGAAAGGAACGAAGCGAAGGTGAAAGTTGCCCTCGCCAAAATGGGGAGAGCCTTTGAAAACGAGAATGTAAACTCGATATATCCCATGCTTGAGGCGGTCACCCGTTACGCCACCCTCGGGGAGGTGGTGGACGAGGGGAGGAAGGCGTTCGGAGTATATGCTGAACCACGGATCATCTAGCTACTGGCGAACGACCACGATTCTGTAGAGCCTCTTCAGCCTTGGATGCCAATTCGTCAACCCCAGCCCTGATTTCTGCCTTTAGCCTGCGATAATTGTTCTTCATCTCGTCCCATCGGCTTCCCGCAAGCTTGTTTTACATGGCTTTGCATCGCCTAGTCCCGCTGAGCGGAGATTTTGGAGAGATAGCTGGGGGCCGCATATTCAATCTCTAGCAAAGGTTTTGAATGCCTCCGGGCCGCGGCGGTGATGGACATGGCGAAGAAAACCGCCGCGGTCGAGAAGAAAATCAGGATTCTAGTCGCGAAACCCGGCCTCGACGGCCACGACCGAGGGGTACTGGTGCTCGCCAGGGCATTCAGAGACGCAGGCATGGAGGTAATCTACAGCGGCCTCCTGCCGTCACCAGAGCAGGTGGCCCAGATGGCCGTAGACGAGGACGTTGATGTGGTCGCCCTGTCCCTGCTCAACGGAGCCCACATGACCGCTTTCCCCAAGGTCAAGAAGCTGCTCGACAAGATGGGAGGAAAGGACATCGTGGTCGTGGGCGGAGGAATCATCCCCGAAGAAGACAAACCCAAGCTCCTCAAGCTTGGGATCACTGGCCTCTACGGGCCGGGGAGCTCCTTTGAGGAAATCGTCGGACATGTGAGGAGCAGAGTCGCCAAAGAAAGGTGGAAGGAGTAGGGTTTGTTGGAACAAGACGAGTTCACGAACCTGTCAAAGATGAACTTCGACATCTCCGAAGAGCAGGCAATGACACTCGAGCAGGTCGACAGGGCGTGCAAGGAGTTCAGACCCATCGAAGACAAGTGCTACCTCGATCACAGGATAAACGACCAGGTCAGGCCATTCTTCGCCAGGGCCCATCTGCTGGGCCTCCCGGTTTCGAGGAAATACGGCGACGGCCAAGGTGCGGACATGGTGACCTATGCTCTCGCTGTGGAAAGAATCGGCAGGGAAGGTACGGGCCTGAGGACCTTCTTCTCCGTCCACATGGCGCTGGGCCAAATGACGATACAGCACTGGGGAACGGAGGAGCAGAAAACCAGACTCCTCCCCCCGGCGACAAGGGGGGACAGCGTGCTTGCCTTCGGACTGACAGAACCTGGAGCCGGGAGCGATCCCGCTGCCCTGACCACCTACTTTGAGGAGAAGGAAGGGAAATACTTCCTTACGGGGCAGAAAATGTGGATCTCCCTGGGGTCCACTGCCAACAAGATTCTTGTCTTCGCATACCCCAAGGGGAAGAGGGAGGGCATGTGCGGGTTTGTCATGGACACGTCGACTCCCGGGTACAAGGCAGAGATCATCCCACACAAGCTTGGCCTTCCCACGGCCGACACTTCGACCGTCTATCTCGACAGAGCGGAGGTCTCCAAGGACGACATGCTGGGTCCGCCGGGGAAGGGGATGTCTGTCGCGCTCTCGGGGCTCATGAACGGAAGGCTGAGCGTGGCTGCCGGGTGCGTGGGAGTCATGCAGGATTGCCTCGACGAAGCGGTCAGGTATGCCGGGGTGAGGGTCCAGCATGGGAAGCTCATCGGCAGGCACCAGCTGATTCAGCGTCACATCGGGATCATGTCGATGAACCTTGACGCGGCAAAGCTACTTCTGCTGAATGCGGCCTTCATCAAGCAGAAGTATGAAGAGAACCCCAAGAGCACAGAACTGAGGGACGCCACAGACCTCGCAGTGACAAAGGCGAAATACTTTGCAGCAAACGCGTCCTTCGACGCGTCCAGCAGGGCGGTGCAAATATTCGGGGCCAATGGCTACTCCCTGGAGAACAGGCCTGCGAGACACCTGGCGGACAGCAGGGTCACCATGATATATGAGGGGGCCAACGATATACTCGAGCAGATGATGGCCCTGGGGTCACTTGGGAAGAGCTTCGAAGCATACTCCTGACTGCGCGGTTCCTTGGTTGAAATGATAGGTAGAAAGGTGCTTGCGGTTGCTGTTCTGGCGATTGTCGTCGTCGCGTCCTTCGCTGTGTACGAAGCCTTCTACACAGGGGGCTCGCCCTGCGGCGCGATTCCAGGGGGGAGCGAAGCACGAATACAGACCTCAAGGTCCCAGTTCGGAGCTGTGACCGAATACGATCTCCCCGGCGTGGACAGATATCCGAACGCGGTTGCTGCCGCGCCGGACGGTTCAGTCTGGTTCGCCGTGGACGAGGTGCCAGGGGTGGCGCATCTGTTTCCAAACAACGGGACGGTCGTGGAGTATGCTTGGCCGAACTATCCTACGCCCAAGCCGCCGGATTGCATATTGTCAGTCAGCGTTTCGGGAATTGCCCTCTGGGAGGGGCGCGTGTGGGGTGCTGACGAGTATGGCAACGCAATAGTTGGAGTAAGCCCCTCCGGCGGCGAGGTGGCGTCAGTCAACACCTCGGCCAAGGCGGACTACCCCTACTGGCTGGCAGCGGGTCCGGACGGGGACCTTTGGTTCACCTCGGAAAACACCCCGGCCAGACTCGGCAGGATAGCACCCGATCTTTCGATACAGGTGATCAACCTCTCCGGGCTGGGCAGCGACGAGCCCCTCACGATGGAGTTCGTCAACTCCACCTTGGCCTATGTCTCGACGATCAACTTCTCAAACGACCCGAACTCGTCGGCCTGCGTCTGCGACGGACACGTCTACTCGTTCAATCCGTCCAACGCTTCTGCAACGATATCCCCGAGGGTTGTGGGTCAGGGGTTCAACCTCACCCTCCCGACAGACGTCGCCTATTCTGCCGGCAGCCTTTGGATTCCTCAGCATGGCGCGTCGAACGTCATGAAGTACGACATCGGCGAAGGAACGTGGACGACTTATCCCACTTCCACTGTCTCCTACGTGGGGGTGACCCTCCCACTCCAGACAGTTGCAGAAGGCGGGAAGGTCTGGTTCAACGAGCACTACGCCAACAAGATTGGAGTGATAGATCCCGCAACCGACATTCTGACGGAGTTCAGCGAGTCCTTCCCTCCAGCTTCCAATGGCAGCGGAATCCAGAGCGACCTCGCCATAGCGGCCGGCGAGGGGAGGGTGTGGTTCACGTCTCTTTCAGAGAACTACGTCGGGTTCGTGGACGGCACGTACGATCCTGGTTGGAAGGTGGCTGTGTCCGGAGCAGACTCCGCATCAGTCTCGCCGGGCGGGAACGCGTCGTTCGCACTGGGCATTACCGGGAGCTGGGCATCCCCTCTTGCGGTGTCTTTCTCTGACTCGGAGAATCTGACATCCGTGCCAAGGCTCATTCACATTGATTCGAGCACCCTGGCCGTGCCGGCGACGAGCGCCACAGGCTACCGGTTGGGCGTACTAGTCTCAGCGGAAGAGACGGTCAGACCCGGAAACTACACGGTTGCGGTCACTCTGACAAGCGGGGTGACGCAGCAGACGGCGTATGTTTTCATCAGGGTTGGCTAGCCGCGCCGAGGCTCCTCTCATCTCAGGAGGGCGAGGGCGAGAAGGAACGCGGCAGCCGCGAGGACGCTTGCTACCACGCCTTTCAGTATCGATTCGAGCCTCATGGCCAAGGCTGAGTCGGCGCTTCCTTGCTGCCGTTTCAGGGCTTTGTACGGCCTCGAGGCGTTAATCTCGACGTAGGCCGTGAAGAACCCGAAAAGTCCTCCAGCGAGCGCGGGCAATGTGACCGTGTTGGTCTGGACGACGAAACCTGCCAGCACCGGCAAGAAACCCCAAGACAGGGAGAACCATGCATCCGTGTGAAACCTCCCAGAGAAGAGCTCCAAGTTGTAAGTGAGAAGGAAGAAGAGCTCGACCATCCCCAACGGAATGAGCAGCGCTGCGTAGGAAACAGCGAGGTAGAGGCCGAGAGCGAGCGCAGGAACCAATGCCCCGACAGCCATCGCGAGAAGTTGGCTCCGCGACAGAAACATTCCCCATGGCTTGTTCGGGGACATCGCATCGAGGGAGTGGGCAGAAACCCCCACAGCCAGAAGATAGACCAATGCCATCTCCCCCATCCTCGCGTAGTAAACGGCCGGAGCGAGGAGAGACCCGATAAGAACGTAGCTCGCGTTCATAATCGTGTAGGGAAAGAAGGAAAGGCCAACCAATAGTCGAAACCTCTTGGGACCGAAACGGGGAACGTAGAACTCATTGACGCGGGTTTCTTCCGCTTCCAAGTGCCCCGCTTTAGCCTCCGTCTCTTTTGAACTGTTTGCGGAGGAAAAGGGACAACATTAAGGAGAAGGAAGCGGTCCTCGAGCTGATGCCGGACCCGGACAACGGGCACCTTGTCGCCCGGAGACTGTTCCGCGGGCTCGCTGCCTCCTACGACAAAACTGTCGACTACGCCACATTCTACCAGGACAGATTCTGGAAGAAATGGGCCGTGGACAGGTTAGCCCCGTCCGAAGTGTCACTGTTGTTGGACATCGGGTGCGGCACCCTGCTCCTTGAGGAAAGGCTGCACCGCCTCAACTGCAGGTTCGTGGGCATCGATCTTAGCCCGAGGATGCTGATGCTGGGCCGTGCGAAGGGACTTGCCAACGTCCCTCTGCTTGTCAACGGTGACGCCGAGACGCTGCCCTTCGCAGGCGAGACATTTGACGCGGCCGTGAGCTGTTACGTCCCCAAGTACGTGAGCGTCTACGCACTGGCCAAGGAACTGTCGAGGGTCTTGAAACCCAGGGCGAGGGTCGTCTTTTATGACTTTGCAAAGCCGACCGGAATTTCTGCGCCAATCCTCCAGGCATACATTCTGGTAGGTCTTCACGCGATCGGCTTCATGCTGAGAAAGGCTGGGAGTGGAGCCGCCTTCGCTTTTGAAAGGCTCCCAGAAATCGTCAACGGGACGTCCTGGGACAGAGAGGTCACGAAGGCCATGGAAGCATGTGGGTTCGAGACGCTAGCAGCTACACCGCTGACAGCCGGGGCAGTCTTCGCCTACAGCGGCCGTAAGCTGACGGCCCACGCCGACGCCCATCTGGTGCGCGCCCGGATAGATCGGGGCGAGGCTTAAATCCCGAGTTGGCGCCGGCCGCTTCATGCAATCTGCTCACGATAGGGACGACCTGGCGGGCCCTGGGATAGGGAGCTACGACGAGGTGGAGAAGATTCTCCCCACGGGGTACGGGTCACTCCTAGACAGGAAGGAGACGCAGAAGGCGATATTCGAGGCCAAGGGGTACATCGAGAGCCACCTGTGCAAAGAGCTCAACCTGATGATGACCACGGTCCCGCTCATCGTCGACGCCAGGAGCGGGATCAACGACATGCTCGACCGTGACGGTTCCCGGACTCCTGTCCAGTTCCACATATCGAACGATTACAACAAGCACCCCGTCGACGCCCAGGTGGTCCAGGCGGCGACGAAGTGGAAGCGCTTCGCGCTGAAGGAGCTGGGAATGGGCGTTGGGGAGGGGATCTGCACTGACATGAGGGCAATCAGGAAGGACTACTTCCTCGACCACGATCACAGCGCCTACGTGGACCAGTGGGACTGGGAGAGGGTGATCTCGTCCGACCAGAGGAACCTCGCCTACCTTGAGCAGACGGTCAAGAAAATCTGGAAGGTTCTCAAGGGCGCCGAGACGCACGTCCATGAACTCTTCCCGAAGCTGAAGAGGAAGTATCCGGAGATGGCAGATAGGATAGAGTTCATTCATGCCGAAGAGGTCCTCGAGATGTTCCCGAAGCTGCCGCGGAAGGACAGGGAGACAGCCCTGCTCAAGGGGCACCCGGCGGTCTTCATAGTGGGGATCGGATGGGTGCTGAAGAATGGCCACCCACACGAGATGAGGGCCGCCGACTACGATGACTGGGTGACAGAGACGAGCACGAAGGACGGGAAGGTGTACCACGGGTTGAATGGAGACATACTCGTGTGGAATCCTGTGACCAAGCGGAGGCACGAGCTCAGCTCGATGGGCATACGGGTGGATGCGGCAAGCCTGAAGAAGCAGCTGGAGCTGAGCCACCAACTCGAATCGCTGAAGTTCGACTACCACAAGGGAATAATGGGCGGCGAGCTCCCGCTGTCCATCGGAGGCGGGATCGGCCAATCCCGGACGCTGATGCTGCTGCTGAAGAAGGCGCACTTGGGAGAGGTGAGCGTCACAGTGTGGCCCGAGGTCCTGAAGGAAATGTGCGCCGAGAGGAACATCCACGTCCTCGAATGAAGCTTCAGAACTGAGCCAGGACCTTCTCGAAGTCCCATTCAGGGATGGAGGGCCCCTCTCCCCTCGGTGAGAGCCAGCTAAGCCTTCCTTCGTCGCGAAGCTTCTCCACCACCATGGCTGAAAAGGCGGGCGCCCCAGTGGCTCCGGGCGAGTTGAAGTTGATTATGTGAGCCGATGCCTCGCCTCGCAACAGAACGGCTTCAGGCACGAAGCCGCTGGAGTTGATCACGGAACTCCTCACCCCGAAGACGGCTCTCCTGTTGAGCATCCCGGTTTTCAGGTTTGGCACGAACCTCCGAACCCTGTCGCACATTGAACCCTTCGACAGCGAGCTCCTCCACTCCCCAGCCACAAGCGCGACAAAGTCCCTGTTCGCGAGCAGCCCCACCTTTGGCAGAACCGGCCTGTCGAGCAAGGAACCGAGCTTCGAAAGGCCGATGCCCGCGTAGACGTAGGGCCCCGGAACTAGCACCGCGTTCGGTCCTATCTGCCTTGCGCCGTCAGCTCGGACGACGAAGTGTGGGTCCAGGAACGGGTACTGGGGAAACTGCGGGGGGCGATAGATGTTCGACGAGACCCTCGAAGCAAAGGGCTCGTCCACGACCCAATACTCCCCCCTGAAGTTCAGGGAAGCGCACCCGCTCGCAAGGCCCGAGTAGTGGGCGATTTCGAGCGACCCTCCGCCTGCGGCGTTGACCAAGAACCGGGTGCGGAACGAGACGAGCCCCGAACCTGCCTTCGCCAACAATTCAGCAGAACCGCCCTTCTCGCGGACGCTCACGACCCTGTGGCCTCCGAAGAATCTCACCCCCTTGGAACGGATGCGTCCCCAGAGGAAGCGGGTGAAGGCCCCGAAGTCGACCGAGACGTCTGTCTTCGAGATGAGCGCCGCCCTGCAGTTCACCTCCGGTTCAAGGGTCCGCACTCCCCTTCCGTCCAGGAGTTCTAGCTCGCCCTCTTCCATACCGTTCTCGATGCCCCACCGCCCGTACTTCTCCAAAGTCGAGACCTCCCGCTCCTCGGCAGCGACATTGAATGTCCCGATGGGCCTCCATGGAAGTCCTTCCTTTTTCGCCAGGCTCTGCCACATCGGATGGGAGATGAAGGAAGTCCTTGCGAAGATCCGCTTCTTCACCGGGTCCAGGTAGAAGGGCCTGTGGATGACCCCGGTGTTGCGTGTCGATGTGTGGGCTGCGGCGACCTGGGCGTTGTCGAGGAGAGCTATCCTGCACTCGAAGAGCGACGAGAGCCAGTAGCTAAGGGTCACGCCAAGTATGCCGGCGCCGATGACAACGATGTCGAAATCAGCGTGCTTCTCCATCGTGGGGGGGTCGGCGGGATGGGCGTTTTACGTGCTTATCCTAAATGCCCTTCAGATACCCGTTGGAATCGAGCCATTCCATGTGGGCCCTGATGTATCTCCAGAGTATGTCCGCCTTCCTGTTGTCGAAGTCCCAGGGGGCAACAAGAACGACGTCGCCTTCCCTTATCCACATCCTCCGCTTGAGCTTCCCCCTGATCCTGCACTGACGGGTGACCCCGTCGGAGCACTTGACTATGACCTGGTCCCCTCCGGTCATCTTGATGGCCCTGCCCAGGATCTCGCCCTGCTGAGGCATAACGAGCTCCTTGAGGTTGGCCTCGCTGAGGACCTTTCGCTTACCCAACGCTTTTCGCTCTGCGCCCGAATCGGAGGCATATTAAGGGCTCGGAGGCGCTCCCCAGGCCGCGTTCATCTGTATCTTCGGAAATGCCGGGGGTTGCCTCTGTGCCGTTCCCTCCGGCCGTGTCGCCAGGGCCTGGGTCCCCGTGAAGAGAGGGTCGGACCCTTCGGTGCCCGTGAGTCCTCCTCCCGCAGTGGCTTGATCGGAGCTCTTGCGAGGGCGGCGATTCTTGCGAAGTCTCCGCTTTCGTCTCGGCTGACGAAGGTGTAGGATCTGCCGACGTCCCCTGCCCTGGCCGTCCTCCCTACCCTGTGGAAGTAAACGGTCGGGTCCTCGGGGACGTCGTAGTTGATGACGCAGTCGACCTGCCTTACGTCAATCCCCCTGCTGGCTACATCGGTGGCGACAAGGACGTCCGCCCTGCCAGACCTGAAGAGTCCCATCGAATGGTCACGCTGGTTCTGACTCAGGTCGCCGTGCAGGGAGACGACGCTCAGGAACCTCCGTTCCAGCTCCCTGGCCAGCCTGATTGTGCCGTGCCGGGTCCTGCAAAAGACTACGGCGCTCTTCCTGTTCTCCTTCTGGAGGACGTCTAGAAGTAGATCCAGCTTCTGGTCCCTTTCCACACGGGCGTAGAACTGCTCCAATGTCTCGGCCGACGGCTCGTTCTCGTCGACCATGACCCTCACCGGTTCGGCCATGTAGCGCTGGGAGAGCTGCACTATGGACCTTGGCATCGTGGCCGAGAATAGGCTCATCTGCCTCCCCGGGGGCGTCTTGCCCAGGATGTAGTCGACGTCGTCGATGAAGCCCATGTCTAGCATGACGTCCGCCTCGTCGATGACGACGAAACGCACGGAGTCGAGCCGCAAGGTCCCTCGCCGGATGTGGTCGATTGTCCTCCCCGGGGTCCCCACCACAACGTGGGTGCTAAGCCGAAGGGCGTCGAGCTGGACGTTCATTGACTGGCCGCCGTAGATGGTCACCACCCTCACGCCTGTGTAGGAAGCTATCTTCTCGAGCTCGAGAGTGATCTGTACGGCGAGTTCCCTTGTGGGGGCAAGGACGAGGCCCTGGACCCATGGCTGGTTCTCATCCATCGCCTGAATCAGCGGGATTCCGAAGGCGAGTGTCTTCCCAGAGCCGGCCTTTGCCTGACCAATCAGGTTTCTCCCCTCGAGGAGAGGGCCGATCGCTTCCGCCTGTATGGGGAAAGGCCTCCTGTAACCTGCGGCGTCGACCCCCTTCTTGACTGCCGGGCTCAGCCTCAGTTCGTCGAAGCTCTCCACTCTCAGACCCCCGTGACTTCGACCTGCCGTCTCCTCTTCAGGTTGTACGAAGCAACTATCATGCGGATGAACCGTCAGGGCGCTCGCCAGGCTTCGCGTATTTAAGACACGGGTAGTGGATAAGAAGCACCTCAAACGGAGACCTGCGCCGTGGAGCAACCGTTCGCCAGCCCCCATGGCAGCGTCAGGGAATGCCCTGAATGCGGGGCCAAGACCAGGCTGTACAGGACCCCGATGGGGTTGAGGTGCGGCGAGTGCGTCAAGAGACAGGATTCAGGCGGCCTTAGCTTCAGATAGGCGCCCTGGCCGGGATTTTCGTCGATGCGATTTCGAACCCGGGTCGCTGCCGTTCTGCCAATCCATGACATGTTGACAGGGCAGCATACTGACCTCTATACGACCAGGGCACCCATGAAGGCCGGAATCCGAGGTGGTTTTAAGTTTCACATGCGCATGTAGTAGTTGTCCTGCCCCGGTGGCAGGGGCCTGGTCTGATGCTTGTGAGACTTCCCGCAGCGTTCGATGTGGCGCTTGTACTTCTTGGGGCTGATCAGCTTCCCGCACTTGGGGCACGTGGGCACGAGGCTGGCCAATGCCTCCGGATAGATACACATTTTTCCCCCACTTGCGGACGTCTCCTGGGAGATGACGAGGGAACCAGAAAGATGCGGCTGGTCGGGCCTCAATGACCCCCTTTACAGAGAGTACCACGACAGAGAGTGGGGGGTCCCAGTCCATGACGACAGGGTCATCTTCGAGTTTCTCCTGCTCGAAGGCGCCCAGGCAGGCCTTAGCTGGGGGACCATCCTCAGGAAGCGGGAGAACTTCAGGCGGGCATTCAGGGATTTCGACCCGTCCGAGGTCGCCACCTTCGACGGCAGGACCCTCCAAGGACTTCTCCAGGACCCGGGAATAATCAGGAACAGGCTGAAGATCAAAGCGGCGGTTCAGAACGCCAAGGCGTTCCTGGAAGTGCAGAGGGAGTTCGGAAGCTTCGACTCCTATATCTGGTGCTTCGTGGGAGGGAGGACGAAGACAAACAGGTGGAAGAGACTAAAGGAAATCCCAGCGGTCACGCCAGAGTCAGAGGCGATGAGCAAGGACCTCGTCCGCAGGGGTTTCAGGTTTGTCGGCCCGACCATCTGCTACGCGCACATGCAAGCCACAGGAATGGTGAATGACCACCTCGTCTCCTGCTTCCGGTACAGGGAGCTGGCGGAGCCTCAGGCCTAGATTATTCTCAGGCTCTTCAGGCCGGCGATCATCCTGTCGGCATTCGCCTTCTCCAACGGGAGAAATGGAGCCCTGGGGGCGCCGCAGTCGATTCCCCTCTCGCGGAGGATTGCGTAGTAGGCCGCGATGGGGCTGGGTTTTGCCAGGCCCTTCACTTTCAGCACCGTCCTCTGGGTTGCCATGGCAGACCTGTGGTCCCCTCTTCTCTCGGCCGCTACCATCGACTCGAACAGTTCAGGGAGGGCGCTGGCCCCGCCCGAAACCAGGCCGTCGGCGCCGGCCATGATAGCGAAGAGTCCGTACTCTTCAGTGCCGTTCATCACAACGAAGCCTTCGGGGACGGATCCAATCAGGTCTTCCAGCTGAAGGAGGTTCTGCGAAGAGTCCTTGATTCCCTGTACGGTCCCGTCCCTTGCCATCAGTGCCACCGTCGCGGGAAGGAGGTTGTTTCCCGTGAACTGTGGGATGTTGTAGGCCAGTAGAGGGATGCCGACCGCAGCCGCCACCGACTCGAAGTGCTTGAAGATCGCCTTGTCCCCGGGCTTGTAGTAGTACGGCGTGAGGCTGGCGACTGCGGCCGCTCCCGCCTTTTCGGCATGCCTTGCCAACTCCACGGTCGACCCGGTGTCCGTGCACCCCACCTGGACGACCACTTTCACCTTCCCCCGGGCTGCCTTGACCACGATTTCCGCAACTTGCTTCCTTTCAGCAAGGCTCAGCATGGGGCCTAGCCCTGTGCTTCCGCACGGGTAAATCCCATCGACCCCCTTGGAGACCTGGAATTCCACGAGTTCGGCGAGGCGATCAGAATCAACCCTGCCTTTCCGGTCGAATGGGGTGATAAGGGCAGTGAACAGACCCCCGATACTAAGTGATTTCTTTCTGGTCAATTCCGCCTGACTCCTTTCTCAGAGTGTCTTATCCTTGCTGCCAGGTGACGCCCTCGATTCTCGCGAGGGCATCCTCTGTAGCTTTGCCTATGCGGGCCCCCAGCTCCTCGAACCTCTTCTCCTCCCCTACTTGCAGGTCGGCGCCTACGATCTTACCGCCCTCCTTCTTCGAGGTGACAATGGCAGACTCCCTCCCCGCAATCATGTGCAGGCCTCGGTCGTCAAGCGCATGCTCGATATATTTGGCGGCGCTTCCGGACATCCTCGAATTTATCTTCGTGTCGAAGGCGAATCCGAACCTTCCCTCCATGCTGAGGCCGCCCAGTGCCCTCAGGAAGTCCTTAACTTGCTTCGTGGCGGTGAAGACCTCGGTGGGACCTCCCAGGCAGATGAGGTCGTAATTCTGAAGCGATTCGAGAGTGAAGTCGCTGGCCCGAGTGCAGAGGGTCTCCATCCCTGCCGCCTCCAGTCCTCGCTCGAATGCCCTAGCCACAATCTCCGTCGTGCCGAACCTCGACTCGAAAAGGACCGCTGCGCTCCTCTTCTTGCTGCTTCCGTGGGCGGACATGGTCGATAGGAACAGGCTTCAACATAAAAGCCGTGGCGACGATTCCCAAAGGTGAGAAGCTATCCTCTGAGGAGGCGGAATGATGGCGTCGGACTGTCAGGAGGATCGTGAGCGCCGGAAAATGCTACCAGTTCCGACTGCGCGCAGCCTGCTCCACGGACTCGACTATCTTCTCGTAGCCGGTGCACCTGCATACGTTCCCTGAGATCCCCCTCCTGATCTCGTCCTTTGTCGGATGCCGGTTCTCCTTCAGCAGCGCATAGGCGGACATGAGCATCCCCGGCGTGCAGAAGCCGCACTGCAGCCCGTGCTTGGTGAGGAAGGCTTGCTGCACTGGATGAAGTTGGTCCCCCTTGGCCAGTCCCTCCACCGTGAGGATTTCCCTGCCGTCTGCCTGGACCGCCAGGACGGAGCATGACTTGACGACCTTCCCGTCCACTAGTACCGCGCAGGCGCTGCAGTTCGAGGTGTCGCAACCGACGTGGGTGCCAGTGAGCCCCAGGTCCTCTCTGAGGAAATGGACCAGCAGGAGGCGCGGCTCGACCGAAGCCTCTCGTCTGGTCCCGTTGACCGAAACGCTGATCGGAATCTTGCCGGCCATCCTATGAGGCGCCTCTGGCCCTCTCGCACGCCTTGCTGAACGCCCTGGTGACGAGCAGGCGGACGACCTGTTTCTTGTAGGAGGCTGTGCCGCGTATGTCCGTTGCCGGGTTTGACTCGTCGGCGGCCAGGCGGCCTAACCTCTGAATGGCGCCGTTGTCAGACGCCTTCTTCCCCATCATCCATTGCTCCGCCTTTCGCGCCCTTATTGCCGTGGGGCCCACGGCGGTTAATCCGACCCCAACGTCTTCGCATTCCCACGCCTCTCCCAGCTTGACCTGGACCGCCACCGCGGCTGTCGCGAAGTCGGCGACCTTCTGCTCCAGCTTCAGGTAGCATCCCCCGGCCCTGGGAGTGCGCTCTGGGACTCGAATCTCGGTGAGGATCTCGTCATGATCAAGGGCGACTGTGAAGGAGTCAATGAAGAACCCCTCGGCCTTCATGGTCCTCTCTCCAGATGGCCCCGCGGCGGTGAACTCTGCTCCGATCGCAAGCATGACCGCAGGCATGTCGTTGTTTGGGTCGCCATGCGAAACGTTTCCCCCCATGGTGCCCAGGTTCCTGACCAGCGGATCTCCGATGACCTCGGAGGCGTCGTGTATGATAGGGTACCTTTCCCTGATGAGGGAAGACGCCTCGATCTCAGCCATCCGCGTCAGCGCCCCTATCCTGAGGAACCCCCCGTCCTCTCTGATTCGGTCCAGACCAGGTATTCTGTTGATGTCGACGAGCAGGGAAGGTGAGGCGAGCCGGAGCTTCAGGAGAGGCATGAGGCTCTGGCCGCCGGCTATGATTTTGGCTCCATCGCCTCCCTTGCTCAGGAGGCTGACGGCCTCCGAAATGCTCCTCGGGGAGGCATACTCGAAAGTAGGCGGTATCAACGACGCACGACAATCTCCGTGTCCGGGTTTATATTGTTGTGGAGGCGTCTCGTCTGAGATTGCATTTCGAAGGGGTCTTCGAAGCCACGGTCCCGGTATCGCGTGTCTATGCCTTGGTAACGGACCCGGAAGAAGTGGCTGGCTGCATGCCCGGACTGCAGAAAGTGGATGTGAAGTCTCCCGACGAGTTCGACGCAGTAGTCAGGGTGGGCGTGTCGTTCATCAGGGGAGATTTCGCTCTGAGGTTCAGGTCGATCGAAAAGAAGCCAATGTCTGGCGCCAAGCTTGCTGTCCATGGTACAGGGCTCGGGAGCGCCGTGGACATGGAAATCACATTGGCCATGTCGGCGGGCGACAATGGCGGGTGCTCGATGAGATGGCGGGCAGATGCCAACGTGAACGGGAAGGTAGCATCCCTCGGGCAGAGGCTGATGGAGTCCCAGGCCGAGAAGATCATCAGAGAGTTCTTCGAGTGCTTCAGGCAGAAGCTTCAGGGACCCTAGCTGTTTTCCTGGCCTGGGGGAACGACCCAGAGTTTTTCGCTTTCGATCGGCATGTCCGTTAGCCTCTTTCCCAGCGCGAGCTCCAGCGCCCTGACCGCCGCCGGTGGCACACCTATGGTGGGGCTCTCCCCGACCCCCTTCGCCCCGTGCGGGAGGGCTGACCTGTGGTTCGCCGTCATCACCACGAACTTCGGCATCTCCGTGGCGTGGGGGACCCCGGAGTCCGCCAGGGTGGCGGTTAGAGGCTGCCCATCGTCTCCGTAGACAGCCCTTTCGTAGAGAACCTCCCCGAGCGCCTGGGCGGCACCGCCCGTGATCTGGCTCTCGACCATGGTCGGGTTGAGCACCTTGCCTACGTCGTAGTAGGAGACGACCTCTTCCACGGTCGCCATCCCGGCCTTGTCTGTCTTTGCGGTGACGAGGTTAGCGCCGAGGGAGTTCAGCAGTTCCTTGGTCGTGAAGAGGACCTCCGCCTCGTACCCTCCCTTCAGAAGGGAGGCCACGGAGTAGCCTTTGCCGAGCCTCTTCTTCGCCTGCGCTTTCACCTTCCGGCATGCTCCAACAATGGCTCCGCCGCCGAGCATCGCCGTCCTGCTCCCCCAGCTCCCCACGCCCTCCGAGAGGACCCCCGTATCCGCGTGCTCGTAGTCGACGAGGTCCTCCGCCACGCCCAGCTCTTCCCTGACCAGGCGCTTGGCGAACACGTCGTGCCCCTGGCCGTGGGTGTTGCCTCCCACCCAGACCTTCACCCTCCCTGCACGGACCGCCACCTTCGCTGACTCTCCGCCTTCGGCCGCTGGTATCAAAACGAAGCATGACAGGCCGACCTTCTCCCTGTTCCTTCTCTTGTAGTACCCAAGGGCTGAGAAGGCCTCCTTCAGGAATGGCCTCGACGCGGGGATCCTCAGCCCGAAGGGGGACCTGTTGGTCCGCGTGGCGGCGTTCCTGAGCCTGACCTCGGCCTGGTCCAGGCCGGTCTCGTCGGCTAGCCTGTCCATCATCCTCTCTATGTAGTAGGCAGCTTCCGGCCTCCCGGCGCCTCTGTAGGGGCCCATGATGACCTTGTTCGTCAGGACCCCTCTCGCGACTGCGTATGCCTTGGGAACGGCGTAGGGGCCCGTGAGCTGGAAGGCTATCCACCTGGGGGACCACATGGCGCCTCCCATGGGGTAGGCTCCGCCGTCCACGAGCACATCCGCCTTCAACCCCATGATCTTCCCCTTGCGGTCTGCGTAGAGTTTCATCTTCGCGCGCGAGCCGCGCCCCTGGTCGGTCGCCATTAGGTGCTCGTACCTGCTTTCTGTCCACTTCACGGGGCGTTTCGACTTCATCGCTGCGTAGGCTGCGACCAGGTATTCCGGGTATATGCCGCCCTTCGACCCGAAGGCGCCGCCGGTGTCCATTTGAATGACCCTCACTTGGCTCCCCTTCAAGCCCAGAGACTGTTCGAACCCCTCCTTCCAGGAGAACACAGACTGGGTTGAGGCGTAGGCAGTAAGGCCCGAGCCGTCATAGGTCACCACCAGCCCCCGGGGTTCGAGTGGGTTGGGTACGACCCTCGCCACCCTGAGCGTCTCTTCGATTTCGATGGGCGCGCTGACCGCAAAGTCCTTCCCAAGGGTGCTCTCAGACGCGACATTGCTTGACATGGTCGGATGTATCGGCTCCGCCTTGACCGCCTGCTCAGGGTCGATCACCGCCTTCAGCGGCTCGTACTGGACGTCGACCTCGTCGGCCCTGTCTTCGGCCTCATATCTGTCCCTCCCGAGAACTGCTGCGACTGGCTGTCCGACGTAGTTGACTCGATCTGTGGCGAGGGCAGGAAACGGGACGGCTGACGCCCCTCCAGCATCCTCTCCCACTGCAGCCATGTCTGCCTTGAACTCGCGACCCGTGATACCCCCGCTCACGGAAAGGATGCGTGCTCGAGCGTAGGGGCTCCTCACGAAATGGAGGTGCATCATTCCTTCAAGCTTGAGGTCGTCGACGTACCTCCCCATCCCCAGGACGTAACGCCTTTCCTGGTCAGTCCCTTCGGCACGCTCACGTGTGGTTGTCAATGTGGTAAGCTCGCCGGGGGTAACCTGCGCCTCAAAGATAAGCCTTCGAGAGGAGCGGTGGCTATCTTATGCCTGTGTCGATGTTGACGTTGAACACAAGCTGCATCCCGCCCGCCACGGTCACGTTCCGGGGGAACGCGGTGGCGCAGCCCACCCACTGGCAGGACGGCGTAAGGCCCGTGACGGAGTAGGTTCCCGGATTCAGCAGAACCGAGTAGTGACCGCTCGGGGCCAACGGCGACGATATGGGGCCGCAGCCAGACGGCCCGGCGCATTGAGGGGTGAACACGAGGCTGTAGCCCGTCATGTCCACATTGCAGGTCTGGTTCGCAGGGCAGTTCGGCTCAGAGGGCGACACCGAAACGTAGCCTGTTACAACCCCCTGAATCTGGGAGCTCGAGGTCGAGGT
>Ga0335081_10005127_pt1 | contig 20730 bp, 20 predicted proteins | sample Lox_Sample_35_FD_206713 | JGI IMG/M metagenome (GOLD analysis project Ga0335081, IMG submission 206713) | Soil microbial communities from Loxahatchee National Wildlife Refuge, Florida, United States - Lox_Sample_3.5 | ecosystem: Environmental > Terrestrial > Soil > Wetlands | place: USA... | reverse complement strand
TGCGAGATTGTCATCCGCACTTGCATTGGTTCCGGTTGTTTTACGAGGCCGACCGGAGACCTCGGCTTGCAGCTCACCCGGAGAACCGACCACGTCGAAACCATGGCGCCCCCGTATGTCTTGTCGTCGCAGCGTAGCGCGGCCGGCTGCTCAGGGCGAGGGCGGCGGCCCGGGCGTGGGCACGATCGACGGCGGCGCCGGGACGGCGATGGTCGGCGTAGAGGTCGCGGTCGGGGCGCCGAAGCGGTCGGTCGCCGTCTCGACGACGGTGTAGGTCGACCCCGCGTCGGTCGACGCGACCGTGTACGTCGGAGCGGTTGCTCCGGCGATCGGAGCGCAGTTGGCGCCGGTCCCGTCGCACCGCTGCCACTGGTGCGTGATCACGACATCCGGGTTGCTCCATGTGCCCGGGGTCACGGTGAGAACTTGCCCGACCGCGACCGTCCCGGTGATCGCGGGCGCGGTGACGTCGACCGGAGTCAACTGCTTCGTGATGTGCGCCTGGAGGATGCGAGCCAGGCTCGCCGAGTCCGTTGCGACAATCGGCCGGGCGCCGACGACGACGAGCACCTCGTACACCCGGTCGAGGCGCATGTACAGCAGGCTCTCGTAGGCGGTCGCGGTCTTCAGCTGGATGCTGATCGGCTGCTCGACGGTCGCGTCGCCGACCCGAGGATGCCGGAGCGCTCCGAGCTTGACGGCCGTCTTCTTCACCTGGAGCTCGCCGGCGATTCCCGCCAGGAGCCCGGCTCGGCCGGCCGGCGAGTTGAGCACGCGCTGGACGACCGAAAGGTCGGTCGTGACCTGCTTCGCGGTCGCGGCGAGCTTGACCTCGGACTGCACGCCGACGATCTCGGAGCGCCCGTACGGCTTCGCGAGCTTCAGGGTGCGCTGGTAGGCCGAGACGTAGCCGCCGGCTGCGACCTTGCCCTGCGAGACGACCTTCGCCCCGGGGACGTCGGCGGCCGCGAGCGTCATGCCCGCAGCTGTCGGCTGCGTCGCCGCCGCCCCCGCGAAGGGAACGGCAAACGCCGAGACGGCAAGCACAGCCGCGAAGGCCCTGGGCACCGAACCACGCATCTGCACCGTGCAGGCTACCGGCGACCCTTGACGGCGCGCTCCATCTGCCGCTTTGCCTCCCGTTCCATGACATCGCGCCGTTTGTCACGCTGCTCCTTCCCACGAGCGACCGCGAGCTCGACCTTCACCCGGCCGTCCTTGAAGTAGAGCCTCGTCGGCACGATCGTGAGGCCCTTCTCGCGCACCTTGCCGTACAGCGAGTCGATCTCGCGCCGGTGGAGCAGCAGCTTGCGCGGGCGGGTCGGCTCGTGGTTCGCGCGGTTCCCCTGGTCGTAGGTCGCGATCTCGAGGCCGACGAGCCACGCCTCACCGTCACGTACCTCCGCATACGCCTGCGCCAGCGTCGCACGGCCGTTGCGCAGCGACTTCACCTCGGTGCCGGTCAGCGCGATGCCCGCCTCGAGCCGCTCGAGCAGCTGGTAGTCGTGGCGGGCACGGCGGTTGTCGGTGATCGTCTTCTCGGCCATCAGCGGACGAGGGTAGCGTCAGGCGGCCGCCTTCCTGGGCGCAAGTGAGAGATCGACCTTCCCCTCGTTCCTCGTGATCGACTCGACGCGAACGCCGAGCGGGTCGCCGAGCCGGTAGCGGCGCCCCGTCGCCCGCCCCACCAGCGCCGTGCCGACCTGGTCGAGCTCGAAGAACTCGCCGTGCAGGCGCCGCGCGGGCAGAAAGCCCTCGAACACCTCGCCGAACCGCACGAAGAGCCCCGACCCGATCAGCCCCGTGATCTCCCCCTCGAAGGACGTCTCCCAGCCCCCGTCGTACAGCCGGCGCTCGAGCAGCCAGCAGGAGCAGATCTCGTCGGCGAGGTACTCGACCTGCGCCGCCTCGCGCTCGCGCTCGGACGCGTGCTCCGCCAGGGAGTGGAGATCCTGCGGGACCGGATCGTCCGACAGCCCGAGCTCGCGCAGGAGCGAGCGGTGCACGATCAGGTCCGGATAGCGGCGGATCGGCGACGTGAAGTGGCAGTACGCCGAACTCGCGAGCCCAGCGTGCCCTAGGTTGCGCGGGTCGTACCGCGCCTGCTTGAGCGCCCGCAGCACGAGAGCCGGGAACGCCTCCCGTCCTCGCCCGGACGTCGCCGTGTACTCGGAGACCCGCAGCGAGATCGAGCCCGCGAGCCGCGCTGCCTGCTCGGAGCTCAGGTGGTCGGGGACCGGCGGCGTCGGCACGCCGAGGTCGGCGAGCTTCGCGAGCAGCTGCTCGATCGCCTGCGGGTCGGGCCGCTCGTGGACGCGGTACAGCGTCTCGCGGCGCCGGCCGGCCAGGAAGGCGCCGACGTGCTCGTTGGCGCGGATCATCAGCTCTTCGACCAGCATGTGGGCCCGCGGCTCGCCCTCGAGCCGGGCGCCGGCGACGCCGCCGTGTCCGTCGAAGCGATAGACGACCTCCGGGGTCTGCACCTGAAGCGCCCCGCGCGCGAAACGCTCCGCGCGCCACGCTCGGGCAAGCTCGTCGTTCAGCTCGAGCGCCTCGCCGACGGCGGGCGGCGCGTCCCGACGCTCCGCTTCCCCGTAGGTCAGCCGCGCGTCGAGCGGATCACCGAGCGATAGAACTGGGGCTCGCCGCACGGCGGCATCTCGACCGTGACGCACAACCGGTCCTCGTGCGGGCGCAGGGAGCAGAGATCGTCGGCCAGCGCGTGCGGGAGCATGGGCGCAACGGCGCCGGGCACGTAGGTCGAGAACGCCCGCCGCGATGCCCCGTGGTCGAGCGGCGTTCCGGCACCGACGAAGAACGAGACATCGGCGATGTGGACCCAGGCGCGGATGCCGTCCGCCTCGCGGCGGAACGAGAGCGCGTCGTCGAAGTCCTTCGCCGTGTCGGGATCGATCGTGAACGTCAGCAGGTCGCGCAGATCGACGCGGTCGGCGAAGTCAGGAGCCGGCGGGTCGTGCGCCTCGAACGCGACGCGGGCGCCCTTCTCGACGAGCAGCGCCTCGAGCACGTCCTCGATCCGGTCGGCCGAGCCGAGGGCCCGCTCGACCTTCGCGCGCCCGCGGCCCGTCCGCACGAGCGCGAGCCCACCCGGCTCGACGCCCCCGCTTCCTTTCGATTCGAGGACGATCGGCACCCCAGGCGTGAAGTAGGGCTCCCCGATCAGCAGCCTGCCGCGGCGGCTAACTTCGACGACCAGCGAAGAAACGGAGTGCTGCGGCAAGGGCGTGGCGCGAGCGTATGTCAGGCTGGATGCCGCCGCGCGAGATCACGTAGCCGGCAGGCGTGAGATACCGCGCCACGGTCAGCTTCAGCGCCGCGCCCGACGGGAGCTGGTCGATCTGCTGGACGAGCGACTTGCCGAAGGTCGGGAGGCCGATGATCGTGGCGCGTGCGTAGTCCTTGAGCGCGCCCGCGACCACCTCGGAGGCGCTCGCGCTCCCGCGGTTGACGAGCACCGCGAGCGGCGCGGAGACGGCGAGGTCGCCTTTCGAGTAGTAGGTATGGAGCGGACGGTGAGCCCCCGCGAGGGAGACGATCGTCGAGCCGTCGCGCAGGAACAGCGACGCGACCTGCACCGCCTGGTCGAGGAGGCCGCCGGGGTTGCTGCGCAGGTCGATCGCGAACGCGGTTGCGCCCTCGGAGCGCAGCCTGCGGACGGCGACCCGTGTCTCGGCCGCCGTGCTCTGCACGAACGCCGAGATGCGGATCACACCGACCTTGCCGTCAAGGGTCGCGTGCACGGGATGCGCCTCGAACTGGCGGCGCTTCAGCTTCACCTGGATCGTTTTCAGCCCGCGCTGAACCTCGAGGCGAACCGTCGTGCCGGGCGGCCCGAGGATCCGGCCGACCGCCTCGCGGTAGGGAACGCTCTTGAGCGACTTGCCGTTGACGGCGAGGATCATGTCGCCGGCGTGGACCTGCGTCACATGGACGTGCCCGACCGTCGTGCGCCGCACGATCAGGCCGTCGGGCGTCGGGCCGACCGTGATCCCGATGCCGCCGTACGCAGCCGCGAACTGCCGGCGCGCGACCAGGTACTCGGCCGGGCTCAGATACGTCGTGTAGCGGTCGTGAAGCGCCGCGATCAGCTTCGGGATCGTCGGGCTCGCGAGCACCGCCGGCGAGAGGCGCCGGTAGTACTGCCGGGTGAGCTCCGTCCGCACCTGGTCGAGCTCACTCGGGCCCTTCGCGCGCGGAGGGAGCGGACGGACGATCAGGCCGATCCCGAAGGCGATCACGGCCGCAGCGGCCAGGGCGTAGACCGCCGGGCGACGCCTGATCCCCGACCGCACACCCGCGGCGGCGCGGGCCGACACCGTCAGATGCGGAGGAAGCGGCGGATCGTGAGCCCCGAGCCGATCGCGCCGAGGCTGAGCCCCATCGCAACGAGAATCAGCGCCGTCAGCGGGAAAGCGAGCGCCTTGACGTCCGCGTCACCGGTCAGGTGGGGCAGGATCGCCGGCAGGGCGATCGTCTTTCCGAGCAGCATGAAGAACACCGCCAGCAGCGAGCCGGCGAGCCCGCAGAAGAGACCCTCGAGCATGAACGGGCCGCGCACGAACCAGTTCGTCGCGCCGACGAGCTTCATCACCTCGATCTCTCGCCGCCGCGAGAAGATCGACAGCCGGATCGTGTTCGAGATCAGCAGGATCGACGCGATCAGCAGGACCAGGGTCGCGAGGATGAACACCACCTCGATCACGTGCGCAACCTGAAGGATCCGGTGCGACACGCGCTTGCCGTCGTTCACGGTCGACACTCCCGGCGGCTTGTGCGGGAAGACCACGAAGTGGTAGAGGTTGTCGACGTTCTCGGCCTTGTTCGGCGTCACCTCGAGCTCGGCGGGGAACGGGTTCGACGTCAGGTCGCGCGTCAGATCCGGATAGCGCTTCTTCATGATCTCGAGCGCCTGCTGCGACGAGATGTACTTGATCCCACCCGACTTCACGTATGGGCTCTCCTCGAGCCGGCGAACGAGCGCGGTCTTCTGCGCGGCGGTCGCGGCGGGATGCCCGTCGAAGTAGATCTTGACGACGAGCTCCTTCTTCACGTGATCCGACCACGACACGGTCCACGTGCCGAGGGCGATGAACAGCCCGAGCAGGAACATCCCGATCAGCACCGTCATCGTCGCCGCGATGGTCGTCGAGAGATTCGCGCCGAGGGACCGCCACGCCTCGGACACGAGCAGCTTCGCCCTCACGCTCATTCCCCGGCGTACCCGCCGCGGCGCTCGTCGCGCGTGAGGCGCCCGCTCTCGAGCTGGATAACACGCTTGCGCATCTTGTCGACCATCTCCCGGTCGTGCGTCACCATCAGGATCGTCGTGCCGCTGCGGTTGATGCGGTACAGCAGCTGCATGATCCCGACCGAGGTGTCGGGGTCGAGGTTCCCGGTCGGCTCGTCACAGACGAGCAGCGGCGGATGATTGACGAACGCGCGCGCGATCGAAACGCGCTGCTGCTCGCCTCCGGAGAGCTCGTCGGGGAGCGAGTTCATCTTGTGCGAGAGCCCGACCATCGCGAGCACCTCCGGGACCTTCTTCCGGATCGCAGTCGCGGACTCTCCCTGCACCTTGAGTGCGTACGCGACGTTCTCGGACGCGGTGCGGTTCGGCAGGAGCTTGAAGTCCTGGAACACGCAGCCGATGTTGCGGCGCAGCATCGGCACCTTGCTCCGCTTCAGCCGGCCGAGCTCGCGGCCGCCGAGCACGATCTTGCCGGTCGTGGGCTCGAGCTCCTTGAGCAGGAGGCGGACGAGCGTCGACTTCCCCGACCCCGACGCGCCGACGATGAAGACGAACTCACCCTTGTCGATGTGGAACGTGACGTCGTGGAGCGCCGTGACGTCCGGTTCGTACACCTTCGTCACCGAGTCGAACACGATCATCGACCCCGTCGACGGCGGCGGCGGCGCGAGCGGAGGCTCGTCGACGACAGCAGTCGCTTCGGGGGTTGTCAGCTCGGTCTCTTGCACGATTCGGTAACGGCGCCGCCCACCGGACGGCACTGGCGCGAAAGTTCGGGAAAGTGTAGCTCACCGATCAGTCGCACTACACAATCCTCCCCGCCGCCCGTGCGAGCAGATATTCGCGGATGAACGGGTCGAGAGCGCCATCCAGCACGGCCTGGGCATTGCCCGTCTCATAGCCGGTGCGCGTGTCTTTCACGAGCTGTGTCGGGTGGAGGTAATACGAGCGGATCGACGCGCCGCCGAAGCCGGTGTCGGCCGATCCACCCCGTTCCTTCGCCAAGAGCGCCTCCCTCTCCTCCTCCGCCTTCTCGGCCAGGCGCGCTCTCAGCACCCGCATCGCGGTCTGCTTGTTCGCCGACTGCGAGCGTTCGTTCTGGCACTGGACGACGATCCCGGTCGGCAGATGCGTGATGCGCACGGCGCTGTCGGTCTTGTTCACGTGCTGTCCGCCGGCACCCTGCGCGCGATAGGTGTCGATGCGCAGGTCGCTCTCGTCGATCTCCACGTCGGAGTCGACCGCGAGCAGCGGCGCGACGATCACGGTCGCGAACGCCGTGTGACGGCGGTGCGCGGCGTCGAAGGGGCTCTGTCGGACGAGCCGGTGCTTGCCGCGCTCCGCCTTGAGGATCCCGTATGCGTTCTCGCCGCCGACCGTGAACGTGGTCGACTTGAGGCCGGCCTCCTCGCCCGGGCTCGCCTCGAGCAGCTCGACGTCGAAGTCGCGCGCCCCGGCCCAGCGCTCGTACATCCGTAGCATCATCTCCGTCCAGTCCTGCGCGTCGGTGCCGCCCGTCCCCGACTGCAGCGTGACGACGGCGTCGCCGGCGTCGTACTCGCCGTCGAACAGCGCAGCTTCCTCGAGACGCTCGAGCTCGGCTTTCAGCGGTCGGAGCGATGCGGCGATCTCGTCGTCGAGCTCGCCGCCGTCGAGCGACGCGAGCTCGCGCGCATCCTCGTAGTCGCGCTGCAGGGCGCGATACCCGTCGAGCCTGCGCGAAATGCGTGCGTGCTCGGCGGAGACCTTCGCTGCGTTCGCCTGGTCGTCCCAGAAGCCGGGGGAGTTCAGCTCCGCTTCGAGCTCGGCGATCCGCCGTTCGAGCGACGCGGGGTCAAAGGTACTCACGGACCCAGTCGAGCTGGGCCCCGAGCTCGTCGAGCTGTTCGGCGATCGATTTCCCCTCGTCGGTCATCCGCGGGATCGTACCGCCCCGCCACGTGCTGCTAGTCGCAGCGGCGGCCGTCGACCCCGGCGAGCGTCGCCAGGCCGCGGGCCAGCGTCGGGCTCATGCTCAGGTCGATCAGGCCGGGCTGGGCCGCCGTCAGCCTCAACATGCCGTCGGAGCCACGCGAGACGCAGCCCTGGCGCGTCCGCCAGTACGGCGACCAGCGGACCGCGACCCGATACGTCCCGGCCTTGTCGACGAGGAACACGATGCGGGTCGGCCAGAGCCACTCCACGTTCGCCATGCCGGGACCAACGATGATCGACCGGGCCTTCGGCAGCTCGTAGACGGACACGTGCTCCGTGCGGAACACGCGCACGAGCCCGGAACGGCCGCTGCGCAGCAGCTGCGCTTCGAGCCGCGAGCTGTAGTCGGGCGTCGCGTCGGACAGGACGACGAACCGCGCTCCGAGCGAGCGCAGCCACGCCCGGTAGGCGGCCGGACGGAGCGGTTTGTCGTAGAGGAGCTCGTTCTGGGGGAAGTCGCTCTGCCGGTACCAGCCGCGGAGGATCGGGATCCCGGCCTCTGGGAGGTAGACGGCCGGCCAGTGGTCGACGGTATCGACGGCCTCGACGCGGTAGGAGAGACTCGAGTGGGCGTGCAGGTAGTTGATCGCCGGCTGCCAGTAGGCGGCCGTGCGCCCGGAGTCGGCGCTCGCCGCCGCGTAGCTCGCGACGATCGGCGTCACGTTCCAGACGGCAGCCAGCACGAGCGCCGGCACGACGAGCTTCAGGGGCCGCCAGCGTCGCAGCGACAGAGCGAGCACCGCGATCGGCAGGGCCGCGTAGCGGATGCGCTCGATGTTCGAGCCGACGTCCGACGGCACCGCGAACGCCCCGAGGCAGGCGACGAGATAGACGAGGAACAGACCATGGAGCGGGCGCGCCGCCGGAACGTTCCAGGTCGCGATCAGCCCGAGCCCGCAGAAGATCACGGCGGCGGCGAGCTGCCAGATGCTGAACGGGAACGAGCCGCCGTCGGAGAAGAGCCTGTACAGGACGAGCTCGAGCGCGACGCCGCCGAGCATGATCGCGAGCGGGAGCCGGATGTCGCGAAGGCTCCGACGGGCGACGGCCGCCCCGCCCAGCAGCACCCCGAGCAGGATGAAGGCGAGTGGGCTCGCCGCGAGGCACAGCGCCGCGCAGACGGCGAACCGCCCGCGGCGCCCCGACTGGAGAGCCCAGAGCGACAGCAGCCCGAAGGCAGCTGCGAGCGCGAACGGGAAAGCGGCGGAGAGCACGATCCCGGCCCAGAGCACCGCGAACGTCCGGCTCGACAGCCGTGCGGAGTCTCCCCACTGGCGCAGCGCGACGAGCGTGAACGCGAGCGCGGCCGCCGCGATCGTCGCGACGGCGAGCACCTTGATCCCCAGCACCGCCGCCAACGGGTAGTACAGGACGCTGTAGGTGACGAACGTGTAGCGGCCCGCGTACCAGAAGTTGTTCCAGAGCACGAAGCCGTGCTGGATCAGGAACGAGCGCTGGTAGACGTGCGCGGCCAGGTCGACCCCAGGAGGTCCCTGCCACACCAGGATGGAGGCGAGGCTCGCTGCGACGACCGTCGAGATGATCGCCTCGCGGGCGAGCACCCGAGGGTCCGCCACGCTCACGCCGAGAGACTATTCGCTCGGCAGGTCCTCCCGTAGCAGAGACCAGATCCCCAGGTCGACCCTGCGCCCTTCCTTGAAGTGCACGCGGCGGAGGACGCCGTCACGGGAGTAGCCGCCGCGCGCGGCGACCCGCTCGGACGCGGGGTTCGTGACGGCGATCCGCAGCTCGAGCCGCTCCAGGCCGAGGCCGTCGAGCCCCCAGCGCGTGAGGAGCGCCAGGGCACGGCCGGCCACCCCCCGCCCGCGCGCGGCGGGGGCGACGGCGTAGCCGATCTCCGCTTCCCGGGCGGGCAGGTCGAGCCGGAACATCGAGGCGAACCCGAGGAACGCCGAGCCGTCGGCAGCGCGCACCACGAAGCCGGCACGGGTGCCGGTGCGCCAGCCGTCCTCGTAGCCGCGGATCCAGGAGCGCACGAAGGACTCCCCCGCCGCGGTCGGCACCAGCGTGAACTCCTTGATCGCCGGGTCGGCGACCAGCTCGAGCAGGTCGGGGACGTCGGCCCGGGTCATCGGATCGAGCCGGATGACGCCGTCGGCGAGCGGTGGGGCGGGCGCCGTCAGGCGCCGTGGCACCGCTTGTACTTCTTGCCCGAGCCGCACGGGCAGGGGTCGTTGCGGCCGACGTTCTCGAACTCGGAGTTGACCTTGGGCCGCTGGGCGACCGGGGTCGCGACGGCGCCTCCGCCGGAGGCCGCCAGGGTCGAAGTGCCGCCGGCGGCGAGGATCGCGTCCGCCCCGGCCAGCGAGCTGTGCTCGTAGCTCAGGTTCTCGACGGCGCCGTCGCCGTTCGAGACCTGCTGCAGCTGGCTCTCGTCGGCTGTCACCTCGGCATGGAAGAGCAGCGTCACGACCTCTTCGCGAATCGAGCGGTTGAGATCCTGGAACATGACGTGGCCCTCGTTGCGGTACTCGACGAGCGGGTCCTTCTGCGCCATCCCGCGGAGGTGGATGCCCTCGCGGAGGTAATCCATGCTCTCGAGGTGCTCGCGCCAGCGGACGTCGACCGTCTGCAGGACGATGAAGCGCTCGAGGTCGCGGATCAGGCCCGGCTGAAGCTTGTCCAACTCCTGTTCGCGCTCGTCGTAGGCGTCGAGCGCGTCGTCGAGGAACTCCTGCGAGATCGCCTCGCGATCGAGGCCCTTGAGCTCGTCGAGCGTGACCCCGGTGCCGTAGAGCGCCTCCATCGCCGCGAGCAGCCCGTCGAGGTCCCAGTCCTCCGTCAGCTCGGAGTCGGTGTAGACGGACACGACGTCGGTGACCACCTCCGGCAACCACTCCTCACGGATGTCGTCGCCGAGGTCCTCGCCGTGCAGCACCCGGTTCCGCTGCTCGTAGATCACCTGGCGCTGGACGTTCATCACGTCGTCGTACTTGAGGACGTTCTTACGGGCGACGAAGTTCTGCTCCTCGACCTTCTTCTGCGCATTCTCGATCTGACGCGAGAGGATCGACGCCTCCATCGGCTGGTCCTCGGGCAGCTTGAACCGCTCCATGATGTTGTGGATGCGGTCGCCGGCGAACAGGCGCACGAGGTCGTCCTGCCCGGAGAGATAGAAGCGCGTCTCCCCAGGGTCGCCCTGACGGCCCGAGCGGCCGCGGAGCTGGTTGTCGATGCGGCGCGCCTCGTGCCGCTCGGTGCCGAGCACGTACAGGCCGCCGAGCGAGCGCACGTTGTCGTCGATCTTGATGTCGACGCCGCGGCCGGCCATGTTGGTCGCGATCGTCACCGCGCCCTGCTCACCGGCGTCGATGATGATCTCGGCCTCGCGCGCGTGCTCCTTCGCGTTCAGCACGTTGTGCGGGATCCCCTGTCGCTTCAGCAGCTCGCTCAGGTACTCGGACGTCTCGACTGCGATCGTGCCGACGAGCACCGGCTGGCCCTGCGCGTGGCGCTCTTTGATGTCGCCGACGACCGCATTGAACTTCGCCTCGACCGTCTTGAAGATGAAGTCGTTCTGGTCGGCGCGCTCCACCGGCACGTTGGTCGGGATCTCGACGACGTTCAGGCCGTAGATCTCGACGAACTCCTTCTCCTCCGTCTTCGCGGTGCCCGTCATCCCGGCGAGCTTGTCGTAGAGGCGGAAGTAGTTCTGCAGGGTGATCGTCGCGAGCGTCTGGTGCTCCTCCTGGATCGCGACGCCCTCCTTGGCCTCGATCGCCTGGTGCAGGCCCTCGCTCCAGCGACGGCCCTCCATGATGCGGCCGGTGAACTCGTCGACGATCTTCACTTCGCCGTCCTGGATCACGTAGTCGACGTCGCGCTTGTACAGCGCTTCCGCCTTCAGCGACTGCGTCAGATGGTTGACGAGCTGGACGTTGTTGGCGGCGTACAGATGGTCGATGCGCAGCGCCCGCTCGATCTTCTCGATCCCGCTCTCCGTCGGGGCGACCGTCTTGTGCTTCTCGTCGTACAGATAGTCGTACTCGAGCGCGAGCGCCTCGTCCTCAAGCTTCGTGTTCTTGGATTGGACTCCGTCGAGGCCCTTCACGACCCGCGCGAAGTCGTAGTACGTCTTGGCAGCGGTGGTCGGCTCGCCGGAGATGATCAGCGGCGTCCGCGCCTCGTCGATCAGGATCGAGTCGACCTCGTCGACGATCGCATACGAGTGCCCGCGCTGGACGACGGCCTCCAGGGAGATGGCCATGTTGTCGCGGAGGTAGTCGAAGCCGAACTCGGAGTTCGTCCCGTACGTGATGTCGGCCGCGTACGCCTCCTTGCGCTGGTCGAACGGCATCATGTTCTCGATCGCGCCGACGGTCATCCCGAGACGTTCGTAGACGCCCCGGTTCCAGTCCGCGTCGCGGTGCGCGAGGTAGTCGTTGACCGTCACCAGATGAACGCCGGTACCGGGGAGCGCGTTCAGGTAGAGCGGCAGGCTGGCGACGAACGTCTTCCCCTCGCCGGTCTTCATCTCGGCGATGTCGCCCTCGTGGAGCGCGATGCCGCCCATCATCTGGACGTCGAAGATCCGCTGGTCCGATTCGCGCACGCGCGCCTCCCGCACCGCGGCGAACGCCTCGAAGAGCAGATCCTCGAGCGACTCGCCGTTCTCGAGGCGCTCTCGGAACTCGGCTGTCTTCCCGCGCAGCTCGTCGTCCGAGAGCGCCTGGAAGTCCGGCTCGAGCGTCCCGATGTACGCGGCCTGCTCGGCGAGCCGCTTGAGCCGCCGTCCTTCCCCGAACCGCAGGGCCTTCTCGAACGATCCGCCGGGCATCAGCGAGACAGGGTACCGCCCGCCGGGGCGCTCATAGAGCAGCCGCCTGGGCTTCCCAGAGGTCGTCGACGACCCGGAAGGCACGGACGACGTACTCCGGCCCTTGCCGCTCGCCGACCTGTTCCAGCGCCGGCACGGAGCCGAAGCGGGGCTGCCCGTCGACGTGCAGCGAGCGCCCGTCGCCGGTCGAGACGAGCTCCGCCTCCTCCCCGGCCAGCCCCGGCGCCTTCACCAGCTCCACGTGCCGGGCCGCCACCGCCCAGAGATCGGGCCCGCGGCGGACCGCCTCTGCGCGGTACGGACGGTCGACGGTCGCCTCCACCGCCTGCTGCAGCGGCGCCAGCGCATCGTCGCGCTGCCGCTCGTCCTCGTCGCTGGTCTGAACTGCCGTGCCGTCCGCAAGCGTGACGAAGCGGACGTGATCGCCGGAGACGCCCTCGGCGCGGGCGGTCGTGACCACGTCGAACCGGCGCGCCCTCGGCACGCCGTGGATGCCGGGCTCGCCCCGCTGCTCACCGTCGAAGCCCGGCGGCTGCGCAGCCGGAGCGGTGCGGGTCGCCCCGTCGTCCAGACCGCCTGCCGCGGCGAGCTGTTTGTGCAGCGGCTCGTTGCGCCGAAAAAGGCGGATCGAGTCAGCCGTCCTTCTCTGCATGGCGCCGCGGCTCGACGACACGCATCTCGCGGTAGCGCTTCACCTGGCGGGAGAGCTTCTCGACGAGCTGGTCGATCGACATGCGCATGTCCGGCGAGGCCTCGCGCGCACGCAGGGTCGAGCCCTTGGTGAAGATGGTCGCCTCGGCGACGCTGCTCTCGGAAATCGACGGGTTCTTCTGCTCCGAGAGCTCGAGCTCGACCTGCGTCGGCTCGGCGAGCAGCTTCCCGATCTTGGCCAGCTTTCGCTCGGCGTACTCACGGATCGGCGGTGTGACCTCCACGTTCTTGCCCTTCACCTGAAGCCTCATTGTCCGCCTCCTTGGTGGTGGTCAAGCCGTCGTTCCACACTAGCGCACCCCCGGCGAGCGACGCGCCCGCCGAAGGGCTAGCGCCCAGTTCGCGCGAAGGTGAGAACCCGCACCGTGCGCGCTCCGCCCGCCCGGAGCGCGGCGGCAGCTGCCGAGGCCGTCGACCCGGTCGTGTAGACGTCGTCGACGAGCAGCACGTCGGGCGGGACGGCTCCCCGGGCCGCAAAGGCCCCGTCGACGTTCCGCCGCCGCTCGGCGAATCGCAGCCCAGTCTGGCGCGACGACGACCGCGGGCGGACGAGCAGGGTCGAGACCGGCAGCTCCCAGCGCCGCCCCAGCTCGCGGGCCAGCCGCCCCGCGGGGTGATGCCCGCGGCGCAGCAGCCGCTCGGCATCGGGCGGCACCGCCGTCACCACGTCGACCGTCGGCGCCTCGACGAGCGAGACGATCAGGTCGGCCGCAAGAGTCGCCGCTCGGCGGAGGCCGCGCTCCTTCCACCCGTGCACCAGCGACCGGGCCGGCCCGGCGTACTCGACCGCCGCACGGGCCGAGGCGAAGGTGAGCCGGCGGCCCGAGCACTCGCTGCACCGCTCGACCGGCCACGCCGTCGGCGCGCCGCAGAACGCGCAGGACGGGCCTGAGAGCACGCGCAGCGACCGCCTGCACCACGAGCAGAGCAGATCGGCCTGCCTGCCGCAGCCGAGGCAGCGCGCGGGAAAGAGAAGATCGACGAGCCACGCCGGCCACGCTACGGGCAACGCTGTGCCGTGTCTGTGCCAACTCCGTGCCGACTGTGTGTCGGACGACGCCGGGCCGTCGACCGTCCGGCCGGCTCAGTCGGGCGAGTACGCGGCCCGGACGGGCAGGCCCCGTTCGGCCCGCAGGCGGTTGTCCGCGACGAGCAGCTGGTCGCTGTCGCCGATGTCGTACCAGGCGCCCTCGAACTCCCAGCCGAAGACCGGCTCGCGCCGGCAGAGCCACTCGACGAAGCGCCCGGGCTGGTCGGGCGAGTTGCCTCCGGACAGGTACGCGCCGAGGAGCGGGACGTGCGACCGGTGAAAGAGGTACGTGGCCGTCGCGGCCAAGGTGGACGGCGGCTCGGCCGGCTTCTCGACGAAGTCGACGAGACGTCCGGCCCTGTCCAGCGAGACGATCCCGTACTGGGTCGCCAGCTCGAGCGAGCCGACGTCGCGCACGGCGACCGCGCTCGCGACTCCTTGTGCCCGCCAGAACGACTCGTAGTCCGCGAGGGAGAAGTCGAACAGGTTGTCACCTGCGATCACGAGCAGGTCGTCGTCGAGGCCGGCGCTGTCGACGACGAACCGGAGGTCGCCGATCGCACCGAGCCGGTCGTCATTGGAGGTCGTGCCGTCGTCGTGCACGCGCACGCCGCGCCCTTCCGCCCACTCGGCGAACCAGGCCACCTTGCGGTGGTTCGTGACCAGGTGCACCTCGTCGACCGAAGCGACACCGTCTACGGAGTCGAGGATCCAGTCGACGATCGGCCTCCCTCCCACCGGCAGGAGCTCCTTGGCCCACGTGTCCGTCAGCGGACGAAGCCTGGTCGCATATCCGGCGGCGAGGACGACCGCCTTCATGCCGTCACCGGCGCGGCCTGCAGCGACGACGCGTAGGGAGGCCGGTGAACGCCGGCCTCGGTCACGATCGCGGTGATCAGCTCCGCCGGGGTGACGTCGAACGCCGGGTTACGGGCGGGGAAGCGTGAGGTGATTTCGGCGGGATCGCGCTCCTCGATCGGGATCGCGCCGCCGTCGGGCGTGGCGGGGTCGAGCGTCGAGGTCGGCGCGACGATGTACATCGGCACCCCGTGGTGCCGCGCGAGCACCGCGAGTGGGTACGTCCCGATCTTGTTCGCGGTGTCGCCGTTGGCGGCGATCCGGTCGGCGCCGGTCACGACACAGTCGACATCACCGGCGGCCATCAGCGACCCGGCCGCCCCATCGGCGATCACCGTGCTCGGAATGCCGGCCTGCTCGAGCTCCCACGCGGTGAGCCGCGCTCCCTGGAGCAGCGGGCGCGTCTCGTCGACCCACACGTGCTCCAGCAGGCCCTCCTCGTGCGCGGTGATGAGCGCTCCCACGGCGCTGCCGTACCCACCGGTTGCGAGCCCGCCCGCGTTGCAGTGCGTCAACGCGCGGGTGCCCGGAACGAGCAGGGCAGCGGCGTGCGCGGCCATCGCCCGGCAGCGGGCGACCTCGTCACGGTGGATCCGCCGCGCGTGCTCTGCGCTCGGGTCCTCGTGCATCCGGTCGAGCGCCCACGCGAGGTTGACGGCAGTCGGCCGCGAGCTGCGCAGCACATGGTCGGCCTCGTCGAGGTCCTCCCCGCTCGCCGCGGCGAGCGCATACCCGTAGGCGGCCGCGACCCCGATCGCCGGCGCGCCGCGGACGGCGAGCACGCGGATCGCCTCCGCCACGTCGGCGGCCGTCCGGCACTCGAGCTCGACCTCCTCGAGCGGGAGCCGGCGCTGATCGAGCAGGACGACGCGATCGGGCTCGAGCCTGAGGATCGCCTCAGGCTCGAGCATGTCCGCGCGCCGTCACTACGTCCCTTCGTCCCAGGACGCCAGGTACCTGGCCTGCTCCTCGCTGAGCGCGTCGATCGCGACGCCCATCGTCTCCAGCTTGAGTCGCGCGATCTCCTCGTCGATCTCGGTCGGCACCGGGTAGACCTTCGCCTCGAGCGACGAAGCGTTCTGGACGGCGTACTCGGTCGCGAGCGCCTGGTTGGCGAAGCTCATGTCCATGACGATCGCAGGATGGCCTTCCGCCGCGGAGATGTTGACGAGCCGGCCGTCGGCCAGCAGGAAGATGCGCCGGCCGTCCGGCATCTTGAACTCCTCGACGAAGTTGCGCGCCTCGCTCGTCTCGACCGACAGCTCCCGCAGCGCCGGGATGTCGATCTCGACGTTGAAGTGGCCGGTGTTGCAGATGATCGAGCCGTCCTTCATGACCGCGAGATGCTCGCGCGCGAGCACGTGCTTGTCGCCGGTGGCCGTGCAGAAGATGTCGCCGATCGGCGCAGCCTCGCCCATCGGCATCACCTCGTAGCCGTCCATCAGGGCCTCGAGGGCCCGCATCGGATCGACCTCGGTGACGATGACGTGCGCGCCGAGCCCGCGGGCGCGCAGCGCGACGCCGCGCCCCACCCAGCCGTATCCGGCGACGACGAATCGCTTGCCCGCGATCAGCACGTTCGTGGCGCGGATGATCCCGTCGAGCGTCGACTGGCCGGTTCCGTAGCGATTGTCGAAGAGGTGCTTCGTGCGCGCCTCGTTGACTGCGATCACGGGGAACGCAAGCGCTCCGTCGGCCTCCATCGCCTTCAGCCGGATCACACCGGTCGTCGTCTCCTCCATGCCGGCGATGATGTCGCCGAGCTGCTCGCGGCGCGCACTGTGCAGGACGCTGATCACGTCGGCGCCGTCGTCCATCGTCAGCTGCGGCCTGTGGTCGACCGCCGCCTCGATGTGCGAGTAGTAGGTGTCGTTGTCCTCGCCCTTGATCGCGAACACGGGGATGTCGAAGTCGTTGACGAGAGCGGCGGCGACGTCGTCCTGGGTCGAGAGCGGGTTCGACGCACACAGCACGACGTCGGCGCCGCCGGCCTTCAGCGTGCGCATCAGGTTCGCGGTCTCGGTCGTCACGTGCAGGCACGCCGAGATGCGGCGGCCCTCGAGCGGCTGTTCGCGCTCGAAGCGCTCGCGGATCGCCGTCAGCACCGGCATCTGCCGGTCCGCCCACATGATCCGCCGGACGCCCTCCGGGGCGAGGGACAGATCCTTCACGTCGTGTCGTTTGGTCGTTGCCACTCGGGCATCCTCCCTGGTCGCTGAACGATGGTCAGGCTGCGAGCAGCCGTTCGTGCTTTCGCTGTTCCCATTCGATCCAGGACCCGGCATCCTCCGCCGCCGCCAGCCAGGCGTCGACCGCCGTCCGCAGCTCGGGCTCGCGGCGGAGCCGTGCTGCGAAGGCGATGTCGGTCAGATCGAGGGCGAAGCGCTCGCGGAGCGAGCGGAGGGCCCGTAGGCGGTTGAGCTCGCCGAGGCCGTAGGTGCGGTAGCCGGAGCGCGTCCGGGCCGGCACGACGAGCCCGTGGAGCTCGAGGTAGCGGAGCATCCGCGCCGACCAGCCGGTCTCGGCGGCGGCGGCTCCCACGGTCAGCGGTGCGCGCACGGGCACGCCCGAGACCTTAGCACACTTATGTCAAGGTTAGGCGGCCGACGTCCCCTGGCGCCCGTAGGCGTCGGCGAGCCGGACGACGTCGTCCGGGAAGGGCGTGGAGACCTCGAGGATCGTCGTGTCCTCAAGCGCGGTCACACGGTGCACCGTCCCCGCGGGGTAGTGGAACGCGGCGCCTGGGCCGACGACCTCCTCGGCCAGCACGGCCTGCCCCGCCTCGCCCAGCTCGATCCGCGCCCGGCCGGCCTGGACGAGCCACGACTCGTCCTTCTCCCGGTGGAACTGCAGCGAGAGCGAATGGCCGGCCTTCACGTGCAGGAGCTTGCCGAGGTAGCGGTCGGTCGCCGCCCAGATGAGCTCGTAGCCCCAGGGCTTGTCGATCCGGCGCACGTCCACCGCCCAGCGATCGAGGGAGCCCAGGTTCGGCGAGTCGACCGACATTTCGGGCGAGTCTGTCACGCAAGCCACTCGGGGTGCGCGGCGACGTGGTCGGCGGCCACGCGCAGCTCCTTGGGCGTGTTCACGGTCAGCCAGAGCCCCTCGTGCCGGAACGCGTGCAGCCGGCCCTCGGCGGCGAGCTCGGGAAACGTCGTCGACTCGTGATCGCCCCGCTCGGGGAAGCGCTCGAGCGCCTCCTCCGACAGGACGTAGTTGCCGCAGTTGACCCAGTACGGGACTTTGCCCGCCTCCTCGAAGCCGCGCACGACGTCGTCGTCGCCGATGTCGACGAGCCCGAACTGCGACTTCGGGCGCGCGACGGCGATCGTCGCGAGTGCGTTCCGGGACCGATGCCGCGCGAGCAGGCTCGTGTAGTCCACGTCGACGAGCTCGTCGCCGTTGAGAGCGAAGACCTCTCCGCCCTCGTTGCGCGCTTGGGCCGCGAACCGAAGGCCGCCTCCGCGCCCCAGGCGCTCCGGCTCCTCGACCGCCACGATCTCCGGCCCCTGGCCGGCGAGCGCCTGCTCGAACACGGCTCCCTCCCCGGCGGCGCAGGCGAAGATCACCCGGGTCACGCCGGCCCGAGCGAGCCGTCCGACCTGGTAGGCGGCGAGCGGCCTGCCGGCGACGTCGACGAGCGCCTTCGGGCGGCCGCCCGCGGCCTCGCCGAGCCGCTCGGCCCGGCCACCGGCGAGGATGATCGCCTCCAATGCTCCGGTTAGGCCTCGGTGACGGGCTGCGGAGCTGCGGCAAGCTCGGCCGCGTCGACCGGCGACAGGCGGCCGATGCCTTCGTAGCGGAATCCGGCCCGGCGGACGTCCTCCGGATCGAGCAGGTTCCGCCCGTCGACGATCAGCGGCGTCGCCATCGAGTCGCGCACCTCCGGCGTGGCGAGGCCGCGCAGCTCCGGCCACTCGGTCACGATCACCGCCGCGTCGGCGCCGTTCACCGCCTCGGCGACCGACCCGACGACCTCGACCCCCGCGGGAAGCTTGGTCCCGTCGGCGACCGGGTCCCAGGCGCGGACGTGGACCCCCTCGGCGAGCAGGCGCGAAGCGAGCACGATCGACGGCGCCTCGCGCATGTCGTCCGTCCCCGGCTTGAACGCAAGGCCGAGCAGCGCGACCGTCCGGCCGTCGAGCTGGCGTCCGAGGTGCCGCTTGAGCTTGCCCACGACGCGGCGCTTCTGCAGCTCGTTCACCTCGATCACCGCCGAGAGAAGCTGGAAGTGGTAGCCGGAGTTCGAGGCGAGCTGCTTCAGCGCGAGCGAGTCCTTCGGGAAGCACGAGCCGCCGTAGCCGATGCCCGCGCGCAGGAAGTGCGGGCCAAGGCGGCGGTCGAGCCCGACGCCCTCGGCGACCATGACGACGTCGGCACCGGTCGCCTCGCAGACGTTCGCGATCTCGTTGATGAACGAGATGCGCGTCATCAGGAACGCGTTCGCGGCCAGCTTGATCATCTCCGCCGAATTGACGTCGCACTGGACGATCGGCGCGTCGATCGACGCGTACAGGGACGCGACCCGCGCCGCATCGGCCCTGACGGAGGAGCCGATGACGATCCGGTCCGGCTTCATGAAGTCGCCGACCGCCTTGCCCTCGGCGAGGAACTCCGGGTTCGAGACGTAGCCGACGTGCGCCAGACCGCGCTCGTCGAGCCCGGCGCGCACCTTCTCGCCGGTGCCGACCGGAACGGTCGACTTCATCACGACGATGGGGTTGCCGGTGACGGCCGGCAGCTCGTCGATCACCGTCCAGACGCGCGAGAGGTCGGCGTCGCCAGACGCCGTCGGAGGAGTGTCGACGCAGACGAAGAGGAACTCGCAGTCGGCGACATCGGCCGGGTCGAGGGTGAACGAGAGCCGGTCGCGGTTCCTGACGAGGAGCTCCGGGACGTCGTCCTCGAAGAACGGCACCTCGCCGCGCCGCAGCGACTCGATCTTCGCCGGCAGGACGTCGCGCACGACGACCTCGTGCCCCAGCTCGGCGAAGCAAGCCCCTGTGACCAGGCCGACCCAGCCGGCGCCGAAGATCCCGACCCTTGCCATGAGGCGGCCAGTCTACTTCGCTGCCGGAAGCGGCCTGAGGCCCTTGGCGATCGCCAGCATCGTCTCGTTCGAGAGCGAGTCGAGCAGCGTGTTCACGACCCAGTAGTTCGCCGTCTTCGTCTGTAGCACGATCATGTGGAGGTGGCTGCCCGAGTAGTAGAGGTCGAACTCACGACCGCCCAGGTCGTGCTGGAAGCTCTTGTCCGTGAGCACAGGGGCCCCGTCCCAGTTCGACTCCTGAACGCCCCAGTACTGCCCTGATCCCGTCTTGAACACGAGCCGGACCGCCTTCTTGCCCTTCACGATCGGGTAGAGCCTCGCTGCGACGTCACCGTCGTACGAGTCGGGATACGAGCTCGCCTCGAGCACGGTCGGCACCTCGAGTGGGAAGCCGGCGCGCGCCCGCAGCGGCTCGAGCAGGCCGGTTGCGACCGACGGCTCGGAGCGCACGTACGGCGGCTGGTGCGCCGGCGCGTTCGACGTCGGGATCGGCGCCAGCGAGCCGTGGAAGGTCTGCCCGAGCACGACCACGACCATCGCGCCGGGATCGAGCGCCCGCAGCTTCGCGTCGCGCGGCAGCGCAGCGACACTCGCCGGCTGGAGGAGCGACAGCATCGCCTGTGCCGCCGCCTTCGCCTTGGCGTTCCCCGGCGCGTAGTAGATCCTCGAGTGGAAGACGTTGCTCGGAGCGTCGGCCTCGACCTGCCCCGGCGGTGCGAGCATCACGTAGCCGCGCTGCCCGAGCAGGTACGACGCGTTGGCGGCCGCTCCCGCGACGCCGTTGCCGTTGAGCACGAGCACCGAGACCTTCGACGGCGGCGGCGCCTTCGTCTTCACGTGTGTGCCGAGGGCGGCCGCGTTCGCCGCCTTCGAGGACTGGACATCCGGGTTCTCGAACTCGCCGACCGCCTGCTGGATCGCACCGGCAGGAGCCGACGTCACCGTCGCCCCGCTGATCCCCTGGATCTGCGGCTGGAAGAAGTGGCCGCCCGGCAAGCCCAGGGCGAACGAGGCGTAGGACAGCACCTCGCTGCCCTGAA
>Ga0335081_10005126_pt1 | contig 20730 bp, 13 predicted proteins | sample Lox_Sample_35_FD_206713 | JGI IMG/M metagenome (GOLD analysis project Ga0335081, IMG submission 206713) | Soil microbial communities from Loxahatchee National Wildlife Refuge, Florida, United States - Lox_Sample_3.5 | ecosystem: Environmental > Terrestrial > Soil > Wetlands | place: USA... | reverse complement strand
CTGTGACTTACCACTAAGTGCTTTTTGCGCGTCGATTTCCTTCGTCCGTCGCACTGCTAACTTCACGAGGAAAATGATCTTGGGGCTGAGTCCCAAAGGCGTCAATGGTCGGACAACACTTTCTTCTTCATTCTCATCCCGATGCTTGTTGATTCCGAGGATGCCGAGATTCTTGGCCATGTTGGCAAGAGAAGGATTCGGGTCCCATAACCGAACCTTTTTGGTATAGCCAACAAGGTGCCGATCCTCCCCTTTCCCCTGATATTCCTCAAAAGTTTCTACCCCTGCCACTGCCGGAACAATGTCATCCGGCCAATCTTTAATATCCAATAAGGTGTTGTTAGGCCCATAAAGCCTCCGAATGTCTACGTAGGCAATCCTGGCCATTCGAGTCAACACTTTGTCGGCTTGTACTCCAACCCGATGGAGGCGCTCTTCCATCGCTTTCTGGATGGCTTGCGAAACTTGACTTTTCTTGATCAATCTGGAAGCAATACTATCTGCATTCTTGACGCTGAAACCAGCCCTGATCGCAGCCTCCCGTTGGGTTATATTTGGGTCCTGAAGCTCTGCAACAAACTGTGACTCCTTCCTCGTCAGCTTACGTTCACTCATGTTCCCACCTCCTCCAACCGGTGGCTTTTGGATCGGGGTGGCTTCGCGAATTACCACCGTTTTACCGTCCGCTGCCGCCCCCGTTTTCTTAGGCATCAATCCCAGAAGCACCTTAGAATAAAAGTCCGGCCATCCGCGCCAGTTCTTTGCCGCTCCAGGTCCGGCAGTGTTCCTGGTCATCCTTTTGGGCTTTCCCGGCTGACGGTCGTTCCCAACACCCGCTTGCAATCAAGTGCAACTACCTGCCGGGATCAGACCCTTTGCCTCCCTGTTTCGAAATTTGTTCCAAAAACTTTTTTCCATCCCCTTACGCCCCAGCCCTTACAGAGTAAGTTGACGGACGCCATTGAATACTGCCTTTAATGTCGGGGGAGGGGCAAGGCAAAGAGTTCGATATGTATCAACGAAGGGGAGCCAGCAAACAAAGGGCCCGTGCCAAAAAGCATGGGCCTTTTTGTTTGCTAATTTTCCCGATTGCAGGACTCGAAGCGAGGATTCCGCCGACCGAATAGGGAGGAAAAGCCCCACTCATGTGCTGCGTCAGGAATCCGAAGGGGAGGTGACGCAGGGAGAAACAAAATGCTTCGACCGTAGTGACCGAGTCCTGCCCGGGGAGCCATTTCGACGCGCTTAGGGGCATCCATAAGGATGGGTGCCCCTTTCGCTTGCTCAAGGCCTACCCGGGCCAGGGCAAACACAAAGTCCTGAGTCCAGTCGAAGAACTGAAGGTCTTCAACCGAGCAAGAAGGAGCGCGGAGAAACGGCCCTGAGCCCGTCTTGAGCTTGTCGAAAGACTTGTCGAAGGGCCAGAAGGCTTTCTAATGCCAGCATGGTTTTATATTCTTCGACTCCGGTCCGGTTCACTTTACCTCGGAGCAACCATTAATTTGAAGCAGCGCTATGAAGAACACTGCGCCAAACGAGCATGTAGGACCACGACCCTGGACCCACCTATTGCCTCAGTCTACTCAGAAGAATACGAAACGTTCAGCCAGGCACGCCAACGTGAGACTCAGGTGAAACGATGGTCTCGGGCCGAAAAAGAAGCACTGGTTTCCGGCGACTTCACCGCGTTGCGGAGGCTCGCAAGATCCAAATAGCACCCACGGATCTGACCTGGTGAGCCGAACGAATCTTCCCCGTTAATGGTTGAAGATTACCGACTGAAGGAATTGGTCGACAAACGAGGTATGTTTGCCGATCGATTCGTCTATTTCTCCTTCAACTCATCCCACTTGTAGTCGATTAATTCAAGAAGTACATTGTTCACCTTCTTCGGATGGACGAAGGCAAATTCACAGCCCCTGAACGGCCTGGTTTTCTCTCCTCCTAGAGCGGGGATCAAGGGGTAATCCATCGACTCCAGTTCCTTTATGGCTTCTCTCGTATTATCCACATTGAAGCTGAGGACCATCACCCCCTCGCCTTTTTTTTCTATCCATTTCGCGACCGGACCGTCGGGAGTAGTCGATTCCATGAGCTCAAATCCTATCCCGCCCAACCAGTACCTTGCGACGCGGATCTTTTCAAGCTCATCGATATAGGGATCGTCCGGTTTCGATCTCCCCATGATGGGTTCCCATACTTTCCTCGCCGCATCCAGGTCCTTGACTGCTATGCATATATGGTCGATTTTATTGATTCTCATTGTCTTCCTCCTACTCCCCTCATGGCAGGTGAATTCTTTTTGTCAAATATTTAACCTGTCCTCGGTTATCTCGTATGCCCCAAAGGACCTCCTTTTAGTTAGACGGTTATTTTGTTTGATATTTCTCTTTTACGTAGGCGAGAGCTTCATCTATGGCCTTGGCCGCGCTGTCCAGATCTTGTTCAGTGTGCCTGTAGCAAATATATCCATGATGGTGTGGGGTAAGAAAGATGCCTCTGCGGATGAGCTGAGTGTAAAAATCATCGCGTCTGGCCCTTTGGGTATTCGCTTCGTTCTTCTTGAAGGTGATGAAAAACATCGGTGCAACACCGCTTAACTCGGCTCCGACGTCATACTTGTTAATGATGCCTTGGACTTTTTTCAGAAAACGGCCTCCTTTTTCCCATATTTTGTCAAGGACATGGTCACGTTCCAAAATTTCAATGGTTTTGAGAGCGGCAATATAACCGTCACTGTTTGGGAAGAAGGTAGAGGATATAAAAAGCTTTTCCGCTGCGGTCATCATCACTTCGGCTTTTCCTGTCACGACACTGATGGCATATCCGTTGGCCATTCCTTTTCCAAGGACCGTCAAGTCCGGGGTGACTCCATAAAGTTCTTGCGCTCCACCCATTCTGAGCCTGAAACAGGTTCGCACTTCATCAAATACCAAAACGGCGCCATACCTGGTAGCGATTTCTCTCACGCCTTCAAGGAACCCTGGTTGGGGTTCTTCCATCTTTTGATGAAGGGGATGCCCGAAAGGAGTCATAATGATGGCAGCGGTCTGGTCGCCATATCGTTTCATCAAGTCCTCGAGCTGATCGAGGTGGTTGTATCGAAATTCATGGACATCCTCGTAGAACTTTTCAGGAATGCCCCCCTTCATCTCAACGCACCAGTCATGCCAGCCGTGGTAGCCACAGCGCATCACCTTGATCCGGTTGGTGTATGCCCTCGCAATACGGATGCTCGCTGTCGTAGCATCGGAGCCGGTTTTTAGAAAAATGCTCAATTGCGAACAGGGGACGAGCTCGCTGAGTTTTTTCGCCAGCTGATTCTGATACCTCTGTGTGAGTGTGAAGCAGAAGCCCTTGTCTCTGATTTGTTTAATGACAGCGTCGTCAACTTCTTCTTCCCTATAGCCCAGGATAATTGGCCCATAGCCACAGAGGAAGTCGATATATTCATTTCCATCAACGTCGGTTAATCTGCTGCCCTTGCCATATTCAAGAAAGATGGGATATTCCCCTACGATAAAATCGCTGGGTCTTCTGGCACCCAGGACTCCTCCGGGAATCAGTTTTTTTGCCTGTTCAAAAAGCTCCAGGCTTTTCGCTATGTTTAGTTTTTCAATGTTTTTCATAGAGAGTCTCCTTGTAACCTGTCCGATCCAGGCTAACGTCCAAGCATAGAGTTTATTGTTTCCGTTTGATGTATTTTGGCGCCTCTTTCTCGCAATGCTGCAAGGAATTTTCCAGGATCGATGCAGCCTTCCGGGGCTACCACTCCCTTCACCGTGACATCGCCAGCATCTAACATCAGGGCTGCAATCGAGGCGGGAAGTCCTGTTCCGGGCGCCATCCTGCCCACGATGTCAGCGGTGTATGTCACCTGTTTTCCTTTTCTCTCTCCTTTTACGATCACTTTCAAGCCAGAAGCGAACGGTCCCTTATCTCTATTGTCGGGAATTGCACCCCAAAGCTGCAACGTCAGGTCATACGGTGATACCTTAACCCCCTTAACATCAACCGTCTCCTTGCTGAGAAAGCCTGTCTCTCTCTGCTCTCTAATGAGCTGGTCTACCCATGCCGGGATGAGCGCGCCTTTGATGACCACCCTTTTCACCCCTTTTATATACCGTGGTATGGTGAGTGGCTGAGGGTGGCCCACATAGCGAACTTGACAGGTGCCCAGGGGCTCAAGGAATTCAGCCGTCTCCTCACCGGTGCCACCCTCCACATATTCCAGCTTACCGTCCAAAACCTGTGGAATTTTACCTAAAGTCATATGGAGGCTATGGTCCCACGCTGCACCCGCGAGTTCGGCGATACTGACTACCCAGAATAAGGCGATCTCGTCAACACGATCCAGTTGATTTGCGTACCATTTGACGATGACGTTGTTTGTTCCCGGATCCGATCCCATTCCTGTCAAGACGGTTATTCCTGCTTCTTTGGCGGCCTGATCGATATCGGAAGAAAAAAGAATTTCAGTCGCCTCGTAGTCATCGCAAATGTCTATATAATTGACCTTCGCTTCAACGGCTGCCCTGGCGACTGCCACAGCCGTCTTGTAGAATGGCCCTGCGCAGTTGACGACCACGTTGGCCTCCCGGATTGCCCTGACCAAGCCGTTGTGATCGTTTACGTCGACTCTGTTGAGCGATACCTTTCCACTGGCGCGCAATTTATCTTGCACTCTACTTGGGTCTGTATTGATGTCGCCTAAAATGACTTTCTTAATCTGGTCCTGCTTGATGAGGTCCCGGGCAACCCCCTGCCCCATACCTCCCGTTCCACCTAATACTAATGCCTGCATTCTCATTTCCTCCTTATCAGTTATGATCCTTTGGATAGGAACTCGCTCTTGGACAACTTAAATGTACGAGAAATCGAGTTGCACCTCTACCAAGGTCTGCGAACTTCGTTTTATCGGAGTATTTATCGGCGAAGCATGAAGCACTCATGGCAGGGGATTGGCCGGAACTGCGGAGGTTCATGTGTCAGACTTCTTCTCCTCCAGCATGCGCAGTACCACTTCGGGTGTGACGGGAAGTTCCTTGGGCATAGCGCCGATGGCGTTCTGCACGGCATTGGCCACAGCTCCGGTCATGGCCACGGCGATGGACAAACCTCCCTCCTTGGCGCCGAACGGCCCAAAGGGATCGTTGGAGGTCACAACGATCGGGTCAATGTTGGGCACATCCGTGGAGAGCGGGAACCAGTAGTCGGCGAAGTTCGCATTAAGATTCTGCCCTCTGCTCGTCCATAGATGCTTCTCCATGAGGATACCCTGCGGGCCGGCCTCCATAGCGGAGCGTTGGATCTGTTGCTCAACAGCCAGCGGGTTGATGGGATAGCCGCAGTCATGGGCGGCAACCATGTTGAGCAGCTTCACTTTGCCCGTTTCGGGATCCACCTCCACCTCGGCCACTGCCGTGCCGAAGGAGAATGCCGAGGCAATCTGTCCACGGGGGTTTTTGATCCAGTCCCGCTTGGGATCGGCGTCGGGCCAACGGTCGCCGCGGCCCAAGATCGCCCGATTCTGCGCCAGAGCGGTTCTGGCTACTTTGGCGATATCAACAGATCTCTCCGGTGCACCTTTGATGAAAATACGAGAATCACGCCCTACCAGGTCATCTTTGTCAGCCTCCAGCATTTGGGCGGCGACCTCGAAGAGTTGTTCCTTGGCATCGGCGGCCGCGGCTTTGACTGCGCCGCCGGAAATAAGTGTAGAAGCCTGGGAGTAAGCTCCTTGATCAGACGGAGTCACACTGGTATCACCCGTAACGACTTTGATTCGGTCCAGAGGGATTCCCAGCTCTTCGGCAGCGATCTGAGAGATCATGCTGTCGTTGCCTTGCCCGTTATCTATCACTCCAGAAATCACGGTGACATCGCCGTCCTCATTGAACCGCACAAAGGCTGCTGAACCTCCGCGGATGCCCATCGGGAATCCGCTGATCATCGCGCCGCAGCCCATGCCGATGCCACGATAAGGCGGTAAATGGCCTCGTTTTTCCTTCCAGCCAGCCTTCTCCGTGGCCAGGCGCATGGTTTCGGCTTCGGCACAGGAGGTGATCACCGTCCTGGTAGGAGTCACATAGCCCTCGTGGACGGCGTTCCGCATTCTGAATTCGAGTGGGTCCATCCCAAGTTTCTCGGCAAGGGCATCGAGCTGCAACTCCAATCCAGCATAAGCTGTGCGGGGGTGATGCGGGTACATTCCGCGAGGGGGTTTGTTGGTATAAGACCGAATAGCCTCATAACGCAGATTGGCGAACTTGTAGGCCTCTTCAATCATAATGTAGGCGACAGAGGCGGCGATGGGGCCGGTGCTGGCGTAAGCTCCTCCGTCCATGATGACCTTCATATCAACGGCGGTAATTTTTCCCTCGGCGTCAACCCCCACTCTGGAATGCGTAATACTGCTGTGCACCTGCCGTACGCAGTTGAAGTTCTCCTCGCGGGTGTAGACCAATTTAACAGGACGACGAGCTTTCCTCGAGAGAAGGGCGGTCATAAAATCCGCAGGTGAAACCTCGGACCTGCCGCCGAAATGTCCGCCGATGGCGATCTTGCGGACACGCACGTCTGAGGTCGGTATGCCCAGCGCGTTACTGAGCGGTCTCGCTTTCATATGGGGGCCCGCGTTGGGGCACCATATGTCCAGTCCTGTGCTATCGAAGCTGGCCACAACAGCGTAATTTTCTAACTGGCAATAGCTTTCTTCCGGAGATGCGAAGCGGCCTTCCTCTACGAGATAAGACTCGGCAAGAGCCCGGTCAACATTCCCTTCGTCCACGAAGATGCGAACGCTGACATTGCCGGGCTTGTCATCATGAAGCTGGGGAGCGCCTTCACGCAAAGCCTCTTCAGGATCGAGAACATGCGGTAAAGGCTCCCACTCCACCTTGATCAAGTCCACGGCCTCTTGTGCCGTTTCTTCGTCAGTGGCAGCCACAGCGGCAACCTCTTGGCCGAAGAAACGGGCCTTGTCCGTAGGAAGGAACTGCATATCCCGGGTGTATGCAAATACGCCCCATCGATAGGGTATGGCGTCTTTGCCGGTGATGATTGCCCTTACTCCGGGAAGCTTCTCGGCTCGACTCGTGTCGATGTTCAGTATCCTGGCGTGGGCATAAGGGCTGCGGAGCACTTTAGCATAAAGCATGCCCGGTAAATACAGATCGGCGGAGAACTTGGTTTCACCCTTCGCTTTGGGGACAGAGTCGGTTCGAGACGTTCGCTTACCTATTACTGAATAGTCTGGATTGGCATCTTCCTTTTGCAAGGACAGGGCTCGCTGACCGGAGAGGGCCATCACGGATTCGACAATCTTGGTATAGCCGGTGCACCGGCACAGATTGCCAGAGATAGCCTGCCGAATTTCCCTTTCCGTGGGAGAAGGGTTCTTGTCCAATAGCGCCTTGGCCGAAAGTATCATGCCCGGGCCGCAGAACCCACATTGAATGCCACCGTATTTGACGAATGCCTCTTGGATCGGGTGCAGCTTCTCTCCATCGGACAATCCTTCTATGGTGACAATCTCTTGCCCCTCGACTTCCGCTGCGAGAAGTAAACAAGAACGCACGGGTGCCCCATTTAGCAAGATCGTGCATGCACCGCAAGTTCCATCCTCGCACCCGCACTTCGTCCCGGTAAGTTGCAGTTCATCGCGGATGACCTCCAAAAGGGTGCTGTGAGGAGTGATTTCAAGCTTTTCAACTCGCCCATTTATATTTAGTGACACTGGAATCCTTCCCATGGTTCTCCTTATCGTCACAGGTTAAGTAAAGGTTACGGTTACGAAGCTCGTTTCGTTTAATGTCCAACGGTTACGTGCCTGCACGCCGAAGTGCCTCCGTTTCGGCACGCAGGCGTGAACTTGCTGAGCCGAAGAACGTAATCGAATGACGATACAGGCATCGTAGCCCTTACTGTGACCGGAAAACTTTCCATTAAGATCTATTCTCCAGCGCCGCCGCCAGTGCTCGGCGCAATGCCCGGATTACAAGCACCCCCACCATCTTCCGGCGATAGCCGGCATCGATAGCCAGGTTTTCTACCGGCTGCGCCCTATCCACCACTTCTCGGGACACACCCTGGAGTAGATCCTCTGTAGGCTTGTGACCCTCCAGAAGTTCCGCGGCCTTGGGCACCTCTATTGGGGAAGGCCCCACCGCCCCCAGTACTATTTTGGCCTGCTCGATGGTGCCACTCCGGTTCCCTTTCACCATAACGGCTACTCCGGCCATTGGAAAATCCATGCCTTCGCGCACACGGAGTTTCTCGTAAGCCCCGGCAGCCCCGCGGCTAGGAGTTGGGATCCGGACCTCTGCCAGTATTTCGTCGGGCTTGAGAACGTTGGGCTTCTTCCCTCTCCCCGTGAAGAACTCGGCTGAGGGAATTATCTTTTCACCGTTCGCCGAGACGATTTTCACCTCAGCTCCCAGCGCTATCAGAACTGGACCAAGATCTCCCTGGTAAACCGCCTTGCAACGCTGGCCTTTCTCGACTGCGTTGCAGACGTCTCCTCCCAGCTTGAAGCAAGCCTTTAGCCCGCTTCTCCAGAATTCGGACTGATTGTAGTAGATGCACCGGGTGTCAAGACAGAGGTTTCCTCCAACGGTGGCCCCACGGTGGATAGAAGGAATACCCACAAGTTGAGCGGCCTGAGCCAGGGGAGCGTATTCGTTCAACACAAGGGGGGATTTCTCCAGGGTCTCCAAGGTGACCATAGAACCGATGCTAAGTCCGCCGCTCTCGTTTCGGTGCACATAATCCAGCGCCTTCAATCCCTTCAGGCCAATCACAACGGCGGGTTTGGAGAGTCTGTAACGAAGGCCAACCATGAGGGCAGTGCCGCCAGCCAGGATGGCTGCCTTCCCGTCATACTTTCTAAGGATGGAGCACGCCTCTTGCAGCGAGTGTGGTTGAATAAACTCGAACTGAGGCAGATTCATTTCATTCCTCCCGCTCTACTTCTTCCCCAAGACGTTTCCCTGGGTCTTTCCCACTCTATGCTGACGATCAGCTAACATACTTACCTATATAGGGGGACTAACCTCTTTTGTCAAGACAACACCTCAAGGAGAATTAGACAAAAAGCCCGACCCCAAAGCCCGCCGTTGGAAGAAAGGAACTGATCCCCGAAAGCTTCCCGAAAAGTCTCCCAAGAATAACGGTTCAGAAAAACAATTTCTGTGAAAAGAAGGCAGAGAATTACCTATCGGTTAGTCCTTTAGAACCTTTTTCAGTTCTTCGGTTAATGCTGGCACAATCTGGAAAAGGTCTCCGACGATCCCATAGTCTGCATAGTTAAAGATAAGGGCATTCGGGTCTGTATCCACAGCCACGACCGTTTTACACGTACCAATTCCCAGCACATGATGGACAGCGCCTGAGATGCCGAATGCCATGTAGAGTTTGGCGGAGATATTCTTGCCGCTCTTTCCAATCTGATCCTTTTGATCTCTCCACCCCTCATCGACCACTGCACGGGTTGTTCCTACAGAAGCATTAAGCACATCCGCCAATGCTTCAATCATTATAAAATTGGCAGATCCTTTAATCCCTCGACCTGCGGCTACCACGACATCGGCCTCTGTAATATCCAACTTCGTCCCGGCGGCTTTCTCCACTCCAATGACCTTCTTTTTCAATGAAGAAGGATTCATGTGGGATGAAATCGAAATGACCTGGGCTGATTTGCCAAGGGCTTCGTCGATAAGGAATGTATTGTTCCTCACCGTCGCCATCTGAGGTCTCGCTTCAGAAAAGGTCATCTCTCCGAAGACCTTTCCTCCGTAAAAAGGGCGTTTGGCTATAAGCTTTCCGTTCTCTTCCACGGCCAGACCCGTGCAGTCAGGGGCATAACCTGTTTGTAAACGCATGGCCAGCCTTGGGAAAAGATCCTTTCCCATAGAAGTAGCTCCTCCCAAAAGAATAGAGGGTTGATGTTCCTTAATGAGAGGCGTCAGATCGATCAAGTAGGCATCGGAAGTGTATGAAGCAAGGGCCGGGTCATCAATAAGATAAATTTTGTCCGCATAAGGGATGAGACCCTTCACGGTTTCTTGAAGACCGCTTCCCAGAAGGATCGCTCCCACCGCCTGGTTGGTCTTTTTTGAAAACTCTGCCACGGCCGTGAGGAGCTCGAAGGTGACTTTTCTGACCTTTCCCTCTTGTTGTTCTGCAAAGACCCATATCTCATTGGACATGATGCTTCCTCTTTCAAATTCGGAATGCCGAATTCGGATTTCGGAATTTGATTTGTTTAACTTTCACTCGGCATTTAGATCACTTTGGCTTCTTCTTTAAGAAGTCTGACCAGTATCTTTACGTTCTTCGGAAAATCTTCTCCGATCATTTTCACGGGCGGCCTCTTAGGAGGTGGTAAATATTTCTCAACCTTTATTTTAGCGGCCTGGCCGCCTGCATCGGTTGCGGTCAACCCCAGAGCAGCAAGATCTAACTTTTTCATCTGAGCCTTGATGGCCTTCATCACATTCACCATCTTAGGAATGCGAGGGGTATACAACCCCTTCTGGCAGGTGAAGAGGGCGGGGAGGGGACAGGAGAGGATTTCTTTCCCACCCTCCACTTCTCGAATCACCTTCGCCTCCTTTGGGGGATCATCCACCTCGAGGCCGATGATCGCATTCACGTGTGGAATCCCCAATAGCTCGGCGACAGCAGGTCCGACGATTCCTGCATCGTCATCCATGGCGTGCCTTCCCGCAAAAATCAGATCAAAAGGTTTATCTTTGAGATAAGCGGCGAGGGTTTTGGCGATAGCAAACTGATCCGAGCCCTCCAAGGCTGGGTCGGTGATCTGAATCGCCTCATCCGCGCCCATCGCAATTCCTCTTCTCAGCGCATCCACTCTTTTATTATCGACGGTCAACACGGTGACCTTGCCGGCGAGTTTTTCTTTCAGTCTCAGGCCTGCTTCGATAGCAATTTCATCGAAAAAGCTGGTGAAATATTTATTTTCGATCTCCAGTTCAGAGTCCGATTTAACTCTGATGATCGCCTCTGGATCAGGAACCTGTTTCACCAGGACATAGATTTCCATCATCAGGTCTCCTCGTAGCAAAAAATGATAAAACATCTCCCCCCCGGCGAGACGGGAGACGTTTTAGGGGCCCACCCCATCCTCTCCTTCCCTCGTCAAGGGGGGAGAGAATAGGTGGAAGTTAATCTTTACAAAAGATCCTTCCTAAATAATCGGAAAGGACTTCATGGGTGCCGCCGCCATAAAGCAAGAACTTGGCGTCCCTCCAATACCGTTGCGGAGGATATTCTGTGCAGAAGGCATTCCCGCCATAAATTCTCATTGCCTCTTCAACGGCGTACATACACATCTCGGTCGCATGATATTTGGCCATCATGCATTCATTGGTGCAGGGGATTTTGGTTTGAATCATCCAGGCACATTTATAAGCGTAATTCCACGAGGTCTCATACCAGGCCCAATATTTTGCAAACTTTTCGCGGATCAATTGATACTTACTGATAGGGTTTCCAAAAGCAATCCGGTTTTTGGCGTACTCCCTTGCATCTTCCATGGCTCCTTTGGCAATGGCCAAGGCGTTCATTGCCGTCATGATACGGACTTCGTTGAGAATATCTCCCGCATACTGAACGCCTTTGCCAATCTCCTCGCCCAGAAAGTTTTCGTCAGGGACAAAGACATTGTCAAAAACTAATTCACCTGTCACGGAACAGCGGGACCCTAACTTATGGAGCCTCTGGCCGGGCGAGAACCCGTCGCGATCTGCTGTCTTCTTTTCGACCAAGTAGAAATTGAGACCTTTCAGCCCCATTTTTGGATCGATCGTTGCCATGCAGGTGCAAAAGTCAGCGATCGGTCCATTCGTGATCCACTGCTTTCTCCCGTTGATCCTCCAGCCTCCATCCACCTTTGTCGCCAAGGTTCTCGTCCCACCCAGGTCTGAACCGGATTGGTCTTCCGTGAAGCAGATGGTTCCGATTTTTTGGCCATTTATTGCGGGTATAATGACCCTCTGTTTGATGTTTTCGTTTCCGAACCGGGCAACGAAGTAAGTTCCCATGAGAATTTGCATGATCGCCGCCATGGCAAACCCGCAGGATCCCCTCGCCAACTCCTCATAGAAGATCATCTGCGAGATGGTATCCGTCGCCATTCCACCATACTTCTCTTCGTGCCTCAGTCCCAGATACCCGAGAGCGGCAAACTCTTTCCAAAGGTCCCAGGGGAATTCTTCTTTTTCATCCAGTTCGGCCACCTTCGGCATAATCAAACGATTTACCGCATCCCGGACCGTCTGCCTGAAAAACTCCTGTTCCTCGGTAAAAGTGAAGTCAAGCGCCATCGACTACTCCTTTCGTCCTTCGAAGGATTCAAGGATTCAAGGGTTCCAGGGTTCAAGGATTTATTTTTTATGGTTCTTGCTCGAACCCTTGATCGCTGGACCCCTTAAACCCTTAGATGATATTTTTCTCCTTAAACTCCTTCAACTGGCCGGCATTATATCCCAACAGGCCAGCGTAAATTTCCTCATTGTGTTCCCCGAACCGGGGAGGGAAGCTCATCATCCGGTTGATCGATTTGAGATAAGGGTTACTGACTGGAGGAGGGGCAATCGCGATCTCCATCCCTGTCTTGGGATCCTTGCTCCGGATGAGATTCGGTTTCACGAGCGGATCCTCTATCACTTCTTCGATCGTATTCACTTTGGATATCGCAATTGTCGCTTTGTTGAAAACGTCGATCAATTGGCCCGTCGTAAACTTCTTGGTGACCGCTTCGATCGCGTTATTTAAGTTGTCCACATCCGCAATGCGGCCGGCATTCCTTTCATATTCTTTCTTGTAAAGGGATTCAAATCCTGGAATTTTTGTCATGGTCTCCCACTGTTTATCATTTCCTACTGCAATATAAGCATAGCCATCTTTGGTCTCGTATACGGAAACGGGGGCAAAGAATTCGTGCGTATTCCCCCTCCGGGTCACCTTCTTTTTGAACGTCACTGTATGGGTGATGGCCTGCGTTAGCCACGAGACCGTGCTTTCGAACATCGACAGATCGATGCGGCTCCCCTGACCGGTCACTGCTCTCTTGTAAAGGGCTTTCATCAAAAGGCCATACCCGTGTTCGCTGGCCCCCATGTCGGGAAGTGGGATTCCCATGACCTGCGGCGTCCCTCCTTTTTCTCCGGTGAGCTCCATCAACCCGCCTCTGGCTTGAAGAACGGGATCATAGGCCGCCTCATTGCTTTGGGGGCCAAAACCGGTCATTCCCAGCCAGATGATATCTTCTTTTATCTTTTTGAGCATCTCATATTCGATTCCGAGCTTGGCATAGTTTCTGGGCAGTTGGTTGGTGGAAAAAATATCCACCTTCAATTTAATAATGAGTTTTTTGAGAATCTCCTGTCCCTCGGGGGTTCCTATGTCCAGGGTGAGAGCCTTCTTCCCTGCATTGATGGAGAGGTAATAGGAGAACATCCTGTCTTCCTTTAGCACGTCATCGCCTACGCGTCGGTTGGGATCCCCATAGATTGGATGTTCGAGGCGAATCACATTGGCCCCATCCTCAGCCAAACGGAGGGTTAAATAAGGGAGGACAGTTGCCTGTTCCAGGCTTAGAACAGTTATATTTCTAAATACTTGAGCGTCTTCCATGGACGACCACCCCCTCGTTGTGATTTTGGATACTGTATACAGAAATCCTATATACCCAAAAGAGGAAGCGTGTCAAGTCTTTTCCAAGGTTTTTTTGTCCATCGAGGCAAAAACTGGGCGTGGGCAAGCGCCAAAAAACCCTTGACAATCCAAAACCCTTAGCATATAAGGAAAATATCGTTCTGGATACAGTATACAGAATTTTCTATGAAGAAGGAGGGTTTTGTGGAGACGACATTGGGGGGTCTTCGGGTCCGCAAAAAAAAGTCCCTGCGGGAAGAAGTCTATGATTCATTAAAAAGGTCTATTCTTTACGGAAAATTGAAGGGCGGCCAGCGTCTCATTGAGGAACAACTGGCCGATCAGGTGGGAATCAGCCGTACCCCTGTCAGGGAGGCTTTCCACAAACTGGAAAGGGATGAACTAGTCACCCGACTTCCCAAAGGGGGTTTTGCGGTGAGGGAATTCACCAAGGAGGACGTGGAGGAAATCTTTGGGATTCGGAGTGCCCTGGAAAGTTATGCCGCTTATTTGGCCACTGTTCATATGGCTGCGGATAAAATCTCCATCCTAGAGAGAAAATTGAAGGAATCGGAAGATGCCTTAGAGAGAGGAGACAATGATAAGGTCGTCCAACTTCACACTGAATTCCATGATCTCCTCTACAAATGCTGTAAGAGCAGAAAACTGGTGGAGATGATCAATACCTTCCGCGACTATTTTTATCGGTATCGCCCTGCCTTGCTCCATATAGAAGATGGCATCAGCTACTCCAATCAAGATCATCGCCAGATGCTGGAAGCGATGAAGAAGAAAAATCCAAGATTGGCAGAAAGGCTTGTCCGAAAGCATTTGGCCAGAGGCAAGGAACTCGTTTTAAGGGAAATTGATGAGGGAAGAATGGTCCCTTAAAGGAGTAAGCCCCGTTAGAAAGTCTTCTACTTTTTAACGGGAAAGCTCACACGGGGCATAAACCCCCGTGTCGCTGAAAAGGGAATAGTTTTCGTCCCCGCTGCAAGCAGCGGGGCTTTCTAACGGGGTAAAACGGTGGAGAAAAAAATTCGCATCTTGGTCGCAAAACCTGGTCTGGACGGTCATGATCGAGGAGCGAAAGTGGTGGCACAAGCCCTCCGCGATGCAGGGATGGAGGTCATTTACACCGGTCTTCATCAGACCATCGATCAGATCACGCACACAGCCATTCAGGAGGGTGTCAATGTCATCGGTCTATCCATTATGTCCGGAGCCCACCTGCCGATCTGTGAAAAACTGATGAAGGAGATGAAAAAGAAAAAGATCGATGACATCATGGTCGTCGTCGGCGGTGTCATCCCCAAAAGGGATATTCTTAAGTTACAAAAAATGGGAATCGAGGGAATATTCCCGGGAGGAACCCCTTTTGACCAATCCATCCGATGGATCAAAGAGAACCTAAAGAAAAGAATGTGATTCGTGCTGAGGATCACCCTTCACCGAGGAGTTCACTATGGGCGTTGCAAGATATATCAAGAATGAGAAGGACGAAATCCAGGATGTCGTCCTCCAGTCGGGCATCCACATCAAGCCCCTTTATACAGAAAAAGATTTAGAGGAAATCGGTTTTGACCCTGTGCGAGATTTAGCTCCTCCAGGAGAATATCCCTTTACCCGCGGTATCCATCCACTGGGTTATCGAAGCCGGGAGTGGACCACTCGACAGTATACAGGTTTCGGAACGCCCAAGGAAACCAATGAGCGTTTCAAACTGATGATTTCTCATGGCCAGACAGGACTCAACGTGGCATTCGATCTCCCTACCCAGATGGGGCTTGATTCCGATGACCCATTGGCCGAGGGTGAGGTGGGAAGAGTCGGTATGGCAGTCGACTCGCTGCGTGACTTTGAAGTAGCCTTCCAGGGAATCCCACTTGACCGAATCGGTGCCGGGCTCACCATCAATGCTGTGGCAAGCATCATGCTGGCGATGTTCCAGGCGACGGCTGAAAAATACGGATTTAGAAAAGATCGGGTGAGCGCTACTCCTCAAAACGATATTCTCAAAGAAATGATCGGGCGGGGAGCATGGATTTTTCCAGCAAAACCAGCCGTACGGCTCATCGGTGATACGATCGAATATTCGATGAAGGAACTTCCCCGAACCAACCCCGTCAGCGTTTGTGGTTATCACATTCGCGAATCGGGTTGTTCTCCTGTTCAGGAAATCGCTTACGCCTTCCAGATTGCCAATACGTATATTGAGGAAGTCTTGCGCCGTGGCCATGCCATTGACGATTTTGTCAGGGGTTTCACTTTCAACCTCAATGTCTTCGGAAACCTCTGGGAACAGGTAGCCAAATTCCGTGCCGCAAGAAAACTCTGGGCAAAAAACCTGAAGGAGCGCTATGGGGCCAAGGATCATCGGTCCCTTCTCTTGCGGGGACTCTTCGGTGGCGGTGGATATGGGATGACCAAAGCCCAGCCCGAAAACAATATCATTCGAGGTGCGTACTATGCCCTGGCAGCGGCTTTAGGCGGCGCTCAGACGGCGGCTCTCTGTTCCTTTGACGAAGCTTATACCATCCCAACGCCCCGAGCAGCCCTCCTCTCCCTCAGGACATTCCAGATTCTGATGGAAGAGATCGGATTGAGAGATACGGTCGATCCCTTGGCGGGTTCCTATTTTATCGAAACCTTGACCAAAGAGATGGAGGAAAAAATTATTGAGGAGATGAAGCGGGTCGATGAAATGGGGGGAATGATCAAGGCGGTTGAGACCGGCTACGTTCAGAAAGAAGTCGCAAGGCAGGCCTACGAGTTCGAGAAAGGGGTTCAGATGGGGGAGTTGATCAAGGTGGGAGTAAATAAATATACCGAAGGGGAAGAGATGGAGGTTGAACTCCATGAATACCGGTTGGAATCTGCGGAAGAACAGGTCCAGCGGCTTCGGGAGGTGAAGCGCGAAAGAGACAATCGAAAGGTTGTTCAGTTCTTGAAAGACCTTCAAAGTGCTGCAAAGGCGGAAAAAAACATTATGCCTTATCTTTTGGAATGCTGTAAAGCCTATGCCACGGTGGGCGAGATGACAAAGGTCTTTAAAGAGGTTTACGGAGAATTCAAAGAACCATCCATTTTCTGAAGATAAAAATTCCAAATCCGAAACACGACATTGGAGACAAATACCAAGACTCGATACAAGAAGGGAGTTTTCTTTACCCTCATAAGAAAGCTTTCATCTTTGAAGAGCGATCCAAGACTGGAAGAGGGAAAATCCAAAAGTTCCTGTTGAGCGAAGGGCGTCTTAGTAAATCGTAAATTGTAAAGGACTGATTGTGACATCTGAAATTGAAGCGACCAAAGGGACTCCATGACTGAAAAAGTTTATCGGTTAGGCTGTGACATTGGCGGCACGTTCACCGACTTTGTCCTGCTGAATGATCGAACAGGGGAGATAAAGATCCATAAGTGTCTGACCACGCCTAAGGATCCTTCGGATGCCGTGGAGCATGGCATCCGAGAAATGGAGAAAAATACACCCGGCTTTGTGGAGAGATTGGACGAAGTGATCCACGGAACAACCCTGGTCATCAATTCCATTATAGAAAGAAAGGGAGCCAAAACAGGCCTGATCACCACGAAGGGCTTCAGGGATGTTTTGGAAATCGGGAGGGGGATCCGATATGCTCCTTATGATGTTTTCGCCGAATTCCCCAAGCCCTTGATCCCGAGACAGTTCCGTATGGAAGTAGATGAAAGGATTCGGAGCGATGGGACCGTCCTAAAGCCCTTAGACCCTGATGAAGCAAGGCAGGTGGTCCGTACTCTCCTCAAAATGGGCGTAGAATCCATTGCCGTCTGTCTCATTAATTCTTTTGAGAATCCGACCCATGAGCTGATGCTCAATGAGATCATTGAAAAGGAAGCTCCGGGGATATCGGTCTCCATCTCGCTCCGGGTTTTACCTCAAATTAAGGAATATGAGAGGACCAGCACCACAGCGACCAACGCCTACGTCAAGCCTCTGACGGGAAGATACCTTTCCAGGTTAGCGGGAAGGTTGGAGTCCATTGGCTCTAAGGGAAAGCTTTTCATCATGCTTTCGAGTGGGGGCGTTACCTCTGTCAAGACAGCAGCTGAATTTCCGGTAAGAATCATCGAATCCGGTCCAACTGCAGCGGTCATTGCGGGTCAATACTATGGAAAACTCTTCAACATTTCAGAAATGTTCTGTTTTGATATGGGGGGGACAACTGCCAAGTCGTGCCTGATTCAAAAAGGGGTTGCCGGTGTTGTACCGACCTTTGAGGTCGGCCGTGTTCAGAGATTTATGAAAGGCAGCGGTCTCACGATTCAGGTCCCTGTTGTCGACTTGATGGAGATTGGGGCAGGAGGTGGCAGTATTGCAAAGGTCAGTAGGATGGGAACGCTTCAGGTGGGGCCGGAAAGCTCGGGGGCGGATCCGGGACCGATCAGCTATGGAATAGGGGGCACGGACCCGTGTGTCACCGATGCCGATCTCTTATTAGGCTATCTCGATGAGAACTACTTTTTGGGCGGTGAAATGAAGCTTGACAAGGAGGGAGCCAGGCGTGGCGTCGAAGAAAAGGTTGCCAAGCCTTTGGGAGTTTCATTCATACATGCCGTGTGGGGAATTCATGATCTCATCAACGAGACCATGGCCGCGGCAGCAAAGACACATATTGCCGAAAAAGGAGGAAATCCCAAGATCGTAACGATCGTTGCCTTTGGAGGAGCGGGTCCAGTTCATGCGTATGGTTTGTGCAAAAAATTGGGAGCCCCTCGCCTGCTTGTTCCACCGAATGCTGGAGTAGGTTCGGCTCTCGGCTTCTTCACTGCCCCACGAGCCTTTGACCTTCTCAGGAGCCACAAGGTCTCCCTGGGTGCTGCCAATTTTAACGAAATGGAAAAGATTTTTAAGGAGCTGGAGGCAGAGGCAACAAGCATCTTAAGCAAAGAGGCCGCAGAAAAAGACATCAAAATCGAAAGGTCGCTGGATATGCGCTTTGTCGGCCAGGGATCGGAGACCAATGTCCCGCTCGCCGAAAGAGACTTCACGAAGATGAAGAAGGAAGGGGTTCGGCGACGATTTGATGAAGTCTACGAGAAGTTATATGGGAGGACTTATCCCGACTCCGAAGTGGAGTTTATTAATTTCAAAGTCAAGGCGAGTCTCCCTGAACATCTGATTAAATTTCCAAGACTTGGGAAAAGGGGGAAATCTCCTGAGCAGGCGGTCAAGGGGAAGCGAAAGGCCTACTCCCCCCTGGCAAGGGATTTTATTCCCTACACGGTCTATGATCGATACGAGCTTTTTCCGAAGGCAAAGTTTAAAGGCCCTGCTATCATTGAGGAGAGGGAGTCGACTGTCGTTGTTGGCGAGGACGCCTCGGTTTCAGTAGACGAATTCGGATTCCTTTGGATTGATATTTCGAAAACACCAGAGCCTGCTCCCTTGCGGCGGGTACAAAAACGTCGCTTCGTACCCATGAGGACCAAACCCAGGAACTCGGCGCGAGGAAAATCGAAGCGTTGATTTTTAGGGAACGCAGATCTGCGTTCCCTATGTTGGGATTTTATACAGAACGACATTGGTCTTTTCCTTTTTGTCATTCCAGGCTTGACTAAGCCTGCCTTAGCCTGCCCCGTGCTTAACACGGGGTGCTTGACACGGGGGAATCCAGTGTTTTTCTGGATTCCCGCTGGAGTTTAGCTCGTACTCGATACGGGGCGGGAATGACGTGTTGTCTTGCTATACATTGCGAATTTTGGATTGAAAATTCCGAAATCCGAATTTCGAAATCCGCACTGAATAATGGGAGGCATAAGATGGGACGAAGAAGCCGCGTATTTGACCCCATCACATTAGAAATACTCTGGCGAAGATTAATTTCCATTGTGGATGAGTCAGACAGCTCCGTGGCCCGGACGGCCTTTTCAAGCTTGTTAAGAGATGCCCATGATTATACCTGTATGTTCACGGACCAAAAAGGTCGGGAACTGGCGCAAGGGTCGTTTGCAACACCCGGCCAATCTGGCGCAATGGCGTTGGGGGTCAAAAATCTCGTGACCAAACTTCCTTTAAAAACTTACAAACCCGGCGATATCTTCATCACCAATGACCCCTGGGCCCTGGCAGGTCATCTGAACGATGTCTGTGTGATGAGTCCTATCTTCTATAACAATAAAGTGGTGGCTTTCACGGCCTGCGTTTTTCATCACTCGGATATCGGCGGTCGCGTCTCCTCAGACAACCATGATGTCTTCGAGGAAGGACTTTTCATTCCCCTCGTGAAGCTCTACGAGGGAGGAGTGCTCAATCAGTCCGTGATGGATATGATCCGTTGGAATGTGCGGACGCCCGATGAGGTGGTCGGAGATATCCGCTCCCAGATTGCAGCCAATCACGTCTGCTCGGAGAAGGTATGCCAGATGCTCAGCGAAAACGATTTGGAGAATCTGGATGACCTTGCGGATCAGATTATCAGCCGTACAGAGAAAAGCATGAGAGAGGAGATTGAGAAGATCCCCGACGGTATCTACCACGCGAAAGGCACGATCGAACAGATGAAGGGGCAACAGGATGTGGTGATTAAAGCGGCCGTTGAGATAAAAGGAAGCGAGATCACGGTAGATCTCGACGGGTCTTCCCCGCAGGTCAATTGGGGAGGCAACGTGGTCTATAACTTCATTTACGCCTATGTCTTTATGGCGATCAAGAGCATGTTCGGACCGGATATACCGAACAATGATGGCTGTGCAAAATCCGTCAAACTGAAAGCCCCTGAGGGTACGGTGGTGAACTGTAAATTCCCCGCAGCCGTGGCAGCGCGGCTCGTGATCGGGCATTACATCACAGAGATCATTTACAGAGCCCTCTCCGAAGTCGCGCCCCGCAAGGTGATTGCTGCAAGCGGAGGCACGCCCGCGCAGATGAACGTGTTCTACGGTAAAAGGAATGATGCGAGGCCGTGGCACTCCGTGATCATCAGGGGGGGTGGGATGGGAGCGAGTTCCGCCAAGGACGGTGATTATGTCTACATTTTCCCCGCGAATGGTGCGAATACGCCTATCGAG
>Ga0335081_10005124_pt1 | contig 20734 bp, 14 predicted proteins | sample Lox_Sample_35_FD_206713 | JGI IMG/M metagenome (GOLD analysis project Ga0335081, IMG submission 206713) | Soil microbial communities from Loxahatchee National Wildlife Refuge, Florida, United States - Lox_Sample_3.5 | ecosystem: Environmental > Terrestrial > Soil > Wetlands | place: USA... | reverse complement strand
ACAAACCATGCTGCAGGAGGAAATCTCCTCCGGAGCTTTGCCGGCCAAGACGGCGAACTCGCTGTATTTTGTATTTGCGCCGCCGGGAACACAGGTGATCCAGTCGGGCAGCGCGTCGTGCCAGGATTTCTGCGGCTATCACGATGCTACTGCGGAGAGAATCTTTTATGCCGTGATGCCCTATCCTGGCTGCAGCGGCTGCGAGGGCGGATTGGCTCTTCTGGACGCGCTGACTTCGACGTCATCGCACGAATTGTGTGAAGCGATCACTGATCCCATTCCGGGGCAAGGGTGGTACGACGATTCGTTCGGCGAGATTGGTGATATCTGCGCCTGGAAGACGAAGACTCTAGGGAACTACACGGTGCAACTGGAGTGGTCTAATTCCGCTGGAGCGTGCATCTGAGCGAGGAGAAGGCCGCCTCACTCTTTGGGTTGTGGGGTCTCACATTTCTTGCAAAGCAGCTCGCGCCCCAGGTGTGCACTGCGGCCCTCGATGGTTAACACCCAAGGGCGACTCATCCAAGGCGGATTGTGGCGAACGGGCTGAGTGTGACCGCATTCGAGATCGGCGACCCAATCGTTGTTTTCATCCAGATGAAAACCGACGATCTTGCGAGCACGAATCATCACTGCCTAGTCTAAATAATCGGGGCGTTTCCGCGGCGATCATTTCAGGGCGACGGAGGCCAAGGCGTGAGCTTGTGCGCAGAGAAGCGCATTTCATCCGGGTTTTTGCGTCTACTTTTGGACTTCGTAGCGCGCCACCATTCCACCTTCCATGTGGTCGCTGAGGTGGCAGTGGTAGAGCCAGATGCCCGGATCGTCCGGAATCATATCCACGGTCTTCATCTGAGCCGACGCCAGGATAATCACGTCGGTACGATTTCCATTTTCTGTCACGACGTTGCCATGCCAGTGGGGCGTGTGGAGATTGAATCCATTGCCCAGAGTGGCCACATACCAGCGCACTCGATCCTTCTTGTTCATGGTCATCATTGGCAGATTGGCGTACTGCATTCCGTTGATGGTGAAGCGTTCGTTGGCGCCCGAGAATCCCGCGGGTAAAACAAAATTGAACAGGCCCTGCCAATCCATGTTGGTGGCTTCGTCTTTTTTCGTCCCGGCGGGGTCGCCGGTGTGCTTCTGGATGTTCTCATCAATGAACCAGCTTTGGTTTTCGTCGAAGATCATAAAAAGAGTGACGAATTCCTTGTCCACATCCTTAGGCCTGCCGTCGGGCAGAGCCATACCCTTGCGCGTGACGATGATGGCGCCGACCAGGCCGGAGTTCACGTCCATAAGTTCGTTGGTGTGGGAGTGGTACAGCCAGACGATGGAACTTGGATCGTTTGGGCCAGGCCCGGCGCGCTCGGGCACTTCCCAGATGTAGGTGAAGGTCTGGCCGGGAGCCACGTGTCCGCCTTCCTTGTCAGCCGCACTGCTGCCGTCGTTGTACACCACGCCTTCCGAGGCCTTTTCATAGAACACGCCATGCGGATGCATGATGCAGGGATGCGTGCCGTTGTTTTTGAACACTACCTTGATGGTGTCGCCGACTTCGGCGCGCAGAATGGGACCCAGAATGCCCAAGTACAGCTCATCCGCGGGACGCGGCTTTAGAATTGTGAACGTCGCATCCGTATATTCGCGGTAGATCGCTTTCTTGTAAACATGCCCGATGCGATGCGGACCGTGATCTATGAAAAACTTGGCCATGCCCTCAAAGGGTTTGCCGGTCATCTGATCAATTCCGCTGGGTGCGTAGTCCCAGTCCAGTTCGTCGGCCGCAACGTAATACGTGCGGACCTTCCCGCCTCCAGCAGCCCGCTCATCACTCGTTGGCCCGGCGGCCGCTGGAAACCAGGCCATGCCAGCGGCAAAAAGAACAAGGGCACACGCACAAGTCAGCAATCCGAGGCGCTTTCGCATCGCAACGCTCCTTCTTTATTCTTCGCACTGACTGAGGTCGGAGTTCCCGATCGGAACCTCTCGTCGGTGCATCCTATGCCGCATTTGGCCCGAACACAACGAGCTTGCTACTGGAGTCAATCCAACTGCGGGGGGAGAGCCTAATTTCTCTTGCACTTTTCGGCTAGGGAAGGGCGAAGCGACGGAAGCTTCGTTCGACCGGTATAGACCGGAAATGCAGGTTTAACGGATGGCCGGGCGAGGGGTAAGATGGAGCACCCCCAGCGCCTAAATTGGGCGGAGGAGAAGCGACGATGACCCGATCCACCGAAGCAGACGAACGGATGCAACGGCCGCTCGAGACCGTGGATCCGCAAATTGCGGAGATCCTGAAGGATGAAGCCCAGAGGGAAGCAACCGGGCTGGAGTTGATCCCCTCGGAAAACCTCGTCTCCGAAGCTGTGCTGGAAGCGATGGGATCAGTCTTCACCAACAAGTATGCGGAGGGATACCCGGGGAAGCGCTATTACGGGGGATGCGAGTTTGCGGACAAGGCGGAACAATTGGCGATTGCCCGCGCCAAGGAACTTTTTGGCGCTGAACATGCGAACGTGCAGGCGCACTCGGGCACACAGGCGAACGTTTCCGTCTACATGAGCGCGTTGCAACCCGGGGACAGCGTTCTGGGAATGAATCTGGCTCACGGCGGGCACCTGACGCACGGGCACCCGCTGAATTTTTCGGGGCGGATGTACAAGTTTGCGGCCTACGGCGTGCGCAAGGATACCGAGCAGATTGATTATGACGAGATTGAGCGGTTGGCGCAGGAAAACAAGCCAAAAATGATTGTGGCAGGGGCAAGCGCGTATTCCCGGATCATTGATTTCGAACGGATTGCCAAGGCCGCCAGGGCGGTGGGGGCGCTTTTCTTTGTGGACATGGCGCATATTGCAGGATTGGTGGCGGCGGGGGTTCATCCCAGTCCAATCCCGCATGCGGATTTCGTGAGCACGACCACGCACAAGACGCTGCGAGGGCCGCGCGGCGGAATGGTGTTCTGCAAAGCTGCTTACGCAAAGGAACTGGACAAGCTGACATTTCCCGGAACACAAGGCGGGCCGCTGGTGCACACCATCGCGGCCAAGGCGGTGTGCCTGAAGGAAGCAATGGAACCATCCTTCCGGGAATACCAGAAGCAAGTGGTGGCAAATACAAAAGCGATGGCAGCAGCGGTGGCGAGCCGCGGATTCCGGATCGTTACTGGAGGCACAGACAATCATTTGTTCCTCATTGAAGTGCATTCGAGAGGAATTTCCGGGAGCGATGCCGAAAAAGCTCTGGACCGCGCTGGAATCACGGTGAACAAGAACGCGATTCCGTTCGATCCTCTGCCGCCAATGAAAGCGGGAGGAATCCGGCTGGGAAGCCCTTCCGTGACGACGCGTGGAATGAAGGAACCGGAGATGGCTTTGATCGGGGGGTGGATCGCGGATGTGCTCGGGAGCATCGGGAACGAAGAAACGGAGCGGAGAGTGCGAAGCCTGGTGGCCGAGCTAGCGGGGCGGTACCCGATCTATGCATCACGCGTGAGAGGGGAAGCGCGAATGGAGCATGCGCGAGCCTAGCGTTTTGCCTGCACGCCAGCCAGGAGAGTGGTCAGCGAATTTTTGGATGTATGGCGTTTTTCTGAAGAGAAATGTCTGTCCGCAAGGTCAATTCCCCCCGAACCGCTTGTGCGGCTGTCCCAAGACTGGCCATTCGTCCAGTAGAAATTAAGTAAGTCCCGGCGTAGCTTGAGATTGGACCGGGACGGGCATCGAACTCACGCTGCTGAGTTCCCTCTCCAGAGTGGCGTGGCGAAGCAGGGTCAGGGAAATGGGGCGATATTGACCGGTTTTTCCTGCATGTATTCGTGGGCTACCATGAGAGTGAATCCTGCCACCATCACCCGGGGGTGAGTCTGAGGGCGGGAGCGGAGGACGGAACTCCGCGACGCCGCGAGGTGAAACGATGATGGATACGGAAGCCTTCCGCGAATTCAAACAAGGTCTAGCGCTCTTGAGGGACAACTATGCGGTGAAGGCGCTGCCTCACATGAAACGCGCGGTGGAGCTCGAAAAAAACAATCCCTACTACATGTCTTACCTTGGAGTGGTGATCGCCAGGTCAGAACAACGCTGGGCCGATGCGGAGAAACTGTGCGATAACGCCGTGCGCATGAAGAGAAATCAGGCGCAGCTTTATCTAAATCTGGCGGAGGTTTACGCAACCGCGGGTCGCCGCGACGACGCCGTGGAAGCGCTGCAAGCAGGATTGAAATTCGCGAGACGCGACGTGAGACTGAATATCGCGCTGAACCGCCTGATCCGGCGCCGGCCGCCCATATTCACGTTCCTGGGGCGGAAACACCCGATCAATAAATCCATAGGCAAATTGCGCCACCGCACGCTGCAGATGATCGGAAGAGCGTAAGAACCAAAACGATTTCCCCAACCCCCCAAACACGGGAAAGGGCGTCCCAGATGCTTGGGACGCCCTTTCTTGATTCTAGAAGGCGTTTCGCCGACGAGGACTGTTACCGCGAGTTCATGGGGGGTTCGAATGAGTAGTTGTGCTGGAGCCCCATCTCCATCAGAAGCTTAACTCCAACGCCTCTGAGGCCATTGTTGAGGCCTTCCATGCGGACAACTTCAGCCAAATACTCGCGATTCATGGCCGTGGGGTCCCTGGTGAACGGCATGGTGACAAAGAGCCGCATGCCGACTTCGTAGTTCTCTTCGTTGGTCTGGAAGTACGCTCCACCGCGAGAAACGCTCAAACTGCCGCGAATGTCCTCGAAGTGATCCTTCTCGGGGTCCGAAGGACGAATGCGCATGAGTTGAGTAATTTTACAACGACGGCTCGTCCGGCGCTCGGAATGCGTAAGCGCTCGGGGAGACGACATGCTGCTGGGTTTCATGTTCGTCAGATCCTGCATCGCCATGGGAAATAAAGCCCTTTCAATCTACAACTTCTTCCAAAGAAAGTGTACAGGGAAGAGAAAGAAAAAACCTATGGCCGGAAAGTACCTGGCCGAAGGTGGGGCGCAGAAGGAGGAAATTGGTACGAAGGTACTGCTGAAAAGGTGAAAAAAGAGGAATGGGGAGAATTCCATTGTGGATTTCCAAAACGGCTTTGGTACCAAGGAGAGGAGGCCAATGAAATTTAACGGGGGAGAAATAATTCATAAGTTCCATGGAATTAATACTATACGGCGAATATCGAGGGGGGAGGCAAGATCAAGAATTCGGATATGTGCGTGCATAGTTTTGTACTGGACAAACTAGGATTTGGTACTTAGGATGTGACGTGGCGCTCGCATTACTTCCGATGTCCCCGGGGGTTTTTCTATGAGCGATGCTGCGCGCCCCAACCAGGTCAGTCTGCAGAGAAGTATTCGAAGTTCCGCCACACCGGGTGGCATGCCAAACGTGACGGGTTCCAAGAGAACCGAAAATGAAAAAAATGGCCGGGCGGGATACTGCCCGGAAAAGACCCGCATTATGCTGGTGGTAGAAAACCGGCTACTGAGAGAAGCGCTGGCACGAATGCTGACGAAGCGCGCGGGATTCGAGGTCGTGGTACTCGAAGAAGGAAATGCCGCGACAGAATCGGCGCGCGAGCTTTTCCTGACCGAAGAAGAACTGGTCCTACTGTTGGCTTCGCGGGGGCAACTGTACGAGGATCTGGTGGTCATTCGCAAGATGCGCGCGGCCGCACCGGAGATGAAAGTAATTTTGATGGGCGGATCGGGCGACGAGCTTGAATTCTTGCAATGCGTGCGCGCGGGAATCAGCGGCTACCTGCTGAGGGACGCGTCCGCGGAAGACATTCTGGAGGGTGTAAAGGGAGTGCAGCAGGGCGAGGCGGTGTGCCCCGGATCGTGCTGCGCGGCGCTCTTTCGGCTTTTTGAGCGGGAGGCGACAAAATTCCCATCCGCGAGCATGCAGCGGGAGCTTGGCTTGACGCGCCGGGAACAACAATTGATCCCGCTGATTGCCAAGGGCCTGACCAATAAAGAGATTGCGAACCACTTCTGCCTATCCGAACAAACGGTCAAGAATCATCTCTATCGCATGAAGCACAAGATTGGAGCCGGGGACCGGCTCGGAATTGTGCAACTCTGCCATCAGCAAGGTTTCCATCTCTAGAAATTTGTGAGGCTCCTGTGCCCGGGATTGCGTGGCGGGGCCAGGTTTCCCGATTCGATGCCGTGTTTGCAGCTTGTGAGATGACTTCGGCCGCCGAAGTGTGCGATTCTTCTCGCCTGCGGATGCACAGGGCGGGTGGGAATGCAGAAGAAATTCAAGGACTTAAGCGACCGAGAGATTCTCGCGCTGGCCATCCAGTCTGAAGAAGAAGACGGACGAATTTATGGAGAGTTCGCGGATCAGCTGCGCGAATCGTATCCCGCGACGGCACAGATGTTCGAGGAGATGCGGGAGGAAGAAGCGGGGCACCGGGACCGGTTGACCGGGATGTTCCGCGAACGGTTCGGGGACTATATCCCGCTGATCCGGCGGGAAAACATAAAGGGATTTCTGGAGCGCAGACCAGTGTGGTTACTGCGCCCGCTGGGCGTAAAGACAGCCAGGAAGCAGGCGCGGGTGATGGAGATGGAAGCGGTGCGCTTCTACCAGCGAGCCGCGGACCGGACGAGCCACGCGGCAACACGGGAGCTGTTGAACAAACTGGCGGACGAGGAAAGAAAACACACGGAGACTGCGGGGACTCTCGAAGAAAAACACCTCACGGAAGGCGCGAAAGCGCTGGAAGCGGAATCTCACAAAAAACTTTTTCTCCTACAAGTGGTGCAGCCAGGGCTGGCCGGTTTAATAGACGGATCGGTCTCCACGATGGCGCCTCTTTTCGCTGCAGCTTTTGCTACGCACAGAACCTGGGAGGCGTTTCTTGTGGGACTGGCGGCGTCTGTCGGGGCGGGGATTTCTATGGGGTTTACCGAAGCCCTATCCGATGACGGATCGCTGACGGGGAGGGGGTCACCGGTCATACGTGGGATCGTGACGGGCATGATGACGACGGCTGGGGGACTGGGCCACGCATTGCCTTTCCTCATCCACAATTTTCGTGTGGCCATGACCGTGGCTGTGCTCGTGGTTGCCGTAGAGCTGGCCACGATCAGCTACGTGCGTCACCGGTATATGGATACCCCCTTTTTGCAGGCGGCCTTTCAGGTGGTTGTCGGCGGGGTGCTGGTGTTTTTGACGGGGATTTTGATTGGCAGTTCCTGAGCAGCTGGGAAAAAATGGCGATGTGCGGCAGATGGGCGGAAAGGCCATGCACTCCTAAAGACCCAGCAAAATATCAAAATTAGTCGGACTGCGCCGGAGCGGTTGCGGGAACGGGCACTTGCGCATGGAGCCTGCGGATTCCGGTCTGGAGGCGGTCCAAATAGAGATACACCACCGGGGTGGTGAAAAGAGTGAGCAACTGGCTGAAGATGAGGCCTCCCACGATGGCGATGCCCAGGGGCCGGCGAAGTTCGTAGCCCGTCCCGGTGTCAATGGCTAGTGGGAGGGCACCGAGAAGCGCGGCCATGGTAGTCATAAGAATAGGCCGGAAGCGAAGCAGACACGCCTCATAAATGGCTTCCACGGGCGTCTTGCCTTCCTTGGTTTCCGCCTGCACGGCGAAATCAATCATGAGAATGGCATTTTTCTTGACGATGCCGATCAGAAGGATAATGCCGATGAGGGCGATGACACTGAGCTCCGTATTCGTAATCTGCAAAGCAAGAAGCGCCCCGATTCCAGCGGAAGGCAACGTGGACAGAATCGTGATGGGGTGAATATAGCTCTCGTAGAGAATGCCGAGAATGATGTAGACGGCGCCCAGCGCGGTGATGATGAGAATCAGCTCGGAAGAAGCGGAGTCCTGAAATGCCTGAGCCGTGCCTTGAAAACCGGCGTGGATTGTGGGGGGCATGCCAAGCTGCCGTTCAGCCGCTTCAATGTGGGCGACCGCGTTGCCCAATGCGGCGCCCGGCGCCAGATTGAACGAAAGCGTGATCGAAGGATACAAACCCTGGTGATTTACGGAAAGCGAGGTGTTGGAATGCTCGTAGTGGGCGAAGGCACTGAGCGGAACGAGGGCGCCATTGTTTGCCGGTACATAGATGTGGCGCAGCCCTTCCGGGCTTTCCGTGTACTGGGGAAGGACTTCCATGACCACGTGATACTGATTCAAGCCCTTGTAAATGTTGGAGACCTGGCGCTGGCCGAAAGCGTCGCTGAGCGTATTGTCAATGACGTCCATCGAGACGCCCAAACGAGCGGCGGTGTCGCGATCAATTACGAGTGAACTTTCGAGCCCGCGTACCTGCTGGTCGGTGTTGACGTCGCGAAGTTCTTTAATCGTCGCGAACCGCTGCTGGAGGATGGGAGCCCAGCGATCCAGGTCCGTCAAATTTTCCGATTGCAGAGTGTACTGGTATTGAGCGCCGCCAAAGCGCCCGCCGATGCTCAGATCCTGCACGGCCTGCATGTAGAGAGCGGCCCCGGGAATCTTGGAAGCTTTCTTGCGCAAGCGAGCGATGACTTGGTCGGCATCAATCTTGCGTTCCTCAAGCGGCTTGAGCTGGCAGAACATGCGGGCGGTGCTGGTGCCGCCGCCCCCGCCGGTGAAGGCGGTGACGGTATCCACGGCAGGATCATGCTGAACGATGTCGCTGAATTGACGCAGCTTCTGTGCCATGGCTGCGAAGGAAATGTCCTGGTCGCCCTGGATGTAGCCGGTGATGCGCCCGGTGTCCTGCTGAGGAAAGAAGCCTTTCGGAATTTCGGCGTAGAGATAGGCGGTGAGAAAAACCGTACCGATGGTGATGAGCAGGACGGCGAATTGGTGGCGCAAGACGACGCGCAGGCAGCGGTCGTAAGTGTGAAGAAGCCCATTGAAGGCTTTTTCAAAGAAGCGATAAACGAAATTGTGAGGCCCTTTCTCAATCTTGAGGAAGTGTGCGCACAACATGGGGGTAGCGGTTAAGGAGACGAAGAGCGAAACGCCAATGGCGACGCTCAAGGTCACGGCGAATTCACGGAAGAGGCGGCCGACGATGCCGGTCATGAGGAGAATCGGAATGAAGACCGCAACCAGCGAACTGCTCATCGAGAGGACGGTAAAGCCGATTTCGCTGGCGCCTTTCATGGTGGCAGCAAAGGGTTTCATGCCGGCTTCCATGTGGCGCGCGATATTTTCAATGACGACAATGGCGTCGTCCACGACGAATCCCGTGGAGATCGTGAGGGCCATGAGAGAAAGATTGTCAAGGCTATAGCCGCAGAGATACATCACTCCAAAGGTGCCCACGAGAGAGAGAGGGACGGCGATACTGGGTATGGCGGTGGCCCAGACATTCCGGAGAAAAGCGAATACGACCAGAATCACGAGAATCACAGCGATGGTGAGGGTTTTCTCAACTTCGGAGATGGAGGAGCGGATGGTGATGGTGCGGTCATTGATAATTCCCAAATGAAGCGAAGGAGAAATGGAAGCGCGAAGCTCGGGAAGAATCGCTTTTACGCGGTCCACGGTGTCAATCATGTTCGCGCCGGGCTGCCGGAAGATCGGGATGATGACGGAGGGTTCACCCTGGGAAAGGCCGAGGTTGCGGGTATCTTCCACGGAATCTGTAACGGTGCCGATGTCCGCGAGGCGAACCGGAGCTCCGGCATGTCCGGCGACGATCAGCGGGCGATATTCATAGGCTTTAAAAAGCTGGTCGGTGTCGTTGATGACCCACGCGTGGTCTACGTCGGAGAGTTGACCTTTGGCGAGATTGGCGTTCGCAGAGCGAAGGGCGTTGCGTATCGTCTCCAGACTCAGGCCGTAGCTGTTCACCAGGTCCGGGTTGACGCTGACGCGCACAGCGGGGCGCGAACTGCCCCAGACAAAGACCTGACCGACACCTTCCACTTGAGCGAGCTTCTGGGCAAGGATGGAATCGGCGGCATCGTAGATCTGTGGCGGGGGAATGTTCGCTGAAGTCAGAGACAGCAGGAGAATCGGAGCGTCCGCGGGATTGACCTTGCGCCAGGTCGGCTGACCGGGCAGATCGGCGGGAAGATTGCTGCGGGCGGCGTTGATGGCGGCCTGGACGTCGCGGCCGGCGGCGTCAATATTGCGGTTCAGATCGAACTGAAGAACGACGCCGGTAGAGCCCAGTCCACTGGAAGAAGTCATCTGGGTGATCCCGGAAATGCGGCCGAACTGCCGCTCCAGTGGAGTAGCCACAGTGGCCGCCATGGTTTCCGGGCTGGCACCGGGAAGGCCCGCGCCCACGGAAATCGTCGGAAAATCAATTTGCGGCAATGGCGCGACCGGCAGGAAGCGGAAAGCGACGGCTCCGGACAGAAAGATGGCGAGAGTGATGAGCGAGGTGGCCACGGGCCGGCGGATGAAGGGAGCGGAGAAATTGGAAGAGAAATTCACGGCTCAATCTCCCGGCGCGGTCTCTTCAATTACGTTGCCAATGTGGAAAGCAAAACGGCGCGAAATCCAATCGAACGCGAGATAAACGACTGGAGTCGTGTACAACGTAAGAATCTGGCTGAGAATCAGTCCACCAACGATGGTGATACCGAGCGGGCGGCGAAGTTCCTGGCCAACGCCGGAGCCGAAAGCCAGCGGCAAGCCAGCGAGAAGAGCAGCCATGGTGGTCATCATGATGGGCCGGAAGCGAAGCAAGCAGGCTTCGTAAATGGCGTCGAGAGGCGACTTGCCTTCCTTGCGCTCCGCGTCCAGGGCGAAGTCAATCATCATGATGGCGTTTTTCTTGACGATCCCGATCAGCAGGATGATGCCGATGAGGGAGATGATGCTGAACTCCTCGTGAAAAAGGAGCAAGGCGAGAATTGCGCCGACACCGGCGGAAGGAAGCGTCGAGAGAATGGTGATCGGGTGAATGTAGCTCTCATAGAGAATGCCCAGGACGATGTAAACGGTGACCAGCGCGGCGAAAATCAGGACCGGCTCGTTTGCCAACGCGCTCAAGAACGCGGCTGCCGTGCCTTGAAACGCGCCGCGGATGCTCGCCGGCATACCCAAATCTTCCTTCGCCGCATTGATTGCGCTCACGGCGTCGCCGAGCGAGCTGCCCGGAGCAAGGTTAAATGAGAGAGTCACCACGGGAAACTGGCCCTGGTGATTCAGCGCCAACGCGGTGAGTCCGGTCTGAACGGTGGTGAACGCCGCAAGCGGGACCTGCTGGCCGGTGGAAGATTTGACGTAAATGTCTTTCAGCGAATCGGGAGTCTGCCGGAATTGCGGGTCCACTTCCATGACCACGTGATATTGATTCAACTGGGTGAAAATGGTGGAGACCTGACGCTGGCCAAAAGCGTCGTACAGCGTGTTGTCAATATCCGCGGGCAAAATGCCGAGGCGGGAAGCGGAATCCCGGTCGATGGTGAGATTGACGTAAAGACCGCCGGTAAGCTGGTCGCTGGCGACGTCGCGGAGCTGGGGCAACGTTTGAAGCTTAGCGATGAAACGCGGAACCCAGGAATCCAATTCCTTCTGGTCCACATCCTCAAGACTGTATTGGAATTCCGTGCGGCTAACGCGGTCCTCGACGGTAAGATCCTGAACCGGCTGCATGAAGAGCGTGATGCCATCCACCTTATTGAGGTCCGGCTGGAGACGACGAATGATGTCCGAAGCGGAGAGTTTGCGCTGAGCGAGCGGCCTCAGATTGATCTGCAGCCTGCCGCTGTTCATGGTGACGTTGGTGCCGTCAATACCGATGAAAGAAGAGACGCTCTCGACGGCAGGATCCTTCAGAATCACGTCCACGAGAGCCTGCTGACGCTCGGCCATGGACTTGAACGAGACACTCTGAGGAGCTTCGGAAACGCCGAGGATCAAGCCGGTGTCCTGGACGGGGAAAAATCCCTTGGGAACGTAGATGTACAAGAGGATGGTGCCGACGAGAGTGGCGAAGGTGATGATCAGCGTGGTGGTGCGGTAGCGGAGGACCACCTGAAGGGTGCGGCCGTAAAAGGCAATGATGCGGTTAAAAAGGTGCTCGGACTTGCGATAGAACCAGGTCTGGTCCTCTTCTTTTTGGTGACGCAGGAGCTTGGCGCACATCATGGGAGTCAACGTCAGCGAAACAACCGCCGAAACGAGAATGGTAACGGCCAGGGTCACGGCGAACTCGCGGAAAAGGCGGCCAACCACTTCGCCCATGAAGAGAAGCGGAATGAGCACGGCGATGAGGGAGACGGTCAGCGAAAGAATGGTAAAGCCGATCTGCTCGGAGCCCTTCAAGGCGGCTTCGAGCGGAGAATCCCCTGCCTCCAGGTACCTGGCGATGTTTTCGATCATGACGATGGCGTCGTCCACGACGAACCCGGTGGAAATGGTGAGAGCCATCAGCGTGAGGTTGTTCAAGCTGTAGCCAAGCAAATACATGAAGCCGAAGGTGCCGATGAGGGAGAGGGGAACGGCAAAGCTGGGGATGATGGTGGCACGAATGCTCCGCAAGAAAAGGAAAATCACCATTACAACGAGCGCGACGGTGAGCGTCAATTCGAACTGCACGTCATTTACGGAGGCGCGAATGGTGGTGGTGCGATCGGTCAGGATTCTGAGGGAAATTGAGGCGGGAAGGGTTGATTGCAACTGGGGAAGAAGTTTTTTGACGCGGTCTACCGTTGTGATGATGTTGGCGCCGGGCTGACGCTGAATGTTCATGATGACCGCTGGAGTGCGGTCAGCCCAGGCGGCCTGCTGCACGTTCTCGACCCCGTCAATTGCGGTGGCAATGTCGGTCAGACGGACCGGGGCGCCGTTGCGGTAGGCGATGATGACGGAGCTGTAGCCAGCGCTCGAAAAAAGCTGGTCGTTGGCGCCGATCGTAAATGCCTGATGAGGGCCCTCGAACGTTCCCTTCGCGGAATTGACGTTCGCACTGCCCAGAGCGGTACGAACATCCTCGAGACTGAGCCCATAGGACGCCAGCGCTGTGGGATTGACCTGGATGCGCACGGCGGGCCGCTGTCCGCCGCTCATACTGACCAAACCGACTCCAGGCAGCTGGGATATTTTCTGGGCCAGATTGGTGTCCGCGAGATCCTCGACCTGGGAAAGAGGGAGCGTGTCAGAAGCCAAAGCCAGAGTGAGAACCGGCGCGTCGGCAGGATTCACTTTGCTATAGATGGGAGGATTTGGAAGCCCCTGAGGGAGAAGATTGGAAGCCGCGTTGATGGCGGCTTGCACTTCCTGCTCGGCGACGTCAATGTTCAGGTCTAGAGTGAATTGCAGAGTGATGAGCGAGCTGCCGAAAGAGCTCGTGGAGGTCATCTGGTTGAGACCCGGGATCTGGCCGAACTGGCGCTCGAGAGGCGCGGTGACGGAAGAGGCCATGACGTCGGGACTGGCGCCCGGGTAAAAGGTTTGAATCTGAATGGTAGGGTAATCCACCTGGGGAAGAGCAGAAACGGGCAACTGGCGGTAGGCGACGAAGCCCACGAGGAGAACGCCAACCATCAAAAGACTGGTGGCGACCGGCCGCAGAATGAACGGCCGTGAAGGACTCATTGACGCTTGCCTCCCGAACGCGGGGCCGAAGTCTTGGAAGCGGTAGCCGTGGCTGACTTTTGCGCAGAAGAAGGAGTGGAACTCGCATTCGTTTCGGCCGGTGTCGCGTTGCCTGTCGGAGAAGTATTCGGAATCACCTTGCTACCATCCTGAAGTTTGTCCTGGCCATCGGTGACGACCACTTCCCCACCCTGCAGTCCCGCGCTCACCCCGGTAATGCCTCCGGTGGTTTCCGCGACTGTGACCTGTTGAATCTTCACCTTATTATCCGAACCGACCACGTAAACGTAAGTACCTTCGGGGCCACGCTGCACGGCGGCGACGGGTACTAAAGCGAGATCATGTTTCGTATTCACGAGGAGATGGACGTTTACGAACTGATTGGGGAAGAGACTGCTGTCTTCATTATTGAAAACCGACTTCAGCTTGTAGGTGCCGGTGGTCGTATCAATCTGGTTGTCAATGGTCAGGAGCTTGCCGGTAGCGATTTTCTTGGTGTTGTCACGATCATAGGCGTCCACCGAAAGCTGCTCTCCCTTGCGGAGCCGATCATAAACCTGGGGAAGCTGGTCCTGGGGAAGGCTGAAAATCACAGAGATCGGTTGCAATTGGGTGATCACCACCAGTCCGCCTGTGTCCGTCGCATGAACGATGTTGCCTGGATCCACCAAGCGAAGCCCTACTCGACCGGTCAGGGGAGAAGTAATGTGGCAGTAGACGAGTTCCAACTTGGCATTGTCAATCTGCGATTGATCGCTTTTGATCGAGCCATCGAATTGGTCCACGGTGGCTTGCTGGGTGTCCAGTTGCTGTTTGGGGATGACGCCTTCCTGATAGAGCAACTTGTAACGCTCGTAATTGACATTGGCGTCCTTTCGCTGAGCCACATCCTTGGCAAGCTGCCCCTCGGCTTGTTCCAACTGAACCTGATAGGGGCGAGGGTCAATCTCGGCCAGAAGATCCCCCTGGTGGACGATCTGGCCCTCTTTGAAAGCGACGTTGATGAGCTGGCCATCCACGCGGCTACGGACCGTAACCGTATTGAGGGGCGTTACCGTGCCCAAGCCATTGAAATATACGGGCAAATCACCCCGCTTAGCCGTGGCAACAACAACCGGAACGCTGAAGTTACCTCCCGCGGCCCCTTTCCCCCGCGAACTCCCTGAGCTTGACGCTGATGCCGTGGCAGCCTTGCTGCGAGAGCTCCGGAAAATCCAGAAGCCCAGTGCGAGGACCCCAATGATGACGATCCAGATCCAAGCCCGGCTGCCGCGGTGAGCGGCGGGAGCCGACTCTTCCGCTCGCCTACCCGTTTCGGGTAGTCCCAATGATTTCAGTTGATCCATTCAATTGCTCCTGCCGCTGGTTGGGAATTTGCGAGCGCGTTGACCGGAAGGCATTCACTCGCCGCAGCGTGCTTGGCTCACGTATTGTACAACCCCAGCCTCAAAGATCACCTTCTACGCATAGGTTTGACGGCCCGGCAGGGCACAAGGTTACGCGGGCGGAAGACACGGGCGGTTCGGGCTGAGTGGCAATCCAGACGACAGGAACGGCGAATAATCTCCCCAGAAATAACGGATGCATGAGGGAGAAATGACGGTTAGACTGTGGCCTGCCTCGACTCAAACAACCCGCTTGGGGAGGAACTGAGGAAATGTTCAAAGGTCTGGTACTGGGAATTCTGCTGGCATTTTTGGCGATCGCAGCAGGCGTATACCTCTATTTTGCCACCGGGCATGCACCGGTCGCGACGTCGGCTCCCGAGATGCCATTTGAGAGCATGTTCGCACGCAAGGCGCTACATGCCTACCTGGACAAACTGCCGCATCTTGACCCTGCGGTGCCCGCGGACGAAACGAACTTCCTGGCAGGGGCCAAAGTTTACAAGGACAATTGTTCGATGTGCCATGGAATGCCGGACCAACCGAGGACAGCCATCTCAGCAGGAATGTATCCCAGGCCGCCTCAGCTGTTTCACGGTACGGGTGTAACAGACGACGACACCTGGGAGACATACTGGAAGGTCGAAAATGGGATTCGCATGTCGGGAATGCCGGGATTCAAGGGGCGCCTTACCGAAACGGAGATTTGGCAAGTGAGCGTGCTTTTGAAGAACATGGACAAGATTTCTCCTGCGGTGAAGGCAGAATTCGATACGGGGATGCCCCCGATGCCCGCTCCAGGAGACGCAAAACCCGAAGGTAGTGCGGCTCCCACCAAACCCAAGAGCTAGGATCGGCGGCAGCTACATCGCGACAAAAAGAGCAAGAGGGATCTCTCGGCGCTTCGAGGAAAAATCGATATGCGCAAAGCCATTGAATTGACGCTTTATTTCCCCCCGCGTCTTGGCCTAGAGTAACGCGCATTTTAGCGGGGATGCTCGCTTGCTTGAACGAGTGTTTCACCTAAACGAAAATCAGACGACCCTCCGGCGCGAGCTTCTTGGCGGATTGACCACGTTCATGACCATGGCGTACGTGATCGTGGTCAATCCGCAAATTCTTGGTGAAGCCGGGATGCCCGTGGAGGGGGTGCTCTTCGCGACGTGCATTTCCGCGGCATTTGCCACTCTGCTCATGGGGCTGTGGGCCAACTACCCGATTGCACTCGCGCCGGGAATGTCTCTCAATGCCTATTTTACTTATTCGATCGTGATCGGACGCGGAATCCCCTGGAGAACTGCGCTTGGCGTCGTGTTTCTCTCAGGCGTGCTGTTTCTTATTCTTACGCTGACGAACGTTCGAGAACACATCGTCAACGATATTCCCGACTGCTTGAAGCACGGAACTGCGGCAGGCATCGGACTCTTTATCGCGTTCATTGGTCTTCGCAATGCAAAAATGGTTGTCGCTGATCCAGCAACTTTAGTGAGTCTCGGCAAGGTCGGGGACTCGCAATTCCTGTTGGCCGCGGTCGGTTTGCTCCTGATCGCCATCCTCATGGCACGGCGCATTGGCGGAGCGATTTTAATCGGCATCGTATTGATTGCGCTGGCCGGTATTCCATTGGGGCTGAGTCACTGGCCGGCGCATTTTTTCTCTCTCCCGCATCCTTCGGGCACCCTGTTTCAATTGGATCTGCGCGCTGCCACGAAATTGGGGCTGTCGGAATTGGTCTTTGTGTTTTTCTTCGTGGACCTGTTTGACAATGTGGGAACGCTGGTGGGCGTCTGCGAACAAGGAGGGTTTATTCGCGACGGCAAGCTCCCGCGCGCGAGCCGCGCGCTGCTCGCAGACGCCTTCGGCACAATGCTCGGCGCACTGACGGGCACGTCCACGGTCACGAGTTATATCGAAAGCGCGGCTGGGGTGGCGGCGGGGGCGCGGACGGGGCTGGGCAACATCGTGATTGCCGGATTGTTTCTGGGGGCGATGTTCTGCGCGCCACTTGTAGCCGCAATTCCCGCGTATGCGACCGCACCCGCGCTCATTCTAGTTGGCGCGCTGATGTGCGGGGCCGTGGCCCGCGTTCGCTGGAACGATTTTACCGAGGCGTTTCCCGCGTTTCTGACAATCGTCGCCACGCCGCTGACGTTCAGCATCGCCACGGGACTTAGCCTGGGCCTGCTGTCGTATACGTTCGTGAAAATTGGCTCGGGGCGAACCCGCGAAATCACGCCGCTAATCTGGGTTCTCAGCGGTCTCTTTCTGTTGCGGTATGTGTTCCTTGGCTCCGAATAAACGTGACCAACCGGTGGCTTGGCGTTTTTCTGTCGAGGAGCAGAGGGTCTCCGCCCTCTCTACGGTTCATCCGAGCCCATCTCTTCCCGCTGCGGAGGAGCCGCTTCGAACTTGATTTCCGGCAGCCCCGCATCATGAAGCTTGCGATTGAGTGCCGGAAGGTCCGAGGACTTCAGATTCTCCAAGTCCTTGCTCACGGCAGAGAATTCTTCCTCGACTTGCGCGATAGCCGCGGCTTGAGCCGCCGTGGGAGCCGCATCAGCCTGCCCCACCGCGCCGTAAAGACCTGAGACAGCCCCGCTCACGCGTGGCCATGTAGGCTTCGACTGGTCGTTTGGAGAGCCTTTCATGAGGGCGTCCAATTTCTTCGAGAATCCCTTGATCGCATCCGCAACTGACCCGCTCGCTTGAGGAGTGAGTTTTTCCAACTGGTCTTGCATCGAGCGAGCCTCACGCGTCGCTTGCGTGCTGCTCGACATCAATTTTGAGAGGCGCACCTCGAAATCGAATTCCTGCGCAAGACCCTCGGGAGACGTGCTGACCCGCGGATCCATCTTGATTTCGAGGGGAGCCGTGAATGATTGGCCATCGGCTGTCAACTTGACTGTGTAATTTCCTGGTAGAGCGAGAGGGCCTTGAGGAACGCGCGGAGTGTCGTTGGGGACCGCGGAAATCGGATATTCGTGATGGTCGGTGAGGGGAGCGGGATAGTGCAGATCCCATACCCAGCGATGCATTCCAGCTGCTGCGGAAAGAACTCGGGGCATGCGAATCCAGTAAAGCGGGATCAATTGCTTCTCAAGCTGTTCCAGGGTTTGTTCCGGTTTGTCGGTGCTCGAATAGCGCCGCACGAGCCTACCCTGAGAATCCTGGATTTCCAGTGTGACAGGCCCGGGAGGATCATTCGCGAGGTAGTAATCTATGATTGCTCCATCCGGGGGATTCTTTCCTGTTGGCTCATCCGGCGGGATTGGTGTGTCCGTGTAGGTGCTTCTGCGGACCCGGTAGGCAAGCTCCGGATTGAAAAGATGTGCTGGCGTGGATGAGAGGCCATCGGTGACCTGCTCGAGAGGTGTGATGTCATCGAGAATCCAGAACGAGCGGCCATGCGTGGCGACGATCAGGTCGCTGCCGTGAATCCAGAGATCGCGCATGGAAGTGTGTGGGAGATTCAGCTGGAGGGATTGCCAGTGATCACCATCGTCGAAGGAAACCCAAACGGCGGTTTCCGTCCCGGCGAACAAGAGTCCTTTGCGATCGGGATCCTCACGGACGGTATTGACCGGAGCATTGTCCGGCAGGCCATTGGTGATCAGCTTCCACGTCTGGCCGCCATCGTGGGTCCGGTAGAGGTATGGACGAAGATCATCCATGCGGAAGCGGCTGACCGATGCGTAAGCGGTCTCGTCGTCGAAGTGTGAGGCAGCGATCTGCGTCACCTTGCTCCAGGGGATTAAATCCGGAGGAGTAATGTCCTTCCAATTCTTGCCGCCGTCATGAGTGACCCAGATCAAGCCATCATCTGTTCCCGCCCAAAGCGTATCCACGCTCTTGAAAGAAGGCGCGAGCGCATATACCGCGCCGCGCTTTTTGTCAGCTTTCGGGTCGTTTGCGGCGAGATTGCCGAGGCTCGCGGGAATGCCGGCGTGAGGGCGCGTGAGATCAGGGCTGATGGTTTCCCAGGAGTGGCCGGCGTCCGTCGTCTTGAAGACCATGTTCGCGGCATAGAAAAGCAGATGCGGATTTGCAGGCGAGAACATGATCGGCTGAGTGCGGTCGGCGCGATAAGTAGTGCCAAGTATGGGAATCGGCGTAACGTTCTGCACCTGTCCGGTTTCCCATTCGAAACGCGAAACTTCATTCCGGCCGGCGCCATAGAAAATATCCGGATGGATAGGATCGGGAGCGACGTAGCCGTATTCGATTGCGCCGACCGGATGCCATTCCCGATCGGTGACTTCACCGTCGTTTCCGCGCGTGGAGATGCACACCGAGCCACTCTCCTGCTGGCCGCTGCAAACGCGATAGGGGAAATCATTGTTCGCCTGCACGTGATAGAGCTGCGCGGTCGGCTGGTTGTACCAAGAGCTCCAGGTCTTGCCTCCATTGACACTTACAAGCGCGCCCTGATCGCTGACCAACAAAATAATTTGTGGATTCAAAGGATTGATCCACATGTTTTGATAATCGTCGCCGCCAGGAGCGCCCCGAAGGCTCATCCACGTTTTGCCGCCATCCGTTGAGCGGCAGGTCACAATACTGGTGCTGTAAACGACGTCGGGATTCTTGGGATCCACTTTCGGCACCGGCAAATCGCCGCCACCGATTTTCATAGCGGGCCGAGGGTCCGTCGTCACGCGGTACCAGGATTCGCCGGCGTCATCGGAACGGAAAACGCCGAGACCTTTGTCCGAGCCGTAACCGCCTTCGTCAGTCGTGGACAACGTGGCGTAGAGGCGGCTTGGCTGACTGGCCGAGATTGCCACATTGATTTGAACGAGATTTTCGGGCAGCCCTTTTGTCAGACGGTGCCAGGTGTTGCCGCCGTCTGTTGACTTAAACAGTCCGCCCTTGGTTCCGCCGTAGGAATTGCCGTCTTCCCACGGACCCTGGCGAGCTTCCCATAAGCCCGCGTAAATGACATCGGGATTCGTGGAATCCATCTCAACGTCGGAACCTCCGGTGTTTTCATCCACGTAGAGAATTTTCTGCCAGGATTTCCCACCATCCGTCGAGCGGAAAATGCCCCGCTCTGCATTTGGACCGTAGGGATGGCCAAGCACGGCGGCAAAGAGCCGATCAGGATTCTTCGGATCCACAGCAAGCGCGGGAATCTGCTGGCCATCGCGCAGCCCGAGGTGAGTCCAGGTCTTGCCTGCGTCTGTGGATTTGTAAATTCCGTCGCCGACGGAAAGATCGGGGCGCTGCAAACCTTCGCCGCTGGCGGCGTACACAATATTCGGGTCGGAAGGAGAAACGGCAATGGCCCCGATGGATTGCGTCGGTTCACCATCGAAGATGGGATCCCAAGTCCGGCCATAGTCTGTGGATTTCCACACACCGCCGTCCACTTGTCCCATATAAAAAACATTCGGTTGCGTCGGCACTCCAGCCACAGCCCGAGTCCGCCCGCCGCGGAATGGACCGATCATGCGCCAGCGCATGTCCTGATAAGTGCTGGCCGGGATTTGCTGGGCTTGCGCAGCGACGGAAGTGAATGAACCAACGATGCCCGAGAAGAGAATCAAAACGAAATGGCGGAATCGCACGAGCCGCACCTCCAGATCAATTGAAAAGAAGCAGCAGCATAGACCAATCCAGGCGAGACAAAAAGCAGAAGAAATTGAACATCCTAGTCCAGCGCATCACATCGAAAACATTCATTTCACCCCGCAGCAGTTTGCATCAAATAGTGGAGAAGGTACGGTGCGGGTGAAAGAAACGGGGTCCCGAATGCTGACTGGATGCCACTCGAACTTAGATTGGCGGTTGAGCCTGTAAGCCGGATTCTGTGTGGCGCGCGTCCAAAAATTGGAAGAGCG
>Ga0335081_10005122_pt1 | contig 20735 bp, 20 predicted proteins | sample Lox_Sample_35_FD_206713 | JGI IMG/M metagenome (GOLD analysis project Ga0335081, IMG submission 206713) | Soil microbial communities from Loxahatchee National Wildlife Refuge, Florida, United States - Lox_Sample_3.5 | ecosystem: Environmental > Terrestrial > Soil > Wetlands | place: USA... | reverse complement strand
ACCTTCCTGGACGCGATGCCGATAGCGAAGGAGAAAATGATCGCAGCCTGACCACATCGGACACCAAAACCCGGCCGCTCAACCAGGCATCAGCTGTCAGATCAAGTTCCCGCTAATACAACTGATTACGCAGGCATCCGCAGACGTATCGCCACCACTCCTTGTCGCCGCTTCGGGCCGCGGCATGGAATGCTGAACGCGCTCCTCTTCGGCGCCCCATTTCGCCGTTACACTACTCTAATTTGCCGTCAGTTTGGCTGGTAAGTATGCGGATGTTTCAAATTCACAGCCGCACTTATCGCAAGACCACAGATTGCGGATGCATCGCTCACTCACCCGCTCCGACCACGTCGCAGCGACTATATAGGCGCCGCAGTTCGCACAGAGATGGAGTGGCTTCCTGTCTGAGCTATGAGCCTCTGCATGTAGGCTTTCCATGGGACGCCTCCGTCACGTCCCCGACACCTCCAAAAGAGCGTATACCGCAAATTCGTAGCGTCAAGCTTTTTCGCATGTTTAGGTTGAGCAAGTCCGCAAAGATTGAATTGATTGATATTTTCCCATTGGTTCCGTCATGCCTCCTTGGACAGGCCCAGCATGTACGGTGACAAGGTGGGCACTAACGGTCGCGAAAGGTGCAACCGTTTTACCGGTTCACCTTGCCAGCAGTAGTGAATATGCGGCTATCTGGTGTCAAGGTGGCACGGTACTATGCGCGCAAGCACGCAAGCGTTTCACCAGAAATGGTAATTATCTTGGTAACCGCTACTTGATGCGGCCCAATTTCCTCTGAATCGCGATGGCGTTGTGATAGACGGGTGCGATAAACTAATTTTGTGAACACTTTTGCTGCTTCGGGGACCTGGGCGACGATCCGCCTCTATTAGCATCGGAACGACCTCTGTAAGGAACGCCGTGCGCCAAGCCATGCGATATAAGCCGCACTATGCCTGGATCGTCGCAGCGGTGACGTTCGCGACGCTGCTCATGGCGGGCGGCATCCGAGGGAGCCCAGGCATTCTGGTGGTGCCCCTCGAAACCGAGTTCCAATGGTCAAGAGCCACGATCTCGTTTGCTGTCGGCGTCAATATCTGCATGTACGGCCTGATCGGTCCGTTCGCCGCGGCTTTAATGGAAAGCGTTGGCTTGCGCCGGACTATGCTCGGGGCGCTGGCGCTGATCGGCACGGGCGTGCTGATCACGCCCGTAATGCAGCAATCATGGCAACTCGTATTGCTCTGGGGCGTCGTCGTGGGCGCGGGTACCGGGGTCACGGCAAGTGTGCTCGCCGCCACAGTGGCGACACGCTGGTTCGCGACGCAGCGCGGATTCGTTGTCGGACTGCTGACATCGGCGGCGGCGGCTGGACAACTCATTTTCCTTCCACTGCTCGCGGCAATCACAGTCACGTACGGTTGGCGCTGGATGGCGTTCACGCTAGCCGCGGTCGCATTCGCTTTGATCCCGCTGGTGGCGCTATTGATGCGCGATCGGCCAGAAGATCTGGGGCTCACCCCCTATGGTAGTAAAGCGGCCATCGGCGAACGGCGGACCAAACTTGCCATCGGCAACCCCATGAGAACTGCGTTTAATGCGCTCGGCATCGGTCTGCGCTCGCGCGATTTTTGGCTGATCGGAGGAAGCCTATTCATTTGTGGTGCTTCAACCAACGGACTGATCGGCACGCATCTCATTCCAGCATGTATCGATCACGGGATTCCGGAGGTCACCGCGGCCAGCCTGCTGGCAGCGATGGCTGCCTTCAATTTCATCGGCGCCACCGGCTCCGGCTGGCTGAGCGATCGGATCGACCCGCGCGCACTGCTCGTCGCCTATTACGGACTCCGCGGCCTGTCGCTTGTCTATCTGCCCTTTGCCTTTGTTTCGTTCTACGGCATGTCGATATTTGCCGTATTCTACGGATTGGATTGGATCGCGACGATTCCGCCAACCATTCGGATCACCACCAGTTGCTTTGGACAAGAAAGAGCGGCAATCATGTACGGCTGGCTCTTGGTCCTTCATCAGATTGGCGGCGCCACGGCGGCTTTCGCGGCGGGCGCGCTGCGCGCGGACCTTGGTACCTATATGCAAGCATTCATCCTGTCCGGAACTCTTTGCTTGCTTGCCGCTGTCATGGTCCTGTTCATCGGCAGCAAGCCGCAGACGCTGCGAACCGCCGATGCGTCCTCTCCAGCATGATGCTGAAGCCGCGATGAAATTGCCCGTAGCGGCTACTAGCCGCGCAAGCACGCAATCGCTTTAGTTTGTCACCTTGCCAACGGCAGAGCGGGGAGCGACAGGCCGAATGTGAGGGGCTGTCGGATTGTGTACCGCAGAGTGTTTGCTTTAGAATGTGCCGGACCAGTCAATGGGAGAGGATCGAATGCGTAGCGTTATTGCGTCCGCGGCTGTCACGGTGATGTTGCTCTGCCCCGTTGCTCAAGCGCAGAATGCCCCGAAGGGATGCGATGCTGAATGCGTGCAACGCCTTCAACAGACCATCCTCAACCTTCAACAAAGGGTCAACGCATTAGAACAAGCGAAGGACGATCGTCTGACGACCGGAAGCGTTGGCCTGCCCGTCGTACCTGTTGCTCCGGCTGACACCGGACCCGATCTTTACAACGAAACGTTCATCCGCAATCCGGCTAGCCTTACGCCATATATATCGGCAATCGGCTGCCAACATCGCGAGCAAACGGGGGTAGTTCCGTCAGAAGGCGGTGGCATCCAGCAGATCACCGTCAACCGGTGCTAGACGAAATACCATTTCGGACTGCACTGAGGGGGCCTTGTCATGCCCGGCTATAGCTTGGCCGCTTGCCTTACCGTTGGAATGCTTGTCACCCAAGCGGCGGCTTACGCGCAAAATCTGGAGGTCAAACGCTACAATCCATCAGAATGGACCAAGGGGCGCTTCACCGAGATCATTACCGTTACGGGTCCGGGGAAAACAATTTATCTCGCGGGAGTAGGCGCGGAAGACGAGTCGGCGCCAGCCGGACAAAGTGCCCCGGTCCTTCATCTTGGTAACCCATACGAGCAGTGCCGCTACGCCTACGACAAAATCAAACGTAGCTTAGCTTCGCAGGGCGCAACCCTGGCTGACGTGGTCAAGCAGGTCGTCTACGTGACCGACGTCCGCTATCAGGCCGAGGTAGCCAAGTGCCGCAGAGAAGCCTACGGTGACGGCCCGATCCCGGCGAACACCTTTCTAGAACCTATCTCAAAATTGCTGAGCAGTCTCGATCGGCTATAAATGTGGAATGATTCGGCTTAGCGACGAGCAATGGGAGCGCGTCCGGAATCATTTTCCGGAGGAGCATATTCCCGACGGGCGTCCCGGACGAAAACCGATTCCGACGCGGCGCGTGCTTGAAGCGGTACTGTGGATTCTCAACACAGGTGCGCAATGGCACATGCTTCCGCAGAGTTATCCGAACTACAAAACGGTGCATCGGCGCTTCCAGTCTTGGTGCCACGATGAAGTCTTGCGTCGAGTGCTGACGGACGTTGCCAACGAGCTTCGCGACAAAGGAGTGCTGGACGAAGAAGAGAGCTTTATCGACGCGACATTCGCGATGGCCAAGGGTGGGGGCACGGAGATCGGTCCAACCAAGCGTGGAAAAGGCATGAAAATCATGGCGATTGTGGATCGCCATGGCTTACCCCTGTCGGTTAGCGCGCACGCGGCAAACCATCACGAAGTCCGCTTAGTGCAGCTCTGCTTCGACTTTTACATGATCGAGGCCAAGCCAGACAATTTGATCGGCGATCGCGCTTATGACAGCGATCCGTTGGATGACGACTTACGTAAAGACGGCATCGAGATGATCGCACCGCATCGATCCAATCGTCGCAAGCCCGCTACGCAAGATGGACGTCGACTTCGGCGATATGCGAGGCGCTGGTTGGTCGAGCGGTTCTTCGCCTGGATTCAATGGCAGCGCCGCCTTCTCGTGCGCTGGGAGTTTTATCCGAAGAACTTTCTTGGCTTCTTGCAACTCGCTTGCCTCATCGTCCTCTTCAGGCGATTTTGAGATAGGTTCTAGTCATCAGTGCGCTGGCTATCCCAGGAATGCTTCTGGAGATCGACGTCACGGCGGTCGTCCCGAAATAGCCGAAACACGGTTGACGAGCTAAAGGAGCGTCATCATGGATTCTTCGATCATTGAGGACATCGACAACGATGTCATCGCACATGACATAAGCGATGAGGCATTGGAGGCAGCCGCAGGTGCAGCCAGTGACGTCGCAATACAGGTCACGCTCGCGGCCTGCACCGGAGTCTGGTCAACCTTCTGTAACAGTTGATCGTCAGTTTCTTCGCCGACAAGTACGACCATCCATAATGCGTATGCCCCGCTTTTACGAGCCTGACCTCAGCATCGAGCCCGACAGTCCATTCGCACGTGACGCATCGAATAAGCTTGTCCGCCGATCATACTGGCATATGCCAGAATCGCTCGCTCGTGTTGGCTTTGACCCAGGGAATTGGAGCTAATCTGACAAATGACGAGAAGAGAGCGCATCTGACGGACATACGGCGAGAGCAACTCATCGATCAGGTATGTATTCAGGAGATTCTGCCGCCTGAAAAATAGTCGGATACACGCCCACCCGATCAGGTATTACCAGTCAATTTTAGAATTGCCCTGATGATTGTATCAGTCGAGACTGCAAGCGCATGCGACACTACATTTAGATCGACTCCAAGCTGAGCGCCTAACATCGGCATTACGATAAGAATCCCGATAAGGATCAGCAGGCCGTACGGCTCCAGCGAGGCTACCGGCGCACTCAAGGTTCTTGGCAGAATGCTGACCAGGATGCGGCCGCCGTCGAGCGGCGGCAAGGGAAACAAGTTGAACACCGCCAGCACCACGTTGAGGATCAAAGCATTCCTTAGATTGGCCACCATCCATTGCGCGCCGGTTGCGGGAAGATAGGCGACCAAGTGAAACGTCAGTGCGGCGAGGACAGCAAGCGCGATGTTCATCGTGGGTCCGGCAACGGCGACCAGCAGCACGCCGAGCCGTGGCCAACGCAGAGCCCGAAAATTGACTGGCACTGGTTTGGCGTAGCCGAAAACAAATGGTGCGCGTAGCAGCAGCAGCAAGCCGGGTAGCAGGATAGTGCCGAAGGGATCGATATGCTTTGCCGGATTAAAGCTGACGCGGCCAAGCCTCCAAGCCGTCTCATCGCCAAGAAGATAGGCGACGAAGCCATGCGCTGCCTCGTGAAAGGTTATGGCGATGATCACCGGAATGACCCAGATTGTCGCCAGATAGATTGCGTTGTTGGTCACTTTGCCGTCTCGACGTTCATAGGTCGGTTCTGCAGGGATTTGGCTTCATCCGGCTGGCCTGAGACGCTACGATGCATTGTCCAAGGGCTACGGCAAGGCCATGAAGCGGCGCTCAAAAGCAGGCGGGAAGGCGATAATGGCGGGACGCCGCAAGGGGGTGACGCTAAAGCGCGCTAGCCCTCCAAAGGCCGTGCCCGGTCGACGTTCGACAATGGCCGACCAGGAAACGGAGACTGCGCGTCTTACCCGCGAGCGCGACGAGGCGCTGGAGCGGGAGAAGGCAACGGCGGAGGTATTACGGATCATCAGTTCGTCGCCCGGCCAGCTTAAGCCGGTGTTTCAGGCCATGCTGGACAACGCTGTCCGCATCTGTGACGCCAAAATCGGTATGTTGCTGCGGTTTGACGGCGAGCGATTCCAATTTGCGGCAGCCAGCGGATCGCAACACGAATTCATCGAATACGTAAAGCAGATTGGGCTGTTTCGCCCGCAACAGGGTGGGCACCTTGAGCGCATCATGCGGACTAAACAGGCTTACCACACTGCCGACGATGCCGCTGAAGCGGTTCCCGGCCCTGCGACCCGGTTCGCCGGGGCGCGATCTACCGTTGGTGTTCCGATGCTCAAGGACGATGAGTTGATCGGAGCAATTATCATTTACCGCCAGGAAGTCCAACCGTTTTCCGATAAGCAGATCGAGTTACTACAAAACTTCGCCTCCCAGGCTGTCATTGCCATCGAGAACACGCGGCTGCTCAACGAGCTGCGGCAATCGCTGGAGCAGCAGACGGCGACGGCGGATGTGCTGCGCGTTATCTCAAGCTCGCCCGGCGAGCTTGATCCTGTATTCCAAACCATTCTTCAGAACGCCAGCCACATCTGCGCGGCCCGGTTCGGGAATCTGGCGCTGTTCGATGGAAACGCGATGCGAATTGTTGCCCTGCACAATGCTCCGCTTGCATTGGCAGAACTGCGACGACGCGATCCCGTGATCGACTTGGGGCGCTCAATTATGGGGCCACTCGTCGAAACGAAGAACGTCGTTCATATCGTCGATCTGGCTGTCGAGGAGCGTTACGCGAACTCGCCCTTGGCGAAAGTCGGCGGCGCACGTACTGCCTTAAGCGTTCCGATGCTTAAGGAAGGAAAACTGATAGGTGCTATCAGCATCTACCGTCACGAGGTGCGTCCGTTCACTGATAAGCAGATCGAACTGTTAACGAACTTCGCCGCCCAGGCTGTCATCGCCATCGAGAACACGCGGCTGCTCAACGAATTGCGTGAATCCCTTCAACAGCAGACAGCGACCGCCGATGTGCTCAAGGTGATCAGCCGTTCGACATTCGATCTTCAGTCTGTGTTGAGCACCCTCGCCGATTCGGCGGGCAGGCTATGCCAAGCAGAAGATGTGCAAATCTTTCTCCGGGATGGCGAGGTCTACTGCCTCGTTGCGAGCAATGGCTTCTCACCTGAATACCAGGAATATGTCAAACAACATCCAATTGCAGTTGGCCGAGGCACGCTGGTCGCTCGAACAGCGCTGGAAGTCGCTCCCGTTCACATCCCCGACGTGCTTGCTGACTCGGAATACACTTATCGCGAGGGCCAAAGACTCGCCGGATACCGTGCGATGCTCGGCGTGCCGCTGGTCCGGGAGGGAAGCTGTATCGGCGTGATGGCTATAACACGACAGATGCCTCAACCATTTACCGCCAAGCAGATCGAACTCGCCACCACATTCGCCGACCAAGCGGTGATTGCCATCGAGAATGTGCGGCTGTTCGAGGCCGAACAGCAGCGCACACGCGAGCTTTCGGAATCGCTGGAGCAGCAGACCGCAACATCGGAGGTACTGAAGGTCATCAGCTCTTCGCCCGGTGAGTTGCAGCCCGTTTTTGATGCCATGCTGGCGAATGCCGCGCGGCTATGCACGGCGAGCTATGGCGTCATGTGGCTGCGCGAAGGCGATGCGTTCCGGAGCGCGGCGCTCCATGGCCCGCTACCGGCGGCCTATGTCGAGCGATGGCTGAGGGGGACCCTGGTTCGCACAGGCCCCGACGCCCCCATGATGCGCGTCGCACGAACGCGGCGACCGGTACAGGTGCCCGACTTTCGCGAAAGTCGCGCCTATCTGGATGGGGACCCTTTGGCGGTCGCGGCGGTGGAGGTCGCCGGTATTCGCACCGTTCTCTCGGTACCGATGTTCAAAGATGAGGAGGTGATCGGCACTATTACGATCTATCGCAAAGAGGTGCGCGCGTTCAGCGAAAAGCAAATTGAACTGGTGCAGAACTTCGCTGCCCAGGCCGTCATTGCCATCGAGAACACGAGACTGCTCAACGAATTGCGCGAATCGCTGCAGCAGCAGACGGCAACTGCCGACGTGCTCAAGGTTATCAGTCGGTCAACGTTCGATCTGCAAAGCGTGCTCGATACGCTCCTCAAGTCTGCAGCTCAGCTCTGTCAAGCAGACCATTCTTTTATTTTTCTACGTGAACACGATGGTTATCGCTGTGTTTCGGGCAGTGGCGACATTCCCGAATGGATTGAGTATCTTAAACAGCAGATGATCGTTCCGGGTCGTGGCACTGTTGCGGCGCGCGCCGTATTAGAAGGACGCACGATCCACATTCCGGACGTTCTTGCCGATCCGGAATATACATTCCACGAGGCTCAAAAGCGGGGCCAATACCGGACGGCGCTTGGCGTTCCGCTGATGCGGGAAGGCTCGCCGGTAGGGGTCATGGTGCTGACACGGCCGACTGTTCGACCATTCGACCATAGTCATATCGCGCTGGTTACGACCTTTGCGGACCAGGCTGGGATTGCGATTGAGAACGCGCGGCTATTCGAGGCCGAGCAGGAACGTACCCGCGAATTGGCAAAATCCTTGGACGATTTGCGCGCAGCGCAGGATCGCTTGGTGCAGACCCAGAAGCTGGCCTCGCTCGGTCAGCTGACGGCTGGTATCGCCCACGAGATCAAGAACCCGCTCAACTTCGTGAATAACTTCTCTGGTGTTTCGGCAGAGCTGATCGATGAATTGCAGGATGCTCTTCGCGACGCGCCCCTGACGGAAAAGGCGCGTGCGGAGATCAATGAGCTTTCCGACACCCTTCGCGACAACCTCGACAAGATCGTGCAGCACGGCAAGCGAGCTGACTCCATCGTCAAGAACATGCTGCTGCATTCGCGCGAAGGCTCGGGAGAACGTCGGCCCGTCGACGTCAACGCCATCGTCGAGGAGAGCCACAAACTGGCCTACCACGGGGCGAGAGCCGAGAAACAAGGCTTCAATGTCACCTTGGAGCGGTCCTTCGACCCCACGGCCGGTGAGGTCGATGTCTTCCCCCAGGAAATCACGCGGGTGCTCTTGAATCTGATCGCAAACGGCTTCTACGCCGCGACGCAGCGCCAGGGACAGGAAAGCGGCAATGTCTTTGAGCCCACCATCACGGCGGTGACAAAGGGCCTCGGCGACCGCGTAGAGATCAGGATTCGGGATAATGGTACCGGCATTCCGCCTGAGGTCCGGGAAAAGATGTTCAATCCGTTCTTCACCACCAAACCAGCGGGTGAGGGCACTGGCCTCGGCCTCTCGATCAGCCATGACATCATCGTCAAGCAACATTCCGGGTCTATTGAGGTCGACACCGAGCCCGGTGCATTTACCGAATTTAGGATCATCCTGCCTCGGACTGCCACTTAACTTTGGCGGACTGTGACGCCAGGCACATCCCTCGGATTGCTCTCGCGAGCAGAATGGGCTCCAAGGATCGCCATGCGTATGAAGCCTTAAGTGTGTGGGCTTCAGGAAGATTGATCGCCCAATTGGGGGACAAGCTCATGAACCTTCTCATTCTCGTAGTCGACGATGAGCCTGACGTTGAGATGCTATTTCGCCAGCAGTTCCGCCGCGACCTCCGCTCTGGTCGCTTTGTAATGGAATTTGCCCAGTCCGCTCCTGCGGCTTTACAGCTGATCGGCGACGCGGAAAGTGTCTCGCTGATCCTCATTCTGTCCGACATCAACATGCCGGGGATGACCGGCCTTGAACTTCTGCCCAAGGCCAAGGCTTTGCGACCTGACGTGCCGGTCATCATGATCACCGCCTATGGCGATGCGGAGACCAAGCGGAAGGCGCTGGAGGATGGAGCCGAGGCGTTACTGACCAAGCCAATCGATTTCGTGGCGCTCCGTACCGAGATCGACACGCGGATCGAACGAGTGGTCTGACTGACCCATCCCGACAGCAACGAACCGCTCAACGCCTGCTCGAAACGTACGGGTTTCTTTGCTGCGGTCGGTCGTGTTCATTGAAAAAACCTCAGCAACTTGTCCAGTTCGACTGGATCATTGAAAAACGTGTTCCTGAGCGGTCGCCGAGAAGCGCCTATAATGGAACCTGATAAACGCTCCACCAGCGGTTCGGGTATCCGAATGGGTAATCGACTGTTCTGCTTATTCAGAACGTCAACTCCCTTAGGATCAACGATGAAAATTCGCAATTGAGCGGAAACTGCGGCTCTGCAAATCGCTTCATTGATATGTTGGTCACCGAAGCTATAGCCAACTATCATCAAGCGAGTATTTGGAAAGGCAAGTTGTTCGGCAAATTCTTGGAGGTATCTTTTGAGCACGTCCGATGACCCGATTGTCCCTATTTTGGCTCCTCCAACGACGAGTAGTCGCTCGCTTCCTGAAAACCAAGTGTACGAACCATGTAGCTTGTAATATGGCTGGAGGTTCGATGAACGATCACCATGAATGGCAGGCTTCATTGGTGCGTCGCCGAGCAAATAAGGTTGGGACGATTGGGGTTCACCGCGACGTCGAAGCCCGCAATGTCCCAATCCTGGGCGTCGATGAAGGGGTCGCCGTCGAGGCTGGGCACGTCGCCTTTGCGCGCCGCGTCCTTGGCGTCCTTGATCATCAGTGCGGCGAGCGACGGCTCGAAATAGCGCCGGATGGCAGTGTCCTTGTCGAGCGGAATGCCTTTGGCGTCTTTACCGTTATAGGCGGCATAGATCGCCTGGACGAAGGCGGTGGCGCCCGGATCGGCCGCGAAGGCCGGCCTGGCCAGCGCCGCGCTGGCGGCGCCGAGCATCATGGTGCGTCGTGTCGGCATGCCGCTTAGGTCGCCCGCCGGGCCGCCGAGGTTCGAAGCCTGCCGCCGGATCCGGCCCGGGCTACCCGGCTATTCGGCCGCCGCGGACGTCGCGCCGCTAGCGCCGCCGAAGGCGGGCGCGATGTCCGCCATGAAGCGGTGCATCTGCTCGCGCACATAGGCGTCGGGGCGGTTGCCGAAGTTGAAGTAGAGGATGACCTCGTCGATGCCGATCGCCTCGACCCGCTTCAAGGTGTCGACGATCTGCTGGGGCGAGCCATGAAGCAGTGAGTTGTCGTCGAAGTCGGAAGCTTTGGCGTCGTTGAGCCGGGCGCCGATCTTCTTGAAATACTCCATGGTTGGCGGCAGCGCGCCGGTGCCGCCCTGGCTCATGGTCTTGCGCAAACCCGCCATGGTGATGTAGCCGACCATCCTTTCCAGCGCCTGCTGGCGCTCGGCCTCGCCCTCGCCGATGTGAATGAAGTAGCTGCATTTGACGTTCCGCGCCGGCTTTGCCGCCTGCGCGCAGAACTCGCGATAGGCGGCCACCGCATTGGCCAGGCTGCCGAACAGGATGGTGGCCGCGAATGGCGCCAGCAGCAGGTTCCAGTCCCACTTCGCGGCGAGTTCCATCGAGAAGCGCGAGAACGAGCCCATATAGGGCCTGAAGTCCTTCTGCGCCGGCTTGGGAAAGACCTCGACGTCTGCGAAATCGTAGAACCGTCCCTTGAAGTCGAATGGCTTCGTTTCGGTCCAGCAGCGCATCAACAGCTCGATGCCTTCGCTGAACTGCTCGGCCGAACAATTGAAATCGGCATTGAACGGCGTGAACTCGTGACGGTCGTAGCCGCGGCCCGCCGCGAAATCGACCCGGCCGCCGGACAGTTGGTCGAGGGTTGCCCATTCCTCGGCGACATGGATCGGGTGGTGGATCGGCAGCACCACCACGGCCGGTCCGAGCCGCAGCCGCGTCGTGGCCCCGGCGATATTGGCCAGCACGACCGCGGGCACCGACACGCAGCCGCGCCGGTTGAAGTGGTGCTCGCCGATCCACGCCGAGTGGAGGCCGAGCTTCTCGGCCAGCACGGCCTGGTCGCGGATCTCCAGCAGGAATTGCTCAGCCGAGCGCGGATTGTTGGGATAGCGGTTGTCGCTCAGCGTGAAGTAGCCGAATTTCATGGCGGCGCTTGGCTCCCTTGGCCGACGCATCGTGTGTCCGAAGCGGGACGGTTAAAAGGTAAATACAACAGGAAGCTCTATGGGCGTCAGGTGGCAAGTGGCATAGTCGTCAGGCTTCCGCGATTTGGCCCGCGCTGCGCCCGCCGTTTTCGGACGCGGAGCCGATACTTGGCGGGGACGGGCCGCCGCGGGACTTGCCTTGGCGGGCGCCAAAGGGCATTTGAGACGCGGCCTAGGAGTGTAGCTCAATGGCTAGAGCACCGGTCTCCAAAACCGGGGGTTAGGGGTTCGAGTCCCTTCACTCCTGCCACCCCAGCAAAAAGTGGCCGATCTACAGGGACTTTTTCTGGAGTTGGCACTTTTCAGTCCTCTGAGTTGGCACTTTTCGTTCCCGGTTCGGCCTTGGCGAGCGGGAACGCGGCGAGAGTCTGCGCCATGCCGGCCGTCGCCATCTTCGCCTTGTTCGCCGCCTCGACGTACTTCCTGATCTCGCGCATGTCCTTGTGGCCGCTGATCGAGGCGATGAAGTCCTCGGAGCAGCCGGCCTCGGCCATGCGCCGCAGGAAGGCCTTGCGCAGGCCATGCGCCGAGCACTGCGGCAGCTCGGCCTCGTCACAGCGATCCCGGAACCAGTTTCCGAAGCCGGCCGGCGTGAACTTCTTGCCGTATTCGGTGACGAGGAAGGTGCCGACCCCGACCATCGGCGTCGCCGCCATGATCTCGGCGAGCGGATCGGCGACCGGGATGTTCATAGCGGCCCCCGTCTTGATCTGGGTGAAATGCAGCCGGCCGCCGCGCATGTTTCGTTGACCAAGCTCGACAACGTCCTCGCGGCGCTGGGCGGTATAGAGCAGCAGCGCAAACGCCAACCGGGCTTTGCTGCCGACCGGGTGGCGCGCTTCGTATTGCTGCAACTCCTCCTCGGTCCACGAGTGGTAGCCGGCGGTCTCGATGCGGTCGAGTTCGATGCCGAGCGCTGGGTTGTCCTTGCGCATCTTTAGTTTGACGGCGATCTTCAACAGCACGCGCAGCATGCGCAGCAAGTTGCGCTGCGCCGACGGCTTGCCGGCCTTCTCGCCGATCATCGCCTCGATGTGGTGCTGTTCGAGCTTGGCGATGCGCTTGTCGCCGTGCGTGGCGCGAAACGCTTCGAGGATGTTGCGGTCGGTCTGCTGCGTGATCGGCCGGTTCTTCGTGAAGCTCTGATGCTTGTAGAGCGCGACGATGGCGGCGTTCACTGTGCCTGGCTTGGTGCGGTCAGCGGCGATCTCGTCGGACACGGCCTTGCCGTTTCGCAGCGCCCAGTACGCTTCAAGAAACTCCGCCGAGTTGTAGGGGCCGGGCAGGGGCGTGCGCTTGCCGCGACGGCGGAAGTAGAAAAAAACCTTCGCGCCCTTGGGGACCGCCTCAACGTACTTCAACAGCCGCCGCGCCATCAGGTAGTACCTCGTCCCATTCGTTCGCTTGCTCGATGTCGCTCGCGTCGGTCTTGCCGGTGGCGATGAGGATCGTACCGTCGGGCATGATCTTCACGCGAACGTCGACGTGTGCCTTCGCCGCCGCCTTGAGGATGCGGGCAACGTCCGCCTCGGTGTAACGCGCACGCGCACGCGACATGTACGCCACCAACACCGCTCCGAAGCGTGGAAGTCGCTTCGGAGTACGCATTGCGCGCGAGGCGGCGGTCTCGACCGAGCGCTGGCGAGCGGGGGAGGTCGGGACCGCCGCGCTTCCGCGCGGAAAAAAGTTTGAAGCGCTCGCCGCGCTTCCCGATCCGGCGCACATTGTCGTGCTTCGGTCAACCCACCGCGTAGTGTGGAAAGCGGCGAAGCTAAGGAACTTCATGCCGCCACCGTCGTTCGCATCTGCAGCACTTTTCCACTCTGCCGCGACGGCAGCTTCGATGTGCAGCAGTAGTTGCTCCAGCTCTCCATCAGCCGGCGGCGCTGGTCGAGCAAGTCGCCGCGCCGGTAGGCACGCTCGGCCGCATTGCCGATGACGTGCGCCAACGACGACTCGATGGTGTGGCCGCTGAACGTGCTGTGCTCGTAGGCCCAGTCGGAGAACGCCGAGCGCATGCCGTGCACGCTCTCGGTGCGACCGGCGCGCCGCAGAGCCGTCAGCAACGCGTTGGGCTTGAGCGGCTTGCCGGCGGCGTCGGTGAACAGGAACGCGTCGGCGGCGCCCAGCAGCCGCTCGATCAGCTCGACGGCAGCCGCGCTCAGCGGCACGCGGTGTTCTTTGCCGTTCTTCATCCTCGCGCCGGGCACGGTCCACGTCCCGTTGTCGAGATCGATCTCGCCGCACTTCGCGCCGATCACCTCGCCGGTGCGGGCCGCGGTCAGGATCAAAAACGCGAGCGCTTTGTCGGCGATGTCGGTGCTGGCGATCAACTGGCGCACGAGCGCCGGCAGCTCGGCGTACGCCATGGCGGCATGATGCTTCGGCTTCGCGACGCGCGATGGTTCCGGGAGGATGTGTTTCAGCGCCGCCCAGGTCGCGACGTTGTCGCTGGTGCGCAGCCGACGAGCGTAGCAAAAGTTGAGGATCAACTCGATCCTGTTACGCACGCGGTCGGCGGTCTCAGTTCGAGCCAACCAGAACTTCGCGGTCGTGCCGTCGGGTTGTTTGATCGGCGCTTCCAACACGTCGAGGACGTGCGGTAGATCGACGGCGGCGACATCCATGTTGCCGATCTTCGGGTAGACGTAGCGAGCCAGGCTGTTGTGCCACTGCTGTAGATGCTTCGGCGAGCGCCACTGCGGGGCGTGATCGCGGATGTAGCACTCGGCCGCCCCGCGGAAGGTCACGATGCGCGTAGCCGTGGCTGCCTGCGCGGCGCGCTGGCCGCGCTTCTGAACGAGCGGATCAATACCATCGGCCAGCAGCTGGGAGACGCGCTTGTTGCGTTCCCTGGCCTCGCGCAGGTCGAAGGCGCGCGCCGAGCCCAAGCCGAACCAATGCGCCCGGTCGCTCAACTGGTAGCGCCGCGACCACGACGCGGCGCCCTTTCCGCCGATGACCAAGTACAGCCCGTCACCGGCGAAATGCCGGCCTACCTGGCCGCGCGCGATCAGGCGCGCGGTGCGTTTCGCGGTCAGTGCCATGATGATCCCAAGCCCAAAAAACCTAGGCTCTATATAAGACGCGCTGCAGCGCATTGGCGGGAAATGTCGGCTGCCGCCGCGCCAGCTGGGAGCCGCCTGCGTGGGCCGCGCTGGAGGCGGTTTTAAGCGCCGATCCGCGGTGAAACTACCCCGGGGCGAACGAACGCATAGGCGGCCACCGTGGAGGCGCTGGCAGGCACCATGCTGGCGGCGCTCCGGGGCCTGGGCATGGTAGACGCGATGCGAAGATCAGCCATGCGGGAGCGCGAGCGCCTTGGCGACTATGGCCGGTGCCGGCTGCCTTGGCGATCTGGCGGTCAGTGCGACCTTCGCGCGTTTTGCTTGGCCCCAATGTTGGGGCAGACCTATTCGGCCGACCGCGACCGCTTTCTTGCCGCCAGCCTTCCGACCTTCGTCCTGCCGTTCCTTGGCTGCGGCTTCCAGATGCGGCGCCCGAACGCAAGCGCCAACTTGGCGTTTGCGTCTCCTCCTAAAGTTTTGCCGCCACGGCTGCTCGGAAGTGATGCCCCAGCCGCGCCGGGCGGGGCGGCCGGGACAAGCGGTCGATGCCGACGACAGCCTGGACAAGAAGCCGTCAGGGGCCAGCTGAAAGAGAGGCCCCGCCGCACCGGGACGCACGGCGGGGGCGCCTGCGCTGAACCCGGTGAACATCCTACGCGGGCTGGCCTACTTGCCGTCTTCGCCTAGCGTTTTGCCAGTCGCTCGGTTTACCAGATGAACGCGGGTGCAAATCACGCAGGTAACCGGCTCATAGGTGTTGGCTTCATCGGCCGGTACGTCGTCGGCGAACAGCCCTTGCACCATTAATCCCGTAACCGTGCATCGATAGACAAAAGGAACCATTCCACCCGACTAATCAGGCTTCGGCGTATCTCAATTAAGGGGTTTTCCGTAGGTCGGCCGAGAGCTGCTTTTTTACCGAGGCTTTGCAAGTTTGGCCTTTTCCTCGGCTAGTAGTGTTTGCGGCATTGCCCGCTTGATCGGGTCGATTTCCGTTTTGAGTTGCTCGACGTAGTGCGCGATGTTTTGACACGCTCGACGAAATCTTCCATCGAAAGCCTCCCTCGGGGGGTGCGGGATGGCAATTACGTAGGCTGCGCCCATTCGGCGACAATGTCGATCCCTCACAGAAGTTACTTTGGGCTGTCGGGCGAGCGCGAGCGCAGCGTGAGTGTCGATGTCCGGTGTGCCCCCAAAAGCTGCCGCACCGTCACGCGAACGTCGCGGCAGAGATGGGCCATTAACGACCAAAGTGCGCTGCAACAAAAAAGGTCTATTCGATCACCTCGTCAGCGCGAAGTACCACCGATGTCGGCAGCTCGATGCCGAGTGTTTTCGCCGTCTTCCGGTTGACGACGAGTTGGAATTTGACCGGTCGCTCGATCGGTAGATCCGCTCAGTGGAACTGATAGTTCAGACCAACTCGCAAAATGTTGTCAGTGACGTGCGAACTGTAGCTGACGATGAGATTGTTTCCGGACGGCGCCACGATACTGGTGGCAAGCGATCCTGAGACTTTCCCCAGGTCAACGTAGAGATATTCGATCTTACCCGTCCAGTTGCCGGAGATGACGGATTCGATGCCGCAGCCGATGGTCCACCCGAGCTTGATAGTGCTGCTGCTCAAGCTGCCGCCGCCGGGTACAACCGTGACTCCGTTGACGCCCTGCGGGCCGACCAGGCTGACGCCGCTAACATTGTTGGTGACGCCGATCTGGCCATAAGCCAAGCCGCCGGTCAGGTACGCGAAGGTCGTCGGATTGATGGTTGGGCCGATGCGACCACGGAAGGTGCCGAACCAGTCGAGCCTCTCGCTTAAGCTATCAGTCACCGGGAACGCGGGCACATTGAATGGAGCCGTGTCACCGGTATGTCCCGCTGTACAAGCTCCAGTCAGCGCCGTGGCCGTGCCGCCCGGGCACACGATGGTCGAACTACCTCTTTGGCCGGAGGCCTGGATGTCGGCCTCGAGGCCGTAGACCCAATTCTGGATGTGCCAGTTATGGCCGACCTGAAGGCCGCCGATGACGCCATCGAGGTGCGTGTTGTTGCTGACGGAAAACAGTGGACCAGTAGCCGGATCGCTGAATGTGATCGGTCCGTGGTCGCGACCCCAACTGTAGCCAACGTTGCCGCCGACATACCCACTGTTCCAAGGATCGAATGGCGCCGGAGGGGGTGCCTTCAGCGCCATGTCCGCTGCGTGCGCAGCGGGCGCTGCAAGCATAAGAGCCGAAGCAATCGCCAGCGATGCGCGCTTCATCACTGCCCCCCTGACGTTCTGAATCGATAGCGCCATTATCTCATCGATGACCAAGGGCTTCACTATAAAGCGGAGTTCCCACGCGCTTTTCGGGACTCTGTTGCAAACGTACCACAGCGGCTGCCTTTGCTCAGAGTCTTCAATGACTTCAAGTTGCAGCCCCGGCGCGTCCCAACAAGGGCGAATGTGATTCTTCGGTTCTTTCCGCGGCCGCCCTCACAGCCCGAAGCGCGTTGTGCGCCACAACAAACAATCCGCCTGGAAATGTCGCAATGGGGTCATCAACTGCCGCGCCAACTCATAGGACGCGCGGCTGCTGCACCCCTGAAAGCAGACTCGAAAGTGGCTGAGCGGCGCGGCTGAAATGGGCCAATCGCGACCAAGGTGCGGCGCAGCAATTTTGGACCAATTAGTCGGCGCAAGCTTTCGGGCCAGGCCAAGGTTGTGGACCGCCGCTTCAAAGGCAAAACGCTCCTCATGATTTCGATCAGGCATTGTTATGTCTCATAAGCGAAAGCGCGAATCCCGAAACTGACGCCACACGATTACGATGCCGAACAATTTGATTGTTTCCTGGTTTGGCACTTGGAATACTCACCGGCGGAGATTTCGGTTTGCGACCAACGTAACTGCCGGGAAATTCCCGCTCCATCGGGACGTTCGAAATCTTGATGTGAAGTGTGGCCACGCAGTGTGGATTGTGTGGGGGGCGATATCTAGTCCTATCTAGTCCTGCCAACTGCAAGCTTCACGGCGTGATGGGAGTCGCTTGAGCCAAGTCCGGGCGCGAGTGTCGACAACAGCAATGAGGGAGGTTGCGTCATGTTACGTACTGATCAGCTAAGAAATAGACGAACAAAAAAGCTCGGGACTTGCCTCGCTGTGGCAGCGTTATTAGCGGTGCCATGCCTGGCGTCCGCCGACGAGGTTTTTGCGGTGAAAACCACGGTCGCCATACCACCCTCGCCAGGGAACGCGGCAGGCACGTTGCTGTCCTTTGACATCAGTTGGGTTGATCCGTGGCTTCATGCTTACTTCCTTGCGGATCGATCCAACACGTCAATCGACGTGATTGACACCAAATCCAAGACCGTCGTCCACCAGTTCATGCCCGGATTTCGCGGCGCTACTGGTAACAACGATAACTCCGGCCCCAATGGGGTGCTGACTATCAACAACAAAGGGAGGACCGAGGTGTGGGCGGGCGATGGTCCGTCAGCGGCCTGCAACACTAACGCTGGAGTAATTACGCCGAGCGCATGCACCGGGACCGGTGGCAGTACCGTGAAGGTTATTAATTATGCCACAGGAGCTCTCATTGCTAATATCCCAACCGGAGGGCTGTGGAGAGCGGACGAGATGTGCCATGATCCAGTGGATAATCTGGTCATGGTTGCGAATGACGCAGAGGCGGATACCGCTCCAAACGTACCCTACGTCAGCTTCATCAAGACCGAGGGACCGAATGCCTTCAAGATCGTCAAACAAATTAAATTCCCGGAGGCGACCAATGGCATCGAGCAGTGCCAGTGGAGTCCGCGGACTGGGCTGATCTATTTAAACATCCCTGAGGTGAACGGCACCGGCGGTGACACGACAGACGGCAAATGTCGTGGTCATCAATCCGCAGCGGATGGAAGTGATCAACCGGTTTAAGATTCCGGTAGACGCATGTGCCGGCCCGCAGGGAATGGCCATCGGACCGGATAGGCAAATACTTTTGGGTTGCAATGCGGCCTCACAGCCCCCTGGTTCCGGACAGAACGCTGCCATTATAGATGAGTTTACAGGCAAGATCACGCACCTACTGACGGGCCTGGGAGGCGACGACGAAGTCTGGTTCAATCCAGGTGACGGCCACTACTTCCTTGCCGGCGGCTCGTTCCTGCCCAACGAGCAGCTCGGTGTCGTCGATTCCCGCGGCGCCAATCCCGACCTAACCGTTTTCATCGGCAACGCAGGTGGCACAACCCGCCGGGCACATTCGGTCGCTGCCGATTTGAACCTGAATCAGGCCTATGTGCCCATCCCCGCAACCGGTGGCGGATCGCCAGGATTTACCAGCACGATTTGTGGAACCTTGGCGGCGAAAGGCTGCGTGGCCGTGTTCGGCTCCGTGGGCAAGGACGATTCGCCGGTATTTGGTAGTTGGTGAGCGGAGAAAGGCCATCAAGACTACGTTGGTTGGAGTCCGACCACGCAGTGGATGCCGCGGCTGGCTTGGCCGCGGCATTTTCATGGTTGTGCTTGCAGTAGGACGAGGATGAAAGCGGCGGCTTCTGCTATGATAATCTGCTCTCCGCGTTTCGACTTGGACGAGACCAGGATGCATCGGCTTTTAAAACCCGCAGCCGCTATTCTTCCCGCTCTTGTTGTCGGCGTGTTCGGGATGCAGTGTCTATGCGCGCAAGGTAGCCCTGAGGGTCCCACGCCGATACAGATGACGGATGATCATGCAGGCGTCACTTCGACGCGCGCATCCGGCGTCAATACCAGTGTTCCCGATGACAACACCGCACCAATATCCGAGCGCGGTGGAGGTTCGCTACGCATAGAGGGCAATGCAGCTGCACTCCGAATTGAAGTGCGTCAGACCCCGATTGCAGACGTGCTTTCCGCGCTTAGCAGATTCAATGTCCGCTACCATTCCCTGATCGAGCTCGATGAAGTGCTCGATGGCACGTATGAAGGATCTTCCGGGCGCGTCGTGTCGCGTCTATTAGACGGTTACAATTATTCGATAAAACACGACGACTTGAAACTCGAAGTGATTATCATCGGAAGGAGAGGAGAACGGGCAATCACTGCACTAGCCCCGGTTCGCCGGCGGACTTCTGACTGAGGCTTATCTAAAGAGGCGCGGCGGTGATGGATTGAATAGCAGCGTGACGCGCTCGGTGCGCGGGGCGATCTGCTTCAATAGTGCGACCCATTTGCCTCCCCCAAGGCTATCGAGCTTGAGTGAGCCGTCTTCGAGGCCCTTGATGATCTCGTCCCTCTGATCGTCCGAGAGATCGGCAAAGGTCCGATTGGCAAACTTGGTGCGACAGGCCTTGTCGAGCGCCGCGAGCGCCGTGCGATAGTGTTGCGCCGGCGTCACCGGCGATTGCGGTCCCTGCTGCTTCGTCCCGTCCTGGAACGGGCCGCTCATGTAGTAGCCGTCAAAGCGGCCGTGTGGCCCGGCGAGCTGGCGGTCGATGAAAACGGCGCAGCCGCAGTCCTTGCCGCCGGGCGTCTGCGGATCGGGCGGAATGAGCCGATCGACGAACGCCTCCACGGCTGCGGCTTCCTGCGGCGTGAAGAACTTCCAGCCGTCCGGTGTCACTGTGGCAGGAGGATCCGCAGATCCGGGCTTCCACGGCAGTCCGCCCTTGACGACGGCGGCGCGAACGCCTCCGCAATTTGCCAGCATGCAAACGGCTGCGCAGGAGCCGAGGAGTTGTCGTCGATTGACTGGGAGCACGGATCAAGTCCCGCACGCCAGCCCGTGCCGACAACGTCGGCTGCTCGCTTCGGGTTCCGCGGCGACCCCGCCGTCGCACCAAACAGAACGTCGCAGCCCCTGACACCTAAGGTGCGGTGCGTATGGTCCCGGCGAGCGCCGCGATCAAAAACAGCAGCAGCGCCACGAAGAATACGATCTTGGCGATGCCGACCGCGGCCGAGGCGATGCCGCCGAAGCCGAGCACGGCCGCGATCAGCGCGATGATCAGAAGCGTAACGACCAGATTGAGCATTTTGAATCTC
>Ga0335081_10005120_pt1 | contig 20737 bp, 21 predicted proteins | sample Lox_Sample_35_FD_206713 | JGI IMG/M metagenome (GOLD analysis project Ga0335081, IMG submission 206713) | Soil microbial communities from Loxahatchee National Wildlife Refuge, Florida, United States - Lox_Sample_3.5 | ecosystem: Environmental > Terrestrial > Soil > Wetlands | place: USA... | reverse complement strand
AACGGCGGTATCTCGTTCAGCGCGATCTTCATCAGCGGCCAGGTCGTGCCCCAGATCAGGCACAGAAGAGCGAGCATCACCCGCGCCTGGACGTCGCCGAACTCCTTCGCCGCGCGCATCGGCTCGCGGCTTTCCCGGACGCTCACGGCGCCTTCGGTCCGGTGGCGAGAAACCAATCCACGATCTGCTCCCCGGTCCAGAACAACACGTCGCTTTTGTTGCGGATGACCTCGAACACGCGGCGGAAGTATTTGAGGCGGTGCGGCGCGCCCATGATGTAGGGATGCACGACCAGCGCCATGATGCGCGCGGAGTCGGCTGCATCCTCGTAGATCTGGTTGAACTGGTCGAGCGCGCGGTCGCAATATTCAGAGGCCGTGTGGTGCTGGATCAGCATCATGGCGACATCGTTGCATTCCTGCGTGTACGGCACGTTGATGATCGGCGCGCCGCGGGTTTTGAGCCAGACCGGCTGATCGTCGAGCACCCAGTCGGCGACGTATTCGTAGCCTTCCTCGACCAGGAGATCGGGCGTCTCCCAGGTTTCGGTGAGCCCGGGGCCGAGCCAGCCGCGCGGCGCCTTGCCGGTCGCCTTGAGGATGACGTTGCGGGTCTCGCGGATGTCGCCGCGCTCGTCCGCCACTTTCTGCATGTTTCGCTGGGTGAAGCCGTGGCCGATGAACTCCCATTTCCGCTCGACCGCGGCGCGCACGATGGGCGGATAGGCCGCCAGCGCCGAGCCGTTGATGGCGAGGACGGCGGGAATCGAAAACTCGTCGAACACCTCGGTGAAGCGCCAGAAGCCCACGCGGTTGCCGTATTCGTGCCAAGCCCAGTTGGGCACGTCGGGGCTCGGCGATCCGCCGGCAGGCGGGGTCAGCACCGTGCGCGGCATCGGCTGCGTCGGATCCCACTCCTCGACATTGATGATGACCCACACCGCCATCCGCGCGCCGCCGGGCAGGCTAAGCCGCGGACGTTCGGCGATGGCCGAATAATCGAGCCGATCCGTCGGGAGCATGATCCGCCGCTTCGGCGGCTTCTTCGACGGTTTCTCTTGTCGCGAGGATTTTCCCGGTTGTTTGCTCATCGGCTGATTATGCCCTTCGGTCGCGTCATCAATCCACCCATCATCCGCGCGCCTTCTCGGTATGAGAACGATAGCGGGCTGCAAACGCCCCGAGCACCGTCAGCCCCAGCGCGGAGATGCACAATGGCGCGAAGGCCGTCCACGGCTTGCCGGTCGCGTCCCAAAGGGCGCCGCAAATGGTCGGGACGATAATCGCCGAGGTGTAGCTGATCGTGAACATCCCGGCGGCCGTGCGTGACACGTCGCCCGGCGCGACCAGCAGCGCCGGCAGCGCCAGCGCCGCAGTCATCGTCACCGCACAAGTGAAGCCGACGATCGCGGCCGCGACGATGATCACCGGGCCGGTCGGGACGAGGATGACGCCAAGGAACGCGAGAAGGAGCAGCGGGCCGAAGACCAGAAATGGCCACGCGCGGCGCTGGATGCGTCCGCCGACCGCCACCAGGAAGACGAGCGCAAGAACTTGCGAACCATTGAGCCAGCCGAGCGCCGGCGCCAGAAGATCGGACCTTCCGAAGCTTGCGAGGTAGTCGCCGAGAAACGCGTTGGTCACATAGTAAGGGCTGTTGTTGCTGCCGAAGGTCAGTCCGAGAAGCCAGACCAGCGGATTTCTCCATTCCGGCCACCAGCGGCCGCCGATGCCGGCCTGGATCGCGCGACGATCCTGGTCGCGGTCGCGGACTTGCGGCCGCAAGGCCAGGAAAATCGGCACGATGAGAATTGCCGGCACCGCCCAGAAGGCGAGATCGAGCCTCCAACTGCCGCCGAGCCACGGCAACACCAGCGGAATGGTGAGCACCGGCGGCAGGGTCGCGCCGATCACCATGCCGGCCGAATACGCAATCGTGCCGAATGCGATGCGGTTCGGCAGCCATTCGCGGACCACCGTCGGCATGGCCGGCTGCATGATGGAAATGCCCACACCGGTGGCGATGCTGGTGAGATAGAGCGTCCAAACATCGGATGACGCGGCGCGCGCGCCGCCGGTCACCGCGGTCACCACCATGCCGAGGATGAGCGCGAGGCTTGCGCCGATCCGCGCAATGAGCAGCGAGGCCGGAACCGACGTCACCGCGAATACGGCTAGCGGCAGCCCGATCAAGAGTCCGATCTGCGTCTCCGACATGTGCAGATCTTCGTGCACAAGCGGGATGACCGGCGGCATCACCAAAAGCGTCATGCGCATGGCCACGCCGGCAAGCCATAGCGTACATGCGAGCTTGAGGAGTCCCGGCGACGCGGTGGTCGCGTAATTTCCGGCAAAAGGCATGAGAGAAGCTGTTGCCGGCGGAAACTGCATCAGGAAGCGGCCTGGTGCAAAGAATACCTGCCATGTCGCTTGTCATGTCACGCCGCGACGTCATCTTGCCGGAATCCAGCGAACAAAGATGGAACGGCTCAAAGAGCGGCCGCCGCACGTGGCAATGTTCCGCCGTCGCCAAGAACCCGCCAAGAATCTTCAGCCGCGACAACGCCCCGGGTTCACGGCTTGGTTCCGGTGGGTTGCAGTCGCGGCCGCGGTGCGGTGAGAACCCAGGGCAACAAGATGACGACGAAGCCGCATGCCGTCAGCGCGGCAAGAACGATGACGCGCCGCGGCCAGGGGCCCAGCGCGGCGACAAAGGGCGGGATTTCGCGCGCTTCGGCCGGATTGCCGACGAAGCCGTAGTTTGCGCCAAGCCACAGATCGATGGGGACGATCGCGACCAAATAGATGGCGCTCGCCGCCAAGGCGTAGCCGAGATCGCGCCACGTCGGGCGAAAGCCCAGTACCGCCACATCGTAGACGGCGCTGGCGGTTATGATCGTGTGCGCGACCCAGAACGCCCAGAACACCGGCAAGGCCGGTCCGGCCGTGAGGGAGGGCTGAATGAACGCCTGGAGCGTCAGCGCTGCGGTCCAGAAATACAAGGTCGCCCGCGTCCAACGCTGCCCCGTCCACAAGGCGAAGGGCGCGATCAAGCCGTTGAGGTCGCAGATATGCAGCGGCAGCCCGGTGCGCGGATCGAGACCGTGGCGGTTCCACCAGGCATTGTAGGCGAGCCAGTAACAGACCGCGATCGCGGCGAGCGTCTGCCGCAGCAGCGCTTCGGCATCCTTTGCGAGCGCGCGGCCGAGGAAGGTCGGCGCGGCGATGAGCAGCGCGCAGACGACCAGAGTGAGCGCGTGCAGCCGGCCATAAGGGACGAAGACGTCCCACGATCCTTGGGCCAGCAGGTTGAGCGCCGGGTTCATCCCGGCCTCGACGCAACCGCAGGCATCATGGCGAAAGTCCGCAGACGGCGCCGTTTCCCCCAGACGGAAAAGACTACAGAGCGATTGGCAAAGTTATATGACGGCCGGGTCCCGCCTCGCGCGCGGCCGGCGCCGACGCCCGGGCGTCGCCTAAGGCCCGGGGGATTTTGCCTCGTGCAGGCGGCTGATGCTGGCGACCACGCGCGCCACTTCCTCATCGTCGAGCGGCGGCCGGCAGCGCAGGCGATTCCAGGCCAGCATGAGTTCGAGCGCGACTTGCGGATCGACTCCGTGCCACAACAGGTGGCCGATCAGCGAGGCGATGGTCGTATTGCGCTCGCCTTCGTTGACGCCCTCACGCACGAGCTGCCGCCATTCGGCGAGCGAGCGCCGCGCCCTGGGTCCGTGGCCGGCGAACAGGAGCCAGCGCGGCAAAGCCGCCGGCATGATCTCCTCCGGCGAGTGAGCCGGCGCCCAGGCGTAAAGCTGTCCGTTCGGATGCTGCGAGGGCGGCGCCACCACGTAACCGCCGTCGCCGCGCAGGTCGATGCCCTGCGCGAGCCCAACCCGATTGGGCACGAGGCCGCCGGGATGGGCGAAGTAAAGATGACGGCCGCCGCCGCCGGTGTGCGCCTCCACGGTCTCCGGCAGCGGGCCGAACCGCCGCTCAAGCTCCGCAAGCGAATCGTCGCCGCCATGCTTGGGATCGACGTCGAGCACGATCAGATTGGAGATTTCGCCGGTGACGACGCCGACATTGGCGTTGGGCCAGCGCGCGAACCACTGCGCGATCAACGCCGCATCGGCGCGCGATTGCTGCAGCGCGTCCCAGAGAATCAGCGGCCGCTTGTCGCCGTGCCGCAGCGGCAGCACCGACCAGCCGCGCTCGCGATGTTTCGCGGCGGCCTGCGCGACCGGCGTCGCGTCGAGCGGACGGACTTGCGTCATGCAATGACCTTAGCCGCGCCCGGCAAGGATTAAATCAGCTACCGCCGCGACGGCTTCCAGCCGCGTGGCGGTCCTCTGCATTCTTGTGAATGTTCTTGATTTGTTCATACATATGAGATAGTTTTTCGCAATGCTTTCTGACCCTATCGATGGTGTGGGTATTGATCTTCTGGGATTCGCCGGTGAGCGCAGGTTTGCGACGATTCTCGCAGACCCACCGTGGCAGTTCGCGAATAAGACGGGAAAGGTCGCCCCAGAGCACAAGCGGCTATCGCGCTACAGCACTCTCACGCTTGAAGAAATCAAGGCGCTGCCGGTGTCGCAGGTCGCGGCGCAAAAAGCGCATCTCTACTTGTGGTGTCCAAATGCGCTGTTGCCCGAAGGGCTTGCCGTGATGAAGGCTTGGGGCTTCACCTATAAGTCAAATATCGTCTGGCACAAGGTGAGGAAAGATGGAGGCTCCGATGGCCGCGGCGTCGGCTTTTATTTTCGGAACGTCACCGAGCTCATTCTTTTTGGCGCACGTGGAAAGAATGCGCGTACGCTTGCGCCAGGAAGGAGACAGGTTAATTTCTTGGCCAGTCGCAAGCGTGAGCATTCGCGAAAACCTGATGAACAATATGAAATTATAGAGGCCTGCAGCGCCGGCCCGTTTCTAGAATTGTTTGCTCGCGGCACTCGAAAGAATTGGGCGGTGTGGGGTAATCAAGCGAACGGGACCTACCGGCCGACTTGGAAAACGTACGCCAACCACTCTGGCACCGAGAAGGAAGTCAGGCTTTCTTCGGCCAATCGCTGATACACGCCGGGGTTATTCCGACTGCAAGCACCGGGCACCCACCGTTGCGACCGGCGTTCAGTCGGTAAACTAGCTTGCCCAACCAAGTCGTGCTGGCGCCATATTTCTCGTGGGTCATTCGCGGCACGTGGTTGCCTTCGATAGTTTTGTATTCGGGGCTCCCATCTTTTTTCAGCGACTGCCCTAGCTGCCTTAGCACAGGATTTAGGCTCTGCCCTCGTGTAACCAGCACACCAACATCTATAACCCCACTCAGAAAGAATGCATTGAAGGCATAAAGGTCGCGATCGAAAGTTTGGTCCTTAGAATTCCACTCCATATCGAAGGCAACGCGATCCTTGATAAAGTCGATCTTATGGCCGTCGAGATATCTTTCACGCCTAATTTCCCGAGTCTCCTGCTGGAATATAGGTCGGCCTTTTTTCGTTAGGCCTACTTGGCGGCGCCAAGTAAGACGCACAATCAGGTCTCCCCGTATCGTCGTCTCGTGCCAATTACGCGGTGACAAGGCTGCCGAGAAAAGCTTCGGAATTTCAGATTCGTTACCGCCGGCCCTTCGTATCATTTCAGTTGAGATTTGGAACGAGCGCAGAGCTTGCAGAAGATCGTCGAACTCCGCCTTTCGTGTCTCGCTCAGGATGACCGCGGCATTTTTGTAGCTTAGAATTTCGTATTTCTTGCGGATATCCGCCGGTATTTTTTGATCAACTATAGTTTTGGGATCGGCCACCTCGTTGGGAGCCGTTTCAATATCAAAACCATCAGGGTCTTCGGAGCCTTCATCCTCCCTATCTTCCTCAGCCATGTGCCAACCCCGAACGCGACATGCCGAGGTGAGCGATACCAAACAAAACCAAGCAGATCTACCGAATGTTACTTACGAAATAGGGCTGCGCGTATTAATTGGGTTGTCCGATGAGACGTGCCTAGGGAGCAAATCATGCCGGAGGAACGCTTTTCTATCGTCAACCCAGATCGTTATGACATTGCAACAGAAGTACTTTCGTCCGCCCTCCGCATTCTTCAAGCGGCGGGGTTTACTGAGACCGAAGTCTTGCGATTGTTTGCGCAGGTTTCCAAGAAACGTAAACGATCCCCGTTGTGGCTGGAACCGCCGGGACGGCGCTGAACGAATTTCGGCTTTTGTACATGAGAGTCGCCCGAGCGCGGAACGTCGCTGGGGCGAGCAGGCAGGCATATCATCGCCGCCGCGGCCTCCAGCGGCCGCGCATACCGGGCGGGCCGAGCGTCGAGCGCGGGCCGGGCTTCATCTAGCCAGTGCCCGTGTTACCGCCTCCGGCTCCAGCGCGACGATTTTGAGCAAGATGCGTGCGCTGCGCTCCGGCTTGCGGCGACCCTGCTCCCAATCCCGCACGGCGGAAAGGGCAAAGCCGTATTTCTGCGCAAAGGCTTCCTGCGAAAGGCCGAGACGCCGACGGATTTTCTTGACGTTCACTTCGGTCGGCACGTGTACGCGGTATCGGCGCTTGTCCGCGGTGCCCTCGACATAGGCTTTTGCGCTCTCCAGACCAGCCTTGATCTTTTCAAATGCCCGTTTGCTCATTGTCCGCTCCGATAGGCCCTCACCAAGTCGCCGCTCAACTTCGCCAGTGCATTGCGTTCCGCTTGCGACAAATCCGACTTTTCATTCTTCGCGAAAGCCGCCAGCAGAAATACGGGGATGGTCGCTCCACCGAACAGGTAGATCACCCGAGCGCCGCCGCTTTTCCCGCGACCGCTAGCCGGAACGCGCAGCTTGCGAACGCCGCCGGTACCGGGAATCACGACGCCGCGGCGCGGGTCGGCCGAGATCGTGTTGACGATACGCTGTCGTTCTTCTTCGTCGAAGAGGCGTTGCGCCTGAGCCAAATACGGCACCGTTTCGATGACGGTGTGCATCGTGTTGGATACTACGGCATTGCCGTAGCATCTACAAGCATGTTTCTACCGCCGCCGCGACTTCCAGCCGGGGCGGCCGAGCGTCGAGCAGGGACGCCTTTCGCCGCGCCAGGCTTGCCTAGCAGCCTGCTAGTTCTTCTTACCGTACGGATTTGGATTGGACTGCTGGCTCCGCATGCCGGCAAACGGAGAAGGGGCGGTGCCGCCATCCTTCTTCTTGTTCTTGTTCTGCTTCGGCTTCTTCTTTTCCTTGTTGCTGCGCATCTGACCTTTGGCCATGACAGCCTCCTGATTCTCGGTGGGTGATTCGTATGCGACCGGCGCAGCTTAACATTCGCAGGGGACAGCGCCGCCCGCCATTTTCAGCCTCGGCGAACGCCTACCGCCTTCTCGGCTTCCAGCCGCCGCGCATGCCGGGGCGGCCGAGCGTCGAGCGCGGGCCGGAACGATCCCCGGCGGACGCGCCGGGTTTGCCGGGAATGGCCTCGATGCCGGGGCCCATTTCGTCGAGCATCGGCTTGCGCGGAGCGCCGCGCCTCCCTCCCGGCCGGTGCGGTGCGACCTCGTGATAGAGCGCGATCCCCATCTCGTCGAGCGCGGGCTTGTGGGCTTTTGGTGCATCTCGCCCGGCTTCACCTCCTCCCCGCCCGCGGGGAGAAGGCGAAGGGTGTTTCGCCGTCGGGTCGTCGATGACCGCAAGCTCGGTGGCGCGCAGGCGCTTGATCTCGTCGCGCAGCCGCGCGGCTTCCTCGAAATCGAGATCGGCGGCGGCGGCGCGCATGCGCGTTTCCAGGTCCGCGATCACCGCCTCGAAATTATGCCCGATGGTGGCCGCCTCTTCGGATTCGCCGCCCGCCGCGCCGCCTCCCGTCGCGATGAGCACGTGGTCGCGCTCGTACACGCTGTCGAGAATGTCGGCGATGCCCTTGCGCACGCTTTCCGGCGTGATGCCGTTCTCGGCGTTGAATTGCTCCTGCTTCTCGCGCCGCCGATTGGTCTCGGCCATGGCGCGCTCCATCGAGCCGGTGATGCTGTCGGCGTAGAGGATGACGCGGCCGTCGATGTTGCGCGCGGCGCGGCCGATCGTCTGCACCAGGCTCGTCTCGCTGCGCAAGAATCCTTCCTTGTCGGCGTCGAGGATCGCCACCAGCGCGCATTCGGGAATATCGAGGCCCTCGCGCAGGAGATTGATGCCGACGAGCGCGTCGAAGGCGCCGAGGCGGAGGTCGCGGATGATCTCGATGCGCTCGATCGTGTCGATGTCCGAATGCATGTAGCGCACGCGGATGCCCTGCTCGTGCAGGTACTCGGTCAGGTCCTCGGCCATGCGCTTGGTGAGAACCGTGACCAGCGCGCGATAACCCTTCGCCGCCACCGCGCGCACCTCGCCGACGAGGTCGTCGACCTGGGTGCGCGCCGGGCGCACGTCCACCGGCGGATCGATCAGGCCGGTCGGGCGGATCACCTGCTCGACGAACACGCCGCCCGACTCGTTGAGCTCCCAGGGGCCGGGTGTCGCCGAGACGCTCACGGTCTGCGGCCGCATGGCGTCCCATTCCTCGAAGCGCAGCGGCCGGTTGTCCATGCATGACGGCAGGCGGAAGCCGTATTCGGCGAGCGTCGCCTTGCGCCGGAAGTCGCCGCGATACATGCCGCCGAGCTGCGGCACGGTGACGTGGCTTTCGTCGACGAACACCAGCGCGTTGTCGGGAACGTATTCGAACAAGGTCGGCGGCGGCTCGCCGGGCTTGCGGCCGGTGAGATAGCGCGAATAGTTTTCGATGCCGGCGCAGCTTCCGGTCGCTTCCATCATTTCGAGGTCGTAGAGCGTGCGCTGCTCCAGGCGCTGCGCTTCGAGCAGCCGGCCGGCGGCGTTGAGCTGTGCCAGGCGCGCCCGCAGCTCGATCTTGATGCCGGCGATCGCCTGCAACAGCGTCGGGCGCGGCGTCACGTAATGCGAGTTGGCGTAGACCTTGACGAATTCCAGCTCGTCGGTCTTCTGCCCGGTGAGCGGGTCGAACTCATGGATCGACTCGATCTCGTCGCCGAACAGCGAGACGCGCCAGGCGCGGTCCTCGTAGTGCGCCGGGAAAATCTCGACCACGTCGCCGCGCACGCGGAACGAGCCGCGGTAGAAATCGCCGGCCGAGCGCTTGTACTGCAACGCGACAAGGTCGGCGAGCAGCGCCCGCTGGTCGAGGCGCTCGCCGCGCTTGAGCGAGAAGGTCATCGCCGAATAGGTTTCGACCGAGCCGATGCCGTAGATGCACGACACCGAAGCGACGATGATCACGTCATCGCGTTCGAGCAGCGCGCGCGTCGCCGCATGGCGCATGCGGTCGATCTGCTCGTTGATCGAGGATTCCTTCTCGATATAGGTGTCGGTGCGCGGGACGTAGGCTTCCGGCTGGTAGTAGTCGTAGTAGGAGACGAAGTATTCGACCGCGTTGTCGGGGAAGAACGACCTGAACTCGCCGTAGAGCTGCGCCGCCAGCGTCTTGTTGGGCGCGAGGATGAGGGCCGGGCGCTGCGTCTCCTCGATCACCTTCGCCATGGTGAAAGTCTTGCCCGAACCGGTGACGCCGAGCAGCACCTGGGTGCGCTCGTCGCGCCGCACGCCCTCGGCCAATTCGGCGATGGCCTGCGGCTGGTCGCCCTTGGGCTTGAAATCGGACTTGATGACGAGGCGGTGCCCGCCTTCGGACTTCTCCGGTCGCGGCGGCCGGTGCGGCGTCCAGATCTTGTTGGCGCCGTCGTGCTCGCGAAATTCCTGGCGGCCTTCGCGCAGCAGCTTTTCCAACGACTGTTGGCTGGCAAGACCGGCCACGCTCCCGACCTCGCCGCGACCCGGCCGCGCCGGACGCAGGCGTGCCGGCGCCATGTCCGGCGTAATGACGCCCGCGGCGGCATCCTCGTTGTCCTCCGCTTCGATGCCCAGAGCGCGCGCGAGATCGGGATCGATCTCGCCGGGTGGCACCGGCGTCTTGCCGACGTAACCCTGCTGCGGCGGCTCGCCGAAGCCGCGCGCGACCGACGCTCGCGCCCGGTGCGCGTTGGCAAAATCGGCGCGGCGGTCCCACGAATTATCCGCCGGCGGCTCAAGGCCCGATCGCGACCCTTGTGCCGCTTGGTTTTGGCTGCTGCCATCGTCGTCCGGAGGTCGGCCGGCAGGGCCGGGTTGGGGCGCTTGGTCTTCGGCGCGCCTCGGCTTGGGCTCCAGTCCGGTCTGCGAGCCGACGCCGGCGCGGCCGCGGCCGATCGCGGGATTAAGCAAATCGGCCAGCGCCGGGTCGAGCGGAGGCATATCCGGCCGCGCCGCCTTGGCCCGCGTCGGCTTGGCGGGGTCTTTCTTCGAATGCTTGGCCGGATCGCGCTGCTTGGGCGCGCTGGGCCGATCGGGACTTTTCGCCATGAACCCAATATGGGCCGACTCGGGCGGCGGGAAAAGTGCGCCGGCCGCCCGAACACGATCTCTACGCGATCGCGCTCAGAAGCCGTGGACGACCTGTTGCACGTGCTCGACCTCCGGCGGCGCGGCAAAGCAATGGCCGACAAGCTTGCGCCATTCCTGGAAGTCGGGCGAACCGCGAAAATCCACGGTGTGATTCTCGACCGTTTCCCAGATGACGAACAGCCGATAGCGATTCGGCTTCTCGATCGAGCGTCGCAACTCCATCCCGCGGCAGCCCTTGGCGCGCCTGAAAACAGGCGCGGCCTTTTTCACGCCGGCTTCGAATTCCGATTCCATGCCGGGCTTGATGTCGATCTGCGCGATCTCTGTGATCATGATCCAAGTCCTTCAATTCGTGAATCGCCGTGTCGTTGCCGGAATTTTTCAGCGCCAGAATGTGACGATGGCTCCCCCGGTGACGATGAGAGCGCCGCCGACGAGGACGGGCGCGACGGGCGCGGTCTTGAACGCCACCCAGTTGACCAGCTGCCACATAACGAACAGCGTCGCGATGTAGAGGCCGACAACGCGCCCGAATTCGACCGGCGCAAGATTTACCGAGAGGCCGTAGCCGAAGAGCAGGATGCCGCCGGCCGCGAACAGCAGCGCGCGAGGCATCCAGGCGCTTTGTGCAATTCCCATCCGCACAATTGCGTCGCCGCTCGCCTCAAGCGAGGTCGCAATGAGCAGGAAGCCGAATAGCGTAATCTTGTCCAATTGTTCGCCCCCAAATTCCGCGCAGCCGAGGCCGCAGTTGCATTTCGCTTCGCACCGTCTTTGCCACACCATCTTATCTGCGCACCCGCACTTGCCAAAGCGGGGGTGCCACCGCCGCAGCGTGGTCTCGGGCCGCGCGCGGCCGACATAACTGTGGCGCGCACTCATGCGTCCACAGGGCTTAAATACACACGAGGCGGTAGTTAGGTTTGGATGGTTGCTCACACGAAAGCGGGCCTGTCATGATCGATCTCCATTATTGGACCACGCCGAACGGCCATAAGATCACGATGTTTCTCGAGGAAACGGGGCTGCCTTATCGAATCATTCCGGTGAACATCGGCAAGGGCGAACAGTTCAGGCCCGAGTTCCTGGCGCTGTCACCCAACAACCGCATTCCCGCCATCGTCGACCACGAGCCCGCAGGCGGCGGCAAGCCGATCTCGATCTTCGAGTCTGGTGCGATCCTTCTTTATCTCGCCGACAAGACTGGCAAGCTCATCGCCAAGGATTTGCGCGGACGCACGCAAGCGATCGAATGGCTGTTCTGGCAGATGGGCAATCTCGGGCCGATGGCCGGCCAGAACAATCATTTCAGCCAATACGCGGCCGAGAAGCTTCCCTACGCGATGGATCGCTACCGCAACGAGGTCAACCGCCTCTACGGCGTCATGAACAAGCAGCTCGCCGGTCGGGCGTATCTCGCCGGCGACTACTCCATCGCCGACATCGCGAGCTATCCCTGGATCGTGCCCTGGGAGCGGCAGGGCCAGAATATTGCGGACTTCCCGCACCTCAAGCGCTGGCTGGAGGCGATCGCCGCGCGCGATGCCGTCAAGCGCGCCTACGCAAAGGCGAAGGAGGTCAATCCCAGTCCCGGCGGGATTCGCACCGCCGAGGAGCGCGCCATCCTGTTCGGCCAGACGGCGCAGTCGGTCGCCGCTGCCGCCGCGAAGGCGTAGGAGCGGCCGCGAACGGCGCGCAGCCTCGGCGTCGGGCCGGTCACGGCACATGGCGAAAAGCGCGGGTCGATGCGGTGCTTAGTTCTGCCGCACGATAACGTGCGTGCCGATCGGCACGCGGTCGTAGAGATCAACCACGTCCTCGTTCACCAAGCGGAAGCAGCCCGATGAGACGGCATGCCCGATCGTCTCCGGCGCGTTGGTGCCGTGGATGCGATAGACGGTGTTGCCGAGATACATGGCGCGCGCGCCAAGCGGATTGCCTGGTCCGCCGGCCATGAAACGCGGCAGATAAGGCTGCCGCGCAATCATTTCGGGTGGCGGTATCCAATCGGGCCACTCGGATTTGCGGGTGATCTGCAACAGGCCACCCCATGTGAAGCCGTCGCGGCCTACGCCGATGCCGTAGCGCAACGCTCGCGTTTCGCTTTCGATCAGATAGAGGTGGCGCTCGTGCGTGTCGATGATGATGGTGCCGACCGGATGCTGCGAGCGATAGAACACCGCCTGCCGCTGGAAGGTCTCGGGCAGAGTGTCGCTCGAATTGCCGTGATCGACTCCGGGGGGGACGTCTTGGATCGTCGGCTGAAAATTGGTGAGCGAGTCGGACCAATGCGGTCGCGGCTCGGCCGGCGCGGGGGCTGAGACGGTGCACAGCAAGGCTGCACTGATCGCTACCCCGCGAATGCACGCCTTCGCACCTCTCCTCACCCGCGACTTCAACATTGTGACATTTTCATCCAGCATCTGCGCGCTTGCAATAGTCATCGGTCACTCGCCTACCCGGCGCAGGTGCGGGAGAGACGTCTCTCCCGCGCCAGGAGGCGATGGCAGCTATTGCGCTTCCTGAGGAGCGCCGCCGAAATAGCCTGCGATTTTCCAACCGCTCGCGTCCCTGAAGTAGCACATCTGGTCGCCGCCGAGCCCGGCTAGCCCGTCCGCCGGGGCGTATCCGCTTTTGCCGGAGGGCGTCGCCACATGCAGGAACGCCGGCTGATTGGGATTGGTCGGCGGCGCGCTGTCGGACAGCACGCGGACGAGATACATGCCGAGCTTCTCGATGACCGGCGCATTGGGCTGCGGGGCATTGCGGACCTCGAGGCCGTTGCGGAGCGGATAGCCCCATTCGGCGGGATCGGTCTGCGTCGCCTGGGTCATCGCTTCAAACGCCTTGTAGTCGAAATTGGGCATCGCCGGCGCGCAGATCAGGCCCTGCCGCTCGGGCACCGGGGCTGCGGTCGGCTCCTCGGCATAGCCGGCAAGAATGTCCCAGCCGTAGCCATTCTTCGCATCAAGGCCGATGGCGGCGGCGAGGTTGTCGATGCCGGGTTTGCGCTTGTCCGCCATGTCCTGCTCCTGCATCCAGAAGAAGCCCTGGGCGACGATAAGCTTGGCGAGGCTGGCGCGGTCCTTGCGCTGCACGATGCCGGCGAGCTGCTGGCGGAACGCAATAAAGCTCTGATCGCTGTACGGTGCGGGCGGCGTTACCGCGATCGGCTTGTATGGCTTGATGGGCGCCGGCGGCGGCGGTTTGAAGCCGCTCGGAGGCATTGGCACCCCGTCCTGCGATCGACCCTGCGCGCGGCAGAGGTCCGGAACGAGCGTGGCCGTCGCCAGTGCGGCGAACATGAGTGTCGAGGCAATAAGGGGGCGCATCAGAAGATCTCCGGTTTCGCAATTCAGCGGACGACGATTTGGCGCAGCCGCCATGTCGCGGTCGGGCGCGCCAAATACGGGTGAATTGCGACCGCCGTGCGGCGGCGTGTGGGTCCTGGGGAACCAATCCTCGCCATCAATCGCCGCGGCCGATTAGCCCCCGTACGGCGGCGGCCGATGGCGCCGTTGACTTAGCAGGAATCAGGCCCGCGGAGCGACAACAAACTGTCGCGCAACGGATCGCCCGGCTCGCGGCTGCAATCGGCGCCCGACCACGGCGAGCACACGCCGACAAGCGGATGCTGCCGAAGCGGATGTTATCGACGAATCGCCCCGTTCCGCGTTAACCGGCGGCAGCATTTTGCAACAAGGCGGGTTTCAATGCCTCCCCAGACGATTTGGTCCTATCTCCTGCCGATCCTCATGCTGATTGGCTCCAATGCGTTCATGACCACGGCCTGGTACTGGCACTTGCGCTTCCGCGAAGTGCCGCTTTGGCAAGTCGTTCTCGTGAGCTGGGGCCTTGCTCTCATCGAATATTGTCTGGCCGTGCCGGCGAACCGCTACGGCAGCTACGTCTACAGCGCCGCCCAGCTCAAAACGATTCAAGAGGTGATCACGCTTCTCGTCTTTGTCGTCTTCTCGACCATCTATCTGCAGCAGGCCGTCACCTGGAATCAGGTCATCGGTTTCGCCTTGATCGCCGGCGGCGCGTTCTTCGTCTTCCGCGGGCCGATCTAAAGGTCCTAGCGATGCGTGGCTCCGCCGTCCACGGTGAGAGCCTGACCGGTCATGAAGGCGGACGCATCGGAAGCGAGGAACAGGACGACGCCGAACAGATCCTCGGGGACTTGCGGGCGCGGGATGCATTGCATGGCGACAATGCGCTGCTTCTGCTCGGGCGTGACGGTCTTGCGGTCGATCTCGGTGTAGGTCGCGCCCGGCAATATGGCGTTGACCGTTATTCCCTCGGCCCCGAGTTCTCGCGCCATCGATCTCGTCATGCCGACCAGGGCCGCCTTGGAGGCGATGTAGTGCAGATAGTTAGGACGGCCCAGCGTGACCGCGCCCGACGCCATGTTGACGATGCGGCCTTTCTTGTTGCGGCGCATCAGCGGCAGCACGGCGCGTGCGCAGAGAAAAGGCCCGGTGACGTTGACGCGAAGCACCTGCTCCCATTCGGCGAGCGGGATCTGGTCGAACGGCCGCATGTCGAGCGTCGAAAAGATCGCGGCGTTGTTGATGAGCACGTCGACGCGACCGAACGAGCGTTCGAGGCTCGCGCCCAGCCGCTCGACCGAGTTCGCGTCGGCCACGTCGGTTTCGAAAACTACGGCGCGGCCGCCGTCGGCGGCGATCTCCCGCTCGACGGCGCGCGCCTTCTCGACATTGCGCTCGGCGATCACGACCCAGGCGCCCGCGCTCGCGAAAGTCTTGGCGAAGGCGCGGCCAAGGCCCTGACCCGCGCCGGTGATGACGACGATCCGGTCGGCGAGAGAGAACGTTTCGGACACGGCGAAGCTCAAATCCCGTTCGGCGCCGTCGTGCGGTTCATGCCGCTTCCGCGAGCGCGGCAAGTGCGTCCGCCGCGTTTGCGGGCCGCCACCATAGCTTCACGTTGAGATCGCGCGCGATGATGCCCGCCGCGATGTAGCCGGCGCCGCCGGAAATGGCGCCGCCGGGATGACCCGCCGACCCGGCCATGTAGAGATTTGGTATCGGCGTGCGATAGCCGAAATGATTGTACATCACCTGCTCGGCGTTGAACGCGCCCATGAAGATGTCGCCCCGGCGCATGTTGATCAATTCGGCCGTATAGTCGCGCGCGGTGTAGACATGCTGGGCGATGATGTTGCCGCGGGTCATGTTGGGGCAGTAGCGCGCGAACGTCTCGATGATCTTCTCCGCGAACTCGCGCTCGAACTCCTCGAAGTCCTGCCCGCCCAGTTCCGGCTCGAGCGGCATCACGTGCCAGCAGTATGTCGTGTGCTTGCCGGGCGGCGCCTGCGTCGGGTCGATGACGCTCAGCGGGCCGGAGCCGAACTGCACGATGCGCGGCACCCGCTTGGCCTTGACGTCCTCCAACGCTGAGAACAGGTCCTCCATGGTCTCGGCGCCTATGCTCCACTTCAATGTGCGGTTGATGTTCGGATCGAACGCCGCAGCCGCGAATTGCGGGCTCTCATGCAAGGCGAGATGCAGCCCGAACAGCGTCCATCCGGTGTACTGGAACTGATCGAGCTTCTCGGCAAACTCCGCCGGGAGCTGCGACCGGCCGACCATGGTCTCGAAGGTCTGATGAACGTCGATGGTGCTGGCCACGAAGTGGCGGGCGCGCACCGTGCGCCCATCGGTCAGCGTGATGCCGCGCGCGCAACCCTTCTCGATCAAGATGCGGTCGATTGCGACCTGCGGCTGGAACGTCCCGCCGGCGGCGATGAAAGTCTCCATCAAGCCGCGCGCCAGGTTGAACGATCCGCCCTGGCAGAGTTGATAGCCGGTCTCGAGATCGAAGGCGCGCATCACCGATCCCATCGGGCTCGTCTTGGACAACGTGTCGGTGAGCCAGGTGCCGAACAGCGACACCTTGAACAGGAACAGAAGCTTGACGTGGTCGTTCTCGAACAGCTCCTGCACCACGTCGAGCGGCTGGCGGCGGCTGATCGAGAGGAAATCGCGGCCGACCTCGGTTTTCTCCAGCAAGGCGTCGCGCTCGGCCTGCGGCAGAGGTTCGGCGTAACGCTCGGGAATGAGGATGCGCGCGGTGATCTCCTCGGCGCGGCGGTTCCACTCGCGGAAGGTCTCGGCATCTTTCTTCGAGAAACGCGCAACGTTGGCGATGGTCTCTTCGCGATCGCGTCCAAGTACCAGTGCGGTCCCGTCGCGATGCGCCTGGCCGAACTCGTAACGCGGCGTGATGTAGGTGACGCGATCCTTGAGCCCGAGATCCTTGAACCACGGCGTCTCGGAGATGTGGAAATGGTTGATTGAGTGAAGGTTATGGTAGAAGCCCGGCTTGGTCGCCTCTTTGGTCATCAGGCCGCCGCCGTAATCGAGGCGCCGTTCGGCGAGCAGGACGCGCAAGCCGGCCTTGGCGAGATAGCTGCCGAGGATGAGGCCGTGGTGGCCGGCGCCGATGATGATGCCGTCGTAAGCCTTGTCCAACGCCTTCGCCATTCTGTCCTCGTGCCGGCTTTCGATGGGTGGGGGACACTACGCAAATTTATCAGCCTGGGAAGCCGGATTTTCGCATGGCCTTGCCGCTCCATGAGCCCTTCAGTCCGATAAAGGCGCCATCCATCGATCCGGTTCCGATAGGCAAGGAATGGCAGCAGGAGCTGAAATCGGATGGCTTCCACGCGCTGTGTTTCGCGACGCAAGCGAAGTGACGCTGCAGTCGAAATCCGGCGAACCGATGACGCCGTATTTCCCCGAGCCGGTCTTGTGGTCAAACGCGCTCGCTCTACGGGAAACTCTTAACCGACGCGGATCACGATCTTGCCGAAATGCGCGCCGGCGGCCATGCGCTTGTAGGCCGCGTGAACCTCGTCGAAGCCGAAGACGTGGTCGATGGCCGGCTTGATCTTGTTGCCGGAGATGGCGGCATTCATCGCCTCGAACATCTGCATCGAGCCGACATAGATGCCCTGCACATTGGCGCGCCGCGAGAAGATCAGACCGGGATTGAGCTCGGTCGCCCCACCGCTGACCCCGCCGATGATGCTGATCTTGCCGCCGATGCGGATGGCGCCGAACGACCGCGTCAGCGTCGCCGCGCCGCCGACCTCGATGACGTGATCGACGCCGACACCGCCGGTGAATGCGACCGCGGTTTTTTCCCAGTCCGGCGTCGTCTTGTAGTTGATGCAGCAGGCCGCGCCGAGCGCCTTGGCGCGCGCGAGCTTCTCGTCGCTCGAGGAGGTGATGATGGCGGTGATGCCCATGGCGTGCGCGAGCTGCAGGCCGAAGATCGACACGCCGCCGGTGCCCTGCAGCAGCACCGTCTGTCCGGCGATGAGCTTGGCGTGATGTACGAGCGCGCTCCAGGCGGTCACCCCGGCGCACGGCAGCGTTGCGCCTTCCTCGAGCGAAAGGTGCTCCGGGATTTTGACGACGCCGTCCTCCTCCAGCACCACGTATTCGGCGAGCAAGCCGTCGATGGCGCCGCCGAGCGCCGAGCCCGCGGCCTGCGCAGTCATTTCCCCGCCGGGCCAGCGCTGGAAGAAGCTGCCCGCGACCTTGTCGCCCACCTTCACCCGCGCGACGCCTGGACCGATCTCGACCACCTCGCCGGCGCCGTCGGACAGCGGAACGAGATTTTCGCGCACCGGCAGGCGATAGGTGCCGCGCACGATGCCAAGATCGCGGAAATTCAGCGAGCAGGCGGCGACCTTCACCAGCACCTGCCGATGGAGCGGCTTCGGCGTCGGCCGATCGACGATCGTCAGCCCTTCAATTCCGGCGCCGCCTTTTGGCAGATGATACGCGCGCATGTTCGCTGTCTCCTTTACTGGTTAGCGGCTGCTCTTTTTAGCGCGTCCGCGGCGCCCGACAAGGCGGCCATTGCCCTCACGCGTCCGCGCTCGGAGCGCTTCCGCCTTACGACAAGGGGAGCGATCCGCAGATCATTCGCGAGCAGCGCGATCCTTGATTCAGATCATTCATTGAATCGTCACAAAACGCTATGTTGCCGGCGCCCGCCACGCTTGGTTCAAAATTCGATCTAAAGCGGCGGGCATTCCTAAGGTCCGGCCCAACGCCCGCTTCGAGCCGAAACTGACCGGATTGCGGCGCCGTAACGGAATCACGCGAAGTGTCAAACTGGTGTCTGACGCGACGCGCACGGCAAGCCAACTCTCTTACCTTCATTCAGCTTACTTCGATCGGGCCATGGTCGAGAGTTAATGGGTCTGCGTCTCAATTAATTTGCCACCGGCGTGACGTTGACGGACACGTCGATGCGCTGTCCGCCGGAACCGAGGATCACGCCGTCCATCGGCGCCACGTCGGTATAGTCGCGGCCGACCGCCAAAACCACGTGCTGGTCGGAAACGACGACCGCGTTGGTCGGATCAAGGCCGACCCACCCGGCTTGCGAGCCGCACCACGCCATCGCCCACGCATGCATTGCGTCGGCACCCTGCAAGCGCGAAGCGTCGCTGCGCGGCAAGGTGCGCAGATAGCCGCTGACATAGGCGGCGGGCAGGCCGATGCCGCGCAGGCCGGAAATCATGATGTGCGCGAAATCCTGGCACACGCCGCGGCGCAGCGCGAACGACATCGGCGGCGTGGTGGTGACGGTCGTCGCGCCGATCTCGTAGGTGATGTCGGCCTTGAGGCGGTTCATCAGCTCGATCGCGGCGTCGAGCACCGGCCGGCCGGCGGGAAAGCTCTCCCGCGCGTAGTCGCGAATCTCCGGGTCGAGAGAGACGAGCCGGCTCGGGAACAGAAAATGCGCCGGCGATGAAGGCCCGATGTCGCTCGTCGCGAAGGCTTCCTCGCGAACGGCCTCCCATGCCGGCGTTTCCGGCGCGGCCGCCTCGTCGCCTTTATCTGGTGACGGATGCGGAGAAGGATCGACGGCGATGCGCGCGGCAAGCTTCACGGTGAGCGTCTCGTGCGGCTCTTCGATTTCGATCCAGGTCAGCCGGTTGCCGAAGAAGTCCTGGCCCTCGCGCCGGTGCCGGGGTTCGGGCACGATCTGCAGCGCGGCAACCTGGACGCGCTGACCGGCGCGGTGGATCGGCATGAGCCGCAGCACGTGACGTGCGTGGGCGACGGGCGTGGCGTAGGTGCAAGTCGTGGTCTGCCGCACGTCGTAGATCACGCCAGCGCCTCCCATGCCGTTTCGGCGCGCTCGTTGTTGGTCAGGTATGACGAGCCGATCGCGTCCGAGAGCTTCATCAGCGATTGCTCGAGCTCGATGATCGCGGCGTCGCCGATCGAGGACGCTTCGGCGGTGCGCAGCCGCGTCGCGATCGAAGCCGCGACCTGCTGGGCCGGCGACAGCCGCCCGGTGGCGCTGCGCCGCGGCAGCACGCCAAGATGCGTCTCGACGCGGTCGAGCTGAAACGCGACTGAGCGCGGGTTGTTTGGGTCGAGCATGACGAGATCGATCACCGGAGCCGGCGCCGCGACCATCACGTAGCGCTGCCGGTAGGTGATCTGGCTGTCGGCAAGCTCGAGGAGCACGTCGAGGCCGCCCTCGGGCGCCTTCGGCTGCGCAAAGCAGCGGGTCAGGCGGCAGGCAAGAATGGCGCGCTCGATGCGGCGTCCGAGCTCGAGGAAGCGCCATCCGGCGAGCTGGGTCATGTTTTCCTGGGCCAGCCCCGAAAGCGCGGAGATGATCCGCAGCGCCGCCTCGACACGCTCGACCATCGCGCTTTCGACTGGGCCGGTCGCGAGCGGCGCCGCGATCATGCTCGCCAGATCGTTGATCGCGCGCCAGGCGTCGGGCGAGAAGCGGTCGCGGATGACGGAAGCTGCGGCGCGCGCGGCGCCGACGAGGTAGGGGAGGGCGCCTTCCAAATCCGGACGGGTGAGCGCCGCGCGGGCAATGAAGGCGGCGGGCGCCTGCTGCGTGTCGCGGGGAACCGCACCCCAGGCTTCGAGCAGCGCGCCGATGCGTGCAATCAGCGGCGCGTCGTCGTCGTCGGCTTCGGCGATGCGGTTGATCATGGCACGAACGAGCCGCAGCGTCCCCTCGGAGCGCTCGACGTAGCGTCCGACCCAGAACAGATTGTCGGCCGCTCGGCTCGGCAGCAGGCCGCTGGTGCGCTGGACCTGAATGCGCTCCGGCGTCGGCAGCAGCGTCGTTTCCGCGACCGGAGCGCGCGCGAGAACCCACGCGTCGGCGCTCGCCGCGCCCCGCTGCAGGCTCACGGCGCGGGCGTCGGCGTTCTCGGCAATGCGCACGAAACCGCCGGGCATTATCTGCCAGCGCTCGCCCGCCCTGGCCAAGAACAGCCGCAGCGTGAACG
>Ga0335081_10005119_pt1 | contig 20741 bp, 16 predicted proteins | sample Lox_Sample_35_FD_206713 | JGI IMG/M metagenome (GOLD analysis project Ga0335081, IMG submission 206713) | Soil microbial communities from Loxahatchee National Wildlife Refuge, Florida, United States - Lox_Sample_3.5 | ecosystem: Environmental > Terrestrial > Soil > Wetlands | place: USA... | reverse complement strand
GCCCGGGTCTCGGCCCGGGTCCTCTCCGGTGGCCGCTTGTCCCACCAGGCATCGAACAGCCGGCAGACGTCGGCTTTCAGCTCCGGTGAGACTGTGAGGGCCTGGCGGTTGATGATCCGGGTGATGAGCCAGGCGGGCCGGCCGAGTGCCCGGGCGATCCGGCCGTCACTGTGGCCCATCGCTGCGAGCGCGCGCAGCCGCAGCCGCGTGCCTATGGCGTCGACCTCTGCGGAATCCCTGCCGCTCGGGTGGGAAAACTCGAGGGCGGGCATTTCAGCGGTGGCGGCGGTCATCCTGCTTCTAGCTCCTGTTCCGGTTCCTTGCGCGCCCGGGCTGCAGCGGTGCCGGCGGCCGCGGCGCGCTCGACGTCAGCCCGGGGCGACGGGACAGTGGCAGCGGCCGGCCGGGGCTCCGAGCGCCCCTGGGAGCGGTGCTCGCGGGCGGCCTCAGCCGGCCGGGCCGCCGGGGCGCGCTCCGCGGTCCCCTGGGCGGGCCTGGCGGCGTGTCCGGCACTGACTACCTCGCGCCCGCGGGTGTGTGAATGCTCAAAAGGGCGGCCTGCCGTGGTGGCCTGCGCGCTCCGGATGGTGCGGTCGATCTCGCGGTCATCGAGCCCGGCCTGGCGTGCTGCCGCTGCGAGCTTGTCAAGCGTGGGCGTGTCGCCCGCCTCGATGGCCCGGTTGGCAGCCCAGAACAGGCCCTGATTGCGGTTGCCCTCGCGCTGGCCGGCCAGCCAGCCGGCCAGGTGGCTGACGTCCCTCGGGCGGTCTCCGTGGCGCTCAGGCGCACGCTGAGGCTGCCGCTGCTGCTGCGGGTCGAGGTGCTGCCGGGCTGCGCTCCAGTCGAACGTGGCCGCGCCCGGCTGCTTGTGCACCACAGCGTACGGACGGCCGTCGGCGTCCTTGCTGGGTGCCGTGACCACGTAGCCGCCCGTGCTGCGGAAGTCGATGGCGTGCTCGGGCATGCTGCCGTTCCGCTGCTGCGTGCCCTTGTAATAGGCGTGCATCCCGCCGGACGGCGTGCGGACGACTGCCTGCGGTTCGCCAGCCAGCCCGGCCTGCCTCAGCGCGTTCCATGCCGGGTAGCCGCTGCGGTCGCCGTGCTTGTCGACGTCGACCACATCCGGCCCGGGCAGCCCGGTGGCGATGGCGACGTTGGCACTGGGCTCGCGCGTCCACCAGTGCTGGATCTGCTTGTGCCCGGTGGTCGCGTCGAGGTAGCCGTGCTCCGTGACCGGGACCTTGGATCCGGGCGCGCAGGGGAACACGAGCCATCCGTGGTCGGCGTACCGGTGGGCGGCCTCTTCCTGTGGTGACCTCACCGTGCACCGCCCCACCGGCCGCCGGTCGCTGCCGGGCGGTGCGTGCACCTCGACGTCTCGGCCCGGAACTGCTCAGCAATGGCCGGCACGATGCGCGTCTGGTATTCGGCCTGCGCGGACAGCAGCGACGCCGTGCGCTTGGGCTGGAAGTACAGCACGCTGTGCAGCTCGCTGAGCCAGTCGAGGCCGACCAGGCAGAGCGGGTGGTCCCGCCAGCAGTCGCCGAGCATCGCGGCCAGGTGGCCATAGAACGGACGCCATACCTGGTCGACCCATGCGGCCAGGCGCGTGATGGCCTTGGCCCGCTCGTCGTCCTTGATGGCCCACCAGTGCACCGACGGCCGGGGCGTGTAGCCCTTGGCCGGCTCGTCATCGGGCAGCGGCACGATGCCCTTGACCATCTCGTCAATGGCCGCGAGCAGCTGGCCCTGGGTCTCGACCACAGACCGGAGGTCGGTGATGGCGCCGCCGAGGCCGGCCGTGGTCACCTGGCACTCGTCCAGGTTGGCGGTCACGGCGTGGTCGAGCTGGGCGAGGCGCTCGGCGTGCTCGGTCAGCTTCAGCAGTACGGCTGACATGCCGTTGTCGGTCATGCTGCCTCGCTGGGGGCTTCGCCGTCGTCCACGACATGGCCCGGCACGAGGGCACGGGGCGTACGCGTCGGGCTGATGTCCGGCAGCGGGTCCTTCCGGGCCTTCTTGTGCAGCGGGTTCTCCCAGACCTGGCGGACGCGGCAGATGACCGGTGACAGGTGGGTGCGCAGGACCAGCGCGCGCTTCGCGGGCAGTTGCCGGATCATGTCCTCGGTCAGAACCGGGTGCCGGGCATGGCTGTCAGCTCCGTGCTCGCGGATGGCCACCTCGCCGGCCACCGTGCTGAGCGTCTTGAGGGTCTCGGCGTCACGGACGCCGGGCAGCACGACCCAGGTACCGGCGGTGTCCTTGATCGACTGGGCGCCGTCCTTGCCCCATCGCTGGCGCAGCTGAGCCTCGCCGTGCACCACGGGGATGATCTGGATGCCCTTGCCGCCACTGTCCGTCAGCCACACGGGCAACGGCACCGGGCAGACCTGCGTGATCTCGTCGAGGGCGAACAGCATCGGCCAGGGCAGCCGGCCGTTGGGGTACCAGCTGCCGGCCAGCCCGGCCGTGTAGTGGATCTCGTTAGCCAGCGCAGCGAACAGCGGGGCCAGCGGTGACTGCTCACCCTGCCCGGACGCGATCATGTACAGCGTGTCCTGGTTCCGGGCGAAGCTCGCCAGGTCGAGGCCCGGGTCGTCAGCACGCGGCGATACCGACCGGGCCAGCTCGGGATCGAACAGGAAGCCCAGGGCCCGGGTCATGTACATGCGCACCGTGGCGGCCGTCTTCTGGGCCTCGCCGCGCAGCTCGCCGACCTGGGCGGCCCAGTCGAGTGCGCCGGCGTCGGTCAGGATGTCTTCGGCCTCCTGGCTGGCACCACCGAGCGCCCACCGGGCGGCCGTCGTCAGGCCGTAGCGAACGCCACGGGACTGGGCGAAGGCTGCGGCGTGGAAGAAGGCCCGCAAGTAATCGCTCGTCTTGGCGGCCCAGAACGCGCCGTCTTCAACGCCTCCGGTCGACACGGCCATCGCGAACGCGTCGGCCCGCCTGATCGCCGTGGCGATGTCGAGGCAGCCAGAGATCGGATCCCAGTGCATGGTGCTGGGCACGCGCCCGATGCCCTGGGGATTGAACACGTCCACGTGGCCCGCGGCCTGGCGCGCGCGGACGGTGTTGCGGTAGATGTCGGCCCGGGTCGTGGTCGACATCACCGGCCCGGCGTACCGCAGCATGATGTCGGCCAGCAGCCCGGACTTCCCGGTCCGGGGCGGGGCGAATACGAGCAGGTGCTCCTCGACGGGCAGGCGCAGCGCGTGGAAGTAGTGCGCGCGGCCGAGCGTCACGCTGTACTCGTGGGGGCGCATCAGCCCGGGGGTCCGGATCATCATCACGGCCTCACCTGGGCAGCGCGCTTGTAGGCGGCCCGGCGGCCCCACTGGCGGTGTAGCTCGAATAGCGTGGCGTGGCCGCGCCCGGGGTGCAGCCGGAGGTACAGGCGGATGCGCTGGTGCCGTACGCGGTTCTTGGGCAACTGGGAGTACGGCCAGAAGCACCATTTGGCGGTCCGGAAGACGCCGTACATCGTCGGGATGGACACCACGAGCAGCACGAAGCCGGCCGTGCCGAGGTACCGCCACAGCGCGAAGATGATGACGAGTCCGGCCAGGGCGGCCCAGCCGATTGCCTTAGCCACGAGCGTGTCCGTTCTGTGAGGGGCTGTTCTGTGCGGCTAGGACCAGCGGGCGAAGCGCTGACCGGGCCGAGCCGGCGTTCAGGCCGACCTCGGGCGCGAGGCTGGAAGCGATCTGGGAGACCTGCGCGGGGTCGATGGACATGAGCGGCCCGTGGCGGTCTTCGACCAGCGCGAGGAAGCGAGCTGTCTTGGACTGAATGCGCATCTGCCCGCGAACCGGGTCATCCGCCTCCGGCTCGTCAGGAGCACAGGTAGAGCAATGGCCGTCGTAGCGCACGTCGTGCACGCGGTTATCAGGCTCCGGCACCACGGCGGCGGCGGGCAGCTCGGCCACAGGCGCTGGCTTGTCCGGCAGCGGGGTCATGATGAGCACCTGGCGGCGGAGGCCGCCGGCGGTCGACGGGGCCGCCAGCAGGAACCGCAGGCCGTACAGCAGGACCATGCCGGCCGCCCGAGCCGCGGCTATCCAGGCCGACCGCTCGGCATCGCCTAGGACGTGGCGCCGGACCACGGCAACCACCCGGTCAACGACGATGGCCAGGAACACGGGCGGCACGACGTACGCGGCCACGCTGCGGGGTGATCCGCCGTTGGCTGCCGCGTAGTTCATCGCCGCGGATCCGGCAGCGCAGGCCACGATCAGGGCCCGCTCGACGCGTGCCGACTGGCCGGCCATGGCCAGGCCGAGGGCCAGCAGGCTGAAGATCGCCATGCCGACGTCCAGGCCGACGGCCTCGATGAGCGACGGGATGGGCTCGTGCTTGACCGCGAAGACATACCGGTACTGCGCGGCGAGCGAGACCACGAACAGCCCGGCGGCCAGCAGGCCGAGCAGCACGGCCGCCGTGGTGATGAGTCGCGCTCCGGGTGCCCGGCCGGACTCACCGCGCGGCCCGCGCCACGAGACGTTCAGGACCTTCCGGCCGCCCTGCTCGGGAACGTTTTCCCAGGTCCCGGCCGGTATGCCGAAGGGCTGCCAGCGAAGATGCGATGTCATCCGTTACGCTCCTTGAGGGTTAAGCGTGTTTAACCGAGCTATTGCTTCTTTACAAGGTTAGAACTGCTTAACCATGGACGCAATCCGGGTAACTCCTTGACGGAGCGGCCTTACGGCCAGCAACATGCGAGTAAGCCTGGGCTAAGCTGGGCTTACGCTCCGCAACGATCAAGGAGAATCAGATGGCAAAGCCGGTCATGCTCGCCAAGGACGAGGACTCCGGACACGGCGGTTGCCCGTCGGTCTACATCGACGGCGATGAGCTGGTCGTCCAGGGCCCGGCCTCCGACATGGGGGAGCTCGTCAACGTCCTGCCCGGCGAGACTGCGGCCCGCATCAAGGTCAGCGTGGTCCGCAAGGCCATGGAACGCCTGGACGGAGCCGGGTAACCATGGCTCGCAGGTTCATCCAGCCCGGTAGCGCAGCGTTCAGCGGCCTGTTCGGCAGCTTCACGCGCGAGGCGTTCAGGCTGGAGACGCTCCAGGCCTACGTCGAGCAGGAAGAGGACGGCCCGCGCCAGCAGTTCGAGGCAGGCCACCAGCTAGGCGACGACCCGGGCACCGTGCAGTGGGTGCAGTGGCTGACCGAGGGCAAGGCTGCGGGCAGGTCGGTGGCCCGGGTGCACGTCCTGGTCGAGCCACTCTCGGATTACGTCCGGTTTGAGCTTGCCTACTACCGACCCGGGCTGGCAGCGGGCGAGGACATCCGCGTGATCCCCGTCCGGGCAGGAGAGTGGCCAGGTGGCCTGCCCGGCCCGGGCGGCGACTTCTGGCTGTTCACTGACACCGACGGGACAGCCCGGGTGCTGTTCATGGAATACGACGATGGCGGGAGGCTCACTGGCGGGTGGCTGTCCACCGAGTCGGCCGACCTCCGCCAGGCGGCTGAGTGGCGTGACGTTGCGATGGGCGCAGCGATCCCCCTCGCCGACTACTCGGCCAGCTTGCCGCTGGCCTCCTAAGGGAGTTGGACTGGTTGCCGGAGATCACTGACCTGCAAGAGCGCAGGAGACTGGGCCGCGAGCTACGCAGCCTCCGTGAGCGCACAGGCCAATCCGGCAGCCAGTTCGCCCGGGAGCTGGGCTGGCACCAGACGCGGGTATCCAAGATCGAACTGGGCCAGCAGTTCCCCACCGAGGACGACATCCGCGCCTGGACGGCCGCCGCCGGAGACACGGCCGCAGCCGCACGGCTCATCGCGATGCGCGATGCCGCCCAGGTGGCCTACAGGACGTTCCGGCAGCAATTCCGCGACGCCGGCGGGGCTGCCGGACGCCAGGCCGACATCGCCGCCATGGAATCGATGTCTGTGGTGATCGGCGAGTTTCAGCCCGCGTTCATCCCGGGCCGCTTGCAGACGTACGGCTACGCCCTCGAGGTGCTCCAACTGCCGTCCGGCCCGGGGTCCTGGGGCGAGTCTGACGAAGACATCGAGCGGGCGGCCCGGACCCGGGTCGAGCTACAGCAGCAGATCCTCTACGACAAGAACAAGCAGCTGCGCGTCGTCGTGCACGAGGCCGCGCTGCGTACCCGGTACGGCTCCGCTGACACGATGCTCGGTCAGCTCGACCGGCTCCTGTCGCTGACCGGCCTGCCGTCGCTAGAGCTGGGCGTGATTCCGTTCGCCGTGGCCTCGCCGGTCCTCGGCCTGTCGGGCTTCATCATCTACGACGACCACCTGGTGATCGTGGAGACACTAACCGGCGAGCAGCAGCTCAGCGACGAGGCAGAAGTTAGCCGCTATGCGGGTTGGTTTGACCTGCTGCGGCAGACGGCAGTGACCGGCCGCGAGGCCGCCACGGTGATCCAGGCAGTCGCGGACGACCTGCGAGCACCTGACTGAGCCGGTGAACTAGCCAGCGGCACCGTGGTGATCTAGTCGGTACCCAGAATCGCCTTGCACACCGCAGTGAGCTCCGCGCCCGTCGCCATGGCTATCTCGTGGGCTAGCACCCGGGCTGAGGACACGGCGTAAGGCTGGCCGTTACAGGTACCGCGCCCCAAGATCCAGATGTCCGGAGGGGCGTCGCCGTCGCCTACGTCGGCGTTACGCCACAGCTGGGCGAAGTAGGCATCTAGCTGCGGGTCGAATCCCCACACTGACCGGCCGTCCCACCCGCCCAGCCACAGCGGCCGCCGGCCGCCCTCGGGGTACATCAGCCAGGGGTCCAGGGCGGCCAGGGCCTCCTTGCTGTGCGCCCTGTCGTAGTCCGGCGAGTCAACCCACTCGCCATACCGCGCCCACAGACGGTCAGCTTGCGCGGCCGTGACGTACATCAGCGCGGGTCCTTTCGGCGGGTACTGCGAGTGTCCGCCCGGGGTCTGACATTTGTCACTCTCCGGCCTCCAGGTCGCGCTCACGGGCCGCTTCCGCGACTGGCGCGGCTGCGGGCATCTCTGGCTTGGGCGGCTGGATAACCGCCTCCCGGCCGCGGCCGGTGAGGGCGGCCCAAGGCCTGCCGAGGTCGATCTCATCGGGATCCTCGGAGGGCTCGCGCATTGACCGCAGCTCATCGATCCGGGCCTGCAGTTCGCGTGCCTGCTCGGCGGCCCGGGCCAGCTGTGCTGACACGTCCGGGCCGGCCTCGCCGTCCCTGGTCAGTCCTAGCGCTGCCATCCGCCGGTGCTCACGCTCCGCCCGGGCCGGCTCCTGCTGCTCGTCCTTCACCCGCTCGTCCTCAGTGGGCTCGGGGTACTTGATCCCCTCAGGCTCGGCCGACTTCAGCCGGTCGTCATCGGCCAGGACCCCGCGGCGGTGCAACTCGTCATCGCTGGCCTGCGCCAGCCGTAGCGTCGGCTCCGTGACCTGCTCCCACGCGGCCCGGGTCTCTTGGATCGGCTCTAGCTCCCGCTGCCTCGCGGCGGCCCGGCCGACGTTGGCGGTTGCCGACTCCGCGGTTGTCCGTAGCAGCGCGGCCCGGGCGTGGTCGCCCCTCGCGGTCGCAGCCTCGGCCTCCGCACGCAGGAAACTCGCCTGCACCATGCTGTCGTGCTCCGCCCGCCGGGCCAGCCGCAGCTCGTCAGCCACATACGCCGGCGCCCAGCTGGTCTCCCTGGCGTATGCGTCACGCCGGAGGAACAGCTGACCGTCAGTCAGGTGCCTGACGTCGATGCCGTCAAACCGGTCCATCGCGGCCTGGGCATTCCGCCACTCGGCACGGGCCTCCGGACTCGTGGTGGCCGGCTCTGGCCCGATGGCGCGGCCTGGGTGATTCCAGCCGTGCATGTCGCGGTAGGTGGTGATCTTCCCGGCCTTGGCCGCCCATTCGGCCCGGGCCTCCGGGGCATCTGGCACGTCGCCCAGCGCCTGCGTGGCCCACACGGGCGGGTGCTCGGACAGGTACTGGCCGGCCCGGGCCTGCCGGTCGTCCAGTCCCTGGGCCACCCGGGTGAGATAGTCCCGCATCTCGGGATCGAGGTGGTGCGGTACACGGGACAGCCACGACTCACGCGGCTGCGCGGGCAGGTGCTCGGTCATCTCGCGCACCCGCCGCGCGAGCACTGCGGAGACAGACCGGACGCCCTCTAGGCTGCGCTGCTGGAATGCTGCGCGCAGTACCGCCGGCCCGTCCTTACCGGCCAGCTCGGCATGCCGCAGCGCCCGCCACAGGTCGTCGGTGTCCGCCAGTGCCTCGTCTGCGCGCTCCCCGAGGGTGTCGCGCAGCGCCACGGTGAACCGCGCAGCGGAGTCCTCCCGTACGTGCTCCTGGAGGATGTGTCCGAGGAGCCCGGGGTGGTCGGCGTTGGCCAAGGCCTGCTCGCGGTATTCCGTGGCGGACAGCTCACGGCCGTCGTTACGGATGACGTTGGCGAGGAGGTTCACGGCGTCGTGCTCGTCCTCGGCCGGCTCGGCCTCCTGACCGGCCCGCTCGGCCTCCAGGCGCTCATGGCGGGCCAGCTCCGGCGCGGGCATCTCCCCGGGCTTGCCCTGCCACTGGCGGCCGGCGAACGAGTCAGCGCCGTACGTGTAGATATGGTTCGTCTCGCGCCCGCGCGTCGCGGCCGGGTACAGGGCGGACAGCATGTCGCGCTCACTGGCTAGCGCTGCGCCGGCCCGGACGGTATCCCCCTGCACGCCGTGGTTAGTCCTGGCATAGCCGAGGTCGCCATGCTTTGCGAGGTACGACAGCGGCAGCTCGAAGCGCTCCGACCATACCCGGCCGCCCGTTTCCTCGTCGGTCCCCGTCTGGCGTTCTACCGTGGCCGTCCGGCCGCCGATGCTGACCACCCGCATGATGTCGCCATTGGACACGGCCCGGCCGCGGTCGCCGGTCGCGATGTGCTTGTCGTTCTGGGTCGCCCGGATGAGGTCGCCCGGATGCGCAGTGCGGCCCTCTGCGAGCTTGGCGCTGGTGGTGGTGTCGAGCTTGCCCCACGACCTCAGGTAGTCCTGCGCCCGGCGGTTCAGCTCTGCCCGGTCCTCGTTCGTGTAGGCGGTCATGATCTCGCTCTTGTCACCGAGGTGACCGGCCAGGAAGTCACGAACCGCGTGCTCTGCCATCTCGTCGTGCGTGCCGGCGTGGAGCCGGCCGTGCTCGTCGTATTGGCGCAGGGCCTCGATGTCGCCATTCCGGAGCCGCAGGCTGGCGTCGCCTTCCCACTCCTGGCTGAACCGGGCCACCTCGTTGAGCTGGGCGTAGCCGAGCTTGCCCGTGATCATGTCGAATCCGCCGCCGGACTCGACGGCGGGCAGCTGCACGGGGTCACCGATGATCACGACCTTGGCGTCTGCGACGCCGGCGTGCCGCAGGATCGAGTCGAGGTCGTGCATCGATACCTGCGTGGCCTCGTCGATGACGATCAGCGCCCTCGGCCCGGTGTCCTCCACCCCGCGAGCCTCGCGGCGGCCGGGCAGGTGCCCGAGGAACTCGGCAGTGTTCCGGGCATTCTCGAAGTTGTGCTCGGCCAGTACCTCGCGGCCCCGGCTGGTCATCGTCAGGCCGTAGACGTTGCCGCCCCCTGCGGCCCGCCAGGCGTCTTTGATCCGCTCGGCCGTGTACGTCTTGCCGGATCCTGCCGGGGCCACGATCGCCTCGGCCCGCCGGTCGCTCGTCAGCGCGAGGAACGCCGCAGCCGCCTGGTCGAGGCGCAGCCCGGTCAGCGTACGCGCGTCTGGATCCTGCGCGGCTTGCGCGTCGCGCAGTTGCGCCTCCAGCTCCGCGCAGTCTGCGCCGAGTAGCCGCGCAGCAGTCGCCGGCTCCAGGTGCGTGGCGGTGCGCTCGCGCGCGCGGCTGATGATCCGTTCCTCCATGGACAGCTGGCCGGCGGTGGCGAACCGCGCGGACCCGTGCGCGGTGTAGATGCTCTCGCCATCTGCGCGGCGCAGCGAGCCCGGGACGCGCGGGTACTCGGGAGCGTCGAGGCGCCTGACCTCCTCGCCGGCTTCACCGCGCAGCGCCCGGTCCGCCAGGTCGTCGAGGAGCTTTACGGCATCGGCTGAGCTGGCCGCTACGGCGTGATCAGGCAGATGCTGAGCGATGGCCCGGACTAGCTCCGGCCGACCCCAGACGGACCGCTCGGCCTGGATCTGCGCGAGCCCGGCCGCCATGGCTGTGCGCTCTTCTTGCGCGGTCAACTGCGGCGCGGGTCCGTCGCGCCCGGGGCTGCCCGGGCCCGCGTCGCGCGCAGCATCTGCGCGGCGGCCGCCCATCGTCTCCCAGATGTCCCGCGCAAGGTCGCGCAACGTACCCAACTCGGCTTTGCGCGCAGCCGCCGTCCATTCGCGCAACTTTGCGTCCATGTCCAGCTTTGCGTCGCCCTTTGCGTCGCGCGTCGCTAGCGTCACGTGCTGGTGCATGCTCGCGAGCATCCGCTGGCTAGGCTCCTGGCCGCCATGCGCCTGCCGGTACGCCTCGACTAGCTTGGCCACGTCGGCCTGGATCTCCGTGCGCCGGGACGAGAACAACTCTATGACCTTGACCGGGAAGTCCTTGAGGATCCGGCCTTTGCTCTCTTCCCGGTAGGCCCAGCTGAAGCCGTACCGCCGCTCCAGCGCGCTCTCCAGGGCAAACGCGGCCTTGACGGCGCCGTCCTGCTTGTTCCTGACCAGGCCCCGGCTGTCGACGGCCCGCCACTTGCCGTCGCTCTCGGTCTGCACGCGGTTCAGCCAGAGGATGTGGACGTGCAGCTGCGGGTCGCCGTTCCGGCTCGTATGCTGCGGAAATGCTGCCACCGGCATGTCCTTGGCCCGCTCGAAGCGGCCAGCCTCGACGTCCCCGACCCGCTGGCCGTGGTGGCCCGTGCGGACGTAGCCGGCCTCTTGCTGCTGGTGCTCGATGTACACCCGGGCGGCGCCGATGATCTCTTCCCAGATGCCGGCGGCCCGGGATTCCCACAGTTCAGCGGCCTCAACGTCGCCTTCCGCCCGGGCCTCCTTCGCTGCCGCCAGCGCCGACGCATGGGCGAGCGTGATGGTCTTGTCCGGCGAGAATGTCGTGTCGTAGTACCGGACGACCGTCTTGGGGGCCTCCGCCCGGGCCTCGGTGAGCAGCTGGGCCCGCCGTTCAGCCGTAGCGCCCGGCTCGGCTTGGAGTTTCAGCTGGTAGATGTCCTGGACCTCGCGGTCCAGTGCCTTTGGCTGGACCTCGCGGGGCCTGGCGCCGAGGTGCTCCCCGGTGGCCGGATCGCGGAAGTCACCGTAAATGGCGTCGAATAGCTCGTGATCCTCGCTGGTAATCAGGTCACCGTCGTGGAGGCCCAGGCCGGCGAGCCCTTCACCGATCCAGATACCGGGCGGCTCTCCGCCCTTCTCGGCGGGGGACAGGTAGTACTCCGTGGCCCGGTGCCCGGCGGTTACAGACTGTGCACCGCCACCCATCGGGCCGATGACGTAGCCAGCATCGGCACCCGTGGCGAAGCCGACAGCAACGGTCATCGGGCACCTCCCTGGCGGTCTAAACGGAGCGCAGCTCCGGTTTCCATGATCATCGTGATGCCTAGGTGTGTGGTTTGGACTACACCAGGATGACTCAGAACACAGAAGCTTGCAGGCAGCGGCACGCAGACCACCACATGACCAGCAAGGACGACGACAACGGGACGGCATGACAGGACCAGCGGTTACGGTCACAGCTATGGCATCGCTTGTATGGGATCACGGCACCGGGACTCAGAGGCCCTGGGCGATCAGCGCACACTGCTGGGCTGCTCACCGGGTGCGAGCTCGCGGCGGAGACGGCTGAGCTCACCTATCGCCGAGTCGATCGTCTTGATCGCGCTCATGCGGGACTCCAGCGCCTCGCGGCTGAGGTTGCCCGGATCGCGGGCCGCCCACACCGCCAGGTCGACGGCGAGCGCATCAGCTGCGTTGTGCAGGGCGGCTACCGCCGCGGCGGCGCTCACCGGGCCGCGTCCTCGAGCTGGAGAGTGAGAGTCACCCGGTGGTTGCGTCCGCTCTCGCCGGTGATCCGGATCGCGCTGAGGTGAAGGACGCGCAGGACGTCGGCCGGGTTCGCGCCCTCGGTCACCTGGCCCAGGAAGAGGACGAGCTTGATCAGGGCCGGGGCCGCGCCGGTTAGGACGACGCGGACTGTTCCAGGGTCTTGAGGGCCGGCTGCTGGCGTCTGTGGGATGGTTGCGTCCAAGGCGCTGACCTCCTTGCAGGTCGGTTTGCCTAGGGCCGCCCGGGTGTTTGCGTCACCTTGGGCGGCCCGCCTTGCTATGCCCCTGGCGGGGTGTAACGGTCCAGCCAGTCCTGCAGGGCCTCGCGGAGGATGTCGGTCATCGACCGACGCGTCTCGAATGCGGCCCGGCGCAACTGCTCGTACTGGTCGTCTTCCAGCAAGGCGTTCACGTTCTTCGTCACGTTCTAGAATCTAGCAATTCTAGAACGCCGGAGGCGAGTCCACCCGCCGAGTCCGGGGAGCCTGAATAGCCCGTCGCGGCCCGCAAGGACTACGCACTCATAGCCCTTAGTGATCGACTCATGTCATTCCGTGACTAAAATGGCCCGTATGCCTTCACCCGGCATGTCTCCCGGGCGTCGACTGGTGCTTGTCCCGCCACCGACCGGGAGGAGGCAGGAATGTTCGCCATCTGGGGCTGATCGGCCATTGCGACCAGAGCGCCGGCATCCGGCACGAAGGGAGCCGCTTTATGCGCGACACGTGGGGCTGAACGCCCTGACCATGCTGAGTGACCCGAGAGTCCCGCCGCACGGGAGGCAGTAACCCCCGGCTGTGCGGTCACCACCCGCGCGGCGGGCTCTCGCCCCGACGCGGGGAAGGAGCGACGTTGCACCGCGCAGGCCCCGGCAGCGACCGGCCCGCCTCCCCGCCCAGGCGGGGCCACCGCGCCCCTGGCGGCAGCCCCGCCTCCGCCCTCCTGCAATCCCCGCCCGACCGGGTCCGGCGGAACTGACACCACGTCGCGCCCGCGTCACGATCCGGGAGATACCCCAGCCGCCGCGGCGCGACTGGGCCGGATGGTGGCGGCGCCACTGGGCCGACCTCGTCGCCCTGGCCGTCATAGCGGCCGCGGCCGCCGCGCTCCTCCTGCTCCGTTGAACGGCGCCCGGCTTCCCGCCCCGCTCTACGTCATCGCCGCGCTGTACGCCGCCGTGCTGCTCGCCGCTGTGTTCTGGCCGTTGTGATGGACTAGCCGGCCTCCCGGTCCTGCCCGGTGAGGTCAGGCGGCCCGCGCACGGGGTCATCACGGTGCACCGGCCAGCGACCGAAGAGGATGGCCCGCCATTCGTCCTCGTCGTCCAGCGGCCAGAAGCCGTCACCGGACGTGACCGGCCTGCTGCGAGCGCCGACGTACTCGCGAAGGCGAGCCTGCCAGGATTCCCGGTCCTGCTTGTATCGTTCGGCTCGTTCCCGGTGAATATCGGCCGCACCGGTCGACTCGGCGACCTCATCCAGGTCGGCAGGCCCGCGCTGCCAGCCACCGGGACCACGTTCGGCGAGCCCGTGCTCAGCCAGGGTCCGGAGCGCCACCGACACGGCCGAGGCCGATAGCCGGGCCGCCCTGGCCACCTCGGCGCCGCGCGCCTCGGTCCCGTCGAGTACCTGGTACACCAGCGCGGCCGTCCCGCCGAGCAACGCGAACACCGGGTGGATCGCCTCGATGCGACCCGCTCGCCGACGCCGCCACCGGACACTGTCGGCGTACTTATCCGGGATCCGCAGGGCGTAGCGGTCGGCCCGCGCGGCCTGGCGGCGGGACACCAGGTCCAGTATCGGGTCGGGTTCTTCGCGGAGTAGCCGCAGCAAACGAGACACGGTCCGCTGGGACAGGCCCGAGTGCAGGCTCAGGTTCCGGGTGCCGAACTCGATCACGACCGACCCCGACACTATCGCCGCCTGGCCGATGGCCGCGAGCAACTGCCGGACGGCGATAGTCTTCCGCCCCCACCTCCTGACCCGCTCCGGGTCCTCGGCCGCGCAGTCCGTCGCAGTCACCCACCGCCTGATATGCCCGTACTCCGCTGAAGGACCGCCGGTATCTGCAGGGGGGCGTGGGTAGATGTCGCTAGTGAGCCATCCACGCACATTTTTCTCCCCCGCCACGAAGGCGATCGATTTTCGCCACTCCAGCGGGAGAAGCCGGTCCATCCGGCCCGGCTCTGAGGCCCGCGCGTACAGTCCCGGGAAGCCCTTCCATGCCCCGCAGGAGACCGCCTGGAGCACGTCGGCCAGCCGCCAGCCACGGGCAGCGGCAGCAGACAGGACAGCCATCCTTGCCTCGCTGCGCCCTCTTCCCGGGCAGTGTCCCGTCCGGGCGACATGGTCAAGCTCGGCGCCCAGGGGGCTGCGGCCGCCGAGGCGGGGCACCCAGGGGACGCCGACGTCGTCCAGTTCGGCCACTGCCGAGAAGTCGCGACTTTTCGGCATCTCAAACGTCTGTAGTTCGGCTGCGAACTCGGACAGCAAGCCGGTCCAGACTTCCGGCCCGTTCGGGTGCTCGACGGCCGCCCTGGCTTCGCTCAGCGGCGTTGAGAGCAGCCTCCAGCCGCCGGACTTGTGCCGGGAGCCCGGAGGGCTGATCTGGCCGCCGAGGGCGCACATCGGCGCCGGGTCGATTGCTGGGAACCGCAGGCTCATAGCGCGGACGAGGTCGCGCAGTTCTGTCCATGGCAGCGACGAGGAGAAGGGTACGTAGAGGTGCCGTCCGCGGCTCGGTGCGACGTCGGCGACGTACCGGGCACCGATCCGCTCGAGCAGGTGGCCGAGCTCGGCGGCGTGGTGGTCGACGTCACCGCGGGACGGGTCAAAGTCGAGCGCCAGCATCCGGCCCTCGGCCGCGGCCGGGTCGTACACCGGTACGACGCACGGATGCGACTCCGGCGGGTCGGCGGGCAGCCTCCGGGCATGCCGGGCGGGATAGGTGCGGCCGCCATCGAAGCTCAGCCTGACGTGCGGTGTTCCGGCCAGCGCGGGCACGGCAGACCGCCACGCCGCCGCGGCGGACTCAGCCGTCTGAGCATGCGGCTGGCCGTCCTGGTGCCGGGCACCATTTGCGACGGTTTCTGGCGTGTCGCAGGGCCGTACTGTCCTAGCCGTGCGACCACCTGTTATCGTGGCCACGGTTGTGACGCTTCCTGTTCGGCCCGCAGATCGGTTGGCAGCCTTGGCGCGGGACTCGGACGAGACGGTGTGTAGTTGTGGCGGCCCCCCTTAGCGGGGGCCTCGCTGCGTTACGGGGCTATTTACGCCTCCGGTTGCTCGAGGGCATATGACGCTCAGCATCCTTGCCGGCCGGCCCCGTGATCGGGGCCAGGCGCGCCGGCTCAGGCCATTACAGCCAGGCACGCAGAAGCCCGGCCAGCTGGTAAGCGGCTTCGGCTATTCACGGCGCCGCGGAGACGTTCTAGTTCCTTGTCTTGCTCGGTCTTCTCGGGGACGAGCAGGGCGACCAGTTCGGCTATCGGGCTTCGCACACATCAGCGGTCTTTCCCTCGATCCGTGGTTCGAGGCGGACACTACGGCTCTCGTCTACGGTGGTGCGCCCGAACCTGATGAGCGCTTTGCGCGGATGCTCGGTTCCGCAGAGGTCGCAGGTGTGGGTGTAGATGACGGTCGAACTGGTGGCCATCCGGGCCTCGGCCTATGACGAGTACGAGGCGGCCCTCATCCAGGAGCGGACGATGGCCGGCCTGGCCGCCGCCCGGGCCCGCGGCCGCACCGGCGGCCGCAAGCCCAAGATGACACCCGAGCTGACCGGCAAAGCCCAGCGCATGTACGACGCCAAGACCTTCACCATGGCCGAGATCGCCGCCTCCTGCGGCGTCACCCAGATGACGATCTATCGGAACATCAGCATCTGGCCCGCCCAGTAGCAGGCAGCCCATATCCGTTGATTTTTCGGCCAGTACTACCGGCACAGTGCCCACTCGTGATCAGTCGACGTGTTCAGGATTCTCGGTGTACGTCTGTAGGGTTCTTGTCGATGCGTAGCCCGCCGACGTGGTGTGAAGAAGGCGCCGCCGTTGATTACCTACGAAGAAGCGCGGCTATCTCCTGGGCTGCTTCGAGCTTGTCGCGAATCGTCGGATCGAGCTTGAAGACGACGCAGACCACTGCCCAGCCTGCTGTTACCCAGCCGAAAACGCCAGGGACGCGCGCGAACTGCTGAATGATCAGGACCAGTGCAAGGGGGAGCAGGGCGACCACGAGCACCTGGACCCATGCGATCACCTGCTTTCGCCGGGACGGTGCCGGGGGCGGTTCGCGCCAGGCCAGTGCGCCCATGTCGCAGGTCGCCAGGCACCGGATGTCATGGACCAGCAGCTCTTCCAGCTTGGCCAGATCTCCGGGAACGGAAGCGAGGATCTGGCGTTGCATTTGCCGCCATGCCTCCGCCCATCCCTCTGCGCTCTCGGCGAGCCAGTCACGCGAGCCCAGAAAACTTGTGGTGGCCGATGGCAGCAAGTCCCGTGTGAGGCATCTAGCCGCGTACTCGAGCTCTCCGGCCAGTCTGAGCCGACGGTCGATGTTGCGGCTGCCGGTTGCCGGGCGCAGATAATCGAGGACGTCCAGGAGGAGGTACAGGAGAAAGAGCGGGCAATCTTCACGAATTAGCTTGCGACTCCATCTTCGCCACAGCCAGTTGACGGCCATAACCGCGATCATCAGGCACGCGACGGCGGCCAGAATCGCGACTACTCCCAGGAGCACCCAGGACCACCAGCCGCCGACGGGCAGCACGCCGCTGTCAAATCCTTCGCCTGCCGCTGCCACGAGCGCCACGGCCAAGCAGGAGCTGACCACAAATGCGCGCAACCGCAGCTTGGACCTGAATAGCACTACCACCAGGAGAGCAACGGGAGGCGCCGCAATGAAGACGCTGAGTGCGGCGGCCCCAGCCGACGTTCCCCAGCCCGAGGCGAATCGGGCCTGGTGAACGACCACCACCAGAGCGAGCCACACCGGCAAGATGACTGCTGGCATTAGGCGATAGCCAAGATGCACCAGCGCCCTCCACCAGTACAAATGGGTAAGAAGGCGGTAATCCAGCGTCTCCAGCTGCAGGTGCCGCTCCTCCTTCTGCAGCTTCCCCAGGCCCACGGAGTCGATCTGATCTATGTAGGCTGGCGACCGCTCCAGATCATGCAGCAGTCTTTCCGTCTCCCATTTATCGACCCTCGTGCGGATCGGGGCGAACGGGCCGCCAGAAAGCAGCCAGCTAGCATGTCGCAGGCCATGCCGCCACGTGTAGTTTTTGCTCGCATGCGCGTGACAGCGGCAGTCACGGTAGAAGTCACCTACTGCAGCGCGCACCGCTGTGTCGCGAATCTCGTCGGGGATCTTCTCTGCCTTCTTCACTGCCTCCAGCGCGTCGCGCCAGAGGTGGTTGCGGCGCAGAGCGCTTATCTGCCCGGCGACAGCTTCCGGCTTCCGGTGGCTCGCGTCAACGGCCTCTTCCAGGCGGTCTTTGCCAGCCAGGAGCTCGCTGTCCGCGAACTCCACATCCGCCATGACCAACAGCAAGTCGACACTGCGCACACCCCCGTCAGCATCAAGCGCACTCCGGATGATCGCGCAGGCCTCGCGTACCTCACTTATAGACAACTGCTCCTTTACTTTCCGGACAATCGCCTCGGCCTTATCCACCTCCTCGTTAGCCACCGGACCCTCGGCCTGTGGCTTAGCGTCCGCGTCCTTCTCCTGTATGTCCTCCTGTACGTCCATAGCCCCCACCCCAATTGGTTGACCACCCAGCGGAATGCCTAGCTATCTGCTCATCTCAGCCCCCACCCGGAGCGTTCACTGTCCTAAGTAGCACGATCGAACTAGGCCACCAGGGCCGAAAGACCCGGGGACCGGAGTCCGAACGCTCCCAAAACCCTGGGCAATTCGTCGGAGCTGCCTCGGCCAGCTCATGTCCGACGGGTACCGCGGGACCCGGGCGCTGCGGCTGATCCCGCCAGGACAGCACCGGCACGCCACGCACGCCGTACCCTCGGGTTGCGCGGACCCGGATGGTCCGTCGATCTGCACAAGTCGCGATCATCGGGTCCGCGTTCCTCCAGCCAGCGGAACCACACGCCGCGTATCGCCAGGAATCGCCACCAAACCGGCATCGAAAATTCTCTCGGCTGGCTCCGGGCGCGCCCGGTTTCCGGACAGGCTCTAACTAAAACAAATCGCCGCTTGTTCCAATTAGGTGCCCACGCCGCTAGAACCGTTTCCTGAGACGATCGGCGGCATGGCCGCCCCTTCCACAGTGCCGGAACTGCCCGGCCCCGAGCCAGCAGAGCTGACCGGCATCAAGATCGGCTACGCGCGCGTCTCGTCACCCTCGACCAGCGTCCACGAGCCGATCAGCTCCTCCGGCTCCCACTCAGCCCGCACCCCGTCCCCCTTCGCCCGTGATCCCAGCAGAACGCTCGCCCACCACGATCCAGCGCCAGGACTGCCTACCAGCCGGTATGGCTTACTTGATACCGCTACGTGCCGAATCTGGTAGGTATCACAGTGCTACTTTGCGGCTCGCCGTAGCTTTAGGCCTGTGACGAGGATTGGTACAGGATCCTGAGTCAGAGGATTCGTAGGGGCCGGAGTCCGCTGGTAGGCGGGCGGCTGGTGGTGCGGTAGCGGCCGTCGAGGTTGATGGTGGGATGCCCGAGCGGGGTGAGCCGGGCCACGTCCGCAGGGTCGATCGGGTAGCCGGTGGCGCCGAGGTGGTCGAGGGCGGCCTGGGTGTAGACGGTCTGCCAGAGCACGATGATGTTGATCATGATGCCGAGGCTGCCGAGCTGGTTTTCCTGGCCGACCTGGTAGTGCTTGCGGAGCTGGCCGCGCTGGCCGTGAAAGACGTCGCGGGCCAGCGCGTTGCGGCGTTCGCCCTGGCTGAGCAGGCGGTGGATGGTTCGGCGGTAGATCGGGTCGTGGACGTATTCGAGCACGTGCAGCGTCTTGATCACCCTGCCGAGTTCGGCCAGGGCCCGGGCGAGGGTGGAGGGGCTGGGGCCGCGCTGCAGGGTGCGCAAGATGGCCGACGGGACGACGGTGCCGGCCCGTAGCGAGGCGGTGAGCCGGCAGATCTCATCCCAGTGCTCGCTGATCAGGCGGGTGTTGATGTGGTGCCGGGCCAGCCCGTTCAGCGGGCCGTAGCGGGCGTGGGGGTCGATGCGCCATAGTCGCTGGTTGGGCAGGTCGGCAAGGCGGGGTGCCCACCGGTAGCCCAGGGCCGGCCCAGGCCAGGGCGAAGACGATCTCGGAGGCGCCGGCGGTGTCGGTGGAGACCATCTCGGGCTGAATGCCGGTCTGGTTGGCGATCAGCCCATCGAGCACGTACAGGCTGTCGCGCTGGGTGCCGGGGATCAGGGTCTGGGCGAACACCGCGTAGGTGTCGGCCATCCAGGAATACAAGGTAGAGCCCCGCTGGCGGCCGAAGTAGCGCGGGTTGTAGGCGGCGTTGATGGTCGCCACGGGGATGACGAACCGCATCCCGTCGGCGGAGGCCATCTCCCCGCCGCCCCAGGCCTGGGCCAGCGGCAGCGGCGTGTGGTAGTCGACCAGCCGGGCGTTCCCGCCGGCGTGGGTGGCCGAGCGCAGGTAGTTGTGCGCCGCCCAGTTCAGCCGGCCGCGGGTAAGGGCGGGGCGGGATTCGTCAACCACCGGGGTCAGCCCGATGTTGCACGCTTCGGACACCAGCAGCGCTGACAACGTCTCCTCCAGGCCGTCATCGCGGATCTCAGCGCCGCTGACGTGGGTGTATTCGTCCAGGAAGCCGGTCCAGCCGTGCACTTCCAGTGGCAGGTCGGCGATCTCCACCTCTGGCAGGAGCTTTTCTACTTCGCCGCGCAAGGCGATCAGGGAGGCGGGTTCGGGGTCGGCGTCCAAGGGGGTGACCACGATCTCGTCGCGGCCGTCGCGGCGTTCGACGCGCAGGTCGGTGTTGGCGGCATACCCGGAGGCGGTGCGCCGCCACGCCGCGTCCAACGCGGCGGACAGCTGGTCCACGACGGTGGCCGGGTCCGGGTCGAGGGCCAGTTCTTCGCACAGCGTCTCCCGCCGGTCCGCCCAGCTGCGCTGGGGCAGCAGCTCGGCGCGGGGGTCGCCCCAGCGGGTGCTGCCGGGTGCGTAGATGTCGCGGCGGCGCAACCGGACACGGAGCTGGTCGAGCACGCAGCAGGTGTAGCCGGCCCGGTCGACGGTGCCGGCCTGCTGGTCGTGCACGTGCGGCCGCCACGACGGTGTGACCACGCCCAGCGGGAGCTCATCGGCGGGCCTGCTGGTGGTGCGGGGCTTGCCGGCGAACCAGTCGCCGAGGGCCCGCCAGGCGGTCAGCACCGGGCGGGCGGAGTCGATGGCCTCCAGCTCGAGGGCCTCGATCAGTGTGGGCACGAACCGGCGGATCTGCGGGTAGGCGGCTACCAGCCGCTCATGGAACGGGTCCGAGGGCGGGCGCATCAACGCCTTCACCGTGGTCATGTTCTCCTCGATCCCAGCCCGGCCGATGCGGAACTCCTCCAGCACGCCGGCCAGGGCCGGATCGTCGTCGAGGGCATCTAGCAGGCAGCGCATCCGGGCATGCACCTCGAAGACGGCCGCGTCGTAGTCGCGCAGTTCCCGGCCGCGGCGTTTCTGTCCGCGGTGAGTGGCGGCACGTTGCATGTCGCCGAAGACGACGTCGAAGATGTCGATCACATCGTCGCGGGCGCTGCCGGCGAGCACGTGGGCGTAGGCGGCCAGGGTGGCGATCC